>Ga0307929_1000683_pt1 | contig 31265 bp, 28 predicted proteins | sample AceLakmetage1330_FD_203160 | JGI IMG/M metagenome (GOLD analysis project Ga0307929, IMG submission 203160) | Saline water microbial communities from Ace Lake, Antarctica - #1330 | ecosystem: Environmental > Aquatic > Non-marine Saline and Alkaline > Saline | place: Antarctica: Ace Lake...
CATTGGTATAAGACAGAACGTATACACCAAGGACTCAGATGGCAGACCATCCCTGAGTTTAAACATAACCGTGGCCTTCAACAAATTGCAGGCTATTTAGAGTACCAAAAAATAGGGGCTTGACCGAAATTGTCCACTAAAAGGCATCAAAATTATATTAAGATGAATAAGGAAGCCGCTTATAACGAAATGTCCTATATTGAAAAAAGGCAAAAAGATAAGCAATTCGGTAAGTTTTGCAAACAAGTAACGAAATACAAGAAAAATAGTTGATAGATCAAATCGCGGTAATTAAAGGAACATACTGCTTAAGTGTAGCAAAAATACTAAATAAAATAGGGACAGTGCCTAATTAAAAGGCTTACAAAAATATGCCAAAAAAAATCTATATCCGCACCTTCGGGTGCCAAATGAATGAACGCGACTCCGAGATTATCTATAGCATGATGCTAGAGACTGATTATACGCAGGCATCTTCGTACGACGACGCGGATATTATTATATTCAATACCTGCTCTGTCAGAAAGCACGCGGAAGACCGTGTATGGGGGAGCCTTACACAGCTAGGAAAGGCTGCGGCCCAAGATAGAAGGTCTAATTCCAAAATCTTTGGATTGGTAGGCTGCATGGCAAAGGCTTATAAGGACGATATATTTAAAAAACTGCCCCATGTTGATTTTATATGCGCTCCTTCAGATATCTATGATATACCGGGCCTTGTAGAGCAAGTAATATCAGGCAAGCGCCGTGTTGTTTCAGTATCAAAGGATAAGCGCCCTGTAAAAAAGGAAAAAGATAACTTCCGGGAAGATACGATGCGCTCATGGGTTAATATAGGTCATGGGTGTGATAATTTCTGCTCATATTGTATAGTACCTTTTGTTCGGGGCAGAGAGATAAGCCGTCCTAAGAAGGATATAGTTGATGAGATAAAACATCTCGTGGATAAAGGCACTAAAGAGGTTATGTTGTTAGGTCAAAATGTAAATTCTTATCAGTCATCTGTTGGTAATGGCTTTGTTGAGTTATTGGAGGATGTAAATAAGATAGACGGGCTTAAGAGAATAAGATTTATGACATCACATCCAAAAGACGCTAGTGCAGCGCTCTTTAAGGCTATCGCCACATTAGATAAGGTATGCGAGCATCTGCATCTTCCTTTACAATCAGGTTCTGACAGGATACTTAAATCTATGAACAGAGGTTATACATCATCTCATTATCTAAAGCTTATAGATAAGCTGCGAAAGCTAGTACCTGATTGCGCTATTACAACTGATATAATAGTAGGTTTCCCATCTGAGACAAAAGAGGATTTTAATTGCACACGCGATATTATCAAGAGAATAGGTTTTGATTCATCCTTTATATTCAAGTATTCTCCAAGGCCCTTTACTAAGGCATCGGATATGGCAGATGATGTTTCAATAGATGATAAAAAGATGCACAACCAGGTGCTGCTTGATCTTCAGGACAAGACAACAAAGAAAAAGATCAAAGGCCTGGTAGGTAAACAAAAAGAGTCTTTAGGAATAGCTATTGCCAAGCGCAAGCCGCTTGTCGCGAAAAACATACCCGGTACATATATTAAGGGAAGAACAAGAAAGGGGTTGCAAGTAGTGTATAAAGGTAATAGTTCCTTGATAGGCGAGGTTTTAAATGTTAAAATAAGTGGCATAGAAGAGAACACACTTATTGGAGATATAGCATGAGAACTGTTTTGCTGATTACTATAGTTGTTTTTATCCTATCGGTTTTTTCAGGTAAGGGGTTTTGTAATGACCCTGCATTGGATAAGGCCTGGACATCTTATCTTAAATCCGATTATAAGAATACACTGGATGCGTGCCGTGTAGTATCCAGAAAAAGGGCCCTAGGAGAAGAAGGCCGTTATTTAATGGGGCTCTCTTTTTTAAAGCTGGGCCTTCAAAAAAAGGCGCGAGAGAACTTTGAGTTTGTTATTAAAAATTACCCCTCCTCTGGCTTAAAAGAAGAGCTTCTTCTAGGCATCGGGGATTCTTATTATCTTGATGGTAATTTTAATCAGTCAGAAAAATATTACAGAAAGCTGTTAAAGAACTATAAGAACACAGATTACGCGTCCATGACATATCTTAATCTCGGCAAGGCATTGCGAAGACAAGGTAAATGGAAAGAGGCAGATGGCTTATTCTCTAAGGTTACGCATTCCTGGCCCTTAAGCCTCGAAGCGAAAGAGGCAAAAAAATACCTTCTAAAGGATAATTTTTTCAGTATTCAGACCGGTGCTTTTGCCAAGAGAGAAAACGCGCTCTCCCTTCTAAGGGCCTTAAGAAAAAAAGGTTATAGCGCCGCGATAGAGAAACATTGTGATAGGGAAAAAGTACTCTACAAGGTTAAGATAGGAAGATTTGAGCAAGAGGATATGGCTAAAAAGGAAGAAAAAAAGTTAAAAAAGGATGGTTTTACGCCGCGTGTTACAAGCTGATAATATGAAAGAGATAATATTTTTAGTGGGCCCTACCGCTGTTGGCAAGACAGCGGTTTCTATTTATATGGCAAAGAGATTAAATGCAGAGATCATATCATGTGATTCCATGCAGGTCTATAAAGGCATGGATATCGGTACCGGAAAGCCCAAGCTTTTTAAGCAGAGGCAGGTGCCGCATTACATGATAGACGCGATATCGCCTTCAAGAAATTTTAGTGTAGCGGATTTTCGCAAGAGAGCAATTGGCCACATTAAGATGATCGAAAAAAAAGGCAAACGTATATTATTCGTAGGTGGAACCGGACTTTATATGAAGGCGCTAGTAGATGGGCTCTTTCCATCGCCTCCGCCTGATCACGCGTTGAGGAACAAACTCTTAAAAGAGGAGAAGACAATAGGTAGTGGTTATCTTCATAGGCAACTCTTAAAAGTAGATAAAGCTTCTGCCAAGCTTTTACATCCCAATGATACAAGGAGGATTATCAGGGCATTGGAGGTCTATACGAATACAGGCGTCCCGATGTCTGTCTTAAAGAAGAAGACAAAAGGGTTAAAATCAGAATATAAGATAAGCCTCTTCTGTCTGAATCGCGACAGGAAGGATATCTATTCCTTAATTGATACACGGGTTGATTATATGTTTAAGCAAGGCCTTGTAGCGGAGTGTAAGCGGTTAGAAAAAACAAGGCTTTCAACAACAGCAAGAAAGGCGCTGGGCTATAGAGAGGTATTTGATTATCTGGCAGGTAAGATAGGCCTTAATGATACAAAGGAGCTTATAAAGAAGAACACGCGCAATTTCGCCAAGAGGCAGCTCTCATGGTTTAGAAATGATGAACGAATAATATGGATAGATATTGATGATAAAAATCCTAAGGAGATAGCAGAGCTATTATGCAAAAAATCCATGATGTAAAAGAATACTCAAGAGATAAAGTAGTACTGGTTACCATAGTCTTGCGTGAAGACGTAGAGAAAGGCTGGGGCCTGGAAGAGACCCACGCGGAATTTCGCGAACTTGCCTTAACAAGTGGGGTAAAGATTGTCGATGAGATTATGGTTAAGATCGATGCGCCAAAGCCTAAGTATTTCTTAGGTAAGGGTAAGATAGAGGAGATACATGAGATTATCCATTCTCACGATAAAGAGATAAAGGCCGTTATCGTAAGTGAAAACTTATCCGGTACGCAGCAGAGAAATCTCGCAGAACTCTTAGGCGTAAAGGTATTAGACAGGACACAGCTTATATTGGATATATTTTCACAACGCGCCCATACCAATGAGGGTAAATTGCAGGTAGAGCTTGCCCAGCTTGAATACATGTTGCCGCGTTTATCAGGATTAGGAATTAAATTATCCCGGTTAGGCGGCGGTATAGGAACGCGCGGTCCGGGCGAGAAGATGCTAGAGACAGACCGCAGAGGTGTAAGAAGAAAGATCAAATACTTAAAAGCTGAACTCGATAGCTTAAGCGAAAGACGTACCAAATTAAGAAAGAACAGGCTTGAGCACTCTGTTGCCACGGTCGCTGTAATAGGTTATACAAATGCCGGAAAATCCACGTTATTAAATAGACTCACCGAATCTGACGTAACCGCGGATAGCAGATTATTCAGCACTCTTGATCTGACCTCTCGTAAATACGTATTAGACAATAACCAGAAGATATTGTTCGTAGATACAGTCGGTTTTATTCATAAGCTTCCTCACAACCTTATTGAGGCGTTTAAGGCAACCCTGGAAGAGGTAAAAGAGGCGGACCTGCTTTTGCATGTCCTTGATATAAGCAACCCAAAGGCAAAGGAGCATCGTGACGCGGTATACGAAGTTCTAAAGGAGCTGGATGCGCATAAGAAGCCTATTGTCACCGCGCTTAATAAGATGGATCTTGTTGAGGATAGTTTCGTTACGGGCAAGTTCCAAAGGGATATAGGAGATTCCGTAGCTCTCTCCGCTAAAAAAGGTACAGCACTAAAAGAGTTGATAGGACTTATAGCGCGAAGAATCCCTGTCTTGACAAAGACGATAGAAATACTCATACCTTATGCAAAGATGTCTCTCTTAAGTCAAATATACGAGCAGGGCAAGGTTCTTATCAGAGAGGACACGGATAAAGGTATATTTGTAAAGGCGGTCATACCCCACCATTTAAACCTCAAGATATAGGACCCTCTTTTTTTTAAAAAAATTCCTTGACAAAAATCGCAAAAATGGTAAAATTAGCTTTCCTTGAATTAGCACTCTACAGTTTAGAGTGCTAATTCAAAAATAACCATGAGTCTGCTTTGCAGAATCAAAGGGATTAATATGTTGCAAAAAGATTTAAGCATGAGAAGAGACAAGATCCTTGGACTGATTATTGATAGCCATGTTAATACAGCAGAACCTATAGCATCTAGAGCCATCAGTAAGAAGCTTCGCATGGGCCTAAGCCCGGCTACAGTGCGTAATGTAATGAGTGATCTTGAAGAGCAGGAGCTGATTACCCATCCGCATACATCCGCGGGAAGGGTTCCTACTGAGAAAGGCTATCGTTATTATATAGATAAGCTTATGCGTGCCTCACTCCTTACAGAGGGTGAGAAAAAGAGCATAGACAAAGAGTTTAAAGTCCGTTTAAGTGAGCTTAACTCACTTTTGGATAGGACATCAAATATATTGTCATTAATCACCAATCAGACAGGGCTCGTGCTCTTTCCTGTTCTGCAGAAGAGTTTTTTCAAGCATGTAGAGATTGTAAAATTGGATAATAAGGATGTCTTAATAGTCCTTCTTACGGCATCGGGCGTAACAAAGGATTTTGTTGTAGAGCTTAAAGAGAATATACCCGAGACCGAACTTTCACGTATATCAAATTTTATAAACAAGTATATGGGTAAGGGCTCTTTGGATGATATCAAGAGAGAGATAAGCCAGCGCCTTATTACGGAGAGAGACGCGTTCTTCTATGTTCTTGAGAAGGCAAAGACCATAATAGATATCATGCTCGATATTATAAAAGAGAATAAAATGTATCTAAATGGCAGGTCCAATATTACAGAACAGCCGGAATTTGGCGACATAGATAAATTGAAAAGCCTGTTAAGGCACTTAGAAGACAGGGACTTCATGTTCTCATTGCTTAAAAAGATGATAGATAAAGAAGGTACTAATATATATATAGGTTCAGAGCTGGGGAGTGATTTTTCAGAATGCAGCCTCATAACATCTAACTATTGTATAGGTGATACCTCTTGTGGGACATTAGGTATAATAGGGCCGATAAGGATGGAGTACTCAAGGCTTATATCGATAGTGGATTATGTTGCTCAAAAATTAAGTGGGGTGCTTGGATGACGATGAAGAATAAGGTTAAGAATAAGAAACAGGATATAAAGGACTTAGAGGCAGAGCTTAAGGTATTGCGTGAAGAACTCTCTAAGAAGGATGATTATCAGGACGTAGCGTTAAGGCTTCAGGCAGAGTTTGACAATTTCAGAAAACGCTCAGCTAAGGAAAGACAGGAATTTATCAAGTATGCCAATGAAGGGCTTATCCTGGAGCTTGTAGGTATGCTCGATAACTTCGAGCGTAGTATAAAGGCAGCGGATCAGAAGCAGGATTTTAAACTGCTTCACCAGGGCGTTGACATGATATCAAAACAACTTCACAAGCTTCTCCAGGAGAAGGGCCTAAAGAGGATAGAGTGCGTTGGTGGAAAATTCGACCCTGTCAGGCACGAAGCTATAGAGGTGGTGGAGTCAGATGACCCAACAAAAGAGGCAGAGGTATTAGAAGAACTTCAGGCCGGTTATATGCTAAATGATCATGTCCTAAGGCCGGCTATGGTCAAGGTAGCAAAGGGTAAGCAGGAGATGCCGGAAGAAGTGCCAGAGGAAGATATAGGGGAAGTGCCAGAGGAAGATATAGGGGAAGAGCCGGAGGAGATCGAGATAGAGCCGGATGAATGCGACGAATCAGACGAGTAGATAAAAAATAATCATCAGAAAGACTTTAAAAAGGAGGTAGGAAATGGCAAAAGTAATTGGAATCGATTTAGGAACATCAAATTCAGCAGCATCTGTAATGGAGGGTGGACGACCGGTTATTATACCTTCAGCAGAGGGTGCTGGGGTAGCAAGTGGTAAGGCATTCCCTTCAGTAGTAGCTTTCACAAAAGATGGCCAGAAACTTGTTGGTGAGCCGGCAAAGAGACAGGCTGCCGTGAATCCGGAAGGCACTGTACAGGCAGCAAAGAGAAAGATGGGCGAGGATTTTAAGTTTAAGATATATGACAAAGAGTACACGCCACAGCAGATATCCGCTTTTATACTGCAAAAGATAAAGACTGACGCTGAAGCCTATCTAGGCGACGAGGTCAAGGAGGCGGTTGTTACTGTCCCTGCTTATTTTAATGATAATCAGCGCCAGGCCACAAAGGACGCTGGTAAGATAGCGGGGTTGGATGTATTAAGAATTATCAATGAACCTACTGCCGCGAGCCTTGCTTATGGACTTGACAAGGCAGGCAAAGAGCAGGAGATAATGGTCTTTGATTTTGGCGGCGGAACCCTTGATGTTACGATCCTTGAGATGGGTTGGGACGATGAGCATAAGGCAGCGACATTTGAGGTAAAATCCACAAGTGGAGATACACAGCTTGGCGGAACAGACATGGATAACGTTCTTATCGATTATATCGCGGATGATTTTAAAAAGCAGAATGGTATCGATCTTAAGAACGATAAGATGGCTGTACAGAGATTGCGTGAAGCCGCTGAAAAGGCAAAGGTAGAACTTTCAAGTACACTTACCACAGATATAAATCTACCATTTATAACAGCTGACGCGACAGGGCCAAAGCATCTTACATTGACGATCAACAGGGCAAAGTTAGATGAGTTAGTAAACCCTATCATTGAGAAGTGCAAGCATCCGATGAAACAGGCTATCGATGATGCCAAGCTTGATGGAAAGAAAGTTGACAAGATAATAATGGTAGGCGGGCCTACCCGCATGCCCATAGTACAGAAATTTGTTGAGGATTATACAGGCCAAAAGATAGAGCGCGGCATAGACCCCATGGAGTGTGTAGCTATGGGTGCGGCAGCCCAGGCAGCAATTATAAAGGGTGACGCGAAGGATGTCTTGCTTTTGGATGTTACGCCTCTTTCTTTAGGTATCGAGACATTGGGCCAGGTATCTACAAAACTCATTGAGAGAAATACTACCATACCTACAAAAAAGAGCCAGACATTCTCAACCGCCGCTGATAACCAGCCGGCTGTTACCATCAGAGTACTGCAGGGTGAGCGCCAGATGGCGAATGATAATGTTGAGCTTGGTAGGTTTGATCTCGTGGGAATACCTCCTGCACCAAGAGGCATTCCGCAGATAGAGGTTACATTCGATATCGATCAGAATGGTATAGTTCATGTTCACGCGAAAGATATGGGAACGGGAAAAGAGCAGTCTATAAAGATATCAGCACCGAAAAAGCTTAATGAAGAAGAGATAGATAAGATGGTCAAGGATGCTGAGAAGTTCGCTGAAGAGGATAAGAAGAGAAAAGAGTCTGTTGAGACAAAGAACCAGGCAGACACACTTTGCTATTCTACAGAGAAGGCCCTCAAGGATTACGGTGATAAGGTCTCAGATGATGAAAAGAAGGCAATAGAGGCTAAGTTAAATGAGCTGAGAGAGAAGATTAAGACGGATAATATAGAGGATATAAAGAAATCAATAGAAGAGCTCGCGAAGGCGTCGCATAAGCTCGCGGAAGAGGTATATAAGGAACAGGCCGCGAAGCAGCAGCAAGGCGCACCGCAGGATCCGACTCAAGGCCCGGGAGAACAGGGCCCACAACCAGGACCGCAGCCAGGTCCACAAGGCCCAGAATCTCCTGAGCCCGCTAAAGAGGATGTTGTTGACGCGGAGTTCAAGGAAGATAAAGCAAGCGAGCCGAAATAGTGTCGCAAAAAGACTATTACGATGTTTTAGGTGTATCACGTACCGCTTCAGCTGATGAGATAAAGAAGGCTTACAGAAAACTGGCCCTTAAATATCATCCGGACAGGGTCTCTGATGATGAGAAAACAGAGGCATCTGAAAAGTTCAGAGAGGCGACATCAGCTTACGAGATCTTAAGCGACTCTGAGAAAAAAGCTCAGTATGACCAGTTTGGCCATGCGGCTTTTCAGAACGGTGGTCTTGGCGGCGGCGGCTTTGGAGGGATGGAGCATGCTGAGGAGGTCTTCCGTGAATTTATGGGCGGCTTTGGCGGCGGCGGCGGTGGTATATTCGGAAGCATATTTGAAGGCGTCTTTGGCGGTTCTTCTTCAGGCTCACAAAGGAATGCGCCTCGCAGAGGCTCTGACCTTGAGATGAGCATGGAGATAACCTTTGAAGAGTCTGCCTTTGGCGTAGCAAAAAAGATAAAGATACCTCGATACGAGACATGTTCTACATGCAATGGTGACGGCGCGAAGCCAGGCACGAATAGAACGCGTTGTTCTTATTGCGGGGGCACCGGGCAGGTAATGAGTCAGGCAGGTTTTTTAAATATCGCGAAAACATGCCCGCGCTGTAACGGCGAAGGTGAAATAGTTGACTCCCCATGTACAGAATGCAGATCCACAGGACGGGTTAAGCAGGAGAAGAGCATAAAGGTAGATATCCCCGGCGGTGTCGATACAGGGACAAGGGTTAGGATGTATGGTGAAGGTGAGATCGGTCAGCGTGGCGGTGGGCGCGGAGACCTTTATATCCTTATATACGTGAAGAAACATCCGATCTTTAAAAGGGATGAAAACAATGTGATATGTGAGCTCCCTATAAGTTTTGTTCAGGCCGCCCTTGGTGATGAGGTCAGCGTGCCTACATTACACGGAAAAGTTGATATGAAGATTCCCGCGGGAACACAGCCCGGCAAGATATTCAGGATTAAGGACAAGGGCATCAGTGATGTGCGTGGGCGTGGAAGGGGTGACCAGTTTGTTAAGGTTACAGTAGAGGTGCCCACTAAGTTGACCACGCAACAGAAGAAGCTCCTGAAAGACTTTGGTCTATCAGGCGGCGGGACCACGCCCGGGATAAGCTCGTTTGTAGATAGCATAAAGAAAGTATTTCAATAAAGCACATTAGAACCAAGTATTAAAGGTTGCAAATGTTACATAGGTTACATAAGTTGCAGCTAAAAGACAATAAGAAATAACTGCGAAAAGCTACTTTAAATAGTAACTTTTGTAACCTTAATTAACCTTTGTAACTTTTGTAACATATTAATAACAGGTAAGAGCTTAAAGGAATAATATGCCGACATATGAATACAGATGCCTAAAATGCGACAAGACCTTCGATGAGTTCCAGTCTATAAAGGCCAAGCCTCTGAAAAAATGTAAATATTGTTCAGGCAAGGTTGAACGTCTGATTGGCGGTGGAGGCGGCTTTATTCTTAAGGGCAGTGGTTTTTATTCAACAGATTACCGCAAGCCTGATTACAAGGAAAAAGAGAAGAAGGACAAGCCGACATCTTGCCCCGCAAGCAAGAGTAAAGAGTGTAAGGGTTGTCCAAAAGCAGAGAAGTAGTGATAAAATTTATAAGATACTGGCTGCCGGTTATCATCTACGCAACAGCTATTTTTGTAGTCTCCTCAATACAGGAACCGCTTAAGGGTGTAGAACTCTTTCCTTATTCGGACAAACTCTTACATTTTATAGAATATGCCATATTCGCTTTTTTAATGATCAGGGCGCTGGGTTCATTAAGATCAGATCATAAGATTTTGTATTTGAGAATCGCGGCAGTAGCGATCGTAGTGTTTTATGGTTTTACCGATGAGATCCATCAGTGCTTTGTTCCACAGAGAGATATGAGTATCTTTGACCTATTAAGCGATACCCTGGGAGCGTTAGTGGGCCAGGCGTTTTTCCGCAAATAGGATAAAACGTTTAAGATTTTTAATATAAAAAAGTAAAGGCATAGGTAAAGATAACGTTTTATATAAAGTCTAAAAACTCTATCTATACATTTATCTCTACCTATAACTAAGGAGATGCAATGGTAAAAATAAGCCCATTTCAGGCGTTCAGGTATAATAAGGACAAGGCTAATCTTGAAAAGGTAGTATGTCCACCATACGATGTCATAAATAACCAGCAGAGAAAAGGCTATATCAGGCAATCAGTCCACAATATAGTAAAGATTGCTCTTCCTCAGAAAAAAAATCTGATTCACGATTACAAGCAAGCGGAAAAAGATCTATCCGCATGGATTGAGAAAGGTATATTAAAACATGATTCTATGCCGAGTCTTTATGTCTATGTTCAGGAATGCGTTATAGACAATAAAAAAGTAAGTCGTTGTGGATTTTTCTCGTTATTAAAACTTGATAGTAAGGGGGATTCAGGCGTGCTCCCTCATGAGAATGTTTTTTCAAAGCCGCTTTTTGACAGGGCCAATCTTATGAAGCAGACAAAATCGCATCTAAGCCCCATATTTATTGTCTTTAAAGACGCTAAAGCCAAGGCCCAAAAGATATTGTCAGATATAACAAAAAAAACTAAGCCCGAATCTGATATATACGCCGACGGCTCAAGGCATAAGCTCTGGCCTGTCACTGATAAGAAGATAATCAACACGCTTATAAAACATGTCAACGCCGCTCAGACATTTATCGCTGATGGGCATCATCGCTTTAAGGCATCTATGGTAACTAAAGATTATTTTAGCAAGAAGAAGAGTGCAAATGATGGCCATTCACATACCTTAGTATATCTTGCCGGCTCAGAGGATAAGGGCCTGGAGATTTTGCCTACTTTTAGAGCGGTCAAGACACTGCCTAAGGGGTTTGATATGGAGTATATTAATAAACGCCTTGGCAAATACTTTGATATCAAGCCTATATTATTGAAGCTCGTAGATAAGGCATTAAAAGACGCATTTAAAAAGAGAGAAGTGGCCTTTGTCCTATATTACAAAAAGAAGTACCTGCTCGCGGCGCTTAAGGATAAGAGCGCTATAAAAGAGATAGAGCCTAAGGACGCAAGCATTACATGGAAGAGCCTCGATGTATCAATATTGCATAACTTTGTATTTAAGAAGCTTCTGAATATAAAAGAAAAAGTAGCAAAGAAGCAGAATGTATCTTACTACAAAGGCAAAAATGAGCTTATTAAAGAAGTCAACTCCGGCAAGCACAAGCTGGGTATCCTGTTAAACCCCTCTACAATGGATGATGTGGTCAAACTTGCCAAGAATGGCGAGAAGATGCCTCATAAATCTACTTATTTTTATCCAAAGCCCCTTACTGGGCTTGTAATCCACAAGTTTTAAGCCAGCGTTAATAAGATAGCTTTAAAATAAGTCCAAGACCGGTTCTTAAGCACGAGTATTCGTGCTCAAGAACCGGTCTTGCTATGTGCCTTACAAATCAACAGTTTTTTATTGCTATATTAGTACTAATATGATAATATGTAGCTTAAATTTGCAGTGTTGAAGTTTTAACAATCCCATATCTGTTTATCGCCTGCCTACTGGTAGGCAGGGCAGGAAGGCCTTTTAAAAATAACTGTTTTAAAGTACCTATTTTTACAACAAGGAGTTAGGTTATATGTCAAATTGGACTAATTTACACGATGCTATATTGAATGGTGACATAGCATCTACCCCAAAGTTAGTAGAAGAGGCTATATCAGAAGGAGCTACTCCGGAAGACATTCTGGAAAAAGGCCTTATCGCTGGTATGGCTGATGTTGGAGCGAAATTCAAGGCAAATGATATCTTTGTTCCCGAGGTGCTTATAGCTGCTAAGGCTATGCACGCGGCTATGGATGTGTTGGAGCCTCTTTTGGTTGCAAGTGGTGTTAAGCCAAAGGCTATAGTGGCAGTGGGTACCGTAAAAGGCGATCTGCATGATATCGGTAAAAATTTAGTTGTCATGATGTTAAAAGGCGCTGGATTCCAGGTAGTAGATTTAGGCATAGATATAGCCCCGGATGTTTTTATAACAAAAGCAGAAGAGGCAAGTGTTTCTCTTATCGCCATGTCGTCTCTTTTGACTACATCAATGCCTTCAATGAAATTGACCATAGATATACTTAAAGAGAGAGGCTTAGGCGCAAAGATAAAGACAGTAATTGGCGGAGCGCCGGTCACTCAGGAATATGCCGATAATATCGGTGCGGATGGCTATGCCCAGGATGCCTCATCCGCGGTTGATAAAGCAAAAGAACTTTTGGGTTTGTAATTTTTTCAAAAAGGAAAGCGTGTATTAAAGATGGCTATTTTTTTCGGAAAGCAAAAACCTCAATACCAGAAGCCTGTGAAAAACAGCAAGAAGAGCAAGATGCCGGATGGCCTATGGACAAAGTGTGAGGATTGCGGGGATATCATATTCAATAAGGCGCTTGAAGAAAACTTAATGGTCTGCGTAAAGTGCAATTATCATTTTGTTCTCGGTATGGGAAAGCGCATAGAGATAACCCTTGATTCGGATAGCTTTGAGGAGTTAGATAGCGATCTTACATCTATCGATCTTTTGGATTTTCAGGGGCCTAAGACATATAAAGAAAAGCTCAAGAACGACACCGAAATCACAGGCTTAAAAGAGGCCGCTGTTTACGGCAAGGGCCAGCTTGACGGAAAAGACGTTGTATTATCAGTTACAGACTCTAGGTTTATAATGGGCTCTATGGGTTCTGTTGTAGGAGAAAAGATTACACGCGCGATAGAGCTTGCTGAAAAGGATAAGCTTCCCTTGATAGTTATATCAGGTTCAGGAGGGGGTGCCAGGATGTACGAAGGCATATTTTCGCTTATGCAGATGGCCAAGACATCGGCGGCTCTTTCGCGTTTAAATAAAGCAGGCGGGTTTTTTATATCAGTGCTCACAAATCCGACGATGGCAGGTGTACTGGCAAGTTTTGCCTCATTGGGTGATATTATTATAGCCGAACCAAAGTCATTGATAGGTTTTACAGGTCCGCGCGTGATAGAACAGACCATAAGGCAGAAATTGCCGGAAGGTTTTCAGAAATCAGAATTTCTTCTTGAGCATGGTTTTATTGACATGATAGTATCCAGAAAAGATATGAGAAGTAGGCTTTCAAAGCTCATAGATTATCTAAGCATTCAGTTCTAAGTTTTACGTTGTATGTTTTAAGCGACAACTAGTAACTTACGACTAAACATGAAATACAGGGAGTGATAAACAATGGCACAGGTAAGTTTAAGGAATGTATCAAAGGTATTTTCAGGAAACATAAAGGCTGTTGATAATATTAGTTTAGGCATAGAAAATAAGGAGTTTTTGGTACTGGTCGGGCCTTCTGGTTGCGGTAAGTCCACTACTCTTCGCATGATAGCGGGCCTTGAAGAGCCTACAGAAGGCGAGATATATATCGGCGACAAGATGGTGGTAGGTATTCCGCCAAAGGACCGCAATATCGCGATGGTTTTTCAAAATTACGCGCTATACCCTCATATGACAGTATACGGAAATATGGCATTCGCGTTAAAACTTCGCAGACTTCCTAAGAGTGAAATTGACCAGAGAGTAAGGGAAGCGGCTGAGATATTGAGCATAACAAAGCATCTTAATAAGAGGCCAAAGGCGCTTTCAGGTGGCGAGAGACAGCGTGTAGCCGTAGGAAGAGCCATAGTAAGAAAGCCGATTGTTTTCTTATTTGATGAGCCTCTTAGTAACTTAGACGCGAAGTTAAGGGTTCAGATGAGGACAGAGATTAATAAGCTTTATACAAAACTTCAGACTACAATGGTATATGTTACCCACGACCAGGTAGAAGCTATGACAATGGGTACAAGGATAGCGGTTATGAAGGATGGCCTGATAGACCAGATAGCGGATCCTATAACATTATACAACCACCCCGTAAATAAATTTGTAGCAGGATTTATTGGTTCGCCACCAATGAATTTCATGAACGGTATTATAGTAAAGAAAGATAATAAATTATTCTTTAACGAAGGAAACTTTATGGTCAAGCTTACTGACGATATGACGGATAAGCTGCAAGCCTATTGCGATAAAGAGATTACCTTTGGCATAAGACCGGAGGATGTTCATGATAAGCTTTTTGTCCAATTTGCCTCAGAAGACAATACTATAAAATCGACCTGTGAAGTTGTAGAGCCGATGGGCGCGGAAGTCTATCTCTACCTTAGTACAGGCAAGCATACCTTTATTGCTCGTGTAGGAGGCCACAATAAGTCTGTTGTTAATCAGGAGATGGATATGGTTTTTGACATGAGTAAAGCGCACTTTTTTGACTCCAAGACAGAGAAGATTATTATATAATATCTATGTATCCTCTAAAATACAAAGTTACCTTGGCGGTATTATTATTTATAATACTACTATCACTTATCTACGCCCTATTTACAGGATTCTCACTTTTTGAATCTGACCCCGCATACCTTTTTAGTGTCATACCTTACCTTGTCATTCTTTTTGCGTGTGCTATAATTTTATCCCCTATATTACTGAAAGCTAACGGACACTGGGCCTATCTTTTTATCGGCTCTGTGGTTATATCTGTCCTCTCCGCGGTAACAGGAGAATATAGTTACCTTTTTTGGTTAATTGTACTTTTGGGCATTTCCATTACAATCCACCTATTCTATAAACGAAAAGTCGATGTTTTGAAGAAGAAGTCCGCTGCTGTAGAAAAGATAAAAGAGGTGGTCAATGTTGTTAAGTTCCATCACCAGCAGGTAGGAGAGTTCAATAGTGCCTTGTCCGAGCGCCTGGATAGATATAGGAGTTTACGCGAGATTGGGGAGTCTTTTAGCGCAAGGTTATCGCTTGAAGATATATGTCAGCTTGCTGTAGAGACAGCCTATGAGATGATACCTGATACTGACACCGCGATGCTTTTTTTGGTAAACAAGAACCAGCAGAAATTGATACTTTCTGCGTCCAAAAAGGCTACTGATTTGCCGAAAGTAAAATCAAAAACAGGTGATATATTCGATAAATGGGTTTTCAAAGAGAGGCAGTCTCTAAGCGTAGAAGATATTAGCGAGGATTTTCGTTTTGATTATACTCCGTTAACCGGAGAGAGACATTTTAAGTCTTTAATCAGCGCTCCTATGATAGCCCAGTCCCGCATAATAGGTCTGTTGCGCTTAAATAGCAGAGAGAAGAATAGCTACTCATTTGATGATTTAAGGCTTCTTGACTTTATATCTGACCTTACGTCAAGCGCGATTAATAATGCCCGGCTTTATAAGACCACGGAAGAACTTTCCACAAAAGACTCCCTTACCGGTTTTTATATACATAGATATTTAAAGGAATCGCTTACCAAAGAGGTGGAAAGGGCACGCGTTAATAAGGTCCCGCTTTCCCTTATTATGATAGATATCGACCATTTTAAGGATTACAACGATAAGTACGGTCATTCCGCGGGAGACAAGGTGCTTATAGGCGTTGCTCGTATTATTCGTAATAACGCGGTTAAACATAGCCAGCTTATCGCGCGCTACGGTGGAGAAGAGTTTGTGGTTGTATTGCCCAATATGGATAAAGAACAAGCGCGTAAATTAGCGGACCAGATGAGGCTAGATATATCCCAGCGCAAATTCTCATTAAGGCGCAAAGAGACAAGCGTTACAATATCCGCTGGTGTAGCATCGTACTCAGATGAGATAGTAAAAAGTGAAGAGCTTCTTAAGAAGACAGATTTTCTATTATACAAAGCCAAAAAGGAAGGCCGTAATAAAGTATGCGTTGCCTGATATCTCTCACTGTTATAAGTGCTATATATGTAGCCAGCCTGCTAAATATTATAAATGTTGATATTTGCAGCCCGCTATTTAATATTGTTGCCATACCGCTAATAGTTGTGGTTTTATTCTTCTCTCTATACGAAGTTATTGTAGTGGCAGCTATTTGTAAGCTTATGGCTGTAAGCTTTTTATTTTTGGGTGCAGACTTAGGCAGCGTTGTGCAGACAGTTATATTCTTAGTGGCGGTCACTTGTGCCGGTGTTATCTTAAGGTTGATTACGGCAGGAGTATCGAACATAAAGACAAAGGTCTTAAATGTTATAAAAGAAGAGCACCGTTCGTTTTATGAGCTTGATAAAAGGTCAGATACTGAAAAACTGCATCTGCAAAAAACAGTTCATGATATAAGCAGCCTATACCAGGCTCCTAAAAAGATGATATCCTCAACTACGTTAGAGGAGCTTATAGATTGCATGAAGAAATCTATTGTTGGTTACTTTGCTTTTTCCAGATGCAAACTGATAATATTTTCATTTAAGGAAAAAACGCCATATATAGATACCGTATACAATATATCGGAGCAGGGTAATGATCAGCAGGAAGCCTTAAGCGGTTATGAGGACGCGCTTTGTGCTTTCATGAAAGATAAGAATAGCCCCCTCATAGTGGATAGGCAAGCTAATATGCTGCCTCCTGATGAGCTTAAGCTGCCGGATAGTATAGATACATTTATAGCGATGCCGCTTATCGCCGGTAACAGATTTAATGGTGTCTTTGCTATCGAAGGGCTTCAGCTCGATGATATGGTGCGGTTTGTAATACTTGGGCATCAGTTCGCTATTGTGCTTGAGAGGATAAGATTATACGCACTTGTGCAGGAGCTTGCTATTACAGATGGCGTTACAGATGTTTTTGTTCGCAGATATTTTCTCGAAAGGCTTAATGAAGAGATTGAGAGGGCTGCCCACTTTGCTACGAACCTCTCTTTTGTAATGCTAGATATAGATCATTTCAAAAAATGCAATGACAAATTTGGCCACCTTGTCGGGGATGTAGCCCTTAGAAGAATAGCGGATGTACTAAAGGATAATCTGCGCGATATAGATATTATAGGACGCTATGGAGGGGAAGAATTCTCAATAGTGCTTCCCGAAACAACCAAGGAGAGCGCCGTTATTGTCGGGGAGAGGTTGCGCGAAGCGGTTGAGAAAGCAGATATAAATGCCTATGATGAAAATATAAAATTGACTATCAGTATTGGTATTGCTACTTTCCCTAATGACACAAATGAATTGAACCAGCTTATTGACAGAGCGGACCAGATGCTTTATAAGTCGAAGGAAGCTGGCAGAAACAGGGTGATGGTTTATGAAGATAAAAAATAGAATATTAGGTATTGATTTTGGGGCAACATTCGTGAAATTTGGTTTGCTGAACTTAAAAGGCGAGATACTTCAAAAAAGCTCTTTTTCAACAAAGGCCCATATCTCTAAGGAAAGCTTGATCTCACGGATTATCGCTGAATCAGAATCAATGACTAATGGATTCAAGAAAAACATTTTAGGAGTAGGTATCGGTGTCCCGGGCGAGGTTGATTACAAGAAGGGTACTATATATAACCTTACCAATGTAAAAGGGTGGCGAAATGTCTATTTAAGAGATATTATAAAATCAAGACTTAAGATGCCTGTGTTTATTGATAATGACGCGAATGCCGCTTGTCTCGGCGAGTCTAAATGGGGCGCGGTAAAAGGCTATAAAGATGTTGTTTGCATTACACTAGGCTCTGGTTTAGGAAGCGCTGTCATGATAGATGGAAAAATTTTTAGGGGTAGAGGATATTCTGCCGCGGAAATGGGGCATATATGCATAGAGAGAGATGGCTTAAGATGCAACTGTGGATCAAGGGGGTGCCTGGAAACCTTTGCGGGAAACAGCTATATTGTAAAAGAGGCTCTTGACCGCTTAAAAAAAGGAGAAAAATCTATCCTTCTAAAACTCGCCAATGCCAAGCTTTCCGATATAACACCAAAGCTCATACATGAGGCCGCTAAAAAGGGTGATAAGTTTTCTATCAAAGTATGGCAAAGGATGGGGAGAAATGTAGGGATAGGTTTAAGCAGTATTGTCAATATATTCAATCCCGAGGTTATAGTAATAGGAGGCGGCCTGGCTAAATCAGGAAAATTTTTATTTGATTCTATAAGGGTTACTGTTAAAGAGCGTGCTATACCTATCTTTACCAAAGACCTTAGGATAAAGAAGGCTAAATTCATAGAAGATGCGGGTACTGTAGGAGCTGCCGCGTTAGTGATAGATGGGGTTAAGAATAAATAAGATGAAGAGACTATTTATCATAATATTGGTTGCTATTTTGGTCATACCGTCAGCTGGACTCGTTTATAATTTTTTAAAGCTCGCCTATGCTGAGGATGCCCCTATAGAATGTGATGGTGATGAAATAGAATATTTTGAGAAGGATCAGAAAGTTGTAGGGAGAGGTGATGTTGTAATAAAATATAAAGATATGATGCTTACCTGTGACGAGGTAGCGGTATGGACAGATACTTATGACGTTACCGCACAAGGCGACGTCGAATTTACTCAGGGTGAGAATAAATTTGGCGGTAAAAAAGTAGATTATAATTTTAAAACCAATAAAGGTATGATAAAGGATTTTGCAGGTTCTGCTGATCTTTGGTATGTTAAGGGCAAAGAAGCCGAACGCCTTGGGGAGGAAGAAACTATTGTAAGAAAGAGCTATATCACAACGTGTGACCATAAGGTGCCACATTGGAAGATATCCGCTAATAGGGTAGAGGTATATCCTGAAAAGATGGTCAATACATATAACGCTGTTGCATGGATAAACCCGCTATCGATACCGGGTTTTGATATCCCTGTAATGTGGCTGCCGTTTTATTGTCACCCGTTAGATGATAATCGCCCTCATGTTACCTTGATTCCCGGAAAGAACAAGGACTGGGGCTACTATCTATTAAGCGCGTGGCGTTATAATCTTACCCCCAATCAAAAGGGGTATTTTCATTTAGATTACAGAGAGAAGAAAGATTTAGCTGTTGGTATGGATTACATATACGATAGCAAATTTATCGGTAAGGGTAATATATTCGGTTATTACATGAATGAGAGAGAGCTAAACAGAAAACATTTTTACGATAAGTGGCGCAATCCCGATGACTCAGACCCTACAACAGAGCGCGAAAAAGGGCTCTTGCGTGTACGCCATCAATGGGAAGCTACGCCGAATACTCTTGTAACCGCGGAATTATACAAATACAAGGACGAGAATTTTCTAAAGGATTACTTTTATAATGAGTATGAGAAAGATGTACACCCGCTTACTTATGCGTTAGCGTCACACACGATGCCATTCGGAACTTTAAGTGTCTTAACTAGAAAGAGGATGAATAGGTTTGATGAAGTGACAGAGCTTCTTCCCGAGGCAAAGCTTAATATAAATAATCAGCGCATAGGGGCGAGTAGTTTTTATTATACGGGAAATTTTAAAGCGGCGAATATGAATAAGGTTTATCCTCGTCATACAGATGAAAATCCGGGTACTATACAAGACCCGGAGCACGCGAATGTCTATGATTCGTATAACCAGTTATCTTATAACACAAAGCTCGGGTTCTTATCTGTAACACCATACGCTGGAACAAAGCAGACATACCTTGACAGATCAATCAGCGGAGACGAATCTATTATGAACGGTGCCGCCTATACAGGAGTCGATGTCAGCACAAGATTTTTCAAGGTATTTGAGACGCATGGCGCGCCTTTGGGTATAGAGATAAACAAGCTTCGACATGTAGTAATGCCTACTGTAAGCTATAAGCATATATCCAAGCCTACTCAGCTCGCGAGTGAGATGCTAAGCGATGGTATTACCAGGAGTAGTGTCATGACTTTAGGTTTAGAAAATAAACTGCAGACTAAGTCAGGCCCAAACGAAGATGGAGTAGTCGATCTTGCGATGCTACTTGTCGAGACAAGTTATAATTTTGACCACACGCTTGGAGGCCAATTAGGTGATTATACCGCAAAATTAGAGCTGAAACCATATGACTGGCTCACAGCTACTTCAGATGCTACAGTGGATCCGCATAAACGCTATCACCATGAATGGCTTCAAACTATAAATAACAATCTATCTTTTAGTTTTGGGGACAAGGGATCGTTAGGTATCGGCCATAGTTATCAGGCAGGTGCTAATAATATAATAGCACAGGCAAATCTTGATTGTATTCCCGGTTGGAGATTTAGTATTTATGAGGACTTTGATATTTTAGCGAAACGTAACGGCGCGATAAGGAAGAATGATTTGAAGGAGCAGGAATATGTGATTACTAAAGATCTACATTGCTGGGAAATGGATATAAGATACAATGTAACGAGGGACCAAGGAGAAGAGGTAATGCTTATATTCAGGCTTAAGGCGTTTCCTGATATGCCATTTGAATTTGGAAAAAGTTACCATAGGCCAAAGGTCGGTTCTCAGGGGTATGATAATTAATTGTTAAAAAGATACTATCGAAAGGATAAAAGATGGCAAGCGCAACAAAGGAGAAAATAGCTGTAATCGGATCAGGATATGTAGGCCTGGTAACAGGGGCCTGTTTTGCGGAGATAGGCCACACGGTAATCTGCGTTGATAACAATAAAGATAAGATCGCTATGTTAAATCAGGGAAAGATTCCTATCTTTGAGCCGGGGCTTTCACAGCTTATTTTAAAGAACGTAAAGCGCGGGCGTCTTACATTCTCAGATAGTATAAAAGAAGGCGTAAAAAAATCAAAGGCTATCTTTATAGCGGTAGGTACCCCGCCCAAGGAAAAAGGAGAGGCTGATTTAAGCGCGATTGAGGATGTTGCTGAAGAGATAGCAAAATACATGGATTCTTACAGGCTTATTATCCAGAAATCGACTGTTCCTATAGCAACGGGAGATTGGGTTGAATCTACTGTAAGGATGTTTAATAAAAAGCATGCCAAATTTGATATAGCGTCTAATCCGGAATTTTTAAGAGAAGGAAGCGCTATAGATGATTTTATGCATCCTGATAGGATAGTTATTGGTGTAGAGAGCAAGAGGGCGCAGGAGATACTCGCTAAAATATACAAACCGATAAAGGGGAAAATAGTCTTTACTGATGTAAAGAGCGCAGAGCTTATAAAGCATGCTTCTAATTCTTTCTTAGCTATGAAGATATCGTTTATCAATTCTCTATCCAGAATATGTGACGCGTCGGGTGCGAATATAGACAAGGTAGCAGAGGGCCTTGGCATGGACAAGAGGATAGGAAAGGAATTCTTAAAAGCAAGTCTTGGATACGGTGGTTTTTGCTTTCCAAAAGACTTGGCTGCTTTTATCAATATATGTGAACGTTTAGGATATAACCCGGAACTTTTAAAAGCTACGGCAAGAGTAAATGAGCAGCAGAAAGAATTCTTCTTTAAAAAGATAAAGAAGGCCCTCTGGAACATAAGCGGGAAGAAAGTCTCTGTTTTAGGCCTTTCGTTTAAGCCAAACACAGATGATATAAGGCTCTCTCCGGCGATAAGTATCGTAAGGATGCTAAAAAGAGAGGGTGCCAAGGTCTCTGTATTTGACCCCAAATCAATGGAAAAAGCCAAGCAGGAGCTTAAGGGAGTAAATTATTGCGGCAGCGCATACGAGGCGATAGAAGGCGTGGATTGTCTTGTCTTTGCCACAGATTGGCCGCAATTTGCTAAACTAGATCTTAAGCGCGTAAAGCGTTTGCTAAAAAGGCCCATTATTGTTGACGGAAGAAACATGTTTGACCCGGTTCATATGAAAAAATTAGGTTTTAAATATTCCAGTATCGGCAGAAGCTGATAAAAGTAAAGTCAAAAAAGTATTAAGTTGTAAGAAGTAACTTATGTAACCTTAATTAACCTTTGTAACTTTTGTAACATATTTATAAGGAGAGAAGCAATGATAGAAGGCGTAAAGATAAAAAAACTAAAGATTATCCCGGATGACCGTGGCAGGCTCATGGAGATACTTCGCAATGACGATGATATTTTTATAAAGTTTGGACAGGTCTACATGACAACCGCAAAGCCGGGGGTAGTAAAGGCATGGCACTGGCACAGCAAGCAGTTCGATTCTTTTACCTGTGTTTCAGGCAAGATGCGATTAGCGCTTTATGACGCGCGTGAAGATTCGCCAACAAAAGCAAACATAGAAGAGTTCGAAATAAGCATGGAGAATCCTATGGTAGTGCAGATACCGCCAGGGGTCTACCATGGCTTTAAGTGCATAAGTGAGCAAGAAGCGATAGTCATAAATAACGTAACAGAGCCTTACAACCATAGCGACCCGGATGAGATGCGCATAGATGAATATGATAATGATATAGATTATGATTGGAGAAAATAATATGGACAATATAAAAGGGGTTGTTTTAGCAGGTGGTTTAGGATCGCGCCTTTATCCATTGACTTCAATTACTAATAAGCATCTTTTGCCTGTATGGGATAAGCCGATGATCTATTATCCGATAAAAACCCTTGTGGATGCTGGGATAAGAGATGTCATGATAGTTACCGGAGGCAATAATGCCGGAGATTTCTTAAGGCTCCTAGGAAACGGCAAAGAATTAGGGCTTAAACATATAGAATACGCTTATCAAAAAGGGGAAGGCGGCATCGCGGACGCGCTACGCCTGACAGAGGATTTTATTGACGGGAATAAGTCAGTTATTGTGCTCGGTGATAATATTATAGAAAAATCTATCAAAAAGGTTGTCGATAGATTTAGGCAGCAGGATAACGGTGCCCGGATATTAATAAAAAAGGTTCCTGATCCTGAGCGTTTTGGGGTAGTGGAGTTTAATAAAAAAAAGAACAGGATTATAAAGATTGCGGAGAAACCAAAAAAGCCAAAGACTCATTACGCGGTAACAGGTATATATATGTATGATGGCAGGGTATTTGACATCGTAAAGAGTTTAAAGCCTTCTGCAAGGGGTGAGCTTGAGATTACGGATGTCAACAACGCGTATATTAAACATGGCCAGATGGAATACGATGTATTATCAGGCTTTTGGACAGACTCAGGTACCTTTGAGTCATTGTTAAGAGCTAGTAATCTTGTAGCACGAAAGAGTTTAAAAAGTTAAAATGTTTTAAAAGTTTAAAAAGTTATGCCTAAAATAGAAAAATTTGAAGATATTAAAGCTTGGCAATTAGGAAGAGATTTGGTTAAGGAAATATATCAAATTACAAAAACTAAAAATTGTTCTAGGGATTATGGCTTTAAAGAACAGATACAGCGTTCTGCTGTATCTCTCATGTCCAATGTAGCAGAAGGTTTTGAGAGGTATAACAAGAAAGAGTTTATACAATTTTTGAATTTTGCAAGAGGTTCTGCAGGTGAAGCAAGAAACCATTTATATGTAGCTTTGTATTTAAATTATATTAGCGAGGAAGATTTTAATAAATTAAAGGATTTGTGTGAATCGATTTCAAAGTGTTTATGGAATTTTATGAAATACTTGAAATCCAATTAATGTTTTAACTTTTGTAACTTTTTAACTTTTGTAACTTTTGGAACCTAAAATATGAAAATCCCTGCACTTGATATGAAGGCGCAACTTGCGCCGATAAGAGACGAGATAGACAGTGCAATCGCCCGTGTACTCGATCATGGAGGTTTTATATTAGGCAAAGAGGTGCAGGAACTCGAACAGGCAGTCTCTGCTTATACATTGTCAAGGCATGCTATCGGTGTTTCAAATGGTACAGATGCTATAGCCTTGGCGCTTCAGGCACTCGGAGTAAAACAGGGCGATAAGGTCTTGTGCCCTACTTTTACCTATTTCGCTACTGCAGGAGCGGTTGCAAGCATCGGAGCTATCCCTGTTTTTATTGATATAGATCCCAAAACCTACTGCATCGACCCAGATAGCATCAGGGATTATTTAAGGCGCAATACGCAACACTCAATACGCAATACGATTAAAGCTATCATTCCAGTCCATCTATATGGTCAATGCGCGGAGATGGATAGTATAATGGCCATAGCTGATGAGTTTGATCTTAATGTAATAGAGGACGCTGCTCAGGCATTTGGCGCAACTTACAAAGATAAAAAGGCGGGAACTGTGGGTGATGTGTCTACCGTAAGTTTCTTTCCTGGTAAAAACCTCGGCGCGTGCGGTGACGCGGGCATTGTTCTTACTAGTAAAGATGAGATATCAGAAAGACTTAAGTGTCTTAGTAATCAAGGTGCTTCACCTGAGGACAAATATCAACATATATTGCTTGGACATAACAACAGACTAGACGCTATACAAGCAGCGATACTGGTTGTGAAGCTTCAGTATATGGATAGCTGGAATTGTAAGAGAGCTGAAAACGCCTCATATTACAATGAACAATTTGCTGATTTGGGGCTTACAACACCATATGTGCCTGATACGAATACCCATATTTATCATCAGTATATGATACGTGCGAAGAATAATGTATCCAGAGATAGTATTATGAATCACTTGAAAGAAAAGGGTATAGACTCGCGCGTATTTTACCCCCTGCCTTTACATTTACAGCCTTGCTTTGATTATTTAAGATACAAAAAAGGAGATTTCCCTGAATCAGAAAGAGCAGCAGAAGAGGTATTCTCTCTGCCTGTCTATCCCGAACTTACGCGTGAACAGATGGATTATGTTATTGACAGTGTCAAAGAAGGCATTGTGGCCCGGAATTAATTATTAAGCAATTTCAACGCCACTGTCTTTGCGAGGAGCGATAGCGACGAAGCAATCCCAGACTTTAGAATAAACAGAATGTTAAGCGGGTTACAAAAAAACTTACAACTTACAACTTACAACTTACAACTTAATACTTTATTAAACTAGGAGAACCACAAATGCGTTTACTAGTAACAGGTGGGGCAGGTTTTATAGGTTCAAATTTTATAAGGTATATTTTAAATCATTATTCTGATTATAAGATAATCAACTTTGACAAGTTGACATATTCAGGGAATTTGAATAACTTAAAAGACGTTCAGGAAAGTGGTAACTATAGGTTCACAAAAGGAGATATATGCAGCACAAAACAGGTGGAAGCTGTTGTAAAGGATTGTGATTGCGTAGTAAATTTTGCCGCTCAAACACATGTGGACCGATCGATAAAAAGTTCAGAGGAATTTGTAAAGACTAATATAGAAGGGGTGCGAGTCCTCCTTGATGCCGCGAGAAAATATAAGGTAGATAGATTTCTCCATATATCTACGGATGAAGTATATGGAGACATTGAAAGAGGACTATCAAGGGAAGACAACCGATTATTGTCTAATTCCCCCTATGCGGCCAGCAAGGCAGCGGCAGACCTATTATGCCGCTCGTATTTTCAAACACATAAATTTCCGGTTATCATAACAAGGAGCTCAAATAATTTTGGGCCTTATCAATACCCGGAGAAGGTTATGCCGCTTTTTATTACCAACGCGATAGAGGATAGGCAATTACCTCTTTACGGCGATGGAAAGAATGTCAGGGATTGGGTCTATGTGCTGGATAATTGTTATGGGATAGACGTTGCTTTGCATAAGGGAAAACCCGGTCAAATATATAATATAGGTGGTGGCAATCTCTTAAAAAATATGAAGATAGCAAAAGATATCATTAAATGCCTTGATAAGAGTGACGAAATAATAAAATTTGTTAAAGACAGGCCTGGTCATGACCGTAGATATGCCCTTTCATCTGATAAGCTAAAAGGATTAGGATGGAAAGTGGAACATAGTTTTGATAAGGCATTAAAGATGACAATAGAATGGTATCTCTCCAATCAATGGTGGTGGAAACCCCTAAAACGTAAGGCGAAGATTATTAAGTGGTAGTCATTCTATAAGCAATCTCAACGCCTATTGTCTTTGCGAGGATCGATAGCGACGAAGCAATCCTAAACTAAGAGTAAACCATGAAAAGAATATTAATAATCGGCTCAGAAGGGATGCTGGGGAAGGCGCTATTATCCAGTTTTAAAGGGCCCGACATTGAGGTTATAGGTACCGATATAAGAGCCGAGAAAAATCCCCTAGATATTACAAAGCCTGATGATACTACTGATTTTATTAAGCAGATACGACCCGATGTTGTAATTCACGCGGCTGCCTATACGGATGTCGATGGATGTGAGCTTAATCTTAATGATGCGTATCTTGTAAATACAGAAGGTACTAAGAATGTTGCTAATGCCTGTAAACATGCAGGTGCTTTTTTAGTCTATATCAGCACAGATTTTATCTTTGACGGAACCAAAACCATGCCTTATATTGAAGACGATGCACCCTCACCTATTAGCATATATGGTAGATCTAAATTGCAAGGCGAAGAACGGATAAGGCAGTTATTAGAGCAGTATCTTATTATACGAACAAGCTGGTTATTTGGTGAGAATGGTAAAAACTTCGTAGATACTATTATAAACAAAGCAGAATCAGGCGAGCCTTTGAGAGTTGTTGATGATCAGAGAGGTTCCCCAACTTATGCGAATGATTTGGTCGACGGCATAGCGGGACTTTTGCTTAAGGATTTTGATTTAAACATAAAGATTTTGCATATTACTAATTCAGGTAGTTGTACCTGGTATGACTTTACAAAAGAGATAATAAGGGCCAAAGGCATAAAAGGCGTAAATCTAAAGCCTGTTGCATCAGACGCGATAAAACGCCCGGCTAAGCGCCCTAAAATGTCTATTTTGGATAACACAAGATTTATAAAAGCATCAGGTGGATCTTTGCCTTCTTGGCAGGATGCTTTAGCGCGTTATCTGTCTTCCGATGAATGCTAATTATTTATTTGACAAGATAATCGGTATATAGCATGATAATCACCAAGTATATAGTTGATAATTTAAATTAAACTTGACTTTACTTTAGATTTAATATAAGATAAAGGGCAACTAATACAATATTTTTTTGAGGATCGAAAGGGAAGGCTTATGCCGGAGAAAATTTACAAAAGGGAAATTGTTAACGAGATAAAGAAGTATTTAGGCAGCGAAGAAATCATTGTTTTGCATGGAGCCAGGCAGGTCGGAAAAACCAGTATTTTATATTACTTAAAGGATTATCTAAAAAAGATTGGTAAAGTTACCCATTATCTTGATTTGGAGGATTCTCGCTATGTCAAGATTTTAGATTCTGGAATAAAAGAGTTTATAAATTATCTCCGCGAAGAAGGCATAATCGATGATTCCAATAAATCAGTTAAAGGCAAAGCATTTATTTTTATTGATGAAATCCAGTATCTAAAAGACCCTTCGTCCTTTTTAAAATTAATGGCGGATCATAACAAAAATATAAAATTAATTGTTTCAGGTTCATCTAGTTTTAATATCAGAAAAAAATTTAAAGATTCCCTAGTTGGGAGAACAGTGGATTTTGAAATTTTCAGCCTGTCTTTTAAAGAGTTCTTGTTATTCAAGAATTATCCCTTCGACAAAGAAAAAATTTTCACTGAAAAAAAAATCAGCGAATTAAGGCAATTATTTAGTGAATATATTCTTTACGGCGGTTACCCAAAAATTGTATTAACCGCAGAAATTTATAAAAAAGAAAAATATCTTCAGCAGATAATCGATACCTATATTAAAAAAGATATTAGGGATTTAGCCGAGATAAAGGACATCAATAAATTTAACAAGCTTTTAGATGCGCTGTCCTTCCAAAGCGGGAATTTATTGAATGTCACGGAACTATCCAATACATGTAATATTGCCAAGCAGACTGTGGAGAAATATTTGTTTTTTTTAGAGAACACATATATATTAAAATTAGTCCGACCATATAGTAAAAATATCCGGTCAGAATTATTCAAAGTACCAAAGATTTATTTCTATGATACTGGGTTGATGCAGATGCTATGGCTTAAGGGTTTGCAAAAAGAGATTATAGGCAATGTTTTTGAAACAGCTATTTTTTCTGAGCTGGTAAAAAACTATGGCAAGGACAAGACTTTTTATTGGAGGACAATCGATAAAAAAGAGATTGATTTTATTTTAAGAATAAAAAACAGGATTTTACCGATTGAGGCGAAATTAAATTTTGAGCAAGTTAAGTTAACCGCTATAAAATATTTCAATAAATATTATAAATTGAAGGACTACAGAATAATAGGGCTAAAAGGGTGTAGGAAAAATAAATTCCATATTTACCCCTGGAGCCTATGACAATCTTAAATCAGGTTGACAATAAGTGCTTTTTCACTTATAAAATAACTAAAACACGTTATAATTTAGTAGAAACTGTCACAAAATGACAGTTACAGTTAAAAATATGGAAAACATTATAGAAAAAATTATTGATAAGATCCCCCAGGATATCTTTACAGATGATGTCTTAATGAATTTATTGCAGGGAACCCCAGCCTGTAGATATGGTATCGTCAAAAGGGCTATTTCTGCTGGAAAGATCATCCATATAAAAAGGGGTCTCTACGCGCTGGCAGAGAGATACCAGCGTAAGAGCATTAATCTTTTTGAGATGGGCCAGATTATCTATGGCCCATCTTATATTAGTTTTGAGTCAGCGCTCAATTATCACCGGTGGATTCCTGAGGCAGTTTATTCAGTTGCCAGTGCTTGTGTAAAAAATAGCAAGGAGTTTTTTACTCACTATGGTACATTTAGTTACAAGCGTATTCCTTTTTCAATGATCTATCTTGGCGTCGAAAGGCTCAGTTCGCCTGATGGGACATTTTTAATGGCATCTCCCTGGAAGGCCCTCGCTGATTATGTATATGCTTACAAGAAGGAATGGAAAGGTATTGATCCTGTCATTAAAAGTCTTCGCGTAGAAAAAGAGAACTTAGAGGATGCCGATAAAGAGTTACTTTCTCATATGGAAGAGCAGTATAACAACGCCCGGGTAAAAAGATTTATCAGAGGTGTTAAAAAGGACCTAGGTCTATGAGCGTAAAAATCATTCAGGAACGTTTAGATTCTTACCAGTGCCGTTCTCAACAGGAAGAGGAGAATGCCTTAAGGGAGATTACCCAGGAAGTTGCCTTGTCCGCGCTATCAAGAACTGATTTCTTTAAGTTTGCGGGTTTTCAGGGTGGAACATGCCTACGCATCTTTTACAGCCTGGCACGTTTTTCAGAGGATCTTGACTTTATCCTAAAACAGCCTGATAAAGATTTTAAGTTAAAACCTTATTTGAAATCATTGGAAATCGAGATGCAGGCCTATGGCTATCGCCTTGAAGTTATTGACCGCTCAAAAGCAGACAGCATGGTCAAAAAAGGTTTTTTAAAGGATAACTCGTTAGGAAAGGTTTTATCTTTAGAGCACCTAAAGGGCGTTACTAATTCGCGCAAGATCAAAATCAAACTGGAAGTGGATACCAATCCACCAAGAGGGAGCATCTTTGAGAACAAATTTCTGGATTTTCCTTTTCCATTTGCTGCGACTGTCCAGGACCTACCAAGTTTATTTGCCGGTAAAAACCACGCTCTCTTATGCCGTGAATACACCAAAGGAAGGGATTGGTATGATTTTCTATGGTATGTGAGCCGGAAGGTTTCCATTAATTTTGAATTTTTGTCGTCTGCGCTAAATCAGATTGGGCCTTGGCGCGGCCAAGGATTAGTTGTTGATAAACTTTGGTATTACCAGCAGATGAAACAGAAGATCTGTGATGTTAACTGGGGTGAGATCAAAGAGGAATTGGCAAGATTTCTAAAGCCCGAAGACGTAAAAACATTAAAGATCTGGAATGAGGAATTTTTTCTGGATCGCCTGAAAAAGCTCAAGTAAATAGCGTATCCGATGCCTGTCCCGAGAAAAAATCGGGACTACTCCATTTTTTCAATAATAGCATTACCTGCTGTTCTTTTGCTAAAATGTTGGTCATTTCGGAAAATCATTTGACAAAATGTATATTTATGCTATACTTTTAATACACACTAAAACTAAATCGAGATTATTAGATGAATATAGATCAATTAATTGAATTTGACCGTCTTGCGAAAGAAGACAGTAAAAGATATAGTAAGAAGCGCCCACTTTGTATTGAAATCGCCCAGGAAAGGGGGGCCCATTTTATTGGAATCATTGGTCCTCGCGGGGCAGGCAAGACAATCATACTTAAGCAGCTAGCTTTTTCAGATAAGAATTCTTTTTATATCTCATTAGATACATTAGAAGATGATCTTTTCGGTACCATAAAAATTTTGCATGAAACCATGCGAATTAATCTATTCCTGCTTGATGAAGTCCACATTTATCCTCAATTCGAAGCAGATCTTAAGAAAATATACGATGTTTTCAATATAAAGGTGATTTTTACCAGTTCTACAGCATTAAGCATGTATGAGTCTGGCTACGATCTTTCACGGCGCGTTATACTTAAGATGCTTTTCCCGTTTTCTTTACGTGAATACATTGAGTTTAAGTATGGGCAGGAATTTAGTGCTTTGACCTTAAGAGATATTGTAGAAAATAAATTTCCGCCGGATATTCTCAAGGCAGGGGAGCATTTTTTATCATACATACAAGGTGGCGTCATGCCTTTTGCTTTAGAAGAGCCCCAGCCTCTGGCGATTCTGGAAAATATTCTCTATACTGTTATTAATAAAGACATACCAAAGATAAGGGGGCTGATGACAGGCGAACTTGATAAGATAAGAGATCTGATTCGCTTTATTGGGCTTTCCGGAATAGACGGAATAAATTATTCTTCAGTATCTAAAAATATTCATATTACTAAATATAAGGCAGAGCAATATATTGCGTTATTGGAGCGTGCGTTTATTTTACATAGAATCTTTCCTATTGGTAGCAATGTTATGAAAGAGCCGAAGGTAGTTATGGCGTTGCCATACAGATTGCTGTATAGACCATTACAAGAAGCTATTGGTGGTTTGCGAGAGGATTTTTTTGTAGGCTCATCCAAGGCATTGGCTAAGGAGATATTTTACCTTAAATCTACGCGCGGAGAAAAAACGCCAGATTATCTCATCCGTGATTTGGAAGATATTGTTTTAGAGATAGGAGGCAAGAG
>Ga0307929_1000685_pt1 | contig 31230 bp, 23 predicted proteins | sample AceLakmetage1330_FD_203160 | JGI IMG/M metagenome (GOLD analysis project Ga0307929, IMG submission 203160) | Saline water microbial communities from Ace Lake, Antarctica - #1330 | ecosystem: Environmental > Aquatic > Non-marine Saline and Alkaline > Saline | place: Antarctica: Ace Lake...
CAGTAGACTAGTGGACATGCTTTCCCTCCTGAATTAGTTGGTGGTTCTTCTAATTAAGGAAATCGCATGTCCACTTTTTTTGCAAAACTTATTTCAAAAGTACGCTTCAGTCGGATGAACCACTTTTCCCTGGAGACGATGCACCTCTTTTTCAAATGGTGAGGGGTCGAGTCGTACTAAGACATCTCCTTTTTCGACCCAGCTACCATCTCCAACAAGAGAAATTATTTTCCCTTTATTCCCACGGATATTAGAAGACACCATATGAGATTGCGCTGCATCAATAACCCCTACGGTGTGAATAGCAACTTCGAGATCACCACGCTGCACCACAACGCTAAGTAGTTCTCCATCATCTGCAGATACAGCATTATTCCTGGGGAAAGTCAGGCCCCAGGCTACAACAAGCAGGCAAAGAGAAACCAAAAATATATATTTTTTATTGTTATTCATTGGTAATCAATGTTCCAAGCGTGGCCCGTAACCTGTATTGTCCGACGATATAGCTGATTTTACTGCTTAACAGATTTACCTTGGCATGCAGCAATTCCGTTTCGGATTCAATAAAATCAAAATTGCTTCCCATACCATGAGAAAATTTAATCTCTGCAAGTCTTCTTTTTCCTGTGGCCTGAACGATTTGCTCCTTACGCAGATGAATATTCTGAGCCCTATTTGCGAGAGCATCTAAACGACTTTTAACTTCTGTTCGAATAATGTCCCTCTGATTTTCCTGCTGCAGTTTCATTCGACGAACCGTCAGTAAACTCTGTTGAAAAGACGCTTTCTCAGAACTTCTGGCAAGATCGGTATCACTGGTAAACCCGATACTCCAATAATCTCCGTAATAGGATTCCGTCGCATCCAGCCCTTGAAGGAAAGTGTTTTTTCTATAACTTGCAACAAAATTGAGATCCGGTAAAATCTGTTTTTCTGCCATCCTTGACTTTCGTCTGGCCTCGGAAAGATCTGCGACACTCTGTTCTATTTCAAGGCGATTCTCCAGTGCAATCCGGACTGCTTCCTGCTCTTCTATCGTTGTTGGTACAAAGGAGAGAGGAATTTCAATTTTTAACGGAAATTCTATGGCCAGGGCAAGAAGAACTTTTAGGCGATCGAGTGATCCTTGAAACTGTTGCCTGGCGTCAGCCAACTGACTCTGCACATCCTTTTGACGAATCTGCGCCCGATATGTATCAATCTGACTTCCCAGACCACTCTTTTCCTGCAGTTGTATAGTTACAACATGCCTCTGTAACCGTTGGTTTTGTTTGCTGTAAAAGTCAACCAGTGTCTGCTGTCTCAGAATTTCATAGGCAAGAGCGACGGTTTCAAGAATCTTCTCAACTTCTACAAGATAGACATTTCTAATACTAGCTTCCAGTGCAAAATCAGCCGAATAAATAGCATCATAATTATACTCTTTTCCAAAACCCCGAAAAAGAGGAATAGAGAGTGAGACCCCAACTCCCGATGAGGTCCCCTCCTTGTTCACATAGGCAACGGATGGTAAAAGAGCAGTCTCTATCCCACTACTGCTTTTTTTGGAGATCTTGCCCGACACGCCACTTGCCTGCTCGGTACTATTATCACTTTTAGACAGCCCAAGATTAGCAACGGGACGAACTTTCCAATCAAACTCAGACTCTGCACGCTGCAAAGAGTAGCGATTACTCTGCACAAGCAATGCATTCTGGAGTAGATACCTGTTTGCATAGCGCGCCCGTTCTATTACCTGAGTAAGAGTATAAACGCGCTCTTCCTCCACGGGTGCAACAGAACCATTCTCTCCTCCATATGAGGTCTCACCAAAAATTAGTCCAAAACAAAGAGAAATAAAAACACAAGACAAAAACCTGGACATATGCCGGAAGTCTCTCACTTTGGAGAATCCTTTTCTTCAAAACCACTGTCCAGTTCAGCAAGTGATTTTCCTGATATCACAGGATAAAGCAGCCCTCCAATCCCAGCGTCAAAAAATGATTTAAAGCGCATAAGAAGCGCCGTTGACAGGGCAAGTGCACTGCTGTAACCGGAAATATCAAAAATAAAAATAAAGGCAAACTCCATCAGTCCTATCCCGCCAATGGATATCGGCAGATTCATAATAAACATAATAAGGGGCACGGCTACCAGAAGTTCACTGAACCGAACCTCGGCACTAAAAGCGAGTGCCGTTACATACACGTTCAAAACAGCAAGAAAATAAAAAATAAATGTGTTTAACAGGGCAACTCCAAGTGCTTTTTTATCATCCCTGTATTCCAGGACTGCACCGTGTACTTTATCAAGCTTCTTGATAATTTTATCAAGAAACCCTGCGCGATTTTTGAGTACATTGGTAATAAAGCGATAGGGTCTTTCATCTACAATAACCCAGATCAGCCCAAGACTTGCTGTCACTGCAATAAACAGGCTGATACTCATCCAGGCAACCGAAAGAAGCTGCCTTTGCATAAACAGGGCAATAATCGTCAGTAGAAAAAGAATCACCATCCCGGAAAAACGTTCAATAAATACGGATGCAGCAGCCTCTGCCCGTTTCCCGGTCATTTTTCCAAGCTCATGGATCCGAATCAGATCTCCCCCCATACTGGTGGGCAGAAAGAGACTAAAGAAGATGCCGATCATATAAAGAGCCCAAGCCTTAAAGAAACTGACAGCAACGCCTCTTGAACGCAGAAGCAAATACCACTTATAAGCACTTGATACATTCAAAAGAAAGGAAACAAAAAAAGAAAGCAGAAGAAGAGGGATACTGACAGAACGCAGGAGCACAAAAAGTTCAGCTCGCTTTTCAACGTCAAAAACGCCAACTTTTTGTAAAACATACAGTAGTAAACCTGCTGTAATCAGTAACCGTAGAAAATATCCTAGTCGTTTCATTTGTATTGCTGAAAGCTTAGCAGTAAAGGCTGGATAGTTATTCAAAAAAATAACTTTTTTAATTCGCTACAAACACAAAAAGCAAGGAACAGCATCATTGCCTGCTTCCTTGCTTTCTATTTCTACTCTGTATCCGGATTTCTATCAAACCATTGATTACGGACGGCAGAAGAATCGAACACAGCTGTTAAAACCACTGGTATTATCTGGTAAGTGTTATATCCCATCCAGTATTCGAATTCAGATGGATAACATTATAATTACCGGGAACAAACGAACCGCTATAAAGCGAACCATGATCCGTATGCATCTGTAACTGGTAGCCATTGATCCTCCAGGAACCACCACCGGCAAGATGCTGACCATTGCTCACATTCAGATCATATCCAAGGGATCCTCCCTGATAGAGATGATAGGTACCGCTGTATGTCAGGCCGCTTCCGGGTTGTCTTCCGGTGACTTGCCAGGCAGCAACTAACGAGTCTGCTGTTGGTGGAATAGTCGGATCTGGAGAATCATCACTTCCGCCACCGCCACCACCACCTGCAGCAATTGCAACTCCAGCCACAATAACAGCACCAGCACCGATTCCAATCCACATTCCAGTGGATATTGACGACTCTTCGTCATCCGCAGATTCTTCTGTTTCCTCAAATGCATCCTTAGAGGTACGTACTGCATTCTTTTTCTCAGTATCTTCAATCCCAATGCTACCCTCGACTGGCAGCGTTACAACAGTTGCCTCCGTCGCCTGACAGAGTGCTACCTGAACAGGTAATAGAGCAAAAATGACGGCAAATAATAAAACCAGGCCATGAGATACTATCTTTTTCGTATTCATTTGCAATTTTTCTCCCCAAAAAAATCAATTATGAGGAACAATAGCTCAAATTGCAGATAATTAGCCCCTCTTAGTAATAGTTGTGAGGATCGACCATAGTGCGATGTTATTTTTTTGCAACAGGAATTTTTCTCCAGCCACCACTTCCCGTAAGTTCTCTTGCACTAAGACACCAAATGACTATCTTTTTCTTTTTAAGAAAAGAGCTATCCTTCCGAGAACGTTGGTATAATTTAATCCTACTGGGAGTAGCCCCCGAGCCTCGAACACCAAGAAGATCCACCGCAAAACCAAGATTTGCATTGAGCTGATCAAAAAGACCAGCGCCGCTACTATGGAGATCACCGCCAACGGAAAAAACAAGGGTATGGCTGTCACCAAGGAGCAGGACGGGACTTTCCGGATTGGGCAATTCCACCTTTCCGGTCGCACTGTCACTTATAAACAGAAGCGGAATGTCTTCTTTACTATCTGATTTTTCCATTACAGCAAGATCACCATGAATGGCAACGCTTCTTTCCTGTTCCGAATAGTTTTTCTTTTCCACCCCATTAAACCACTCACTTGCTTTGATAATTGCTCCAAACTCTTCACTAACCTTCGCAAGACCTGCCCCTGAAAAATGCGTGTCTGTTTTACAATAGAGCTGCTTTTCCGCACTTCCTTCCTGGAAAATGGGAATCAAATCAAGAACAGTTACTCCCTGTTCAGAAAGTTTTGCATACAGTTCCGTATAAGGACGCGCAAGCTCCGTTACCATCTCAGGACTTAATGCACCTAAAAGTTTATCTGGATAGATTAACGCCTTTGGAGGAATTGGGGCAAAGACAAGTTCAATACCACGATCTTTCAATTGATTATTAAAATCAATTATTGCAGGAAGCGGGTCAGCAAATTCCTGTTTTGCAGCTTTTGTAGATTCAAGGACACCCGGCCCATAAAATGATTTACTTCCCAGATGCTCCAGTTCATCTTTTAAGAAAAGCCAACCCTCTTTTCCCTGTACCACACCATTATCATCAGCTGTTGTCGCAATAGTTGCTATCTGTTCCCGTGCTGATCCAGCTTCACTATTTGATCCAACACCAAGCAATAAAACAAAAACAAACATAATCGAAATCATTCTCATGGCAGCATTTCCCCCCATACAGGTAATTCAAGTTCAAGCATTTCATCATCAAGTGTCGATCTGCGATAGGAGGAGTATTGCCCCTGAACCATATCCCAGTCAACAAGTTTAAGTGTAATCTGTTCTCCAATCCGCAGCCTTGCAAAGGGCAGAAGGACGTTCTCTTTCATTCCCCAGGCATAAACCAGTGCCTGCCCATAGACTTCTCCGGTGACACTGTCACGAATATCATCAAGAAGCAAGGTTACTATATTATCCTTATAGGGAACAGAACCGGGTACCGGTGATCTTGAAAGAGCAACAACGGTGGCACTGACATCTTTTGATTCTCCGGCTAAAGGCGTATAGAAATCACTCTGCAGTTTTTCTTTTAACTCCATTGAAATTTCTCTCCAGTCCCCGGAGGAGAGTTCACGAGTTGCAAATTGCCAGATAACTACTTTTTTTCCAGCCAGTCGGTCTCTGCCGCGAGCAAGCTCCCTTGCAAGAAGTTCACGCGTTGCAAAGGAACCCGAATCATTTTGCAGCATAAGATCAACGGGACGATTAAGAGAAAAACTCAGCTGCTCCCCAAATCCTGCACCTTCCCCCCAGCCCATACCGGCCAGAGAGTAGATATTTGAAAATGAATCGCCAAGAAGAAGGATATCAGCATCGGGTGCAGCCTGCCACATCTCGTTGCCAGCCGTTACTACGGGATGGATATCTGTTTTTTCCTGAGGATACATATCCCATTCTTCCGGCAGCAAAAGCATGGCGTCTATATCCCCGCTATTCGTTATACTTTGCTGCTGACGTTTAAGAGTACTTTTCACCGGAGGTAAAGATGTTTCCTCCTGAATAAAGTCACTGAGTTTACCTGCAATATGCTCCATTGCATCGGCACGCCAGTGTGTGTCTGTTTGTAAATAGCCAGGTTCTGCCTTTGCTTTTTGGTAGTCAGCCAAAATCGGAGCCGGATCAAAGAGTGGGATCCCGGTCTCTTCCATTATCGCAACAAAATCATTCCAGGACTTATTCTGCAGCGGCACCTGATACGAACCCGAGTTAAAATGCTCAGGAAGCAGGCTTGCCTTGATCGGGGTGGGTACAAGTATTAGCTGTATACCACGCTGGGCTAGCTGCCTGTTAAAATCGACAATAGCCACAACAGGATCTGGCTGAACCGGATTCTCCCAGAGTTTGCCACCTTCACGTCTCTGGTCTAAGCGTGCTTTATCAAGAAATGCAGGCCCCATAAGATAATCCATATCAGGCCTGTAAAACAACCATGACTCATCACCAGGATACACCTTTTCATTTCCGTATCCAAGACTGAGTAATATTCGCTGCCCTGGAGCCAGGAGTCTGTTTCGTAAAAAGCTGCTCTCCTCAAGCTGCTTTTCAAAATCCTCCATCCCTTCGAGTAGTCGGTTGTTTTTTTGGGTAATGGCTGAAACAAACGATTGAGGTTCCCCGGTGCCAGACGCTTGCCCACTTATCAGCATACGTATTGAAGAAAAGAGATTTTGCTGATCGGATTTTCCGTAATCAAGCACCAGCTGCAGCACAGGAATAGAAATAATGAGAATAAGAAAACAGAATATAATCGCCCCTGCTAACGGCTTGGATACAGTGGTATGCCCAACCTCGAGAGCCGCAAGTTCTTCTCTGTTAAGTTTATTATTCATCACTAAAAGTTAAAATAAATAAAAGGATTATAGGACTGCAGGGTTAAAAGACTAACCGACAGCAGCATCAGCATTGCAATAATCACTGACTTGACAGGTGTAAGCTCTCTTGTCCAATCCCAGCTTTGCGGTGCCCGCCATACCACCAGTGAAGAAAGTGCCATCACTAAAAGAAAATAGGGCTGGTAGACAATTCCGCCAATAAGAAGTGACGTTCCAGGCACAGATGTGATTCCAAACATGGAGCCAAGATACGTCAATGCTCCGGGCAGCGTTTCCGCCCGAAAAAAGACCCAGGCAATCACAACAAGCACAAAGGTCATAGCTATGCGCAGAGGTCTTTGCAGTTTGAAGTATACTGAACGCCGTTTCTGACTCCGCTCAAATCCAAGTAAAGCACCATGGAGCAGCCCCCATATGATAAAGTTCCATGAAGCCCCGTGCCAGAGCCCACCAAGGAACATAACAATTAGAAGATTTACTGCAGTACGTCCTCGTCCTTTACGATTTCCCCCAAGAGGGATATAGAGATATTCACGCAGCCAGGTTGAAAGAGAAATATGCCAGCGACGCCAGAATTCTGTAATGGAGGCAGCTTTATAGGGAGAGCTGAAGTTCTTAGGAAAAACAAAGCCAAACATTAATCCAAGACCGATTGCCATATCGGAATATCCGCTAAAATCAAAATAGATTTGAAAAGCGTAGGCAACAGCGCCATACCATGCGTCAATCCAGTGCATCGACCCTGCGGCAAAGGTTACATCGGCTATCTTTCCGCAACCATTGGCCAGTAAAACTTTCTTAGCCATCCCAAGACAAAAGAATGCCACACCACGGGAGAATTTCTCCATGGTATGCGTACGCACCGCCAGCTGATTAGCAACTTCCTGAAACCGGATAATAGGACCGGCAACAAGTTGAGGAAACATCGAAACATAGCAGGCAAAATCAATAAAGTTCTTCTGATACTTTGCCTCTCCACGATACACATCGATGGAATAGCTCATTGACTGGAAAGTATAGAAACTAATGCCAAGGGGCAGGATAAAACGAAAGCCACTTTCTATTCCCAACCCGTCTAGCCCTGAAGCACCGAGAAGCAGGTTGTAATTTTCAAGGGCAAAAGAGCTGTATTTAAAAATGCCCAGGAGGCTGAGATTCGTTGCAATGGAAATAAAAAGAGCAATTTTTCTCTTTTGAAGATTGCTAATGGGTCTGGTTCCACCAATAACCCAGCCGCAAATATAATCCACCACGGTGGAAAAAAACATCAGCAGAGTAAAAAGTGGATTAGACCAGCCGTAAAACAGATAACTAAGAAGGGTAAGCAGCAGATTTCTGCCGCGAATCGGCATCAAATAGTAGAGGCCAAGACTCAGAGGAAGAAAATAAAACAGAAAAAGATGGGAAGAAAAAACCATTATTTAAAAGCCAGGAGGCAAAAAATCAGGAACCGACCTGATAATACATTTCCAGATCGGGATCAAACATATCCATCATAAGTCTTTCACCCTCAAGTTCAGGATGGTCATCGAATTTTTCAACTTTCAGTTCAAATTTTCTGCCAACACTAAACTCCTTTGTCTCAGAAAGAACAGTACGATCAAGCACCGCCCACTGAGCGACAAGTATATCTTTCTCCGTATACACCCCTTTGCTTACATCAGCTACGCGAAAGCGATTTACAACCAATGCCCGGCTGTATGCACCTAAAGAGTTTGGTGCCGGAATTGCGGACACCTCAACAAGTTCACCACTAAAATGAATAGTCTCAACTTCCTTGCGAGCCTCAAGGTCTCCAGTCACCAGTTGAGCTTTTCTGGTAATATCAAACTCGGTGCTGACACCTGCATAGACAGCTATATGGGACAGGGCACCATTCAGGCCACTCTCTTGTATATTCCCAACAAGGATATTTAAATCCTGAATTGATACAATCGGGTTTTGAGCAATTGATACGTTCTTCAACAGACGACCATTGGCGTAGAGGGCTAGCTGTTTTTCCTGAACCGTTATAAAGAGATGTTCCGGACGAGCTGCCTGCAGTGCATCTGCTATCGTTATGGTACCGACTGTTTTCTTTGCTGAAAGGATCTCAAGTTGCAACCCGGTCCCCTCCTGTACTAAACGCAGAAAATCGTCGTTTTCTGTATTCTGGAGACGCAGCACATATCCTTTATCTTTTTTCCCTGTTGCATCAGGAGTATAAAGCAGCTCCAGTCCCATTCCATTTTTTTTCTGCAGGAGTGCTGGCACCTTCCCTTGCGGCAAAGATGCCTCAAACCCGGAACGGTTCAGATCCATCTCCAGGTATCTGTTAAAGCGGGCACGCTGCTTCGGAGTGACACGAAACTGGTTAAAGCCCACAAGACTTTTGTCGCTCACCTTGTTTTCCGCCATAACATCCTTCCACAAAAATACCAGTTGCTCTCTGTTCCCTGGCCACTCAAGATCTATGTTCTCTTCCGCTGCCGGTAAAACCTTGGTTTCTGCTGTTAAAAAGTTACTTTCACTCCCATTTGCTATCCACACATCGGGATAGAAATCAGCACGATCATTGCGGGTCACCTGAAACCACTCTTCAACCTTCCTCAAATCAGGACTGAAGCGACCCAGATAAATTTCTACCTTCTGACCACCAGCAGTAATCTTATTACCGCCATCTCCTTCAACGTAGGGCCCGGTCATGGTCAGATAGCGAACATGATTACTCCAGCGTGGATGGTACACTTCAAAACCATTTACCCCTTCTGCCTTATTAATATTGGTGGTCCAGAATTGGGCTGTAAAAGGGTTCACAAAATTCAAATTGCGATGCAATCCATCAAACACCCAGAGAATGGCACTGTTATCAGGGCTTAACGCTGTCCAGCATCCTTTTCCATATTGTTTCCAGGTATCCTGTTCAAAAAGCAAAATACCGGCATGGGGCCAGGGGAACAGTCCACCTGCAAATTTTCCATCCCGGGACATATCAAAATTACTCCAGGAGAGGTGGGTTTTATTCCAGACGGGCTCACTTTTTTTGGGTTTGTTAATGGGAAATCGAATAAGAGGACGAGTGGTAAAGTATTTATTTTCAGGGCCATCGCCGGCTAGAGCATATACCCATGTCTTTTGAGTAACGGGATCCTGCCAGACATCAACAGCAACACCTTTTCCAAGGGTTTTCTTTTTTCCTTTCTTAAAATCAACAAGATAAATCTCATGACGGCTACGGCTGGAGACAACTACTTTCTTTCCATCCGGAGTGATAATCGGCTTATAAAAATTCTGCGTTGTATCAAGGAGAGCCCGCTCCTTCTTCCCATCCCGGGAGTCGTAGCCCATAAGTTTGAAATTTTCGCCAAAACCGTAGGTATCAGCACCAGTTCCCTGTTCCTGGACCCAGACAACACGAGTATGTGCTCCTGCGAATTTTTCAAGCGGGTCGGCATCACTGGGTGCTGGATTATTACAGGCTGAAACAAATAGAACAGAAAACAAAATAAGGAATCTGTTTGTCCATGGTATTTGAGAGATTTTTTTCATAGGTCCTTTTGTGTTATTATCGTCACGGATTCTGGATTTTATCAAACACTAACTCAGCAAGTTCTTTGGCACCACGTGCATTCGGATGAATGCCGTCGCTAAAAAGGGACTGTTTCGAAGCCATTGCTGTGTAGATATCCAGTGTATCAATAGTGGTTTTAAGCACTGCGTCTTTCACCATTGTATTTATTTCTCTTTGCCGCTTGCCGGTAAGGCCATTGGGGTAATCAATTAAAATTGGAGGAACAGAACAGGAGATAACCTTCGGATGAGAAGGAAGTTCCTCTAAGACCTTGACCAATGCAACATAATCTGCGACAAACTGATCATTATAACGCCAGTTTGAATCTTTTATATCATTCGTTCCAAGCATAAGTACAACAACATCCGGACTGGAGGCAAGGGCACGCGTATATGCAGGTTGGGTCCAGATTGGGATATCACCTTTTTTTACAACAGTTGCACCATTCACACCACTATTGAGAACTTTCCACTTTCCATGGGAAAGGTTTTCGAGTTGAGCCGGATAACTCTGTCGTACGGAATCATTTAGTTTATATCCATAAGTGATGGAATCCCCAAGACAAACAATATTCATGGGCCGTAAATTTGCTGTTTTATCAGCGCAGGACACCAGGCTGAACAACACAATCGGTAACACACAAATAATATTCAGAAGTCGCATATAGCTCATAATCATTTCTCCAACCCAATAGATAAGTACGATATATTCAGCTGTAAAGTGAAAATCGGTTTATTCGTTTCTGGTTCGTACAACCCTTGCCGGCACGCCCACGGCCACACCATAATCCGGAATACCAGAGGTCACCAGAGAACCGGCACCGATCACACAGCCCCTTCCAATGGTTACCCCATCAAGAATAGTGGCCGAAGCACCTATCCAGGTGCCCTCGCCAATTGATACAGGGCCACGGGAATAAATACCCTGGTCCATAATAGGAAGATTTAGGTCTTCAAGATGATATCTGGCACCACCGATATAGCAATTCCCGGCAATCAAAACAGAGGCTGCTAAAGTAATACCACTGATACTTGAAATAACAGTATGTGCTCCGATATCACAGTTAACACCGATATCAAGGGCACCGGTCTTAGCTTGAATCACACATCCCTTGCTGATAATAGCATTATCAGCAATACGTATGGCGGGCGCCCCTTCACAGCAGCCATCAAGCATAACGTAATCATCAATGGCTACATTATTCCCAATAGCGATATGTCCGGGTTTACGTAAAACAATACCTTTTCCAAGAATCAGGCTTTTCCCGCAACTCTGAAACAGTGGGGCCAGCATCTTTTTCCTGACAAGATAGCCAAGGCCACCGCCAAGATTCTGACAAAACAGGGCCGCAAGTTCAAAACGTACTAACTGCAGAAAACCTGCACCACTACCAAGAACTTTGCCACGATAGGCACCAAGGGCCCCACCTGATTTCCCATGCAACTCCTGAGAAAGATTTTCCTTAGCTATATCCTTAGAGCCAGTCATGATCCCTGTACCATTTAGCTGACTCGATAATTCCAGCCTCATTGTCATAGATCGGCTGGTATCCAAGAACATCACGCATTTTTTGAGTACTGAAATTCCGGTCCTTTGAATAAAATGCAACTCGACGTCTGTAGATGGGAGGTTCTATCTTAAAAGGTTTACAAAGTATCTCACATACATCTCCCATAAGAAAAAACGGGCCAATGGGCAAACGTATTACCCGCAATGTATGATCATAAACTTTTGCAATAATAGCAGCCATATCTTCAAGCTGGATCGGTTCATTCGCTCCAACAATAAAGGCTTCGCCAAGCGCTTTCTCTTCCACTGCCGCTCGCATCATCCCCCCCACCAGATCTTCCACATGGACGAGGTGATACCAGCACTTTCCTTTTCCTAAAATCGGGAAGTAGGACTTATTGGCCATTTTAAAGAGTTTCAATAAACGTCTTTCCCCCGGTCCATATATGGCGCATGGCCTGATAATGGTATAGGGAAGATTGTTCTTCGGACCAAATTCAGTGATCCATTTGTCAGCCTCAGCCTTGGTCCGCTGGTAACCATCGCCCGGGGCAAATGCCGAATTCTCATCGCCTGGAGGATTTACAATATGTCCATGAACTCCCATGGTGGATACATGAACAAAGCATTTAAAATCCGGTTGTTGTAATGCTTCTGCACATAAGAGCTGAGTGCTTCCAACATGAACATTCCAATAGTCCTGCTCAGTACTTTTGGCCTCTCTGAATGCCGCAGCTACATGAAAGACATACTGAATTCCATCCATGGCGGTATGAATTGTCTCCTCATCAAATATTTCACCACGAATCCATTCCACGTCCATATCTTTAAATGGAGAGAGGTCGGAACTATCGCGGGCTATGGCCCGAACCTTTGTTCCAGCTTCAAGGAGTCTTTTCACCAGAACAATCCCGGTGTAACCAGTTGCACCTGTCACCAGTACATGACTGCCAGCAGGGATTTTTTTATCTGTCATAATTATATTTTCAATTAGTTTGTATTAATCTCAGTTTCTATCCAGTCATACAACTCATCAACCCGACGTTTATGGGCCGAATATACATGATCTTTTTCAACAAACGCTCTGCCGTTCTTGCCCAAACGCTCTCGAAGTTCAGCATTTCCAGCAAGTTCCAGTATTCCCAGCCCAAACAGTTCAGGGGTTGCATCGGCAAGATAGGCCTGCTCAGATGTCACAATCTGGGTATGGGTGTAGAGCTTAGTGAGTATTACAGGTTTCCCCGAATGCATATAGGGAAAAATTTTCATGGGCGTATTAACACCCTTAGTTCTCGGTGCTGCAAGCATATCAGCTTCAGCAAGATATTTATCAAGATCCGCAAAAGGTCTGGGGCCAAGAAAATGTATCCTTTTTTCAACGCCAAGATCAGCAGCCTTTTTCTTGTAATACGTGATATCTTCAGGGATTCCACCGATAATAACCAGTTGCACGTTATCATTTTTAGCCGTCACATAGGGGAAGCTTTCAACCAGCAGGTCAACACCCTGATAGGTTTCCAGGTTCCCGCAATAGAGCAGAATTAGACCATCCACCCCGATTTCTTTGGTTAATGATCCGGTTTTCTGTAAATCAGGATTCTCCAGCTGAGAGATATCATGTAGCGTTACGGTCTTATTCGATCCATTTTTCTCACAGAGCTCGGCCAGAGCATGACATACCGGTGCATTGGCAAGAGCCCCACGCATGGCACGTCTTTCAAAAAAGTTAAATACCGGGGCAAAACACTTCAGGAAGCTGCATTTTTCAACGAGCTGTTGAGCATTGGAAGAATCGATATCGTACACATAGGGAATTTTATAGAAAAGCTTCATCAGCATGGCGATAAAGACTGTTTCCTCTCCAGCATGTAGAATATCGTACCTATTATGATGAACCATTTTCCAGGTAAAGATAAGCATAAAGAAATCAATCCAGAGTTTCTTTAATGAAAAGCCGGGTCGTGTTCCACCACTGTTCATAAAAACAGGAACACGGTACAAGGTCACATGAGGAAGGACCACATCTTCACCTTCTGGGTACACAACGGCATCGACCGCCATATCATTTCGTTCGGACAGAGTTCGCAAAACAAGCAGCACGTCAATGGGTGTACCCCTGTTTATAAAGAATGGCTGGGGGGCCAGTAACAGTACTTTCATTTACTTGATTTACTCCCATACCCTTCCGGGTTAGCGGAATGCCAATCCCAAGCGGTTTGAAGAATGGTCTCCAAAGTATTAAACTCAGGTTTCCAGTTCAATTCACGAATTGCTTTCTCAGCAGAGCCAACCAGCACGGCAGGATCGCCGGCTCTTCGCTCTGCAAAGGTATACGCAATATCCTTTCCACTGATCGTACTCGCAGTATTAATTACATCCAGTATGGAGTAGCCGTTCCCGTTCCCAAGGTTATATTTTTTGCTTTTGCCGCCATCCAACAGATGCAATAATGCAAGATAATGCGCCTGGGCAAGATCATTGATATGAATATAATCCCTGATACAAGTTCCATCTTCAGTGGGATAATCCTTGCCAAAGATGGTGAGCTTTTTGAGACGACCAAGAGCAGCATTCAGTACCAGCGGGATAAGATGTGTTTCCGGGTCATGATCTTCGCCAAGTTCTCCCTCCGGATCGGCACCTGCTGCATTAAAATATCTGAGACAGACTGATCTGAGCCCATTTGCATGGTCAAGATCATCCAGGATATTTTCCATCATCAGTTTTGTTCGGCCATAGGGATTAATGGGTTGCTGAGTTTGGCCCTCACTAATTGGCAACCTTTCGGGTTCACCATAGGTTGCACAGGATGATGAAAAAATCATTTTATCAATCCCATGATCAAGCATTGAAGAAAGAAGCCCCAGAGTTGCTGCAATATTATTCTGATAATATTTCAGTGGCTCAGTAACAGATTCCCCCACATAACAAAATGCGGCAAAATGCATTACGGCTTTAATATCATGGCGAGCGAAAATATCAGACAGCAGTTTCTGGTCATCAAGCTCTCCGGTATAGAGTGGCCCCCACTGCACCGATTCCTTATGTCCAAGGCTTAGATTATCAAGTACAACGGGTTTCAGGCCTTTTCCATTAAGATACTTGCACATGTGCGAGCCAATATATCCAGCACCGCCCACTACTAATATTTCAGACATTTACCTGCACTCCATTTCAATTAATATTGTTTGCCAACGCGAACAAAAACACTATGAAAATTGCGTAATTTGCCTTACCTTTTCAATTTCCACTTCAATATCGGAGGATGACCAGTTCAGCAGCAGTGCCATTTCAGCAGCAATTATATTCAGATCATGCTCTGCAAGCAAGCCTTCCATATCCGGAAACAAACGACGCTGAATCAAGTCAACAAGAGATACTACCATTTCCTCTTCAATAAAAAAACGGCTCAATCCTTTTAAAACAGTATCATACGAAATACTCTCGTCCTTTCCCGGTATAGTACAAAAAACATACTCGTCAAGAATTCGTGACAATTCAAAGCCCAGTATTCCAAAAAGCGTTTTTAGTATATCAGCTGAGACCCTTGCCCCATAATTCTTTTCCAATGATTTCAAATGGTTTTCAATTGAAACATGAGAGCTCCCAACGGGCAGTTCAGCTTCAGTAACTGTTTCTCTAAACTGATGCCCGGGAAACAATTCGGCCAAGGCCTTTAACGTTACATCAAATACCGTGGTAAATTTAACACCAACAATTTGTAATATATCGCCGTTTTGTTCTTTCTCCCTGTCGATAAATCTGTAGTGTGGCAAAACGCGGTCAGCAGGCTTCTTTGTTGTATCACGACTTCCCGGTACATACCCAAAATGACTTTTCAGAAGTAATGAACTTCCTTTTTTTGATTTAGGATAGCTTCTTTGCACTGCCCCGTTTAACTGATCTGTTGTTTCTCTTCTGGCCGAAGAACGATTCGGCGTACCTCCTCCCTCCTCCCAGACAGTTCCGGCAATGGAATACTCTTTCCAGGGAAGTACAAACATCAGTCCTCCCTTTTCAGGTTTACGAGGTTTTAAAGCGATTGATGTCCCACTATCGGTTATTGGCTCCGTAATTATATTGACTCCGGAAATAAGTGCTAATGACTCTAACTCTTCAGGGAGGGCATCAAGTTCAAATTTGTCCTTCAGCCAGGGACCGGTGCAGAGAGCTATTTTTCTGGTCTTTAGTATGGATATCTCTTCAGTTATTTTGTTGCTTACTGTAGCTGACAGTATTCCGTTCTCGTCCCGTTCAATACCCGTTAGCTTGGCATAATTGGCCACAGCTGCCCCTCTCTCTGCGGCACGTTTCAGCAGTCCTAGAACCACCCGTTCCGGTTCTACACATAAGCCATCATACCAGAGCGCACCACCACGAAGATTTTCAACATTGAGATGAGGAAACATCCTAAGTATTTCCTTAACGGACAGTAACCGGGGATTTTTATTGAGATGGGCAGAAAACTCATTTCGACACACAAATTTCTGAAAGAATCTATACAGATAAAAGGCCGCACCCATTGCCTCCCGCGACTTCATTCCCCACCCGGAAACGGGTAAAACACAGGGAAGAGGCTGCACAATATGTGAAAACAACGTGTAAAATCGTTGTCGTTCACGGATTGATTCAAGAACACGTTTTATATCAAGTGATTGAAGGTAACGAAGCCCGCCATGGATCACTTTTTGAGAATTTGCTGATGTATGGGAACAAAAATCATCTTTTTCAATCAGAGCAACCTTAAGGTTATTCAGGGTAGCATAGTAGGCCATGGCAGCCCCATAGATACCACCACCCACGATGAGAAGATCGATGTGATCCTTATCATTGACCGAAAGAGTGCGTTTCATAAGGGTTTACCTTCCGGAAGAAGAGGAAACGGGTAAGCGGTTGCGAAGATTTATACGCAGCTGGTCACGAAGAAATTGTAGAGATCCGATCCTTTGCCCGAACGATTCAAGCTGGAGGGTGCCAGGATCCGAAGGAGTAAGAAGCTGTTTAAGGGATGCTGCCGGGAATTCCAGAGATAGTTCCCCATGGTGACGAAGAAGGGAGCCAAAGGATGCCGGACGAAGGCAATGAGATACCAGTGGCAAGGGATCACTCCCAGATAAAAGAGAGTTCCCGATACCTTTTACCCGACTCAGTAAATTAGGTTCAGGCCACAACAGAGGACGATTGCCGTTATCTCCATAAAACAGCGGGAATGGGTGGTTGGAGTTTAATAGTTCAGCTACTACCTTTCCCCTAGCTCCAAACCACTTTCCAACTCCCCATGGAACAACAGCAAGGCCATTGTTTGCAGTAACCGTTTGGGCTAAATCGAAAAGCGAAAGACTCTTATCTTCAACATTAACCGAACTAAAAAGGGAGAGCAATTCAATGTTCTCTCGACTCACCAGTTGCCTTCCAGCAATAAGGATAATCGTCTGTTCCCCTCTACGTACAAGGAGACTGACTTTTTCTTCTGTTTTTTGAAGCTCAAAGGAATCGTTAAGAGAAATATCGTTTTGATAGAGTTGGGAAAAGACATCACTCCCCCTCCCTTCAGTCAGAGCAAGAAAATTAAGGGGATTCCCCGGGACACTACTCTTTGCAGCTGCTTTAGAAAAATTATCAAAGGCCGCAGCAAAAAAATGGTCTAAGGAAAACTGAGGATGGATATGAACATGACCATCAATAAATATTGACATAAAAGGTGCACTACATGGTTGAGTGTTTCAGCCGAGTTGCACTACCCATTCTGCTCTGAGAGTAGGTTATCAAAATAATCAATTGTATGGCGAAGCCCTTCTTTCAACTGAGTTGTGGGCTCCCAGCCAAGTTTTTCTCGTGCAATCGAGATATCGGCACAGCGTTGTTTGGGATCATCACCAGGTAAATCCTTAAAAACAATCTCCGATGAAGAACCTATCATTTCAGTTACATGTTCGGCAAGTTCAAGGATGGTAAATTCATTGGGATTCCCCATATTCATGGGTCCTGTCAAATCATCACCGCTTTCCATAAATAATACCATCAGGCGAATCAGGTCATCGACGTAGCAAAACGATCGTGTTTGCGACCCATCCCCATAAACAGTAATCGGAATCCCCTGTAATGCCTGAACAATAAAATTGGAGACAACTCGTCCATCATTTGGATGCATACGAGGCCCATAGGTATTAAAGAGCCGCCCTACCTTAATGCGAAGATTATGCTGTCGGTGATAGTCAAAAAACAGGGTCTCAGCGCAGCGTTTTCCTTCATCATAACAGGACCGGATACCAATAGGATTCACATTCCCCCAATAACTCTCCACCTGCGGATGAACAGTTGGGTCACCATACACTTCACTGGTTGAAGCCTGGAATATCTTAGCCCTGACACGTTTAGCCAAACCAAGCATATTTATGGCACCATGGACAGATGTTTTGGTAGTCTGTACGGGGTCATGTTGATAGTGAATTGGAGAGGCAGGACAGGCAAGATTATAAATTTCATCCACTTCCACATAGAGCGGAAAGGTGACATCGTGCCGCAGCAACTCAAAGGATGGATTATCAAAAAGCCTTTTAATATTACTTTTTGTCCCGGTAAAATAATTATCAAGACAGAGAACTTCCGCTCCCTGGTCGAGTAATGTTTCACAGAGATGGGAGCCAAGAAATCCGGCTCCACCGGTAACCAGCACCCTTTTTTTAATATTATAATTTTCCATAGTTATTTCCTATTCCAACAGTCGCAAGCTTTAGGCTTAAAATACTCTCTTTCAGTTACCGTATATCCTATACCTTCGAAAATCGTGTTAGCAATATTCCAGCAAGAATATATATTGCAAATGCAATCATCAAGGTATTAAAGAAACCTACATAAATTGCAAGGACAATACTACAAACACCGCCAAGAACTGTAAACAGACCATTTATTGCCCAGGCCCAGCCAACAGCACCCTTTCCCTTTGTATGAGAACCGGCAATTCCAATGGCAAAAGGCATACCCATAAAAAACCCAAGTGGGGCAATCATGATAAATGCTGCTCCCATTCGCATAAAAGAAGACCATTGCAGGAAATAATCGAGAAGCGGTTCTTTAAAGAGCAGCAGACAGGTACCATAGACCGGGATAGCGATATATGGAATAAATCTAGCTAATTTCCTGGTGTGCAGCTTTGTAATATCAGTCACATAGCTTCCGACTCCTGCTGAAAGAAGGAAGGCGAAAACTACTGTTACATATGTATAGAGTGGAAAACCAACAAGTTTATGGAAAAGCTGTACAAAGATCAGCTCTATCGCAATAAATGCGCCACCAAGACAGGCAAAATAAGAGATAAAAGCTGTCTTTCCTTGCCATGGAGTACGGCCTACTTTGGAAAATAACAAGGGCCCAAAGAGACAGACGATGGCAATAAAAAGTGCCGATCCTGCCGAGACAACCAAATGGATAACGTCCATTGGCAGACCATGCTTGATGGAATCATTTAAAAGAACCTTTATGGAAGTATCCACATAAGGCTCATCGAAAGAAACAGGTTTGAGACGTTTCCTCATATGATTAAAAAATGGTTTATCATCGGTAGGAACATCGATTCGATAGGGAATGGATGCTTCCAGTTCTTTGGAAAGAACCCCGGTAAAAAAGTCTTTATCCAGTTTTGAATTTTCAGGATCCAAAGGATTATGGACTCGAACAAAGCCGTCACCATCCATTAATGTATGAACCTTGTCAACTTCCTCCTGTGTCCATGGCTGCATTTTCACAAGAAATGTCGGAAGATTGTACCATTTATTCACATAGTAGATGAGAACATGTTTTTCAAAATCTGTCCTTCCGGACTCCTTCCAGGCACGCGCCGCGGTGAGTGCCATCTTGGGATAGATATGATGATTAATATGAAGGACACCATTTTCAGATAAATGTGAAAAATATTCTTTATATGCATCCGTTGTCTGAAGATAATTCGGGGATACGGCTCCTGAGCCGGAAGCAATACTGGAGGTAGTATGATTGGACATCATCTGAATAATATCATACTTCTTATTACTTGAACGGAGGAAACTTCGTCCTTCACCACGCACTGCATTTACCCTGCTATTACCATAGGGTTCCACAGCCCATTTCGATTTACCAAGTTCAATAACAGAGCCAACCATTTCAACAGCATCGACATGCTTGGCACCAAAAGCAAGGGCACCTTTTGTTTCCTGGCCGCCCGCTGCCCCAATAATTAAAACCTCGGGAGCAGTTCCTTCTTTTAACCAGTGAGAAGCAAAAACAAATTTATCCCAAAATTGCTCTATTGCACCTTCAGGCAAGGATTTGCGCAACTTTTCATAATCACCATCAAAGGTGTAAAAGTAACTGGTCTGAGTACCACCATCGTAGGCAATCCAGACATACTCTTTACGGTATTGGATAAGATCAATACGAGAAATTCTATCCCATTTGGTTAGAATCTTACCACCCTGCAACGTTCTAAATCCACGCTTATCCATATGATAGTTTATTTCCAGGTAGTCATCCCCTCTGGAAATTAGAAATCCGGATAGCCCAAAAGCGCATATCAGAGCAAGAGTAACCACAACTTTGGAGCGACTCACCAGACACAAGGCAATCATAGCCATGCTCGATGCAATAAAGAGCATTCCAGGGCCACCAACGGATGGAATTAACAGTGGAACCAGCAAACAACCAATGGAGGCTCCGACCAGATCCCAGAAATAGAGCTTACCAAATTTGTCAGCATGTTTGGTAAACAGAATGGAGAGAATCAAACCACCGAGAAAAAAGGGCAGCACAAGCCCGGAAAAAACCAGAAGCACTTTTGCTCCCAGATAGGCCACACTACTGAAGGTATCAAAATCAACGTGGAACCGGTTTAAGAAGAAAAACATGCCACCGTAACTAAGAGACAGCGCTATAGTTAAAAAAACCAGCGTTGAATTTGAGAAAAGTCTTTTGTTTTCAGCAAGCACCGATGTCACAACACCTGAGATACCAAAGCCCAGCAGGGCAAGAGTAATAACCATATAGGCAAAGTGCGGATACCAGAGGATATCGAGGATTCGAATCAGGGAGAGTTCATAAAAAAGTGTAGACAGGGCTATTAGGGAAATATAGCCAAGTATTCTATATGACATTTTGTTGCTTCCAGAAAGTTCCGACATCCAATCCTCCGATCTATTTACATACGATCATTATTTTTTAAAAATATACGACAAAATGGGTTCAGTCTTTATCTACCTGCAAAGATTGATGCCTGCAATGTACTGAAATCAGGACACATCAGTTTTTACAGTATCTCTACACCACATCTCGGACAACAGCGAATGCTATACTACACCACACCCCATGAAAAGACAGGAAAACTCCACTCTATTGATACAAAAGGCACTACGATAAGTTTTTTCAAACCAACGGTCAACAACTATTTCTTTCTTTGACAAATCCATCACTATTTGCCAATAAGAAAAACGTTTTTCAAGAGGTATGAGTGACTTGCTACTGCTTTTTAATTACAAATGAGTGTAAAAGGTACTCACCCGCGATGGTTCCCGGATGAAATTGCAGTTTCCTCTCCCCTCCTGTACCAGGGAGGCGAAAATAAAATTCATTATATCCTTTTTTAACTTCAAACGTACGGGTATGCATAGGAATAAATTCAGGATTATCTTTAGTTGTATAGTAGAGTAAACATTGAGTATCCTGTTTACTGCTTAAACGCACCCGCACCATAACTGCCCCACCACTCTCTCCGGAATCATACCGAAGGCCCAGTGCAGGAAACTGGGTCGCGGAACGAATCTGCAAACCATCCTTCACCAACTGAACCACCGCACCTGCTGAAACACCAAACTCTTCAGCATTACTACCGCTATCTATCTGAAGAAGCGTATGCTCGGCTTGAGGGAAATGCCTACTAACCGTTTCATTTTCTATTCCCAGATCCGAGAGCATCGCATTCGATAAATTCCTCTCTACTCGTTGATCGATAATAACATCGGGCTGAACAGCTTCAACAAAATCCTTTATCTGATTAAAATCACGATTCGAATAGTAGACCGTTCCAAAAGAAGCATTCAAGAATGGTCGAAGAAATTCACCAAATGAATCATAAATAACAAGAGCACTTGTTTTGTTTTCAGTACACTCCTGAACTCTTGTAAATTTCCGTGGATCATTACTGAATGTTCTAAATGGTGGTGTACCAAGCGGCTTGCTATCCTTTACACTGGCTAGAGATTTGGTACAGGATGGAATACCTTTGATCTCAGGGGCAGTTTCAGTGAGAATATCGTGAAGATGGAGCAGAGTTGCCAAATCCCCTGAGAAAGATACTGCTTCCCAGTCAATGTCTTCTTCCTGCAGCAAACGCATCGGGATATTCAGTGCCTTAACCATGGTCCCAATATCTGTATAGGCTGCAAATGCCCCCGCCACATTCCAGTGACTATCTGTTTTCAAAAAAAGTCGATTATCAATTTTTTGATGAAGCAATGTCTCTTTCACATCTATATATTCGGGGAAACCTGGAGGAGTGTTAAGGTAGCCTATCACCTGATCATAGAAGGAAATACCAGCATTTTTTCTGATTCGCCTTGGAAGATGTTCCGGGTAGACACTCTCCTTATTAGGGACGGGAACAAAAATATAGCTAATCCCATTCTCAGCTAACCAATTCCTGCGATCTATTAAAGCCCAGCGATACAGTTCAAGGTGCCCCTGCGAGATCGGAGTAAGCCCAAGATAGGCGTCCATTGCCCTCTCCCCATTAAAGAACAACCAGTTATCTTCACCAACGGTAACCAGAGGGGAGGAAGATACCTGAAAGGTTCTATACGAAAACAACTGTTGGTAAAAAACAAGCAGGTTCCTCAATCCGAAATGATCATTATAGTACTCTTCAAACTTCGCAGGAAACTCCACAAGTTGATCAGAAGTACTTCCCAGATTTGGCAATGAAGCCAACTTACGTTTTTCTGTCTTTGATATTTCCTGATCAGGAGTCAGCAGAGTAATAAGCGGAGGTGTACACAGAAATATAAGAAATAAAGCAACAGTTAGGATTGGAAAAAGACGATGCATGGCAAAAAATTCAAAACCTGAAGTAAATAAATGGATTATATGAACCAACCGCGAGTTGCCCCACGGACAAGAGAAGCATCATTCCAAGAATACTCAACTTAGCAATGGAGACAAATCCTCCAGTCACACGATAAGCGTTCTGCAAAGTGGTGATTTTCTCACGAATCATCGGATAGACCGGCAGCGAGAAAAGAATCGCGGCAGCCAGGCTCACCATAAATAACTGATCCAGTTTAATCGCAATAAGCGGGTGCATGGAAACAGCAGCAGCATTCCCATACATTGAAGCAAAGTACTTTCCTGTATCAATAAGGGTTTCGACGCGAAAGAGCACCCAGGCATTCATTACCACCAGGATAACATAGAAGTGCTGCAACAAGGGGGGCAGAGATTCCATAAACCTTCCAAACCATCCTCGTTCAGCAATCAGAAAACAGCCATAAACCAGTCCCCAAAGAATAAAATTCCAACTAGCACCATGCCAAAGGCCGCAGAGTAGAAAAACGATAAGTAAATTAATGGCTGTCCGGCTGTTACCATGGCGGTTTCCACCGAGGGGAATGTACAGATAATCACGGAACCAATTGGAAAGGGAGATGTGCCATCGTCGCCAAAACTCCTGAACAGACCTGGAAACATATGGATAATTAAAATTCTCAAGAAATTGAAATCCAAACATTCTTCCTAAGCCAATCGCCATATCCGAGTAGCCTGAAAAATCAAAATATATTTGCAAGGTATAACATACTATCCCCAGCCAGGCAGTCCCTGTAGATAGATATGAGCTTTCAAGTGCAAAAATTGCATCGGCCATGGCACCCATGGGGTTTGCAATGAGAACCTTTTTGGAGAGCCCGAAGACAAATCGCTCTATTCCGGATGCAAACAATTCAAAACTGTGTGATCTTTTGACAATCTGGCGCGCCACATCATGATAGCGAACGATAGGCCCTGCAATCAACTGTGGAAAAGAAGCAATATATAGCCCGAGCGAAAAGACATTACGCTGTACAGTAGTTCTCTTTTTATACACATCAATAATATAGGACAGTGCCTGAAACGTAAAAAACGATATCCCTATGGGAAGATGAGCTGGAGGGATACTTATGGCACCGATACCGGAAACGGCCATAAGAGTATTTATATTTTCTATAACAAAATGAGCATACTTGAAAAAAAACAATATCCCAAGATTTGCAGTAATACCTGCGACAAGGACTATCTTCTGTAGTCTTACTCCGGTTACCCTGCTGAGGAAAAGACCAAAAACATAGTTCAACCCAATTGAGGCAAGCATCACAAAAACGTAGAATTGTTCGCCCCAGGCGTAAAAAAGAAGACTTGCTAATAAAAGTAATGAATTACGGAAATATTTCCCTACAAGATAATAGAGAACAAGTGTGGCAGGGAGAAAAAGAAAGAGAAAAATTATTGAACTAAAGACCATTTCACAAATCCTGGGTCAACGCCCTACATCGACGATTTCTTTCAATATCAACCGCACATTACGATATCATCGGGAGTTGACTTAAAGCCACAAAAACAAACGAATAGACCGACAACAGAAACATTGCTGTCAGTAATAGTTTAAACACTGCGCCTCGCAGACGATGACGAAGGTGGTACAAAACCACACAAGCCATCGGAATAATAGGAAAAACATATCTACCTTGAGTTTGATAGTCAGCAGTCCAGGAATGGTATAACGAGACTCCAATCAGCACGCCCGAGCAACCAAGAAAGAGAACATAGAGCAGATTGCCGGCTATGCCACCTCGAAAGACAACGACCAAAGAGAGCAGTACAAATAACGCAACTCCTGCAGAACGTACCGCATTATAGTAGGCATCCGTTGAAACAGCGGTAAAATATCCAAACATTCCAAAGGCACTGCGGTAGGTTTTTTCAAACCAACGATCTACAACGACTATGGTTTCCAGTGAGTCGCCACGTGCTTTGCGGTTAAGAAAAGAATGCTGCTGTTCAAGAGGAGTAGACGCTTTATAGAGTGGAGTAGAAAGTTTCTCACGAATTTGAACAAGTCTTTCCGTTCTGTCCATTCCATTAACATAATAATCAGCACCTATCCGCACGCCCATTAAGCTCATTGCGACAAGTACGATTGCTGCCAGACGTTTACAATATGTTTTTCGTTTTCCCTCCTCCACACGAAAGAAAGCACGCCAGCCCTGATAGACAGCCAGAAAAACAATAAAAAACAGATAATTTTTCTTTAACAGAAAGAGCAGAGTACACAAAAGACAGAGTAAAACAAAAACAGCCGGATTCTTCTTTTTCTGTTCTGCAAGCAGATAAGAGTTGAGTAAGGAATGGGGCAATACCGCCTGACAACTGACAAGAAAGGTGATCGCAAGAGCGAAAGCATCTGAGTTGCAATAGCTGAAAATATACCAAAACTGCGGTGAAATAAGAAGCGGGGCTGCCATAAACCGTGCCGCAGGGGTCTTCAGCAGATACAACAATATCATACCGAAGAGAAAGACATTAAACATGCGAACACTTAACAGTTCGCTCACCTTAAATGAGGAAACAAAGTTTGCAAGTTTCCCGGTAAAGAGATAGGCAATTTCTCGACTATTTAAGCGGGACACACCATAAACACTGTATGTGTGATGAATCTCCGGTGCATCAACTACGGGGGGCAGCCAGTTTGTTCTGTAATATTCTCCTGCAAAGAGATGCACATATTCATCTGGATGCACATTTTCTTTGCTGATAGCAGCCATAACAATAATAAGTGCAAATGTTCCTGCAAAAAAAATCGGGATAAAATCCCTTTCTTCCCGAAAATTTTCTGTAAAAAGAAAGAACAGAATTATGAGGGAGAAGATCGTAATAAGATAGAGAAAGACAACAAAACTTCCCGACTCTCCCTTTGTTAACTGTATCAGTAGTTCAAGTTGTGGATCACTTCCTGTTGATTGTATCTGCAAACCATTGTCTGTACTCTTAATGAGCTCAATCTGCTCCATAGGTACCAGAGAAGCAAATTCGTGTTCCGTTTGAAACACTAAAGGCTGAAAACCGTTCTGGCTGAACACCAACTTTTTGAGAACAGCCTCACCAATAAAGTCATGGGTATCAACTCTCAATTTATCGACCTTACGAAGGTCCACTCCATAAAAACGATACTGTTGCTGTCCCGGAGTCACCCGAACCTTCACTTCTCTCCACTTGCTGTAACTCTGATCACTCTCAGCCCAATAAAGAGTGAACCAGGTTTTTTGAGAAACAGTTATATCAAGCTCAACAACAGCACGATTCTCAAAAAAATGCAGATACAACACGGATAGAAGCACCCCGAGAAACAGAGGAAACTTCCATTTAATGAAGAGATCAATAAAGTTCATTGCTTGTCACTGGTTGTAGTGAGAAAAAACAGATCTGGAGGTTAGGAAGAAAATTTTTCCCGAATTCTATAAAGCCTTGCCATCTGCGGTTCAAAGCGAGTGATAAACCAGAAAATCGGTCTACCAAAATAGTGGGTTGCCGATAAAATAAGGAGACATTTAATACCGCCGCCCTGCTGGTAGGCTCCCATTGGGATAATCCGACTCAAGAGATAATGTCTGAACACTCTATGCATTGGACTTGAGACACTATCAAAGCCTTTGCTCATAAGTTTTTTAGCCATGACTCTTCTCCCTATTCATTTAACCGCTCTTTCATATGACGAAAAAAAATCCTGAGTCTTAAAAGTGGACTGAAACGTAGCGAAAAAGACGAAAGGTTCCACAGATTTTTAGGTGCTTTTGAGTGTACTTTTGCAACTTTCTTAGCACCGTGAAAATCATCCAAGTGGGCTTTATGCCTGATATCAAGAATTTCGTTTGTTTTTGGGAAAGCAAGTTTACTTACCAGAAGATAATTAATCCACGGTTTATAATCACTTAGGGAGTACCCAAGTAAAGCTGAAGCTGCAGCATAGGGTTTTGCAGAATCAAAAACGCCCTGCTGCAAAGGAGCATAATTTTCATCCTGTTCTTTCTCGGCACGCCCGATATCATCATCGCTCTGACGGAAAATCAACTCATAGCCGCCATCATCCTTTAAACCATAGCCGTTCAGGGTAGGATGTGGCGCCCTGCAGGCCTCTTCAAAAAGATCTCTTGCATACAATATGGAAGATGCAGCAAAATCAAAACGGTGTTTATCATAAATAACACCCTCTATATGATTATCCACAGTGGTGGGAAAAGGAATACCCCTGGTTGCAGCAAAGAGCATTCCATGACACCTTGGAGCATCCTGACGATGGGAAATTGCCTCATAAAAAAAACGCTGAATCGTCCCCAGCCAACCAATATCAACAAGTGCAACATCAGGATGGTCGTAAAAACCAGCATCTTCAAGATAGAGTTGCAGAGCGTCGTTTGCAGGACGCGTCTGCCGTTTAACCTCTTCCTGAAAGGCATCATCTTCAATCAGCTCGGAAAAACGTACCCGATTCTCCTGCTTATACCCATCATGCAAATGACTAAGAACTGTTTCAGCCGTCAGTTGATGACGAGCCAGATGAGGAGCAAAGGGTTCATGATCAAGAGAAAAAATACGGCAGACATCGTGAAAATCAGAATTGCCAGATGGCAGAAAGACAATATCAGCACTAGTCTGGCTAAGCCCTTTGTAGGCACAACTCGCGCCGGCAAGAGCCATACGGCTCACATAGAGATATTCAGTTTCAGGCAGGCGTTTACCGGGAAAGATGCGGGGGACACTTTGCTCCCAGTATTTCTTAAAAGTCCAGCCCTCCCGTGAAAGAAAAAACACCTTTCCTATATTGAGCTCAAGGCTTCGTTCAGCTATGGACTGAACAAAAGCTCCTATCATGGGACCAAGAAAACTATAGCCCTCAATATAAAGAGTATCCCGCTCAACATTCTCATACTCAAGAGGCTGCATAAGCTGTTGCAGCGCTCTGCCGCGCCAAAACGGCCGGCCGTCACTATAATTTACAAGACGGCGAATAACAGATTTACGCCGTTTTTCGGAGGCATCATGCAGCACCAGAGCCTGAATACCAAACTCAAGCGGACGCAATCCATCAGAGTGTGGATTATCGCCAACGTGCAGCCAGCTTTTGGGATCAAGGTCATATTTTTCCTGTATCAGCGGAAAGGCCTTCCCGGAAGCCTTGGCCAGAAATGTATCAGCAGAGGAAACCACATCCAGCACAAGATCAAGAAAACCGGCATGCTCAACAAAACGTTTTAAATAGATTGCGGGAAGATAAATATCAGAGACAATAAGGACCTTCTTTCCCTGCTGTTGAAGTTCTTTCAACCAGTCAATAAATTCACCACGGGGAACCAGCATGGAATTTTCCATTGCCACTTCATAATCTGCAACTCTATCAAAAAAGGCATCATCGCTTTCTTCTGCAAAGATAGCCGAGAGCATCTCCTGCATATACAGAGGATAGCAGGCCTCATGATCATCAAATTTTTCCCCGGTTTCCTGACGATGACGTTTTTCAATACTATCTCTGAGATCCTGTACTTTTTCAGGAGTCCAATTCAGCCCCTTTTCAACAGCTAAATCCGAGATAAAACGAGCCACCGGAAGTTTTACCAGATCGGGATCATGGATACGACGAATAAGGAGAGTATCAAAGAGGTCAAACGTAACCGTATCAACGGTTGCTGCTATCTCTTTTCCTTTACGGATGAGATCGGGAAGGGAATAATATTTTGGAATATTCATCAGCGGAGTTTCTTTCCAATCTTATACTTTAAAGCGGAATAAAACTTGGAACCGGACTCTTTGACACTGGGTTCTGCGCCACCCAGAAGCGTTTGCCGGACATCATGTAATTCCTGCTGCAGTTCAACAAGTCGGTCGGAACCTGCCTCGGCGTAGGGTCTGAATTCCTCCGGTATCCGGGCAAGCATATATTTCCGAATAACATCTTGATCCTGTTCTCTGCCTGTGATGGCGGCCTCTCCAAGAGTATTGCCATCGTGGATACGATAATACAGGAGTTTTTCATCAGCCAGGTAGTGTACTTGGTCAGGAAAAGCCAGCATCATGCGAAAGATAAAATCATAATCGTGGAGATAGCGAAGAGAACAAAATTTGCCGACCTTTTCAGCTGCGGCCTTTGTCATAAAAAGATTGGAGGTGGTAACCATAAAGTTACCCTTTAAAAAGGCGCTGTAGAGATCTCCTGATTTTTTAAAAAAATCACGGTTTTTCTGGTGCCAGACATTCCAGCCGAAATCAGGATCAACAAACTCATCACCATTATCAGAAATAGGAATAACATCACTGATGAGACACTGTGCTCCCGTCTGTTTTTGCTCGTCAAGCAGGCGCTGAAGGCGATCCAGGCTATAAATATCATCGGAGTTCAAGATGGCAATAAAGTCACCGGTTGCCAATCCCATACCACGATTTATGGTATTAAAAGCGTCCTGGTTTTCCTGATAGAAGTAGCGAATCCTCTTGTCATTATACCCCTTAATAACATCGGCAGTGTTATCAGTGGACCCATCATCAACGATAATCAGTTCAAAATCCTGATAACTTTGATTGAGGACACTGTCTATTGCCGGACCTATAAATTTTTCATGATTATAGGCAGGAATAACAACGGAAATATTCATACAAAACCAATGGAGTTAAATGGGTAATTTACCTTAATAGTAACGTTATTATTCAGCGAGTGCCTGATAATTGGAAGACCACTGAACGCGCCCCAAAGGAAGTACCCTTGAGGTATAACTGTTCAGATGTGCTTCATATTCGTTCATTTTGGACATTCAAAGCATACTAATGCTATGCGAGAGGGTCCAAATGGGCGAAGATGGGGTGCAGCTGAATAGTTACCGAGTAATAAAGAAGAGCACAATACCGCAATGGAGACAAATCTACAAGTTTTCTCCTTACTGTGACGCCTCTCCAGCATACCACCGTAAAAACAGATCCCGTGGTATACCATTTTGATCAAGTATGCCAAAATTATAAAAAGGATCACCGGATAACAAAACAGGATACCATCTTTCCTGGAACAAACTCTTTGCCGTACCAGAAGACGATTCCACCGCTTCCTGCAACTCTTCTTCCGGAAGAAGCCACTGTCCAAGCACCAAGGGAGTATACACATTCTCTTTGCCCTGTTTATACATCTGAAAACAGAGATCACTGTCGGCAAAAAGATTACCGGGATAGTTTTCAGGAAATCCACCAAAAGCAAGAAAACGATCTCGCTGCACCATGGCCAGGTCCCATGAAAGTGCCCGAACATTCTGAACACATTGCAGTCCATTCATATGCTGGGAACACTGTTGGACAAACTTTGCATAATAGAAATCCCCCTGCTGATTCAGATCAGGAACAGTTGTAATACACTCATTCTCCTGAAAAGGCATAATGCGGCCACCGACAACACCACTATTAGTATCCATGGCGTATTCAAGCATAGCTTCTACCCAGTCACTCTCCTGCAGTTGAACACAGGAGTTCAGAAAAACAGTATAGTGGCCCCGGCTTTCAATCACCGCTCGATTATAACGAGTCGCTGAACCTTCCTCATCCGGGATCAGAAGCAGACGAATTTCCTGGTCGAAATCATCTGATAATTGCTGTAGCAAAAGAAGTTGTTGTTTATTATCAACAACAATAATAAATTCCGTATCAGAATAATCGGTACTTGCAAGCAGGGCGGAAAACCACCTTTTAAAACCCCCAACTACCTGATAAAAAACAATAATTGAAACAGAAGGCGTTTCGGGCAGATCTTTTTGTATCCGGTAAAAGAACTTCCAGTCGGTCAGTGTGACCTGACCGCCAATTCCGCGCCTTAGTAACGCATTGGCGACTGCCCTTCTCCCAGCCTCATTGGCATACTGCTTTTCTTCATGATTAATGGATGTGGAGGATTCTGAAGCTCTCCAATGATACAATATCTCCTTGATATGAACGATTGTTTCTGCCCGTTCTGAAAGCCTGAGAAACATATCAAAATCCTGCGCGCCATCAAGTTCCCGATCAAAGCCTCCCACCTGTTCAAAAAGCTTTTTCTCCGTCACCACAAAATGGGTTACATAGTTATGAGATAACAGCAATTCCTTATTGAAATCCGGTTTATTAAACACATTGAATTGTCTGCCATCTTCTCCAATAAGGTCCTCGTCACTATAGTACAGCTCTGCCCCTTCACTATTAATCTTCTGCACCACAGTAAACAGACAGTCATTCACAAGTTCATCATCGTTATCAAGAAAGCCGAGATACCTTCCTGTCGCTAATTTAGCAGCAGCATTCGTTGCTCCGGAAATTCCAAGATTCTTCTCAAGAAAACTCACTTTAATTCTGGAATCCTGCAAAGCCCAATGTTCCAAAAGAGGCCGTACCTCATTACTGGTACTGCAGTCATCAACAAGACAGAGTTCCCAATGAGGATAAGATTGATATAGTACGGAGCGTATACAGTTATTTAAATGTGCAGGACTCACGTTATAAACTGGAACAAGAAGAGAAATTACAGGTTTATCCTGAAGTTCAAATACATCCCTGTTGGGATACAATCCATCCTGGATCCCTTTTGAAA
>Ga0307929_1000689_pt1 | contig 31180 bp, 26 predicted proteins | sample AceLakmetage1330_FD_203160 | JGI IMG/M metagenome (GOLD analysis project Ga0307929, IMG submission 203160) | Saline water microbial communities from Ace Lake, Antarctica - #1330 | ecosystem: Environmental > Aquatic > Non-marine Saline and Alkaline > Saline | place: Antarctica: Ace Lake...
GGGGTACGGATTTATCAATCCCTGGGCGGGGTAGGCAGAGTCACGCAACATAACGACTCCTCATACCGCCATACATGGGTCTCGCATCAATCGCCATAGATGGGCCTCGTGACGACCGGCGGTGACATTCAGTCGTGCAAAACCAAAACACAACACTTAACAGAGAAATTCCCTGACAGGATTGAGTTCAGGCCGATAACGGATTTCTTCCCAGGAACAAAACCAATCCATGAAAAAAATGCCCCGATTTCACCCTAAATATCTCTTTTGTGACCCATCTGTAGTGCACCCTATGTGCACCCCCAATAATCTAAAAATAAAAAAAAGGACTTGCCCGCATTTGGCTAAGTCCTTGATTTTACTTGGCGGAAGTGCATGGGAATCGAACCCACCTATCGAGGTTTTAGCCCGATACACCGGATTTGAAGTCCGGGAGCCCCACCAGTGAGCTTTCCACTTCCAAGAACTTTGTTTGTGTTATTCTATCCATGCTGCCGATTTTGTCAATATATGTTTCGGAACCATGCCGGCAGTATCAGGACAGATGCTCAATGATTATCTTCAGTATTCTACGTACAGGCTCAGCTGCCCCCCAGAGCAACTGATCTCCCACCGTGAATGCTCCTAAATATTCCGATCCCATCATCAATTTTCTAAGACGGCCGACGGGAACCTGGAGCGTACCGTTTACGGACGCGGGCGTCAGTTCACGTATGGTGGATTCTTTATCGTTTTGAATCAGCTTGACCCATCTGTTTCCATTTTTCAGAAGGTCCGTTATTTCATCCATGGGGAGGTCTTTCTTTAGTTTTATCGTAAGGGCCTGGCTGTGGCAACGCATGGCCCCCACACGAACGCACATGCCGTCTATGGGGATCGGTGTTTCCGTCTGGAGGATCTTATTCGTCTCCACAAATCCTTTCCATTCTTCCCTGGTCTGGCCGGTTTCCATGGAAGAGTCGATCCAGGGCAGAAGGCTGCCGGCAAGAGGCGCCAGAAAATTGTCTGTTGGAAAAGTGCCTTTTCGCATTTCTGCAGTTACAACTTCATCTATTGCGATGGCCGTGGCGGCCTGGTCTTCCAGAAGGGGTTTCGCAGCATCGGCAATAACACCCATCTGGATAATAAGTTCTCTCATGTTATTGGCGCCGGCACCGGAGGCTGCCTGATAGGTCATGGAGGAAATCCACTCCACGAGGTTGGCCGAAAACAGGCCCGAAAGTGCCATGAGCATGAGGCTGACAGTACAGTTTCCCCCTACATAGGTTTTGATGCCCGAAGACAATCCCGCATCTATGATGGACCTGTTTACAGGATCCAACACGATAATGCTGTTGTCGTCCAGTCTGAGGGTGGATGCGGAATCTATCCAGTAGCCTTTCCATCCGGCTTTCATAAGTTCCGGGTATACTTGCTTGGTATAACTGCCTCCCTGGCAGGTCACAATGATATCCAGAGAGGAAAGAGAATCGATATCAAGGGCATCTTTCACCGGAGGTGAATCGATCCCCACATCAGGCCCTTCTTTCCCCATCTGGGTAGTGCTGAAGAATTCAATCTCAAACCCTTTGAAATCTTTTTCAGCAAGCATACGGCCCATGAGCACTGAGCCAACCATACCCCTCCAGCCTACAAAACCAACGCGTAACATAGTCACCCTCCTTGAAATCAACTTCTATCTCTAAACGAAGCAAAATAGCTCTTATTGGTTCGTGTTTCAAGAAAAAGTTTGAAAAATTAAAAATCGGTGATAATCTGGGTTCATCCCCGGCATGTTTTTTTTGAGCGCTTAGAAAGGCTTCAGCATCTGTTCCAGAGTTTCCGATACCGAATCGTGTATAACCAGATCTGCCTGGGGGTCGTGGGGTGTGGGATCACGATTGATGATGATCAATGGGGCGCCCTCCCGTGCAGCCTGGATGGGAACTGAGGCCGCTGGATATACGACGAGAGAGGATCCCAATACAATGCATAAATCAGACTCTCCGGCGCACGTCATGGCCCTGTGCATCTCTTCTTCGGGCATGGCCTGACCGAATGAAACGGTATCCGGTTTCAGGATACCCCCACAGTCGTCGCAGGAGGGGGCTTTGATTCCGGAACCGATCCGTTCCTGAATTTCATCCCTGTCGTAAGGCTTTTTGCAACTCAGGCACGAAACTGTGACTGCAGTCCCATGCAGTTCAATGATTTTGTCAGGGGAGTTGCCGGCCTTGTGATGAAGGTGATCGATATTCTGCGTCACGATGGCTGAAAGCTTGCCCATGTCCTCCAGCTTCCTAATGAACATGTGGGCACGATTTGGTTTTGCATCTCTTATGGTCTCATACATTTCCGTGCTCATCTCCCAGTATTTTTCGCGGGAAGTTTCGCTCGAAATAAAATTTTGAAAATAAAAATCAGATGGGTCATATTTCTCCCAGACCCCACCAGGACTTCTGAAATCCGGAATGCCCGAATCGGTGCTGAGCCCGGCGCCCGTGAAAATCAGTATTTTTCTACTGGACCTGATGAATTCCGTTCCTCTGGCGTATAAGTCATCCATGGAAGGATCCCCCTTCAGTGATTAGTAGTTTGTAATCTTCATGTATTCCTGGACCTCCGCTACACTCCGATACCAGCCCTTTCAAGGTGGTTATCGAAAACAGGTAATAGTTTGGGATTATAGATAAAAATCGGGTTCAGAGCATTTAGGTTTCAGGTGTCGGGTGTCAGGTATAAGGTGTTTCAACAAATATTAATGGACAGAATTGCTTTATTCCTGAAACCTGAACACTGACACCTGACACCCCAAACTACAATAATAGGCTAATATCCTAAGCCTTATCTCCAAATCGTCCAGGTCAGGAGTCACCTTGAAAGGGCTACACTCCGACACGTAACCAGCAACAAGTAACGATTAGCTGATTTTTAGGCTGTTACCCTTGTTTCGTTGCAACACAGTCCTTTAAGTAGGCCTCCAGGAGAGGTGACAAAGGCAATTCCATGGCTTTTCCCACCTCCATGAATTTGGTCCAGACAACCTCTCTATTGTCTTTTTTAACAGGAGGATAGTCTGTGAAGTGGATTTCAAAAAAAGACACCGTATCTTTTTTGAATTCGTTCAAGCAAGTGTACTCTCCTGCAAAGCGCAAACGGTGCGCTTCAACAGAAAGGCCCACTTCCTCTCGAAGTTCTCTGACTGCGGCGTCCCTGTCTTTTTCACGCCGTTTAATTCCCCCGGACGGACATGTGTAGGCCTTTCTGTAGGAATTCTTGATGATGAGAAGTTTGTTGTTATTCCAGACGGCAATGTAAACGCCGTGGGTAGTTGGTTTCCGAATATACCACAGACAGAGGAGGACGCGATAGGCCACTATATAAGAGATCCTGTAAATTTTGTCCGTTAAGTTGCTCAAGGCATAAGAGAAAATGGTTCTCTCATGATTTTGCGTAACTATGGAGACCGGCAAGATAATTGACCCCAAAATAGGTGAACAGCACGCAACAGAATCCTATGATGGAAAGGATCGCAATCTTTTTTCCTCGCCATCCTCGCACCATCCTTGAATGGATGACGGATGCGTAGATCAGCCAGGTGATCAATGACCATGTTTCTTTCGGGTCCCAGCTCCAATAGGTGCCCCACGCGGAATGTGCCCAGACAGATCCTGTAATGATTCCCAGAGTCAGCATGAGAAAGCCGATGACGATCATCTGGTAATTAAGGTCATCAAGGATATCCTGAGGCGGAATGAGCTTTATGAAAAGGCCTTTGGACCCTTGCTTATCAAGGCTTTTGATCAAGTACATGACGCTCAGGGCGAAAGAGAGGCCGAAGGCCGCATAACCGAAAAAACAGGTGATCACATGGGTGATCAGCCAGTTGCTTTTGAGCGCTGGAATAAGAGGCTGAATATGGCTGTTGATATCTGGTGAGAAGGAAGCGTACGCCATGGCGAGGAATGCCAATGGGGTTACAAAAGCACCCAGTGTCTTATTTCTTGTTCGCCATTCCACAATCAGGTAGAGGAGCATAATTGTCCACGCGAAAAAGATCAAGGATTCGTAAAGGTTGGAAAGCGGTGCATGGCCAAATCCTAATTGATAAGATTCTATCCATCTCAGGATTATAGCTACCGTCTGGGCGATTAGGCCAAGCAGGGATGCATAGGTAGCGAGTCGTCCCATCAGAGGTTTGCGCATAACCATATACAGGAGATACAGCAGGAATGCTGCGAAATAAACAAACGTTGTATAGCTCAGGATAGTGGCGTTTATCATGCTTTTTAATCCTCAAAGTTTATTGGATGTAGGATTCTTCCAAACCTACTATATCTGGTTTAAGAGATATCTTTCATATGGCCCAGCAGCTTTTCAATTTCCCTCTCCAGGCCAACCGGGTTCTTGTTAGCCGTTCCTGCTATGCTGATTCGGGTTCCCCGGGCTGATCTCTCAATACGTACCCATATCCTCTGGTGTGACATGAAGAAGGTCGCAAAAAGGCCTGCAATCATAAAAAAACAGCCCGCCCAGACTATATTTACGCCCGGGTCCCTGTTTACCTGCAGGCCGGTATAGTATTTCGTTTCAATTCCCTGCAGGGAAAACGTATACGGTTTAAAGGACGAAGGATTGAATTTAGGTGAATTTATCATAGGTGCCGGCATCTTTTTAATCGCCATTTCGTAGTTTTTAAATATCCAGAAATCCTGAAGGTTGCCGGTTTTTGGCTTAATGGAGATGAGGGCGGCCGGGCCCAGGCGCATAATGTCTGCTCTGACGTCAGCTACTTGAAAAGATCCTTTGCCTTCAGGCAGGGAAATTTCTTTTCCCATCTCCGCTATCACGCTGTAGGGCTTTTTGTCGCTTCCCTCAAGGGAAATTTTCAGATTGACTGCTTTTCCAGGTACCGTTCCGTAACTAGCCTGGTAAAAGGCGACTCCCATGAACTCAGCCGGGTGATTAACCAGAAGATTGCTCTTCTTGACTTCTTTTCCATCAACGATAAACCCTATAACAGAGCGATATTCCTTCGGAGCACCGGTATCATAGAAATCCACGCTGAATTTATCGCACCGCACCGTGAAATCAAGATTCATGGGTTGCATGCTTTTTCTTAACATTACCTGATCTGTTTGATTCCCTTCGACAATATTGACATAAGCCTCAAATCCGAAGAAAGATCCAATGAGAGCACCGGATAGAATGAGCAGGACACTCAGATGAACGATATAGACTCCAAAATGAGAAAACCGTCCCTTTTCGGCATAGAAGTACCGCGCCCCTTTCTCTTCCTTTTCTCTCGTGTTCTTAAATCGGGAGTGAAGGAGATCTCCAACATGGGTTGCTGCGTTCGCTAAGGAGCCTTTTGTTGTGAACGACTGGTTTTCAGGGTTATCCTCAAAAGGCCTGTTTCTGCCCGGGTCAGGGCGCAACTTGAATTTCTTCCAGGTTGCCGGAAAACGGTCGATGGAACAGACAATAAGATTGAGAGTCATGCACGCAATCATAATCCTGAACCAGAGAGCATGATACATGTCGAAGAGGTTTAGGGAAGTAAAAATACTGATTGTTTGAGGACTTAATCCTTTTGCAAATTCTCTGGCGCCTTCATTTTGCGGCACCACTGTTCCAATAATACAAACAATGGCTAATAAGATCAGAATAACAATGGTGAGCTTGACGGAACTGAAGAACTTCCAGATCGGATTCACCCCATTTTTTGTCTTAGATTTATTCATGATTATCCGTCAGTTCGGTTAACGTCGGTATCGGGTTTTGTTTCCCTGGATATGAAAGTCCGGGATTGTTACACTTGCGTTATAGTCAAATTTAAATACGTCCGGCAATTGTGCAACCTAAAAGCTGCAATTAGCTTTTAGCTATTAGCCGTTAGCTTAAAGATCTCAAGCATTTGAATATTTTTTTCCATGTCGGGATTCTCACTTTTCGATGCTACCCTATTGCGCCGTAAGTCACTTATTTTGTGCGTCTAATAGCTAAAGGCTAACCGCTAATTGCATCTTTTAAGTGCAAGGATTTTGTTTTGTTAACGCATGAAAGATGTAGGTGGCCCCAGCGCGAAAATATTTCAAGAGCGGCGGCAAGGCGCTTTTTTTAGATCGAAAATTGCTTTCCGGATAAGGGCCTTTTATCAGAATTGTCCGGGAAATGTAAACGGCTTTGTTCGTTCAAAAAGTTTGACGATTTCTATTAGATCATGTAGATTAACCAAATAATCTACATTATCGGATAAGAATCATTTCTTCAGGAGAACTTTATGCTGGATCTGAAATTCATACGGAATAATATTGATGAGGTTAAAAAGAACGTTGAGATAAGAGGGTACGATGTGGATCTTTCCCGCTTCGAAGCCCAGGATACGGATAGGAGAGACAAACTTTCCGTCCTTGAAGAGTTGAGACATAAGCGAAACCGCGTCAGTGAAGAAATTGCACAGATGAAAAAAAACGGAGAAGATGCTTCCGGGGTGATTGCCGAAATGAAAGAGGTTTCTTCAAGCATCAAAACAAGAGAGCAGGAACTTGTGCAGGTGCAGGAAGAACTTGAAGCGTTGAGAATGGTTGTCCCGAATATGCTTGATGCATCGGTTCCGCTGGGCAAAGATGAAGCGGATAATCCTGTCCTGCGGGAGTGGGGTGAAATCAGAGAAATGGATTTTGAAGCGCTTCCGCATTGGGACATTGGGGAAAGTCTGAGGATTCTTGATTTTGCCTGTGCGGCAAAGCTGTCCGGTGCGCGGTTTGCCCTCTACAGAGGGCAGGGTGCTCGGTTGGAAAGGGCCTTGATTTCATTCATGTTGGATATCCATACCGGGGAGCACGGATACAAAGAAATCCTGCCTCCTTTTATGGTAAATGCTGCATCTATGACCGGAACCGGCCAACTTCCGAAATTTGAGGAAGATCTCTTCAAAATAAAAGACAGGGATTTGTATCTCATACCGACTGCAGAAGTTCCGGTCACGAATATTCACAGGGATGAAATCCTCAAAGAGAAGGAACTTCCCATTTATTATGCTGCCTATACTCCCTGTTTTCGTTCCGAGGCGGGATCTCATGGAAGAGATACACGCGGGCTTATCAGACAGCATCAATTTAACAAAGTCGAACTGGTGAAATTCAGCAAGCCGGAAAATTCCTGGGAGGAGTTGGAAAAACTGACTGCCAACGCAGAGGAGATTCTGAAACGTCTTAGGCTTCCGTACAGGGTGATTACGCTCTGCAGTGGTGATACGGGTTTTTCCGCTGCAAAGACTTACGATCTCGAGGTCTGGTTGCCTGGGCAGGGCCTTTACAGGGAAATTTCCTCCTGCAGCTGCTTTACTGATTTTCAAGCTCGGCGTTCGGGCATCCGGTTCAAAAGGGAAGGTGGCAAAGGCACTGAACTGGTGCATACTTTGAATGGGTCGGGCCTGGCTGTTGGACGAACGGTGGTTGCTATTCTGGAGAATTACCAGAACAGGGATGGGACCGTATCCGTGCCGGAAGCACTCCAGCCTTATATGGGAGGATTGGACAGAATTACCCAAGAGTAAAGGACATTATGGACAAACATTGTTATTCGTCCGGGTGGCGGGATTGCAGGAACGACAAGAAAGAACCTTCTTTAACCAAGAACCTTTTGAAGCGACCGTTGGTTCTTTTGCTGCTCCTGATTTCCGGTTTATCGGTAATGGCGCTGCTTTTTTTTGTGGGTGGATCAATCTTCGGTGAGATCAGTCAGGCCAGCAACGATCCCACCGTGATTAAAAGGTCGGTTGCCGATGCTGAGAAAGTGTCGGAACAACCCACCCCCTTTGATCTGAAGGACCTGAATATTACTATTAACGAGGTCTCCGACCGGTTTTTTCTTGAATCGGGTGGGGAGACGCTTCTTGTAGAGGCTTCTCTCGACGGGAAATTACAGGAATATATCTCAAACCTGCTCCGGAATTCAGGGACTTTGAAGGCGGCGGCAGTTGTGTTACGGCCGGATGACGGACGAATACTTGCCATGGTCAGTTACGACCAGGAAGGAGATCAAAGTGATCTTTGCCTTCAGGCGGATTTTCCTGCTGCAAGCCTTTTTAAAATTGTGGCCGCAGCCGGCGCACTTGAATCGGAGGGATTTACCCCTGAAAAAAAGGTCTATTTTAACGGGCGAAAACATACCCTGTACAAGAGGCAGCTTAAACGGAATATAGGGAAATATACCAATAAAACGACGTTCAAAAAAGCGTTTGGATCATCAATTAACCCTGTTTTCGGGAAACTGGGGATCTACTGGTTAGGACAGCGGGGGTTAACCGAATCAGCGGAAAAATTCCTTTTCAATCAGGCGATACCGTTCGATTTTCCGGTTGAAACAAGCGTGGTGAATGTCCCCGAAGATGACTTTGGACTGGCGGAGATATCCTCTGGCTTTAACAGAGAAACCCTGGTTTCTCCTCTTCATGCTGCCTTGATCTCTTCTGCCATCGTAAACAAGGGGATCTTGATGAAACCGTGGATTATCAAAACCATTTCAGGGGAGAAGGGCGAGATCCTATACGAAACCCTGCCTGAAGAGATGGTTTCCCCCATAAGCATGGAGACGGCAGGCGCCCTCAGGGTACTGATGAAGGATACCGTCAGTTGTGGGACATGCAGAAAATCTTTTTCTCGTGTAAAGCGGAAAAAGATATTTAAGAACGTCGAATTGGGAGCTAAAACCGGAACCATCAATGATAAGACCGGAAAATACAAAATCGATTGGCTGACGGCCTATGCTATTCCCCCCGGGAGCCATGCAAAAAGTATTTGTATTGCCATCTTAGGGGTACATGGAAAGAAACTGGGAAGGCGAGCAAACAGGCTGGGAAGAGATATTATCAATCATTATCTTTCTTTGTAAAGGAGGTCCCCATGTGGGAATACACGGATAAAGTGAAAGAACATTTTTTGAACCCGAAAAATGCAGGGGAAATAGAGAATGCTGATGGTGTTGCTGAAGTCGGGTCCATGGCCTGTGGGGACGCCCTTAAGCTTACTTTCAAAACCGATGGCGAGGGCAAAATTGAGGATGCCAAATTCCAGACTTTTGGATGTGCCAGCGCTATTGCCTCCTCTTCCGCCCTGACGGAGATGATCAAAGGGAAATCGATCGAAGAGGCGGCAAAAATAAGCAATCAGGATATCGCTGATTACCTTGGGGGGCTTCCCAAAGAGAAAATGCACTGTTCCGTACTGGGGCAGCAGGCCCTGGAAAAAGCCATTGCCAACTATAGAGGGGAGACGATTCAGGAAAAAGAGGGGGAAGTTGTCTGCGAATGCTTTGGAATCACCGACAGGGAAATTGAAAAAGCGATCAGGGAGAATAATCTCACCACACTTGAAGAGGTGACCAACTACACAAAGGCCGGTGGAGGATGTGAGAATTGCCATGATGCCATTCGGGGCATGATTGCAGACATAAGGTCTGAAGAAAAACCGGTGATCACTCCACATCTCTCCAATATAAAAAAAATGAAAATGATTGATGAAACCATAGAAAACGAGATTCGACCCTCCCTGAAACAGGATGGTGGTGATATTGAGCTTGTGGATGTCATTGGAAATCGGGTGCTGGTCAAGTTACAGGGGAGCTGTGCGATCTGTAAGGCATCACAGCAGACGCTGAAGAATTTTGTGGAGGCAAAACTCAAAGAGATGGTTTGGCCGGAACTGGTTGTTGAGGAGGTAACGCAATGAAAACGATCTATCTTGATAACAATGCAACCACCCAGGTAGCCGAAGAGGTCATGGAGGCGATGCTGCCCTATTTCCGGGAGTATTATGGAAATCCCTCCAGTGCACACTCTTTTGGTGGTCAGGTAGAAAAATATATTCGGGAAGCGAGGGAAAAAGTTGCATTGCTTTTAGGCGCTGAACCTGAAGAGATTGTCTTTACCAGTTGTGGCTCTGAAAGCGATAATGCGGCCATCAGGTCGGCGCTGGAATTGAACCCTGAAAAACGCCACATTGTCACTACCAGGGTGGAGCACCCCGCCATTAAGTCCCTTTGCGGGCATCTTGCCGGCCAGGGATTCCGTATAACGGAGATTCCGGTAGACAGTGATGGACAGCTGGATATGGGTCGTTATGAGGAGAGTCTGACTTCGGATACCGCTATCGCAACAATCATGTGGGGTAATAACGAGACGGGAGTGATCTTTCCCGTGGAGCAGGCCGCCGCTCTTGCCAGAGAAAAGGGTATTCTGTTTCATTCAGATGCCGTTCAGGCTGCGGGTAAGATTCCCATCAATATGAAGGAAAGCAATATTGATATACTCTCCCTTTCCGGTCATAAGCTGCATGCTTCCAAAGGTGTTGGCGTGATCTATGTGAGGAAGGGCGTAAAATTTGCTCCTTTTATTGTCGGCGGTCACCAGGAAATGGGGCGACGTGGGGGAACGGAAAATACAGCCGGCATTATCGGACTTGGCAAGGCGTGTGAATTGGCTGTTGAAAAGCTCGAAGAGGAAAACACCAGAGTGAAAAAACTCCGTGATAAACTGGAAACAGAGATTCTCCAACGTGTTCCCAACACCAAGGTAAATGGAGGGCCTTCTGAACGTCTGCCTAATACGACAAATATCAGTTTTGAATTTATCGAAGGCGAAGCAATTTTGCTGCAGATGGATGAATTGGGCATTTGCGCATCCTCGGGTTCCGCCTGCACTTCCGGTTCACTGCAGCCTTCACACGTTCTCCGAGCCATGGGCGTTCCGTTTACCATGGCCCATGGGTCCATACGGTACAGCCTGAGCGTGTATAACACAGAAGAAGAGATTGACTTTGTTATTGACAGTATGCCGCCCATCATAGAAAAACTCCGCGCTTTCTCTCCGTATTGGAAAAAGGGAAAGATTGCATGCACAACAAGCTGATTGTTGGGGGAACGGAAGCGAAAAAGTCTCGCGCAAAGACGCAAAGATTTTGTGGCTCATCTCGGATTAATGTGATATTTTTGTTAGTTGTCGAATAGACGATACTCAGATTCTAGGTGTCAGGTGTCAGGTGTCAGAAAAAAATCTGGCGGCATTCGACTATTCAATCTAAGAATGTACGATCATCCTTTGTGGGACCGCAAAACCGGAATAACAGCCATCGAAACTCTGACACCTGAAACCTGACACCTGGGTTACAAAAAGCCAATTCTTCACGCTAATCGGCATGAGCCCTTTTTCCTTCCCAAGAGGTGATATTCCATGGATGCGAAAACCAGGTCTAATGAGTGCGTCATCGAAAGAAAAACAACCAGTGGATTTCGTGAGGAAATCCCGAAAATTGTGGACGAACTGGTCCTTTCCTGCAGTGTGGATGGATGTTTCGATCATGTGGGTCCGGAGCCGATTTCGTCACGCGAAACGATCATCGATATCATTGAAAGGGCATTTCGCATCCTGTATCCCGGCTATTTTTCCCCGGCCCGGGTAGATGAATACAATTTGCCATACTATTTTGGTCAGGAGGTGACACACTTTTTCGAAGTCCTTTCTGAGCAGATTACCCTGGCCATTCGACATGATTGCCTGCGATATGACCAGCCATGCAGTCTGTGCAAGGAACGTGGTGAGGAAGCTGCCATCCTTTTTGGGAAAAAGCTTCATGAACTCAGATCCATGCTGGCTATGGATGTCCGAGCCGCCTATGAAGGCGACCCTGCAGCCGGGAGTTATGATGAAATTATTTTCAGCTATCCCGGCCTGTATGCGATTACGGTTTATCGTATTGCCCACCAGCTTTTCGAACAGGGTATCCCGCTGCTCCCCAGGATCATGACGGAATATTCTCATAGCAAGACCGGTATCGACATTCATCCCGGGGCGCATATTGGGGAGAGTTTTTTCATCGACCACGGAACAGGAGTGGTAGTGGGCGCCACCACCGTGATAGGAGATCGGGTCAGGCTCTATCAGGGGGTTACTCTTGGCGCCCTGTCCATTCGAAAAGAAGAGGTGAAAGAGCTGAGCAGTGGAAAAGCAAAACGGCATCCGACCATCGAAGACGATGTAGTCATTTATGCCGGTTCCACAATACTTGGGGGGGATACGGTCATCGGCGCCCGTTCAGTAATCGGAGGGAATGTCTGGATTACCAAATCGGTTCCTCCGGATACGCTGGTTTTTGCAAAAACCCCTGAGTTGGTTTTCAAAGAAAAAGGGGTTCATCGCGGATTAACATGATATTTTATCAGTTGCCGAATAGACTATGCTCAAATTCCAGGTGTCAGGTGTCAGGTGTCAGGAAAAGACCTGGCCGTATTCAGTATATTCAACCTAATAACCAATAGTTATGATTGTTAGAATCAGAAAATAGGAATCCCGCTGCGGCGGGACTGAAACCTGACACCCGAAACCTGACACCTCTGTTCCGGAAAAAGGGTTCTTCACGCTAATCCACGACGAGCCGAAAAAGGGAGGTAACCCGGTGAATAAGGAAGCAGGGGAGAGTTCAAAACGGATATATGATCGGGTGACGGATACCATAGGCTGCACGCCGCTGGTCAGGTTAAATTGGATCTCAAAAGGGATTCCCGCCACTATCGTGGTGAAACTGGAGTTTAGAAATCCACTCGGAAGTGTGAAAGATCGTATCGGCCTTGCGATGATTGAAGCTGCCGAACTGGCGGGTGACATCCGAAAAGATACCGTGATTGTGGAACCGACCAGTGGAAATACGGGCATTGCTCTGGCTTTTGTATGCGCGGAAAAAAAGCTTCCGCTGGTTCTTACCATGCCCGAAACCATGAGCCTTGAGCGACGGAAACTCCTGACACATCTCGGTGCACAGCTGGTTCTGACTCCCGGGGCGGAAGGAATGAACGGGGCCATTAAAAAGGCCATGGAAATCCATTCGGAAACACCTGGCTCTTATATGCCGAACCAGTTTTCCAACCCGGCCAACCCGGAAGTACACAGGAAGACTACCGCGGAGGAAATATGGGCGGATACGGGAGGGACGGTGGATATTCTGGTCGCAGGGGTGGGGACCGGAGGGACAATCACCGGCGTTTCCGAGGTGATCAAGGCTCGGAAACCTTCTTTTAGAACCATTGCGGTGGAGCCGCAAGATTCCCCGATCCTTTCCGGTGGAAAACCCGGCCCTCACAAAATACAGGGTATCGGGGCCGGCTTTGTGCCTGAGGTGCTGAACACGGGGATTCTTGACGAAGTCATTACGGTGTCCAATGAACAGGCATTTGAAACGGCCAGGAAAATGGCAAAACAGGAAGGGATCCTTTGTGGAATTTCTTCCGGGGCTGCGGTCTGGGCTGCCATGGAGGCCGGAAAGAAATCGGAAAATAAAGGAAAGACGATTATTGCTATCCTGCCCAGCACGGGAGAGCGATACCTGAGTACACCGCTTTTTCTTGAGTAATTTTATGAAGACATGCAGGCCTTCACGAAGCCGTAGAAGAGGGGGCCGGGAACTTCCATCCTTGATTTGAGTTCGGGGTGTGCCTGGGTAGCCACAAAGAATTTCAGGGAGGGCAGTTCAATGAATTCCACCAGCCTGCCGTTCTCCGAAACCCCCGAAAAAACCATCCCTTTCTCCTGTAAGATGTCATGGTATTCGGGATTCACCTCATATCTGTGACGATGTCTTTCAGAAGCTTCCCTTTTTCCGTATAATCCATGGACAATGGACCCTTTCTTTAAACGGGCCGAGTATGCGCCTAGCCGCATGGTTCCGCCCTTTTCTACGATCTCTTTTTGTTCCGGAAGAATATCGATAACCGGATGTGGCGTGTCAGGGTCCATTTCGGAGGAGTTGGCGCCGGAGAGTCCGCAGACGTTTCGGGCAAATTCAATGACTGCTAACTGAAGGCCTAAGCAGAGGCCTAAGAAAGGGATGTTTCGTTCTCTTGCCAGACGAATAACCTCAATTTTTCCCTCTGTTCCCCTAGAACCAAATCCACCCGGTACAACAAGTCCGTCAACACGTTCCAGAAAAGAACTGTCGTGTAAGTCTGTTGTTTCCACCCACTCCAGATTTATTTTGCATCCGAGATGGGCTGTGCAATGGTTAAAGGATTCAATGATGGAGGCATAAGAATCTTCCAGCTTGGTGTATTTGCCGCACATGGCAACCGTGATTTCCGCCTGAGGATTCTTTATATTTTCCACCAGTCTTTTCCACTTCCTGAGATCAGGGGGGCTGTAGATATTGAGCTTTTTGTGGATAATTTCGGGAAGACCTTCTTTTTCGAAAACAATGGGGATTTCATAGATATCTTCCACATCGAGGCCTGTAATGACGGCATCGTAGCTTACATCGCAGAAGTTGGAGATTTTCGTTTTAATTTCTTTGGTGAGGTACTCCGGACATCTTCCGATAATGATGTCAGGAAAAATTCCCCTCTGTTTCAGCAGGTTCACACTTTGTTGGGTCGGTTTCGACTTCTGTTCGTTTACTCCGTAGGGAATTGGTACGTAAGTGAGATGGATATAAAGGATATTGTTTCGTCCCACATCCTCTTTCATCTGACGCATGGCTTCAAGGAAAAGTTCGTTTTCGATGTCTCCTACTGTTCCCCCGATTTCAATAATGACCAGTTCAGCCTCTTCTTCCTTCGCTGTCTCGAAGATATGGTTTTTTATGGCATCGGTCACGTGGGGAATATACTGTACGGTTTTGCCGAGATAATCGCCTTTTCTTTCTTTTTTTCTCACCATATCGAATACTTTTCCCATGGTGAGATTCCATTTGGTCTTGCAGGTGACTCCTAAAAAGCGTTCGTAGTGGCCAAAGTCCATGTCTACTTCGCCACCGTCATCGAGTACAAACACTTCCCCGTGCTCAAAAGGGTTCATGGTACCGGGGTCCACGTTCAGATATCCATCGCATTTAATAGGGACAATTTTCAGATTAGAAGACAGGAGATGCCCAATGGAGGCTGCGGCAATTCCTTTGCCGAGACCCGAGAGCACTCCTCCGGTTACCGTGATGTATTTTGTAGGCATAATTGTATGATGTTCCAGAAAAGTGGTTGATTACAGGTTAGCCTGAAAAGTATTCCCGTTTAACTTTTTAGTCAAGTTGTAAAATGACAATAAACTAATTCTTAACCATGGCGACCGTTCCAAACCTGCCCGTCCGGCCTTCCCCGCGATAGGAAAAAAACTGATTGGTAGCACATTTTGTGCAGATCCCCGCCACTGCGATGTTTTTTTTCCTCAATCCGCAGGTTTGCAGTTGGTTGACACTTATTGCCCAGAGGTTGAAATAGTTTTCGCCGACCATGAATTCGCGGAAATGCTTCGGAAACAATTCCCTGTACCCTTTAAATTCTGCACAGCATGGGCCCAACGAAGGACCAATTGCGGCTCGAAGGAGACCTGCTTGTGTCCCAAAGAGAGATTGCATTTCTGTTACTACGTGGGAGAGGATATTTTGTACATGGCCTTTCCAGCCACAATGAACCGTTGCAACCGCCCTGTTTTCCGGATCATAAAGGATAACACCCTGACAATCTGCCTGCATGACCAGTATTGCCATACCGGGTGTATTTGTAATGATGGCATCTGCTTCCTCGGTTTCTCCATTTATAAAAACATATCCCGGTTGTACCACTAGAATGTCGCAACCATGGACCTGCCTGGTATATAAAAGATCCTTCGCATGTGAGATGCTCTTCAGTAAGTCAAGATTGTTTATGACATCATTGTACTCATCCCCAACGTTTGGGCTGATGTTCAGGCTCTTGTAGGGGGGGGTGCTTTGACCGCCATGCCGTGTAAAAGTTGCGTGAAAAAGTTCCGGGAATTCGGAAAGGATAGGGCATTGGAGCGTGGGTGTATCCCTGTTTTTCAATAGAAACCGGGGTGTTTCGCTCATATTACCGATGGGAGGAAGATTGGAATTTTGTTGATGAGATTGTTTGGTTTTCGATAAAAAGTCCTTGGCCATGCATCTTCATTTGAAGAACGAAATGAACGTACTCGCCGTCCGGAGAGGTGATGTAGATACCATCACGACACAGACTTTCTCACTTACCGCTGCTTCCTTCCGGACCTGACGGGGTTTGCAAGTGCCTGTTACGTGAGGTCCACATAGTCCCCGGGTTCGACAGAGCGACCGCCAAAATCGAGAATCGCATGAAGACTTTCAACCCCGCGTAAGCGGATTTCGGGTTACAGGGCACCGCTAACGCCCCGTCTAGCACGACCAAGGTAAAATTGATTAGAAACCCAAACTGTCTACAAAACTTATATGTCAACCCGTTCCTTAAGCTCTTTCCCCACTTTAAAGAAAGGGAGTTTCTTTTTGCCGACTTCTATGATTTCGCCGGTCTTGGGATTCCGGCCTTTGTAACCGTCGTAATCTTTAATTTTGAAGCTGCCGAGCCCTCTCACTTCTACCCTTTCACCGCGGATAAGGGCAGTTTCCATCTCCCCAAAAACAGTGTTCACTACCTCCTCGGCCTTTTTAAGAGGTAACTGTTCCTCGTTGGCAAGAGCTTCGATTAGTTGAGATTTGTTCATTGTTGCCCCCACTGCTTCTTCATTAAGTAAGTTGTTGAAATCATGTTGCTCATGTTGGTCGAAAATAATGGATCAGAGTTTGTAAGTCAAGAGCAATTTGGAAAAAAATGAGGTTTTTAACAAAAATAGCGGTTTGAATACGATGAGGATTTACATTATCGTTTTCGTGGGTTATAGGTCTTCAATGGGAAATATAATTACCATTGACGGCCCATCAGGCTCGGGAAAAAGCACTGTGAGTAGAATTTTCGCCGAAAAGATAGGCTATTGCTGTCTTGATACGGGCGCCATGTACAGGGCTGTCGCTTTGGTGGCCAAGCGAAAAGAGGTTGCATTTGATGACGGCCGAGCGCTCGAAGAAATCTGTACGTCTCTGCGGTTGCGATTTGAGACGGAAGAAGGTTTGCCAAGACTCTTCATGGATGAAGAGGATCTCTCCGCTCTCATCAGAAATCCTGAATTTGATATGCTCTCCTCAACAGTCTCCGCCGTAAAAGAGGTCAGAGAATCCATGAAAAACATGCAGAGAGAAATGTCCTTGCATGCAGACCTTGTGGCGGAAGGGAGAGATATGGGGACGGTTGTATTTCCCAAGGCGAAAATCAAATTTTTTCTGACTGCATCTCTTGATGCAAGGGCTCTTAGAAGGTATGAGGAAAGAAGAATTAAAGGAAACAAGGTCGAAATGGGTGTGGTCCGGGCTGAACTGGCAAAAAGAGACCATCAGGATGAGACCCGTTCTCTGGCGCCTTTGAAACCCGCCGGGGACGCTTTTATCATTGATTCTACTGCGTTGAATATTAATCAAGTCATTGAACTTATGATAGAAAAGTTCAGGGCGTAAAGAAAGCCTGGGTAAGCTGCCATAGTCCCGGCGTGAGGAAAACTTCGAAAGGATCGTATAGAATTACGATTTTTTTGCATTTTATCTGGTTATTTAGAAATAAATGCTTGAAATTTGCTTTCGACTTTCATAAACTATGACGTTTAAAAGATCTGTTGGCGGGCAAAATCACTCAGGGGGTATTTAGCTTAATGGAAAAAGAGACAAACTTTGGAACCCAAGACGAAACCATCGAAACCGAAGACGCTTCTCCGACTGTTGAAAGAGGCGCAGATGAAGCAGGCCTGGATGTCGGAGCAGAGGGCATGAAAGAGCCGGATGAAGCTGTGGAGAATGCAGACGACGAGCAGTTTCTGCAGGACGAAACAGACTCGGATGACGAACTTACCTTTGAAGAGCTTGAAGAGGAACAGGAAGAAGACGGTGACTTCATGCAGATGTATGAAGAAAGCCTCAAAAGCATTCAGGAAGGTGAGGTTGTTGCCGGCGAAATAGTCCAGATAGATAAAGAATACGTTTTGGTGGATATAGGGTACAAGTCGGAAGGCCAGATTCGCATCCATGAATTTCTTAATCCGGAAGGCGAGTTGACTGCCAAGGTTGGAGACAAAATTGAAGTACTCCTTGAAAGAAGAGAAGATGATGAGGGCGTAATCAGGCTCTCCAAGGAAAAGGCCGCGAAAATAAAAGTATGGGATAAAGTTAAGAAGATTTACGAAAGCGACGAAACCATCAGCGGGGAGATCATTTCAAGAGTGAAAGGTGGTCTCAGCGTTGATATCGGCCTGCAAGCTTTCTTGCCGGGATCTCAGGTAGATCTCAGGCCCATCAGAGATATGGACGCTCTTGTGGGTACGGTGCACGATTTTAAAATTGTAAAATACAATAAACGTCGTGGAAACATTGTGCTGTCCAGGAGAGCCATACTGGAAGCTGAGAGATTGAGCCTCAAAGAAGAGACCTTGAAAATCATCGAAGAAGGGGCTGTTCTCAAGGGAACGGTGAAGAATATTACAGACTATGGTCTGTTTATCGACCTTGGAGGCATCGATGGACTCGTGCATATTACGGATATGTCATGGGGCAGGGTAGGACATCCTTCTGAAATGCATCAGGCTGGGGACGAGATTGAAGTCAAGGTGCTGAGTTTCGATAAAGAAAAAGAGAGGGTTTCTCTCGGTATAAAACAGTTGACCCCAGATCCCTGGAGCCGTGTAGAAGAGATTTATCCCATAGGAGCCAGAGTTGAAGGGCGCGTCGTTAGCCTGACGGATTATGGTGCGTTCGTGGAAGTAGAGCAGGGTGTGGAAGGGTTGATTCACGTTTCTGAAATGTCCTGGACAAGAAAAGTACGGCATCCTTCTCAGATCCTTACTGTTGGAGATACCGTTGAGACCGTAGTCCTGAATATGGATGTGGGACGAAAAAGAATTTCTCTCGGAATGAAACAGGTTGAACCAAATCCGTGGGATGTGATTGAAGAAAAGTACCCCATTGGAACAACCATTGAAGGTAAGATAAAAAACATTACGGATTTTGGCGCGTTTATCGGCATCGATGAAGGCATTGACGGCCTTGTTCATATTTCCGATATGTCATGGACCAAGAGAATAAAACACCCTTCGGAAGTGTATAAAAAAGGTCAGGAAGTCCAGGCCGTGGTCCTGAGCATTGATAAAGAAAATGAACGTTTTTCTTTGGGCATAAAGCAGATGGCACCGGATCCGTGGGATGAAATACCTATTCGATATAAACCGGGAACACGTGTCACGGGCGCCGTGACAAACATTACAGACTTTGGCCTTTTCCTTGAACTTGAAGAAGGCATAGAGGGTCTGGTCCATATTTCCGAAGTCGCAGGGGATAAAAAGGGCAACCCGCTTTCGCGTTTTCAGGTTGATGACGTCATACAGGCGAAAGTCATTAACGTTTCGAGACAAGACAAAAAAATTGGTCTTTCTATCAGAAAGCTCGATGAGACCAGTGAAAAAGATATCTTCAGAAGCTACCTGAATAATAATAAGGAAGCCACTTCAAATCTTGGCGAATTATTGCGCGAAGAAATGATGAACAGGGAACAGCAGAAAGATAGTGGCGTTCAGGAAGATAGTAGCGTTCAGGAAGACCAATAGTTCTGTTTATATTTTTGAAATCGGGGGTATTCCCCTACCATTTTGCTGCGCCCCCTCCTCTGTGGAGGGGGTGCATATCCTAAAAAAACCGTGGCCTGCATATAATTTTTGACGAATTGCCAACCGCAAACCTTATCTTTTCTAAACCTATTTCATGAAAAAACAACGGCGTCCAATACTCCTCGTCCTGGTCATTTTGTTTGGGATTGGCCTTTTCCTGGGGTCTACGGGTATCCTTGTCTTGAAGCTTTTCACCCCTTCTACCAACCTTTTTCTTACTGAGAAAATCGGGGTTCTGACGGTGAATGGCACCATTTCATCCTCGCAGAAAATCACTTCCCAATTGGTTAAATTCAGAGAAGACAAGAGTATCAAGGCGATTATTCTCAGAGTGAATTCCCCGGGAGGCATTGTTGGCCCTTCGCAGGAAATTTACCGAGAAATTCAGAAGACTGTGCCTCATAAAAAGGTGGTTGTATCTATGGGAGCTGTTGCCGCTTCCGGAGGGTATTATATTTCCGCTGCCGCGGATAAAATTGTTGCCAATCCCGGAACCATTACAGGCAGTATCGGTGTACTCATGGAATTTGTGAGACTCGAAGAACTTATGAAGAAAATCGGCATTGACCTCGAGATAGTTAAAACCGGTGAGTTTAAGGCCATGGGATCTCCGGACAGAAAGCTTACGGAAAGCGAGAGAGAGATTATTCATGAACTCATCTTTGATCTACAAAGACAGTTTGTGGAGGCTATCGCGGCTGGGAGAGGGCTTCCCCTGGAAAAGGTTCGGCAGATTGCCGATGGGCGGATTTTTTCAGGGGCGAAAGCAATGGAATTAGGGCTTGTAGACGTGTTGGGGAATTTCCAGGACGCGGTGCAACTGACCAAAGAATTGACTGGAATTCGCGGAGATGTGGTTCTGGTGCATCCAGAAAAAGGAAGACTGGCCCTGTTGGAAAGGTTTATGGATTCCGGAGCCAACTCTCTGGACCGGTTACTGGAAGGATTCAAGAGCCGTATTCAATACCGATGGCCCGGATTTTCAAGCCCGAAATTTAGAGAAAGCTACTAACGTCCCCTTTTCCCTGCCGAATGATTTCCGGTTGATCATTTATCAAAGACACCACACTTGATGGGTTCTGAGAAAGCATTCCCCCATCAATGATAACGTCGACTTGTGAGCCGTGTGCTTCCCTTATGGCATAGGGGTCATCATGTCCGGCACTGGTACTGATGATTGGCCCACCAAACATGCTGACGATGTCGTGACAGGTTTGATTATCAGGCACTCGAATTCCAACGGTTTTTCTTTTGGTGAGCATAATCTTGGGAACAAGTCTGGTTCCTTCAAGAATAAAAGTATAAGGTCCGGGAAGGAGTCGTTTCATGTTCTTGTAGGCATAATTAGAGACCAGTGCGTAGCGGCTGATCTCTTTAAGATTATCGCAGACAAAAGAAAATGGTTTTGAAAGAGGTCGGTTTTTGAGCCTGTAAATACGTTCGATAGCTTTTTTGTTAAAAAGGTCACATCCGATTCCATAAAAAGTATCGGTAGGATAAACAATAAGTCCCCCCTCTTCGAGGATATCGCTCACACGTCGAATGAGACGCTGCTGAGGATTATCCGGGTTGATAGAGAGCATGAGCGGACCTTTTTTTTTCCCTGATCTATTTCCCATATGCTATGAAACTCCGGTGATGCAAGGTTGAGAATGCGGCAATTGCATGCCACCTAAAAGCTGCAATTAGCGCTTAGCGGTTACATCGCCCTATAAAATAAATCGTTTACGGAAAAACAGCGCAGCATCAAAAAGTGAAATTTGAAATACAGAAAAAAACTGACCTAAACTGTTTACATCATTAAGCTAACGGCTAATAGCTCAAAAGCTGATTGCTGCTTTTAGGTGCCATAGTCGCCGATCCGGCTGCAGGAGAGGAGGGCAGCGCTTCAAAAATGGATTTATACTCGCTTCTGGCTGTCTTTTCTTTCATTCTGGGACTCATGCTGGGGAGCTTCCTGAATGTATGTATATATAGGATACCATTAAAAGAATCTATTGTTACGCCTTCTTCCAAATGTCCCCACTGCGGGCAAGCCGTCAGGTTCTATGACAACATACCCGTATTGAGTTTTCTATTCCTGCGGGGAAAATGCAGACATTGTGGGCATTCCATTTCGTGGCGATATCCGTTTGTGGAATGCCTTTGTGGATTCCTGAGTTTTTCTCTATATATCAAGTATGGGGTAGATATTCAATACATTGTCTATATCATTTTCACCCTTGCCCTTGTGGTCGTTACTTTTATTGATCTTGATCATAAAATTATTCCGGATATTATCTCTCTTCCGGGAGTTGGGGTGGGGATTGCCGTTTCATTTCTGCCCGGAACAATCTTCTGGTTCGATTCATTGATAGGAGCTATTGCCGGGGGGGGCATCCTTTTTCTGGTGGCTGTAGGTTATGAGCGCATCACCGGACGAGATGGAATGGGTGGTGGCGATATCAAACTGCTTTCCATGATCGGTGCTTGGATGGGCTGGAAACTCTTACCCATGATCCTGCTGATATCGTCGTTTTCGGGTGCACTCATTGGAGCTGTTTTTATTGTGTTTTCAGGGAAAGGGTATCGTGTTCAGATACCTTTTGGTCCGTTTCTTTCCGCAGGGGCAGTCCTCTGCCTGTTTTTTGGTGAGACAATCCTGCATTGGTATCTGGGACTGTTTGTATGATTTGTATGAAAGGTATGGAAGAAGATGGTTGAACAGGAAGAGCTGAAAAAAGAAAATTTGATCCTGAGAGATCAGATTTCCCGCATACAGGACAGATATTCATTCGAAAGCATTGTGGCCCGGAGCGAAGCAATGGCCCGGGTATTTGAGCTGATTAAAACGGTTGCGGAACATAAAACCACAGTGCTCATAACGGGTGAAAGCGGTACTGGTAAGGAGTTGATTGCCAAGGCTATTCATGCAACCAGTGACAGAGCCTCGAAGCCTCTGATCACTATCAACTGTGGCAGTATCCCAGAGAACCTTCTTGAAAGCGAGCTTTTCGGATATAAAAAAGGGGCATTTACAAATGCCTTGAAAGACAAACCTGGACATTTCAGGAAGGCAGATAAGGGGACCCTTTTTCTTGATGAAATAGGCGAACTGCCTTTTCTTTTGCAGGTGAAACTGTTACGCGTGCTTCAAGAAGAGGAAATCGTTCCTTTGGGAGGAGTAAAATCGGAACGGATCGATGTACGAGTTATCGTGGCGACCTCAAAAGACTTGAGTTACGAGGTAAAGCGTGGAAGATTTCGAGAAGATCTGTATTATCGTGTAAATGTGGTGGCGATCCATTTACCCCCTTTGAGGGAGAGGCTTGGAGACATTTCCCTTTTGGCTGGATACTTTATCGACGTGTTCAACAAAAAACTGAAAAAAAACATAACGGGCCTTTCTTCGGATGCCATGTCTCTGTTCATGAATTATCCATGGCCGGGGAATGTAAGAGAGCTTGAAAATGTAATGGAAAGGGCGGTTTTGCTTGCCACGGACAGATTGATTACTCCTGGGGAATTGCCTTCTGATCTGCTTCTGGAAACCAATGAACGGGGGTTGGCAACGGTAGAGACTCTTTCAATAAAGAAGGCATGTAAGTCCCTCGAAAAAAAATTGATCGGAAAAGCCTTGAAGAAAACCGATGGGAACCGAACGAAGGCCGCTGTATTGCTTGAGATCAGTCGTCCGACACTGATCAGCAAGATTAAGGAATATGGCTTGTAGGTTCTTCAAAAAAATCTCGCGCAAAGGCGGGCATCCTTCATCCATAAGTTTACACTTTTCCCGGAAATGGGGTATGTTTTCTGGTTGAAAATCGGATGTCGAATCTGAAAATTGGATGCTGAAACTGGAAATTCGAAACTGGAAATTGGATAACACATCCGAATTAATGTGCTTTTTTCTAATTTCTCTCCGAGGCGTAGGCTCACCTCTACGAGCCGGAGGCCAATTTCCAGTTTCCAATTTCTCTGCGAAAACGCGAAATCACGAAAGTGTAAACTACTTTTTGGCTTAAATGAAGGATGCCCAAAGGCGCAAAGAAAAACTATGGTCCATGGTTGAAAAACAAATGACAGAATTGGGTACTGAACAGGTTGAAATATCCGCCCACCTGAACTGGCCTCCACTCGTCCAGGGTATCCTTGTGAAAAGATACAAGCGCTTTATGGCCGATGTGAAATTGAGAAACGGCCATGTGGTCACTGCGCACTGTGCCAATTCAGGGCGTATGCTCACCTGCAGTGAGCCGGGGCGTCCTGTATACCTGTCCCGCCAGAATAACCCGAAAAGAAAATTGAAATACACCTGGGAGATCATAGACATGCCCGGTTCTCTTGTAGGTGTGAATACCATGGTGCCGAACCGACTGGTCCGTGCGGCCATCGAGGCCGGCAATGTAAAGCCGTTGAGGGGATATAGCAGTGTTCGGAGCGAAGTGAAATATGGGAAGAATTCCCGTATAGATCTCTTACTCGAAGAAGGGGAACGGAGATGTTTTGTTGAAGTGAAAAACTGTACGCTCGTCAATGCTGGGATCGCTTGTTTTCCTGATGCCGTTACAACGAGGGGATTCAAACACCTGCAGGAACTTCAGGAACAGGTTCGAATAGGTGATCGTTCGGTGATGTTTTATCTTGTGCAGCGAACGGATGCTGATCGGTTCCGACCGGCGGATCATATCGACGAAAGCTATGGAACTGAGCTCAGAAAGGCCATACGGAACGGGGTGGAAATGATGGTGTATGATGTGTCGCTGAGCCTTAAAAGCATCGCTTTGAACCAGTCGTTACCATTTGAACTCTGATAATCATCTGCGTCTATCTGCGGAAATCTGCGTCCCCTCTTTTCATGGCCTTTATTTTTTTTGGCTCATCGCGGATTAACGTGATACTTTATCAGTTGTCGAATAGACCATACTCAGATTCCAGATTCCAGATTCCAGATTCGAGGTGTCAGGTGTCAGGTGTCAGGAAAAACCGGGCCGCATTCAGCATATTCAACATAATCGCAAATAGTTATGCTTATTAGAACCAGAAAATAGGAATCCCGCTGCGGCGGGACTGAAACCTGGCACCCGAAACCTGACACCTCTGTTCCGGAAAAAGGGATTCTTCATGCTAATCCGCGTTGAGCCTTTTTTTATTTCTCTCGACTTTTATGTCTCTGTGGGAGACCTCGTGTGGGAAGTTCAGGCGCTGCCGGCCTAACCTCCGGCTTTTCTACAAGTTTATAGCCCGCGGGAACCGTGAACAGACTCTTGTCGAGAGGTTTCTGTTCCACTTTATTAACAGTTGTGGTTGTGGTCCCGCCCATGATGGTCATGATAGTCATAATGGGGAATCCATCCAGTTTGTTGAGAATCCCCGACATGTTCATCAATTTGACCATCGGTGCATTCTCAAAGGCCTTTGCCATTTTTTCGTTGAAATTTTTGAGTTCTGAATACCCTTTAACATCCTTGGAAACCCAATATTCGCCTTTGGCCATCATCATCTGGACGTCATACTTCCGGCATTTATACCCCGAAATTGCCTTCGTTTCATTTGTGGAAACTATTTGTGTACTATCAGCCATCTGTTTCAGCATTTGTTTGAGCTGGGCGGTTTGGGCTTCATCCATTTCAGGTAATTTGAGCATTTCCTTAAGGTCGCTCTTGGTATACGTCTTATCTTCGGTGTTGATTTCGTAACTGGTCATTTCTGTGAAATTCAGAATGGTTATTTCGCCCTTCTTTTCCGCGCGTGAAGCATAATCCGTGATGTAAGTTTTAAGAATTTGCGATTGATCCACTTGTCCGGGAAGGCCTTTTGTAACTTCCGTGGAGTCCCAATACAAGTCAGCATAGGCCATGGGCGAGATAAAAAAGAGGAAAATCAGGGTGATAAAGACAAAAATTGTGGGATGTGTTTTTTTCAATGTGAAACTCCTTTCAGAAACCAGTTTTTGTTTATCGTTTGAAGAGTATTGTAGTAGTTTATATTAAAAGTCCTGGGATGAAAATGAAAAAAGTCACGTGGCCCACTTTTATCTGTGGATCTCCTTATTAGGTAGTAAAGAATGGCAAAAGCCAGAAAAATTATCCATCTTGATATGGATGCTTTCTATCCCTCTGTAGAGGTCCTGGACAATCCTGCTTTGAAAGGGAGGCCTGTCATCGTTGGGGGCGGAAAGGAAAGGGGTGTGGTTTCTTCTGCGTCGTACGAAGCACGGAGATTCGGAGTGCATTCCGCTTTGCCGATGGCATCTGCCATGCGTTTTTGTCCCCAGGGCATATTCCTTCCGGTAAGAATGGACAGGTACAGGGATGTTTCTCGAAAGGTCTTGAGGATATTTAAGCGGTACACGCCCCTCGTTGAGCCCCTGTCCATAGATGAGGCTTTCCTGGATGTAACGGGGTCAGAGCGCCTGCATGGAACCGCGGTAGAGATTGCTGCCCGTATACGAAAGCAGGTATTTCATGAGATCGGTCTTACCATATCCGCTGGAGTTGCGCCCAGTAAATTTGTTGCCAAGATTGCATCCGATATAAAAAAACCCGATGGGCTTACCGTGGTATCGCCCGATAAGGTCAGGCATTTCCTTGACCCGTTATCCGTAAGCAGGATGTGGGGTGTGGGAAAAATGACCCGGAAAAAGCTGCTGGAAATGAATATTCAAACATTCAGGGATTTGAGCCTGGTTCCCGTTGACGTCCTGGAAAGAAGACTGGGTTCGCACGGACGCAAAATGCATTTCCTGTCGATGGGAATCGATGAAAGGCGTGTAGAGCCCGAACACGATGTGAAATCCATTGGTCATGAGCAGACCTTTGTGGAAGATATTACAGACCTGGGGTTGTTGGAAAAGAATCTACTTCTATTGTCTGAAAAAACCGCAAGGCGTATGCGGAAAAAAGGGCTGACGGGGAAAACCGTGTCACTGAAGGTAAAGTATCATGATTTTAAACAGGTTACCAGGTCTGCAACCCTCGATAGGCATTGCGATGATGGTCCTTTACTGTATGCAGAAGCGTGCAAGCTCCTGAGAAAGACAGAAGCTGGAAAAAAACCGGTAAGGCTTGTTGGCATCTCCATGTCCCAATTCTGCGACGAATCCAGAGGAGAACAATTGTCCCTTTTTGCAAACGAATACGAGGAAGAAAAACGAGAAAGACTTCACCATGCCTTGGATTCTGTTTACCGGAGACATGGAGAGAAAAGCGTTGTCCCCGGGACACTGGTGTGAGAAGTGCAGAAGTCATTAGGCAGTAAGCAGAAGGCAGCCCTGCTTGTGTGAAACTGTTAAAGGTTTGGCTTTTTTCCTTTGCAGATTACGAGGGGTGAATAGTGGAAAACTCTTGGATTGGAAATTGAGTCCTTGAATTCCTGGAAAAACTCTTCATAGCCTCCTGGATAACCGGGGAATGTAAAACCAGATCTCTTTCCTGTTATTTGCACTTTATTTTGCCAGTTGAAGAGACTGTGATCAGACACGGAACCGCAGATGAGATTGTGGGCTGTTACGTCTGCATTTATTTCTTCATACCCCAGATCATACAAATAAGAATATAACTTAACACCGGCGTATGGGTCAAAATTGTAATTCAATGTTAAATCCTCCATAATTCCCTGGATAGCCTTTTCGAAACGAAGAGAAAAACCATGGTACCGGAGGCAGTTAGAATCCAAATCGACCAGACAAAGGATCCCACCTGGTTTCACAATCCTGGAGACGTTCTTGACAATCTCAAAGCTGTTTGAAAGAAAGTATTCAAGCACGAATCTTATCCAAACGAAATCAAATATGCCCAGATGATCAAGTGGTAAACAAATATCGCCTTGTACGTATTCTATCTCCGGTGCAAAATAATTCTTCCTGGCATATTCGATCCTGCGTTTGGAAATGTCCATGCCCATGGTTTGTGCCATTGGATTGGCTAGTTGATTCAAACAAAATGTTGTTTTACCTGCGCCACATCCCAAGTCGGCTACCCTCATTCCGGGTTTCAGACCCGCCCATATTGCCTGCCTTGTGACTTCGTTAACATTGGTTTTGAGATCCAGTCGAAGAGCTTCTTCATCACTTTCCATGAGATATTTTGATAAAGACATAATAAATCACCAAATTCATTCAGTTTTTTAGGGTTGCGTATTTTTTTCTACAATAGGGGCCAAAAAAGAAAAGTCCTTAACCACTTCCTCTTCATTCAGACTGCCTCGAATAGCAGATTTTGCATGTTTTTGGCGAAGTGCTTCGAATCGATTCCGGCCTTCAGAACCAATTGCACTTAGCATATCTTGATTATCTCCCCGGTAAATGGGCCCTGAATTATCCATAGCAAGAAACTCTTGGATTACATGATCTCGGGCTTGTTTGGAGTTCATGGTCGCATGTTGCCAATTGTGCATGTACCCGGAGAGTTCATATGCCTTTCGCTTTGCGGGCTCATATATCGGGCTCAGAGGGCTCAGGATGAAAGGAAACAGGGAGCAGGTGAGAATTCCCCCCGAATCAGCGGATTGATGGCGCCTGATAAAATCCCGAGTACGTTTGAGGCTGTCTGGAGTTTCCCCTGGAAATCCGATAATAAAGTAGCACGAGCAATTGATGCCGGCTGCCAAGAATTTTTTCAACACTGCCTCGTAAAGTTCGGGACTGGCCTTTTTGTTCATGTTAGCCAGAATACGAGGGTCTGCAGATTCTATCCCGAGCTGAAGCTCAATGCATCCTGCCTCTCGCAACAATTGCGGGTCTGCTTTCATGAGGGTGCTGGCCCGGATGAAAGTCATCCAACGGACGTCAAATTTCTCATCAATGAATCGACGGCAAACCGAGTCCAAATCCGGCTTTCCAAGTCGGAAATTGTCATCTACAAACCATACGTAACGAGCGCCTAGCCTGGATACGGCCTTGAGTTCTTCAATAAGCTGATCCAAAGGCTTTGTGCAGATCATCCGGCGGTCCTTGACAAAATTACAGAAAGCGCACTGATACGGGCATCCGGAACTGGCCTGAAGTGGTACGACACCTGAGTCGAAAACTCTTTTGGGCAATGACTCCCAGTTGATAGCACTCATATCAGGACTTGTAGTTCCATCGGTTCTCCGGGAAAAATGGTAAGTCTTATTCGTAAGGCAGGCAGAGTTGGGAAGTTCCTTGAAGTCTTGGCCCCGCCTCAGTCGCCCCAGTGCCTCTGAGAGGACATCCTCCCCTCTCTGGCTGACAATGTAAAGGTCAACGGAGGGATCATCGTCGCTGTCCAAAAATAGAAAGTCATCTTTTGCAGATGCTGATAGGTACTCTGGTTCTTTGGAGCGTTGCAGAATCAGATAAGACATGTAAACCAGCGGTCCTCCTGCAATGATATAAACATCAGGAGCCAAGTGACGAACATCATCCACGACTTTTCGCAACACTCTTTTACCCGGCATAAAAGTCGTAGAGATAACTATTGCTCGAGGCGGAGACTTGAGCAACTCTCTGAAGAAATTTTGCTCTTCGGAATAATTCTGGATAAGTTCAACTTGGAATCCCCGCTTGTTCAGGTAGTCGAACAGGTAGATGCCGTTAAGCTTGGGGGCGGAACTCCAACTCATACGAGTATCACCGACTATCGGTGTGACAATTCTGCCCTTGTTAATCGCATAATTGCGAATTAGCTGGATGTTGCCGACCCTGCCATTGAGAGTCAAGCGCAGGGGATTGCTCCCGGAAAGGCTGTCAGCCCCCGAATCGGAAATGATGATTGCATCAAGGCACAAAAGAGGCCTCCCTTACAAGTTGAGATTCAATATTTGAAAAGCGCGAAAGCCGTGCTCACGCCATGAATAGGGAATCCCCGCTTTTTCCTCCCAGTCCGGGATGAATGTCGAAACGGACTACGCCAACAGGTATTTTTCCTTCCACGGATTGGGTTACTATGGCCGTTCCCTTGTTCCCGAAGCCACCGCAAAGTTCAATCGCCTGGATACCCTCATCCATGAGCTTTTTTGCGAGTTCTGCTGCTTCCTCATAGTTTTTGACCGCGACAGTGAGGAGATCGACCATGGGTGTTTCAACCCAGGACCTGTGTTCATCAGGGTTGCCATTCGGTGCAATAAACATAAATGCTGCTTTTAATTTTGACTCCATTGTTTTCCTCCAGAATTGGTGGAGTGGTTTTTATCTTAATAGTACTTTAATTTCACCAATTCTCATTATAACTATTTTCCGTATACCCGTCCATTGATTTTATTGGAATGATCTTTCAGGATTACGCCTGATGCGATCAGTTTCCAATGATTTTCACTATTTGAAGTCCCCATCTTATCCCAGCCAATATTTCTGAACAATCCCAGAACCGCAATCCAGCCTACCCCCGGCTATATTGTGGTTTCTTTTTCCTTGACGCCCAAGTGGCATTTCTGTATGGTCGCTGCCAGAGAAAGCAAGCTTTTATCACATCACCTCACTGATCGATGATTTCATAAACATTGTCAGACATGTTACCCATCTTCATGAATGGTTAATGGTGGACTCCATGCTTTTCTGCAGCCGCCGGCCGGGTAGCGATCCTGTTGGGATGGAAAGATCGTCACGCATCGATGATGAGAATTCTCGTTGAAAAGCGTTGTCAGAATGCTGGAACGGTTTACGCCTGAACAGGATTGTCGAAATAGAATTCCTCTTTTTGGAGCGCCTTGGACGGACCGGAATGGGCTGAGAACATGGAAAACGTGCACAAATTTCCCGAATTGGGCGACAGGTACACCGGAAGCGGCGATTTTGTCGGGGAAGCACAGATCAGCCGCAAACGGTTGATCAACAAACTGAACTACATTAATTTCCAAAACAAAACCCTCCTGGTCCAGTTCCGGCATGTCAAGTACGATCGCATCGTCTCCTGTCCTGTCAAACCGCTTCCGTGCAGTGATGACGTCCTGGAATGCGTTTGGGACGGTCGAAACGGCGGTCAACCGGATTTAACTGCTTTTCGATTTCTACAGCTTTTGGTTCCCAACGGGCATCAGGTTCTGATCGTTCGGCCGGAGGTCCTCAGGATTGACGAAACCGGTATTGAGGTCATCCTTCCGGAACTATGTGTTCTGGTGACTTCCCGGAAGACGCAAAGACGCGACTGCAAGGGAATTCAAGCCCAACTGGTCCAGAACAGTACCATGTTTTACGGTGTGCTGCTCGATTTTTCCGCAATTTCTTTGCACGTTGAGCTAACAGCTTTACCACCGCAAACATTTCAATGGATCGACAACGAATCCTGCATTACCCTGATCCTCTCTAACTCGAATGAAATGCTTTATGCCGGCGAGTGTCGGATTGTCAAGCACTCCAGTGGCTTGAAAACCAGACGGTTTATCGTGGAGCCCACCGGAAGGGAGATTCAGCGACATAAACCGAAGGAATTTCGCAGTACGCGCCAGGAGCTGGTTCCTTCGCCCAATGTCATTTTCAAACATCCATTTACTGAAGAGATCATCAATCTCAAGGCGCTGGACGTGGCCGGTTCAGGATTTTCGGTGGAAGAAAACGAAGACAGTGCTGTCCTTTTACCGGGCATGGTCATCCCAGAATTGAAACTCGATTTTGCCGGGACCTTCAAGATCGAGTGCAAGGTCCAGGTGGTATACAGCCTGCTCCTGGATGAAGGCCGAGACGGTAATCGGTTAAAATGCGGCTTGGCGATGCTG
>Ga0307929_1000690_pt1 | contig 31127 bp, 29 predicted proteins | sample AceLakmetage1330_FD_203160 | JGI IMG/M metagenome (GOLD analysis project Ga0307929, IMG submission 203160) | Saline water microbial communities from Ace Lake, Antarctica - #1330 | ecosystem: Environmental > Aquatic > Non-marine Saline and Alkaline > Saline | place: Antarctica: Ace Lake...
AGCGTGGCAACTCGCTGAAAATCACCGGCACCTCAGGTCGCGGCACACAGACCAATGATCGCTATTCACTCTCGGGTGTCACAGCCGCCATCAAAGCCATCGACGACGCCTGCAAGTAACATCATGTCCACAACGCCGCTCGACATTGCCCGCGCCAACCCCAACGCTCCCGCCATTACCGGCGGCATCGTCCAGGCACCCGTGCGCACATCGTTGATCGGCCTGTCACGCAAGCACCTTGCAGATGCGCTGCAAGCCGCAGGCATTGCCGAGCGTGAAAGCCGCATGCGTGCCAGCCAGATCTACAACTGGCTGTATGTACGCGGCGCCACGTCGTTCGAGGAGATGACCAACATCTCCAAGGCCATGCGCACAACGCTGGCGGACGCCTTCACCCTCGATCGGCTGGAAATCGTCAGCGAACAGATTTCCACCGACGGCACCCGCAAATGGCTGCTGCGCCTTGCTGACGGCAACGAGGTTGAAACCGTGTTCATCCCCGAGCCGGGCCGCGGCACACTGTGCGTGTCGTCTCAGGTTGGCTGCACGCTCACCTGCACCTTCTGCCACACCGGCACCCAGCGGCTCGTCCGCAACCTCACCCCCGGTGAGATCGTCGGCCAGGTGCTGACCGCCCGCGACAGCCTTGGTGAATGGCCCGAACCCTCAGGCACCTACCAGCGCACCCTCACAAACGTCGTGATGATGGGCATGGGCGAACCGCTCTATAATTTCGACAATGTGCGTGACGCGCTCGACATCGTGTCGGACGGCGACGGCCTCTCGGTCTCCAAGCGCCGCATCACGCTGTCCACCTCAGGCATTGTCCCCGAGATTGAACGCTGCGGCGCTGAAATGGGCGTCATGCTGGCAATCTCGCTGCACGGCGTGCGCGACGAGATCCGCGACGAGCTTGTGCCGATCAACAAGAAATATCCGCTTGCCGAGCTCCTGCGCGCTTGCCGCCACTACCCCGGCGTCTCCAATGCGCGGCGCATCACGTTTGAATATGTGATGCTCAAAGGCGTCAATGACAGCAACAAGGACGCCAAGGAACTGGTGCGGCTGTTGAAGGGCATCCCGGCCAAGATCAACCTGATCCCGTTCAACCCGTGGCCCGGCACGGCGTACGAATGCTCCGACTGGGACCGCATCGAGGCTTTCGCCGAGATCGTCAACAAAGCGGGCTACGCCAGCCCCGTGCGCACCCCGCGCGGCCGCGACATCCTCGCCGCCTGCGGCCAGCTGAAGTCGGAGAGCGAAAAAGAACGCGCCTCCGTCCGCATGGCCCGCCAGCGCGCCGAAGCGCAAGAGGCCGGAGCCTAACGCCGTACGCCTGCGGCATCATCAGGCGTATCACTCATCCGGGCGACGGAAACTTTTTTAGGCCTGCGAAGATCAGTGTCGTGATCAGATGAACGCAACAGTGGCCTATTTCATTATCGCAGCACTTTCGATTGTCTCAGGCACTGTTGCTGCGACGCTGGATGCAGCCGCATTCCACCCCTATGTCGGTCGCATCACGCCGGGGCTCGCAATCGCCGCGGCAGCCGCCATCGGCATCCTTTGCCTGCGAGTCCTCCAGACACACGGCATGGCAGGAACCCGGCCATGGACTGACCGCCCCTGGCCTTTCCCCGCCTTCATGGCCGCCGCCAGTATATTGGCGCTTCTGACCATCGCGATGGACGTATTGCTGAGGTTTCCGCAAGACATCAATGTGGCGTGGCCGCAGGCGCTGCTCTTCTATCCCGCAATAGGCTTCATCGCCGAAGTGATATTTCATCTGGTACCGCTGGCACTTCTCGCCCTTGTGATAAGCCGCGTGCCGGGGCTGTCCGGCACGCGCATGGCGCTAGGCCTCTGCATCGCCCTTACAGCCCTGGTGGAACCTGTGTTCCAGGTCGCGGCCTCCCTGACAGTAGGCGCGCCGTCCGCTCTCGACCTTTATGTGCTGGTGGCCCTCTTCATTTTCGGCGTGCTTCAGCTCATCGCTCTGCGCCGGTTCGGCTTTGCCGCCATGTATGTCCTCCGACTGGTCTACTATTCATGGTGGCACCTCGCATGGGGGCCGTTGCGCCTCGAATGGTTGTTTTGAGCCCGACGCAACCCGCATCGCAACACTTAGGGTCTTGCGCCGATGGCCCGCATCCGTATGATCCCGCGCCATGCTGCATAGCCGCATTTCAAATGCCTTCCAGCCAGGATTACCGCCACATGCCGGGTCTTACCGCACTCAGCGCCCACCCTTTGCGCCAGTCGCTGAACGACGAGGTGCATTCGCGCCCCTCAGCCGACGTGCACGCGCCGATGATGGTGACGCAGATTGCCGTCATCACCGGCGAGACCGGTGCGGATGCTGAAACAGCATTGCTGCGCGACCTTGCCGAACTGATGGGCACCACGGCACCCGAAGATTTCGGCAACCACCTGGCGATTGATCTGGGTACGGATGATGCAGCCGTGCATCTGGTTTGGGAGCGGCACACCGAATTTTCCACCTACGCGTTCTCGCGCCGCTGCGACCTGATGCAGGCACAGGAAATTTCCGATCTCGGCCGGCTGTTTGAAAACACGCCGCTTGCCGCCATTCCGGAAAGCTGGCGCGCGCAACTGCCCGGCGAAGTACTGGTCGGCCTCAATCTGCTGGTGCTGCCCGGCAACCCGAGCGACATCGAAGCACGCCTGCCGGAAGTTTTTGGCGCGTCCAAATGCGTCGGCGCGGGCATGTCCGGCGGTCGCGCGGCGGCGTGGACCGATTTTCGCCTGCACAGCGACGGCATGAGCCGCATCCTCGTCTCCACCGCCACCCTGCGCCCGGGCCGCCTTGGCCGTCTGATCCAGCGCCTGCTTGATGTTGAGACCTATCGGATGATGGCGCTCCTGTCGTTTCCCCTTGCCCGCGAGGTGACACCCGACCTTGGCACCATCGAAACCGAACTCTCGACGCTTGCCGCCGAGACCGCGCGCATCCGCAACCTGGAAGACGAGCAGCGCCTGTTGAACCAGCTGTCGGCGCTGGCCGCCCGCGCCGAAGACCTTGCCGCACGCACGCACTATCGTTTCTCAGCAGGCCGCGCCTATCACCAGCTTGTCGAGCGCCGCATCTCCGAACTCGACGAAGTGAAGCGCGAAGGCATCCAGCAGATCGGCACCTTCATGGAACGCCGCCTTGGCCCCGCCATGCGCACCTGCACGGCTGTGGCCGACAGGCTGGAAGCCGTCTCGGCGCGTATCGCGCGCGCTTCAAGCCTGCTCAACACCCGCGTTGAACTGGCGCTGCAGGAGCAAAACCAGAAGCTGCTCACCTCCATGGAGCGCCGCGCCCGCCTGCAGGTCAGATTGCAGGAGACCGTCGAAGGCCTCTCCGCCGTCGCCATCACCTATTATCTGGTCGGCCTCATCGGCTACGTCCTGAAGGCGATGGAAAAAGCCCACCAGCCGGTCAACCCGACCCTCGCCATGGGCATCCTTGCCCCTCTGGTGCTCGCCGGTGCCTATCTGGCCGTCCGCCAGATCCGCAAGCGCGTGACCCGCAGCGGCGTTACCGACGACTTCTAGCCACACCTCACTCAGGCTATGCGGCGTCGGCCTGTGGGTCAGCAAATGCCACTGACGGTGGAATGGCTATAATGGGCCCTGCCGGCGCTTCAACAAGCCGGTCACGCCACAAACCGAGGAAACACCCATGGATCCAATGACATTCCCGATCATTTCGGCCGCCCTTGCAGGCGTCCTGCTCATTCTCCAGCAAGTGCTGATGCTCTCCGCAGGCACCGTCCGCGCGCGAACCGGCCAGGGTGTCGGTATTAATGGGGACGTTGAACTGGAGCGAAAGGTACGCCGCCACGGCAATCTGGCGGAGAATGCTGCCATTTTCCTGATCGGGCTGACCCTGCTGGAACTCCTGATCGGCTCGGGGCTCACCGTCGAGATATTTGCGCTGGTGTTCCTCGCAGCCCGGCTCTCCCACGCGCTTGGTTTCAGCACATTGCGCGGCTCTCACGGCAAGATCGACGGCAAACCGGCCCCCGGCGGCTCTATCTTCGTCCTGCTGCGGGCAGGCGGGGCCACCCTCACAGCCCTCAGCGGTATCGCCCTGGGCGGCTGGATTCTGGTCGCCGTGTGGGACCAGCTTCCGTTCTAAAAACCCCGCATTTTTCGGGAGTCTTTGACAAACGCCGCCAGACGCGCAAAACCCCGCGCTTGAGATTTCATTTCCCAGGCGCGGGGCAAGACCAAGAATGAGTGTTACCGACGTTAAGAAGGTGGTGCTGGCCTATTCAGGCGGGCTCGACACCTCGATCATGCTGAAATGGCTGAAGGAAACCTACGACTGTGAAGTCGTGACCTTCACCGCTGACCTCGGTCAGGGCGAAGAGCTGGAGCCGGCGCGCAAAAAGGCCGAAATGCTCGGCATCAAGGACATCTACATTGAGGATGTCCGCGAGGAATTCGTTGCCGATTACGTCTTCCCGATGATGCGCGCCAACGCGCTCTATGAAGGCCTGTATCTGCTCGGCACCTCAATCGCCCGGCCGTTGATCGCCAAACGCCAGATCGAGATCGCCCGCGAAACCGGCGCCGACGCCGTGTGTCACGGCTCGACCGGCAAGGGCAATGACCAGGTCCGCTATGAGCTGGCCTATTACGCGCTCAATCCGGACATCAAGGTCATCGCGCCATGGCGTGACTGGGAGCTCAAATCCCGCGGCGACCTGATCGACTTTGCTGAAAAGCACCAGATCCCCATCGCCAAGGACAAGCGCGGCGAGGCCCCCTTCTCGGTGGATGCCAACCTGTTGCACACATCATCCGAAGGCAAAGCGCTCGAAGACCCGGCCGTGGAAGCGCCCGACTATGTCTATCAGCGCACCGTGTCGCCGGAAGCAGCCCCCGACAAAGCCACCTATATCGAGGTTGGCTTCGAGAAGGGTGATCCCGTCTCCATCAATGGCGTTGCCATGTCACCGGCAACCCTGCTGACCGAGCTCAACCGGTACGGCCACGACAACGGCATCGGCCGTCTTGATCTGGTGGAAAACCGGTTCGTCGGCATGAAGAGCCGCGGCATCTACGAAACCCCCGGCGGCACCATCATGCTGATGGCCCATCGCGGCATTGAGCAGATCACGCTGGACCGCGGCGCGGCACACCTCAAAGACGAGCTGATGCCCAAATATGCCGAGCTGGTTTATTTCGGCATGTGGTTCTCGCCCGAGCGCGAAATGCTTCAGGCCCTGATCGACAAGAGCCAGGAGCATGTCTCCGGCACCGTCCGCCTCAAGCTCTACAAGGGCAATGTGGATGTGGTCGGCCGCTGGTCGGATGAATCGCTCTATTCGATGGAGCACGTCACCTTCGAGGAAGACGACGTTTACGATCAGGCCGACGCGTCGGGCTTCATCAAGATCAACGCCCTGCGCCTGCGGTTGTTGGCAGGCCGCAACAATCGCATGAAAGGTTAGTCGTACATGCGCATCGAAGCCCTCTCCATCGGCGAGAACCCGCCTTTTGACGTCAACGTCATTGTCGAAGTGCCCGTCGGCGGTGCGCCGATCAAATATGAGTTCGACAAGCCGTCTGGCGCGCTGGTGGTGGACCGCTTCTTGAACGCGTCCATGCGCTACCCGTGCAACTACGGTTTCGTGCCGCACACATTGTCCATGGATGGTGACCCGGTGGACGTGCTCGTCGCGGGCACCCCCGCCATCGTGCCCGGCGCCGTGCTGGCCGCACGCCCCGTCGGCGTGCTGCTGATGGAAGACGAAGCCGGCATGGATGAAAAAATCATCGCCGTGCCGCCTTCACGCCTCAACACCTATTACGACCATGTGCAGGACTACACCGACCTGCCGAAGATGCTGCTCGACCAGATCGAGCATTTCTTCAATCACTACAAGGCACTTGAAAAAGACAAATGGGTGAAACTCAACGGCTGGGGCGACGCTGACAAGGCGCGCTCGCTGATCACCGAAGCCATTGAACAAGCCAAAAAGGCTTAGTCAGCGCGATAGGGGCCAAGCGCGCCGACGCAAAACTGCGTCAGTGCCTCAATGGCGGCACGTCGGCTCATCCGGCCGGCAGCCGCCTCCCCGCCCATCGCATCTGCGGCCCCTAGAAATCCGATAAACAAGGGGCGCGCCTTGCTCTTCGTCAGTGTCATGAAGGGCTTCAGCGCTGTGTGGATCTGCTCGAGATATGTCTCGCGCAACTCGTCCTTGACCGCATGCATCGCCTGGCTGCCTTCCAAAGCTGCGGAGATCGCCAGATAGGCCGGGCCGGATTTCATGCAGCAATCCACATAGGCCGCCGCAATCACTTCAGCCGCCGCCTCAAGCGTCGCCGGTGCGTTGGCAAGCGCCTCGCGTGCGGCCTCAACCTGTTGCGCATCAAGCTGCCGGTAAAGAGCAATCAACGCACCTTCGCGTGTGCCGAAATGCTCATAGGCGACCGGCTTGGTAACGCCCGCGCGCTCCGCCATGACCTGAAGGGTCAAAGCCTCAGTGCCGGCCTCGCCCACAATGACGCGGGCCGCTTCCAGCAACTGCGCCCGGCGCTCAGGCTTCGACAGCCGCTTTGTACCCGTCGCCATGACCTCAATCCTTATCCGCCCTTGACTCGTCACGATCCGACTATATCTTACCCTTCATAACTTACTAATGGTAATTTATTATTGGACGCCTGCATGACCCAACAAAATCTCACACCCGCGACACCGAATACATCCACGGAGCGGATGACCGATTTCATCTACATGACCGGCCCCCAGTCCTACGACTATATCTTCGGGACAAAATCCAAGCTCAATCATCTCGTTGCCCAGTCCTGGCCCATGACCGGCACACTGTTTTCTCATGACGCCGCTGTGCTCATGGAAGAAGACGGCGACGCAATCGGCCTTGAGCTTGGCTATCCCGGCCACGAGTTCTACGCACGCCGTGAAGCAACATCCCTCGCCTCCATCAATGCCGCCGAAGCAGGAACCCTGACCGAACAAGATCTTCTTGGCATCGCAGAGCGCGCCGACAAATCCAGTTACCTCAATGCATGGGTGCCCGGTGACGTCTATTACCTGATGGCGCTGGCCGTGCCGCAAAGCCATCGCGGGCGCGGCATCGGCAAACATCTGCTGGCCTCTGCCATCGACAAGGCCCGCGCCAAGGGCTTTCGCGCCCTGCACCTTGATGTTCTCTCAGACAATCCAGCCATCGGCCTCTACACCGCCATGGGCCTCACCTGTCTCGCCGAAACAATCGCCCCGGAACCCTGCCGCATCCATGGCATACCCATGGAAATGCGCATGGGACTAACGCTCTAGAATTAGGATCCACCATGCCCAAAACCATTCTCGTTGCAGGCGGCTACGGCCTTGTCGGTAGCCACATCGCCCGCATGCTGCGGCAGCTTATGCCCGACGCAACGCTCATCATCGCAGGCCGCCACCCTGAAAAGGCCACAGACTTGTTGGCAGAACTCGGCAATGCCACCGCGCTTGGCCTTGAAACAACAGACCCCGTGAGCGCACTTGAAGGTACCGGTAAAATCGACGCCATCATTGCAGCCCTGCAGGACCCGCATGACAAAGTGCTGACCTATGCCATCACCAACGGCATTGCGCATCTGAGCATCACACGGTCAGTGCTGGACATGGCGGCGCTGCTCAGCCACGCAGCTCATGCTGATCTGACAGCTCCTGTTGTACCCACAGCCCATTGGCAGGCAGGCATCCTGACCCTCGCAGCACTGGATCTCGCAAATCAGTTTGCATCCGTCAGCCGCATCTCCATGTCAGCACTTTTTGATATGGCGGACCCCATTGGCCCAATGACCACCGAAGACGCAGGCCACTTCTTCGGCAAAGCCCTCGTCATGCGCGACAGCCAATGGACATGGGTTGATCCGGATGCAGAAGAAGCAAACGTCACCATTGATGGCGAGACATTTGCCGCCAAACCCATGAGCGTGCTCGACACGACAAGTCTGCGCGCCGCCACCGGCGCCGCCAACATCGCCTTCCACCTGGGCTTTGGCACCTCCCGCGGCACGCGCGCCGGCGGCCCGGCCTCCCACGACATGCAGATTGTGATGGACGGCCTTGATCAATCTGGCGCGCCCATGATCCGTACCCGCCTTGTGTCTGATCCACGCGGTCAGGCACTACTCACGGCAACAGGGGCCGCCCTTGCCGTCCAGCGCGCCATCGGCGGCGACGGCAAGCCTGCCCCCAAAGCAGGCCTGCACATGCCCGAAACCATTCTTGATGCCACCGCTGTCACTCAGCGCCTGCAATCAGAATTTGGCATCACAATTTCAGATAGCTAGACGCGATCAGAACATCGGCGCGATGGCTTCAAACGGCAACGTCCAGCCACCGATCTCGTCAACGCTGTCGAGGCCGCCAAACATATGTGCGCCAAGCTCCTGCGTCATTGCGCCACCACTCTGCGCGTTGGTCATCACCACCAGCGCCGTCCCGGCGTCAGGCTCGATCACCATCAAACTTGTATAGCCGGGATTGGAGCCCCACTGCCAAAGGGTGCGCTGCACGTCGCCGTCGCTCAGCACCCGGTCACGAATGCCGATGCCAAGGCCCCAGCTAATGCCGTCGGGCGCCCCATGCCCCACCTTCACCTGCGGGCTTGTCATCGCCCGCATATCAGCGGCGGACAAGAGCTGCGATGCCATGACCTCACGGGCAAACAACGCAATCTCACCCGCCGTGCCCCGCAACGAAGACGCGGGATGCACATCCCCAGCCGCCCGCACTGGAATCGGAACACTCATGAAGAGCAGCGGCAGCAACGACAAGAGACCAAGCCCGAACGCAATCCGCGTCCACATGCCGGCGGATATTTCCTCACGGCGCATCACCGTACCCGGCCGCACCCGCGTCAAGCCCAGCACATGAAACGCCAACCGCCACAAAATGCCCGCCAACGCCACGCACAGCAAAAATATGAAGGTGATGAGGAACACCGCCACCAGCAGCCCCAGCCCCGCCAGCTCCAACACCGCCAGCAAGCTGGCAAGCCCGCCCGCAATGGCCGGCAGCAGCAGATGCCCGGGTTCCAGATGTGGCTGCGCCACCACCACCCGCACCACAAAAAATGCGATCAGCACCCCCACCACGAACATGATGACAAACGGCACCAGAACCATCCCCAGCGGCATCCACAAGGGGATGTGGCCGGTGGCAACCTGCCCCAGCTGGCTTTCATCAAGCGCAAACCCCGAGATGCGCATCCCCAATGGCTCCAGCAGCCGCGCCCGCACCACATTCGCGAAAGGCGACTGCTCATAGGCAGAGATCGCATAGCCAAGATAGTCAAAGCCCTCGCCCGAATAGGCAAATGTCTTGCCCGGCGAAACCGCCAAACGGTGTTCCGTGCGGCGAAGATCGTTGGAAAGGCCGGATGTGTGGGTCAGTATCTGCCGCAGTGTGATCGCCGGAATGCGGCCCCGGGCGTCCGGCTCCAGCCAGGGCGGCTCAATACCAAGACCGATATCCGTATCAAGCCGCAGCTTGCCTGCCGCCACCATTTGCAGTGCCAGATGTGCCGTCACCGGCTTTGACAGGGACGCTGCTTCAAAAATCGTCTCGGTCGTCACCGGCGAGCGGGTGATGACATTGCCCACCCCGAATGCGCGCTCATACACGAGCACGCCGTCGCGCATCAGCGCCACCTGCGCGCCGGGCACATTCGCCTCATCCATCAGCCGCGGCACAAAGGCGTCCAGCGCCTGTGTGATTTCGGCATCCGTCCAGTCGAGCATGCCATTGTCGGCTTGCGCCTGCGGAACCACGAGCAAAAGCGCGACAGCCCCCATCACACATGTGCGGACGTGGCGAAGCAACACGCGGCCTGTCTGCCCAAACAGCATCAGCCCTTCAAATCCTCAATGGAAAATTCTTCAAGCGGAATACGCGGCTTCTGGAATGCCAGATTGAGCGCATCAATGCGCGTGCGCACATCATCCTCAAGGCCGCCGCGGTCTTCCGCCGCCACAAGCTGCCCCAGTTCTTCGCGATTCTTGACGCCCAGAATAACGCTGTCGACGCCCTCCATGCCCAGCGCATAGCGATGCGCCACAACGGCAGGATCCTCGCCAAGCTCCGCGCATAGCGCCCGGAATGGTTCAGCCTTGGCGTAATCACGCACCTGCTCATTGTCGTCCGGCAGCGCCCTGTCGATGGCGGATGTCAGCGCGCCCGCCTGCACCGCACGAATACCAAGCACACCAACGCCGTTATTGGCCGCAGTGCGAATAATGTTGCGCGGCTCCGGCGGCTCGATATAGCGCTGCATGTCGCCCGGCGAATCCATGAAGTTTGCAACCGCCTGAACGATCGCCGGTTTTTCATCGTGCCGCAGCGCATCCATGATCGAGCGCGGCAGGCCCGACCCGGTAATGCCCCAGGCACCAATCAGCCCCTTGGCAACAAGCCCCTGCATCGCAGGCACAACATGGTCCGCATAAAGACTGAACCGTGTCGCCCATTTATGCTGCGTGTCCGCATTGCGCGCGAATTCATAATCATCCGGGCAGATATTTGAGTGCAGCACGTAAATATCCGCGTGCTCCAGCTTCATCATGCCAAGCGAGCGCACCAGTTTACGCTCAAGCTCGGATGCCACTTTGTCCGCAGGCGGGCTGCCAAGCTGGCACTTGGTGGTGACCCGCACGCCGTCCGGCAGCTTGCCGCCAAACGCTTCTGCCACAACCGTTTCAGCTTCGCCGCGGCCATACATCGGCGCCATATCAAGAAGCGTAATGCCCGCATCAACAGCAGCGCGCGCGGTCGCAACCGCTTCCTCGCGCGAGGTTTCGCCCCATATCTGGCCAAGCCCGCCGCCGCCAAGGGCAAACGCACTGACGGGCCACAGATTGCCCAATTGCCGTGTCTGCATAACGCGCGTCCCCTTCTGCCGTCACACCCGGTCTTTATGCCGGGCTTATACCGCCGGATCAGCCAGCCCTGCGCGCCGGTGTGCTGCAATCAGCGTGTTGCGCATCAGGCAGGCAACCGTCATCAGCCCAACACCGCCGGGCACCGGTGTAATCGCACCGGCAATATCCTTTGCAACATCAAATTCAACATCGCCCACCAGCCGCGTCTTGCCCTCGCCCTTTTCAGGCGCGGGAATGCGGTTGATGCCCACATCAATGACAATCGCCCCGGGCTTCACCCAGTCACCCTTGACGAAATGCGGCTTACCGATGGCGGCAACCAGAATGTCCGCCGCCCGCGCTTCGGCGCGCAAATCCTTGGTGCGCGAATGCGCCATGGTGACGGTGCAATTTTCCTTCAAAAGCAATTGCGCCACCGGCTTGCCGACAAGGTTCGAGCGCCCGATCACCAGCGCCTTCAGCCCCGCCAGATCATCCCGCACACCCTTGAGCATGAGATAGGCGCCGTAAGGCGTGCACGGCACCATTGCATCAAGCCCGCTGGCAAGCCGCCCGGCGTTGAGCGGGTGCAACCCATCCACGTCCTTCGCAGGATCAATCGTATCAATGACCTTTTGCTGCGAAATCTGGTCCGGCACCGGGAACTGCACCAGAATGCCGCTCACCGTGTCGTCGGCGTTCAGCGTCCGCACCAGCGCCAGCAAATCCGCCTCGCTCGTATCTGCCGACAGCTTGTGTTCAATCGAGCGGATGCCGACTTCTTCACAGGCCCGCCCCTTGCTGCGCACATAAACCGCGCTGGCCGGGTCTTCCCCCACCAGCACTACAGCCAATGCGGGTGTAATCCCGTGCTCGGCCACAAGCGCTGTCACGCCCTTGGCCACGCGCGCCTTCACCTCGGCCGCATAGGTCTTGCCGTGGATCAGGGTAGCGGACGCATCTGTGGACATTGGCAGGCGCTCTAATAAAGGGTCGGCTGAAGCATGTAGACGACGATGACCCGCTGCAGCGCGAAAATCAGCACCAGCACGATCAGCGGCGACAGGTCGAGACCGCCCAAATTCGGCATAAAATTGCGGATCGGCTGATAGATCGGCTCAGTCAGCCGGTAGAACATATCGGCGATCTGATAGACAAAGCGATTGCGCGTATCCAGCACATTAAAGGCGATCAGCCAGCTGAGGATGACGCCGAGAACGACGACCCACCAGACGAGGTTGAGAACCAGGAGGGCGATTTCTGCAATAACCTGCATTTGCGTGTCCAAATCAGCAGTTTTGTGTGGTGTTCAGGTGTACTTGCGCCGCCCCGCTTAAGCAAGGTTCGCCATCCCTGATCCGCACTCCCTAGCGCTTATGTGCCGAAAACTTGACCCAGCCCATCACCACCACGCAAGCCGCCACCAATATATTGTTGATGATGATCGAGGGCGCCCCCAGCACCACCCCGTATCCGGCCCACATGGCCACGCCCGCGCCAAAGGCTGAGAGCCAGCCCCACGAAAAATCGTCCGCATGGCGGGTTTTCACGGTCTTCCATACCTGCGGCAGAAACGACGCCGATGTCAGCACGGCGGCAGCCGCCCCGATATATTCGGCATAGGGCAAAAGATCAGCAGCAGACATATGGGGAAATCTCCGGGCATCCCAGCGCAAAGGACAGGCCCCAAAAGACCCGCCCCAAACGCCGTGAATCAAACACAAGCCCGTTTGCATATCACCTTTGCGCCCCTGCCGATAGCGCCCGGCGGTGCCCCTCCCGCCAACCTTGACACTGCCGCCAACCGGTTCCTAAATGCCGCCCTCGCACACGCCTGTTCCCACACAGGCAACAGGTGCCAAAAGCACCCCGCGACGGGGCCGTAGCTCAGATGGGAGAGCGCAGCAATCGCACTGCTGAGGTCAGGGGTTCGATTCCCCTCGGCTCCACCAATGCCCGATCGGGTTTCTTGATGACACTCATGAACGCCTGTCTTTACCCAGCTTGGCGAAGGTCTTCTTCCAGTCGGGCTATGTGAGCTCTCAAAGTGGGGCGCGACTTCAGGACACTGATCACAACATAGATAAACGCAGCAGCCACCAGACCACTCAAAAACCGATAGAAGAGCACCAGTCCCGAGAAAAGATGATTTTCGGTATTATTGGTCACCGGGCTGAGCGAAAAGCCGAAAACCTCAAAAGCATCGCTCAACGCCCCGCGCAAAGCCTGATCGATCACGAACACCACAACCTCCCCATAGGACGCTCTGATTTCTTGAATTGGTTGGTCACCGATCGATAAAACTGGCGTCCCCGGCAGGAACCAATCCTGATTAATGGCAATGACGGCCACAATGGCACCGGGAATGACGATACCAGCAAAGACGAGGGTTGATACCTGGAGAGCCAGTGAGCGAAACGTCGAGTTGGCAAATGCCTTCGCTCTTTTGATCCGTTTTTTGATTGTCGCGGCGCGCGTCGGCTGACGGCCGGAAACAATTTCCACGGCATCACGGTGCCCGAAGGCCCGCACTGTCCGCACCAGACGCCATGCCCAGTGGCCAGCACCAGCAAAAAGCACAGCCGTCCCTAGCCATGAAATCCAGAACAGAACCTCATCCGTTTGGATCCACGCCCCAACAATGCCCGCAGTTTCCGTCACCCAATTCAGCAGTGCGTCCATGGTAACCGCCTCCCCCGCGAACCATTGGGACCAAGACTACCATCTTACATTTTGTGAGTCCCGCCGGACCGCAATGCCAAGCCGGCATCGCCGGCAGGCTTCCCCTAAAGCCCCAGCACCCGCTTGGCGATGATGTTCTTCTGCACCTCGTTGGTGCCGCCATAAATCGATTGCGCGCGGGTCGAAAAATAGGTCGAGGTGGCAGGCGGCGCGTAAACCGTCAGTGCGTCCACCGCCCATTCGGGGCTGGCTGAATCCGGAGAGCCGACAATTGCCGCGCGCCCGCAGGCCTCCAGCATCAATTCGGTGATCGCCTGATGGGTTTCGGTTGCCAGAATTTTGACGATGGAGGCTTCATTGCCCGGCGACCCGCCACCCTTCACGGACGACAAAATGCGCAGCACGGTCATCTCCAGACCGTCCACCGCGATCTCCGTGTTGGCGACCTTGTGCGCAAAGGCCGGGTCATCAATCAGCCGCTGATTGCCATCCAGCGGTGCCGAGCGCGCAATCTCTTTCAACTGCGACAGCAATTTGCGCTTGGCGCCGATGCGCGCATAAGAGGTGCGCTCGTGGCCCAGCAGATATTGCGAATATTCCCAGCCTTTGCCTTCTTCGCCGATCCGGTAATCCACCGGCACCCGCACATCGTCAAACGTCACCTGGTTGAGGTAGTGCTTGCCGTCGATGCCGATGATCGGCGTCAAGGTCACACCCGGCCGCGTCATCTCGCAGCACACAAAGCTGATGCCCTGCTGCTTGCGCTCGCCGGTTGAGGTGCGCGCCAACAAGAATATCCAGTCCGCGTGCTGCGCGGCGGACGTCCAGATCTTGGTGCCGTTGAGCACATATTCGTCGCCATCCTCGACGGCGGAAAATGTCAGCGACGCAAGATCAGACCCCGAGCCCGGCTCGCTATAGCCCTGCGCCCAGCCCATGGAGCCTGCGCGCGTCGGCGCCAGCCATTTTTCCTTCTGCGCATCGCTGCCGAATGTGTAGATCACCGGCCCCACATAGATGACGCCCATCGGCGTCACGGTCGGTGCGCCTGCGCGCTCAAGCTCTTCGTCAAACACATATTGCTGTTCAAGCGACCAGCCCGGCCCGCCATGTTCCACAGGCCATGCGCAGGCAAGCCAGCCCTTGTCACCCAGCGCCATCTCCGCCTTGCGCACTTCCGCCGTCGTCAGCGAGTGACCGGCGCGCACCTTGGCCAGAATGTCCTGCGGGTACTCATTTTCAAAATAGGCGCGGATGTCCCTGCGGAAACCCACAAGCTCATCGCCAAAGCTCATATCCATAATACGCGTCTCCCGCCCGATATTGTCGCGGGGAGCAATCTGCCGTCGCTCCCTCTTGGAGAGATGTTTTAGCGCACCTATGCGCCGGCGCACACCACCGGCTTTTTGCCGCCACACATTCGATCAGAAAGATGATGAAAAGCACCGGCCGGCGGCAATCAGCCCACGGCGGCAAGACGCAAATGCTGGGGTTGCGGCAAGCTTATGGAGACGCGCACGCCTTTGCCCGCCATGCTCTCAATGGAGAGCCGCCCGCCATGCGCATCGACAATGGACTTGGCCAAAGGCAGTCCCAGCCCGCTGCCGCTATACATGCGCGTCAATGCGCCATCCACCTGGCCAAACGGCTCCAGCGCCAGGGCAATGTCTTCGTCGGACATACCAATCCCGGTATCTGAAATACGAATTTCCACCAAGCTGCCCGCCGTGCGGCCAAGGTTGATATCCACTTGCCCGCCGGACTTGTTGAACTTGATGGCATTGCTCAGGATGTTGGTCACTGCCTGACGCAGCAACTCAAGGTCGCCCTTAATCATCAGCGGTCCGGACACGCCGGACACAGCAAGGCCGACATTCTTCACACGCGCCTCTTCACGGCAAAGGTCAATGCAGTCCTCGATAATGTCGGCGGCATTGAGCTCAACCTTTGGCCGGTCGGAAATGTCACCACCTTCGGCAATCGACAGCACGCAGTTGATCACCGACAGGAGCGCCTTGCCGCTGCCATGAATCTCACCGGCATAATCTTTATACTGATGATAATCGATTGGCCCGAAGACTTCGCTGTGAATCATCTCAGAGAAACCGATGATCGCGTTCAGCGGCGTGCGCAGCTCGTGGCTCATATTGCGCAGGAATCGTGACTTCGCCGCGCTGGCTTCCTCGGCACGGTCAAGCGCATCAAGGCAGGCCGCTTCACGTTCCTTCGCATGGGTCACTTCACTCCACACGATAAACCTGCTGCCGTCAGGCGCCATGCTGCGGCTTGCGCGAAGCCAGCGGCCACTTGCCATCTTGAACTCGCCGTCCACGTTGATCGGACCGGCATCCTCATCCATACCCGATATCGGCGTACCGTCCGGGCGGAACAGCTGGTTGAAGGCCACGCCGTCGGATAGTGAACGCGCAAGAGCCGGAAAGAACATCTGCATCTGCGTATTTGAAAGCGCCACAGACCCGTCCGAGTTCAGAAGCACAATACCCTCAGCCGACGCCTCAAGCGCTTCGATCAACCGTATCTGTGCGGATTCGCGCAAACTCTTTTCGCGAGTCAGCGCCTCGCGAATACTCTTCTGCATGAACGTCATCGACCGCAGCAGCGCACCTGTCTCGTTGCGCCCGCCAGCAGGAATTTCGGTTTCAAGTTCGCCGCCTGCAATCCGGTCCGCCGCCGCAGCAGCTTCGCGCAGCGGGTTCACGATACGCGACCCAAGAACCGTCCCGATGATCAGCGTCAGCGCCAGCGCGGCACCTGTCGCCGCAACGGTCAGCATGGTGGTCGTGCCGATTGCCGCCTCCGCTCTCACGCGGTCGCGATAGGCTTCACCTGCCTGAATTTCAATGATCTGATTGAGCTTCAGCGCCACGCGCGGTGCGATGGTGCTGAGCTGTATTACTTTTTCGATCGTCAGCCCGTCGGCAAGGTCCTGGCTCCAGCCGCGCATGTCATCCGCCACCTCAGTCGCCAGACGGCGCGAGCGCGCCGTCAGCGCGCGGTCCTCAACCACCGAGATGTCTTTCAGAAACGAATTGGCAAGCCCGGCGATCCGCTCGAGGTCCGGCACATCCCCGGCGGCCAGCACCGTTTCCCCGCGTGCCGTCTCAAGCTGCAGATGTGAAAACCGCTGCGCCGAGGAGCGGGCAAAACTGATCGCCGTCAGCGGGTATTCGTAGGTATAGGCAACGATGTCGCCTGCGTCCTCAATGGACAGATAGGCATACACACCCAGTGCCGACACCAGGGCGCTCATCGTCAGGGTGACGGCAAAAAGCTGCGCGCGCACCGTACCTGGCCATGAGAACATCGACACGTGAATACCGGACCTCCACCTAAAAACCGGCGGACTGCACCCGCCACGATGGGTCGAATGTACGCACCAACCTGTTAATTCCCGCTAAAACCCTGATTTTGCTGGCAGTATGTGCCCGGTAGATAATCAAGTTGCACCGTCAGACAGCAATTTGCGCCCCATATTCATTACGGATACGGAATAAATGCGCCTTTTAGGGAATTTGCCCAAGTTTTCACCTCCATTTCGTCACAGCTCTATTTGGTCTGATTGCGGCACGACCGGGCAAACGGTCTAAACTGATGCCAGTGGGATTCGAGATTTCTGGTGGCACCCCGACCGATGCAAATTCTGAAACGAGATCTGGTCTACAGCTATGTCCCGGGGCCGCTTGGCAACCTGCTGGTGGCAGGTGACGGCGAGACGCTGCATCTCATCAGCTTCCCCACCGGTAAAAAGACCCTGAGGCCCGCCGCCCACTGGACGCGCGACGACAGAATCTTCGGGCCCGTCAGCGAACAATTGCAAAGCTATTTCGCCAAGGAGCTGACCACCTTCGATCTGCCGATCACACTGGATGGCAGCGACTTTCAAAATGCGCTGTGGAAATCTCTCGCGGACATCCCCTATGGCAAAACCACAAGCTATGGTGCCCTCGCCCAAAAGCTTGGCCGTCCCAAGGCCAGCCGCGCAGTGGGTGCCGCCAACGGCGCCAACCCTCTGCCCATCATCCTGCCCTGCCACCGCGTCATCGGCTCAACAGGCGCACTGACCGGCTTTGGCGGCGGCATGGACGCCAAACAGTTTCTGCTCGGCCTGGAAGGCGCCATCGCCGTGCAGGGCCAGCTGGTTTAGCGGCGGGCGATAATCCAGACCGCATGCACGATGCCGGGGATATAGCCCAGCAATGTCAGCAGAATATTGATCCAGAATTGCGGGCCAATGCCGACCTGCAGAAACACGCCAAGCGGCGGCAGCAGGATAGCAAGAATAATGCGAACCAGGTCCATGAGGATGCTCCATCGAAAAAGGCAGCCGTCCGCGACTGGACGCACCGATTGAATGCACAACCCGTCATATCCCATATGGTTCCCGGCAAAGGCTTGGCAGGCCTAGCCCTCAAGCTCCACCCGTCGCAGCCGCAACGCGTTGCCGATCACTGAGACCGAACTCAGCGACATCGCCGCCGCCGCAATCATCGGGCTCAGCAACAGACCGAACCATGGATACAGAATGCCCGCCGCAATCGGCACACCTGCAGCATTGTAGATAAACGCAAAAAACAAATTCTGCCGGATATTGCGCATGGTCGCCCGGCTCAGCCGCAGCGCTTTCACCAACCCCATCAGATCGCCCTTCACCAGCGTGATGCCGGCGCTTTCCATTGCCACATCCGTGCCGGTGCCCATGGCAATGCCCACATGTGCCTGCGCCAGTGCGGGCGCATCATTGACGCCGTCTCCCGCCATCGCCACCACGGCACCCGCCGCCTGCAACTCGCGCACGATGCGGTTCTTGTCTTCGGGCAACACATCCGCATGAATTTCATCAATGCCAAGCTCCCGCCCGATTGCCGCTGCGGTCGCGCGTGCATCTCCGGTCAGCATGATGACCCGCAGCCCCGCCGCATGCAGCGCGCGGATTGCGTCCGGCGTCGTTTGCTTGATCGGATCCGCAACCCCCAACAGCCCTGCAGGCGTCCCATCGACGCTGACATACATCACCGATTGCCCGCGCCGTCGCAGCATTTCAGCCTGCCCGACCAACTGTTCATCGACCGCATCCCCCAGCATCGCAGCATTGCCGACCATGATGCGGCGGCCATCGACCTTGCCTTCAACTCCCTTGCCGGTGACGGACGAGAATTCCACCGCGTCCACAAGGGCGATATTCCTTTCCTGCGCGCCCGCAACAATGGCGGCGGCTAAAGGGTGCTCGCTGCCGCGCTCGAGTGACGCTGCAAACCGCAGGAGCTGTATCGCGTCGAAATCATTATCCGGCGAAACGGTTACAAGTTTCGGCGCACCCTGCGTCAGCGTGCCGGTCTTATCCACCACCAGCGTGTCCACCCGTTCCAGCGTTTCCAGCGCCTCCGCATGTTTTATGAGAATGCCCGACTGCGCACCCTTGCCTGTACCCACCATGATCGACATCGGTGTTGCCAGCCCCAGCGCGCACGGGCACGCAATGATGAGCACCGCCACTGCATTGACCAGCCCATAGGCAAGCGACGGCTCCGGCCCCCAGATTGCCCACACCAAAAAGGACAGCACGGCGGCACCGACGACCGCTGGTACGAAATAGCCCGCCACCTGGTCCGCCAGCCGCTGGATCGGTGCGCGGCTGCGCTGCGCCTCCGCCACCATCGCCACAATGCGCGCCAGCAATGTATCACTGCCAACCCGCGTCACGCGCATGGTGAAACCGCCCGTCTGATTGATCGTGCCGCCGGTTACCTCGTCGCCCTGCGCCTTGGAGACGGGCAGCGGTTCACCGGTGATCATCGCCTCATCCAGCGTGCTGCGACCTTCGGCAATAACACCATCGACCGGCACTTTCTCGCCGGGCCGCACCCGCAGCAGATCATCCGTAGAAAGATCACCTACGGCCACATCCTCTTCGTTCCCATTCGCATCAATACGCCGCGCCGTCGGCGGCGCAAGCTGCAGCAAGGCACGAATGGCACCCGACGTCGCGCTGCGCGCCCGCAATTCCAGAACCTGCCCGAGCAGCACCAGCGTCGTGATGACAGCCGCCGCCTCAAAGTAGACACCGACATGTCCATCCACGGCCCTGAACGACGCCGGGAAAATGTCCGGCGCCACCAGCGCCACGACACTGAACCCAAAGGCCGTCACAACGCCCAGCGCAATCAGCGTGAACATGTTGAGGTTCATGGTGCGGATGGACGTGAACCCGCGCGCCAGCAACGGCCACCCGGCCCACAACACCACGGGCGCTGCCAGCGCCAGTTGCAGCCATTGCCCCACAGGCCCCGCGCCAAAAGCCCCAAGCAGTGCACCCGGCAGCATCTCGACCATGGTGAAGACAAACAGCGGCAAAGTGAGCGCGGCACTGATCCAGAACCGCCGCGTCATGTCGTTCAGCTCGCTGCGGTCTTCTTCCGCTGGCGGCACACCTTCAGGCTCCAGCGCCATCCCACATATCGGGCACGTGCCCGGCGCTTCCTGGCGCACCTGCGGGTCCATCGGGCAGGTATAGACCGTGCCACCAAACCCTTCAGTCACCAGATCATATTTGCCATTGGGGTCAACCACCGCACCGCCGCCGCAACAATGGTCGCCGTGCGCGTGGTCATGTGTGTGCGTGGGCTGGTGAGACATGGCCGGACCCTCAGGATTGGAAAACAGTGCCCCTAAAGATGGAGCTTCCAGCCACGGGAAGGTCAAGAGGTATGCTTAGGCGCCGTAAATCGCCGCGTTCCAGATATCCGCGGATGTCCTGCCCAGCGCCCTGGGGTCATCGGGCTCCGGGCGCATCAGATTGTCATTCGCCAGCGCATTGTTCATCAAAATGAGCGCCCGCGCCGTGCGGTCCGGGTCACTTACCTTGGAGCGGCCAAGCATCACCTGCTGGCGGATGAAGCGGGCGGTCAGCGTAATGAAATAGTCGATCACCCGGTCGCGCCACTCCTCATAGACCGCCGCATTGTTGCTGCCCGCATGGGTCAGCGCCTGCATGCCGGTGCGATGCTCTTCCATGGCAATAAACATGGCCGTGAGGTGGGTGCGGGTGTCGCCCAGATAGTCATCCGTGCCCTTGCCTTTGAGCCAGTCATCCACCGGCACCCGGATCGCCTGCTCCAGCCGGTCCACAAAGCCCAGCGCCAGCTCATCGATGCTTGAGAAATAGTGATAGAAGCTCGATCGCGTCATGCCCGTGCGCCGCATGACGATATCAACTGTCAGCGCCCCGAATTCCATTTCCGCCAGGGCTGCTTCCGTCGCATCGATAATCTCGTCCCGCGCCATTTGCGGCGTGCGGCGGATACGACGTGGTTTTCCGGCCATTTTCAGCTCTTTTCCCGGTGTTTTCAGGCAACCGCCCATGGGATCAACATCTCCACTTTATGCCTCAGCAGATTTATTGACCAGCCGTCAATAAGCAGTGCATCATTCCTTCGTAAGGCCCGCAAAGGGCACAAGATCGGGAGAAATGCGCCATGAACATGCACACCAATGAATTTGCCGCGCGCAAGGGCGCGCCCTGGGCCAAGGCAGGCACCCAGCCGCGCATCGCCATCATCGGTGCCGGCATGTCAGGCATCGGCGCCGTCGTGAAACTGCGCAAGGCCGGATACACCGACATTACAGTCTATGAAAAGTCCGGCAAAGTCGGCGGAACATGGCGCGAAAACCAGTATCCCGGTCTCTCCTGCGACATCCCCTCGCGCTGGTACTCTTTCTCTTTCAATCTGAACCCTGACTGGACTCATCGCTTTTCCTACGGCCCCGAGATTCAGGCCTATATGGAAAAGACGGCAAACGACTTCGGCGTCACCGAAATTGTAAAATTCAACACCCCCGTCACCGACCTCACCTATGAAGGTCCCCAGTGGCGCCTGACCGCGGGCGACGGCGCAGTTGAGCATTACGACATCGTGATCTCTGCTACCGGCGTGCTGCACAAACCCGCCTTTCCAAATATCGAAGGGCTCGACACCTTCGAAGGCGACAAATTCCATTCCGCTCGTTGGGATCATTCCGTCAAGCTTGAAGGCCGCAAGATCGGCATCATCGGTGCCGGTTCCACGGCCGCGCAGATCATCGGCGCCATCACCCACAAAGTCGGCACCATGAATGTGTTCCAGCGCACCCCGCAATGGATGGTGCCGATGCCGCAAAAGCAGTATTCCGCTGCATGGAAATGGCTGCTGCACAAAATTCCCGCGCTGCAGAAGCTCGCCTACAACTTCTATTTCAAGATCATGGCCAAGAATTTCGGCGCCGCCACCACCGGCGACCAGGCAAAGCTGGCCAAAATTCAAGATGTCTGCACAAAGCACCTTGAAGACGCGATTGCCGACCCTGAACTTCGCGCTAAGCTCACCCCTTCCTATCAGGCCGCCTGCAAGCGGCTGATCTTCTGCTCGGATTTCTACCCCGCGATCTCCCGCGACAATGCCAACCTCATCACCGAGGGCATCAAGCGCATTACGCCCAAGGGCATCGAGACCGAAGACGGCAAACTGCACGAGCTGGACGTGCTCATTCTCGCAACAGGCTTTGACGCATCAGCCTTCATCTTGCCCACCAAAGTCACCGGCGAAAACGGTAAGGACCTGGGTGAAGCATGGGACGGGTCACCGCGCGCGCATCGCGCAGTAGCAATGCCCGGCTTCCCCAATTTCTGGATGTTGGAAGGCCCCACTGGCCCCGTCGGCAATCTGTCGCTCATCATCGTTTCCGAACGGCAGACGGATTACATAATCAGTATGCTGAATAAAATGCGCGCCGAAGGCCTTGAAGCCATCGCCGCGCGGCAGGATGCGTTCCAGTCCTACAATGCCGACATGCAGCAGCGGGTTCCCCAAACAGTTTGGGCATCAGGCGGCTGCAGCAGCTGGTACTTTGACAAATCTGGCACCCCCAACCTCTACCCCTACCCGCCGACCCAATATCTCGACGACATGCACGACCCGCACTTCTCCGAGTTCCGGTTGATTGCGGATGTGAATGAAGTCGAGGGAGCACAAGGCGCGGCATAACCGGCACCGCCGGGGATACCCACTGCTAGAGCAGCGTATCCAGCAGCGTTTCTGTAGCTTCATTGGTGGATTTGAAGACCGCCGCCGATGCCTTGTAGGCAATCTCGGCACGCGTCAGTGCCACATTCGCGGTTGCAAGGTCCGGCGTGGTGCCTTCGGTCAGCGGTGCCGCCTGCGGCTTATAAACCGGTGCCTGCGGCTTTGCCGCCTGCGCACCACTGGTGCCGTTGGATGCTGTGCGGGTATACGCTCCGGATGCTGATTGCGCCGCGCGCACTACATCACTGGCCGCGCGCCCTACACCCAGGCGAGTCGACCGCAAGCCTTCTGCTGCTGTCGTCAGTGATCCAATCATCTGCACAGATTACGCGCTGGTGTTGGTCCCGCGCATCACAAAATGCGCGGGAGTCCTAACAACCCCTTAACAGCGTGCCGGTCTGAAACAGCAACGACCCGCTACATCGCGGAAATGCCGCCATCCACCTTGATTTCCGAGCCCGTGACAAACCGGCTTTCGTCGCTGGCGAGATATAACACCGCATAGGCCACATCATTGGGTTCGCCGATGCGCCCCAACGGCACCTGCTTGGCAAGCTTGGTCTCGGCATCTTCGGCGCGCTTCAGCAGGCTCTCCAGAATTGGCGTCCGGATGAATGTGGGATGCACCGAATTGGAGCGGATGTCGTAGCCGCGCTTGGCGCAATGCAGCGCCACCGACTTTGAAAACAGCCAGACGCCCGCCTTGGCCGCGTTATACGCACCCATATTGTGCCCGGCGATCAGCCCGGCAATCGACGAGATGTTGACGATCGAGCCCGGCTGATGCGCCTTCATGTGGCCAAGCGCGTATTTGCAGCCAAGAAACACACTGTCGAGATCAACCGACTGGATCTTCTTCCAGTTCTCGAATGTTTCATCTTCGACCGGCGCCGACCCGCCAATGCCGGCATTGTTGACGAGAATGCTAAGCCCGCCGAGAAATGCCACAGCTTCATCCAGCGCCTTCTGCCAGCCGCTCTCCGACGTCACATCCAACTCAATGGCAATTGCACTGTTCGGTGTCTCCTTGTTGATGGCGTCGGCCACCTCCTGCGCCCCCTTGAAGTTGATATCAGCAACCGCCACCCGCGCGCCTTCCGCCACCAGCAGCTTGCACGTCGCCGTACCCAGACCGGACGCACCGCCGGTCACCATCGCCATCTTTCCCTGAACCCGTCCGCTCATCGTCATCTCCCCTTGGATGCTTTTTTGAATTTCTATTCGCCGGTGAAGTGCGGCGGGCGCTTTTCCAGGAACGCCGCCACGGCTTCACGTTGATCCTTGCCGGTCCCACTCAGCGCAAACTGGTCGCGATCCATATAGGTGGTTGCCGCATTCAATGCCTTCGCCGCCATGTCGATGCTTTGCTTGGACATGCGCAGCGGCACCGGTGGCACCGCGGCGGCACGCCCGGCAAGATCAAGCGCTGCCTCCAGCGCCGCGCCATCGGCGACCACGTCCTGCACCAGCCCCCAGTCAAACGCGTCAGGCGCCTTCAGCGCCTCGCCGAGAATGACAAACAGCTTGGTGCGCGCCGGTCCCATCAAATTCACCAGCCGCGGATTGGAGTGCCAGCTCATATTCATGCCCAGCGGAATTTCCGGCAGCCGGAATGATGCGGCGTTTGCAGCGATGCGAATATCGCACGCGCCCACCAGCGCCACGCCGCCGCCAATGCAATGGCCTTCAATGGCGCAGATAGTGAGCTGTTCCAGGTCCTCCCACGCATCACACATGTCGGGCCCGATCCGCAGCGCATGGCGCCGCGCCATCAGCCCCGGATCGGCAGCCCCGCCATGCCCGACTGCCATTTCAGGGTCCTTGAGATCAGCACCCGCACTGAAGATTTTGTCCGTCCCTGTCAGCACGATCACATGGGTTTCAATGTCGTCGCGAAATGCCCGCGCAATCTGCGTCAGCTCGCGCATCGCCGCGCGCGACAATGCGTTCAGCCCGTCGCCGCGATCCAGCCGCACAATGGCGATGGAGCCCTTACGCTCGATTGTCGTGAACTGACCTTTTTCAACCGGCATTCAACCGCCCTCAATTGCTGTTCTTATTGTTAGACGGCACGCTAGCCGAAGGCGTACGAGCTTGGAAGGCAACGGAGCCCGGACCTGGAGTCAGAGCGTCGTCGTATCCGTCTCAAGCCCCAGCAGCAACCGGCCGGTCAGCTCCCATGTGGCAGGTGCCGTCATCATGTGCTGCGTCGTTACATGCACATCACGAAACGCCCGCTGGATCGGGGCTGTGCGATGTACCGCGCTGCCACCGCCCAGAAGATACATCCGGTCGACTACCCGCGTGCTGGCAGCTGTCGCATGGGTTGCCGCCAGCCGCACATCGCGCCGCTGATCGGTACTGATGACACCTTCACGGGTGGCAGCCTCCCACGCCGCGCCGACCGCATCATCCAGAAAGGCTTTTGCGGAACGCAGTTCAGCTTCTGCCTGCGCCATCTCACTTTGCGACTGCGGTTTTGTCGCCAGAGTCTTGCGGCTGCCCTGAGGGACCTTGCCGCCTGCAAGCTCGATGATCTCATTGATCGCCTGCCGCGCCAGCCCGGTCGCAACGGAAGCAATCCCCACAGCCAGCATCCCGAAAATCGGGAACGCATAGAGCGGCGTCGCCGTTTTCGGCCGGCATGTAATATCCGCACCATAGCCCAGCGGCACGCGCACATTGTCGGCTTCAAAATCATTGCTGCCGCTGCCCGCAAGCCCCGACGGATCCCAGTTGTCATGCAGGATCAGGTCATCCGCTGCCATAGCGAACATCTTGGTCAGTGGACGGCCCTGCTCGTCTGTCACCGGCGCACCGTCCTGCATCAGCCGCGCGCCACCGAACACCCAGCGCGCATTGTGCGAGCCCGAGCCCCAAGCCCAGCGGCCTTTGACGGTCGCCGTATCGCCGTCGAGCGTTGCAACACCCATCGGCGCAAACACGCCAGCGGTGATTGTATTCGGGTCGTCACCGAACACCCGCGCGGCAGCATCAGGCGCCATATAGGCCGCCGTCAGCCCCGTGGTAGAGCCGATCATCACGCACCATGCCGCCGAGCCGTCCGCTTGCGCCAGTGCGTCAATCACCCCGGCAATCTGCTGCGGTGTCGCTTCAAGCCCGCCAAGGGCTGCCGGCACTGCCATGCGGTAGAAACCTGCGCGTGCAAATTTCTCAGCGATGTCCTGCGGCAACTTGCGCCCATCCTCAATCTCACGCGCCCGTGCCCGCAACTCATCCGCAAAGCTGTGCGCCGCGCCGATCAGGCCGTCAGCCTTGATTGGTTCGGCAATGATATGTGCTGCATCGCTCGGCATATGGCAGGCTCCCTGTGGCGCATAGCGTGGGCGCTGGTTCGCATCTATCGGCCGGTGAAATTTGGCCGCCGCTTTTCCAGAAATGCACTCACCGCCTCGCGGTGGTCATCCGTGGTGAATGAAATCATCTCATAGGCGAGGGATGCGTCAAACACCGTCGCCGCCAGCCGCTTAAGCTCCATGTTGACGGCCGCCTTGGTGTGCTGGATCGCCTGCGGCGCCCCTGCCGCAAGCTTGGTGGCAAACTTGAGCGCCCGCGCCTGAAGCTCGTCGTCCGGCACCACATAATTGACCAGCCCAATGCGCTCGGCTTCCGCCGCAGGGACCGGATCGCCGGTCATCAGATACTCCTTGGCCCGCGCATAGCCGACGAGCTGCGGCCAGATGACCGCACCGCCATCCCCCGCGACAAGGCCGACGCGCACATGCGGGTCAGCCACCTGCGCGCTCTCCCCCATGAAGATCACATCACTGAACAACGCAATGGTCGCGCCAAGCCCCACCGCAGGTCCATTGATCGCCGCAATGATCGGCTTTTCTACATCCAGCAGCGACGTAACGATCCGGCGGCCTTCCGATGCACTGGGGCTGGCAGCCTTGCCCTCAAGCCCTGCCTGCATCCATGCAATATCACCGCCGGCACAAAATGCGTTGCCCTCCGGGTCGCCGGTCAGAACGATGACGCGGCTGTCCGCGTCTTCCTGTGCATCCACAAAAATATCCGCAAGCTCATGGTGCATCTGCTCATCCACCGCATTACGCAGCTTCGGATTGGAAAGCATCAGCGTGAGAATCCCGTCGGCGCGCGACGCGCGGATGCGGCTATAGCGATCAAACCGGTCGGCCATGCGGCCTCCTTCATCGGGGCAGTGTATCGGGAAATGCCAGGCGGCATCGCCTGTGGCACAAACATAACCGCCGCCCGCAACCCTTCGCAAACCCATATCGGGCGGGCGCAAGGTCACGGACGGCGGTTGTGTCTGCGTGGTGGAAACAAAAGCGGGGGTGAGCCCTGCTCCTAGCTTCCGCTGTTAAAGGCTTCAGCCGTATCCGGCTGCATCACGACCCCGGGTTCACCGAACAGCACGACCTGCCCGTCGGGGCCATCGACCACGGCCGAATAACCCTTACGGTCGGGACGGTCGACAACTTCGAAGCTGCGCCCACCATCCGTGCTGTAGGCGACGCCGCCATTGAGGCCGGCAAGCACGATGGTGCCATCATCAAGCTGTACGCCACCCCCGAATGACTTGCGCGAGCCCGTATCAACCTGCGTCCATGTATTGCCCTGGTCTTCCGAGCGCCACACATTGCCGCGCATGCCGAAGATCATCATGTTGCCGTCGTTCAGCGTCATGCCACCCCAGAAAGACCCGAAATAGGGTGTCTTGATCGGCTCCCAGTTCAGGCCCTGATCAAATGAGCGGAACACGAAGCCGGTTTCAGCAGCGATGAAGATGCTGTCGCCGGGGCCCTTGAAAAGCGCATTGAGATGCGGCTCATATTCCAGGCCTTCAAGCGGCGGGGCGGGATCGGGAATAACCGATTTCAGGCCCCAGGTCTCGCCGCCATCTTTGGTGGTAAGTGCCGTGGAGAATGCGCCGACGGCAACGCCGTGGTCCGGGTCAACGAACTTCACCGAGAACAATGGCATTTCAGCTTCCGGGTCATCATATTTGAGTTCCCAGTGCTCACCGCCATCCACTGTCTTGATGATGGTGGCATCATGCCCGACGGCATAGCCAACCTTGTCATCGACAAAATAGACGGATGTCAGAAGCGCCTGCGTCGGCACTTCCGCAGCCTGATGCCAGGTCAAACCCTCATCGTCGGAAATCACCACATGGCCGAACTGGCCCACGGCGACAATCCGGTCGCCAAGATCAGCGGCGGCGACCAGAAGGGTCTTCGCTGCAAGCTTGGACGGGGTGGCATAACCCTTGGTCTCGAGTTCACGGATGATAACGGCTTCTTCTTCGTTGACTTCCGCTACTGCGAACGCCGGCAGCGAGGCAATGCAGGTCATCAACAGACCTGCTGCCAGCGCGGTGCCACCGCTCTTGAATGCTTTGTTCAATTTGCTCATGGGTCTAACTCAATCCACTCATTTTCGAGCATGTAAGTGCAAGGTAGGCGCGCCGCCAATGTGGCGGGAAGTCCGCCCTGCATGTGATTTACCGGGTCGCATATATTTGGCCCACACTTTGGCACAAAAACAACGCGCCGGAAAATAGGGCGCGCTCACTATGGCTAACAATCTTTGGTGGTCGGCGATGGCGAGGGGGCCGCCCTCTGCAATTGCCTGACATCAGCGAAGACAATCAGTGACGATTTTCAGTGACGATTTTCAGTGTGGATGCCGAAACAAACGGGCCGGACCTCAATTAAGAGGACCGGCCCGCTGTTAGACGTGTTTCAGGCGTGGCTGGACCTAGCGCACACCAAGCTGACGGATAGCCGAAGGCGTATACCGGTCAGGGTTGAGATCGTCGGAGAAGTAGTTCACGCCGGGCTCTTCATTCTGCATGGCGAGCGACAGATAACGACCGTTACCGGTGTCATACACAACTTCCGTTGCCGAACCGCACAGCGGCACGTTGTAGCGCTGGATCGTGTGCAGTTCCTGCACGCGCCACAGCTCACCACGGCCGTCATAGAGTTCAGCCTGAGCAAGCTGCCAGGCGTCCTCATCCATATGCTTCACCCGACGGCTGTAGATGTGCCGGTTTTCAGGGCGCAGATTGGCTTCGATCGTCCACACGCGGTGAAGCTCGTAGCGAATCTTGTCCTGGTTCAGGTGACGCGCCTGGATGTACTCATCGTACGGTGCAGTTTCGGCGTCATAGGTGTTGTAGGCGATGAGCTTTTCGCTCTTGCCCTGAACGGTCCAGTCGTACCGGTCCGGCGCGCCATTATAGCCGTCGAACGAGTCAGAGGTGGACAGACCATCCGAGTTGGTGCCCGGATTGTCATACGCAATGTTCGGCGCGCGGCGCACACGGCGCGTGCCCGGCGAATACTGCCATGCCTTACGTGCATCAAGCGCACGGTTGAGTGTTTCGTGCACCAGGATCACGCTACCTGCAGCACGGGCCGGAGCCGTCGTGTTGGCGATGTAGTAGATCGAGATGTTGCCGAGTTCCTCAGCCGAACCCTTGGTGGGATCGGACCACTGCAGGATGGCTTCGTCCTGCACGGTCTGCAGCGTGTAGTCGCCGGTTGCAGTCACAGGAGCAGCCGTAAACTGGCGTGTCACCTTGAATGACCGATAGCGCAGCGTGTGGTTCCAGATCGCTTCCAGGCCGGAATTGATGATCGGGAACGGTGCGCCCATGATGCCTTTGCCAACGCCATTGCCGCCGCCCACGAGGACTGCAACTTCAGCATTGCGCTTGTTGGCTTCATAAACGAACTCCGGAAACGCGCATGAGCGACGTGTCTGGTAGACGTTCATCTTGTAGGTGTCGTAGGTCGAGAGCAGCTTCTTGTAGCCCTCGGTCAGGACGCCGTCGTACTGGCCCATATTGCCACCAGTAACCGTGTACTGCACAGCGTCGCCCGCGAACGGGTTCTGCAGGCGGTCACCGTCATTGTATGTCACGCCAGGCGGCGGTGTGGGCAGACCACCGGTCCATGCCGGGATTGCCCCGCCATTGCCGGCCTTTTCGCCACCCATCGGGTTGAGGTCTTTACCCAGGCGGTCTGCCTGAGCTTGCGGCACGGCGGCAAGAGCGGCTGTGACGCCGAGCGCCACGCTGCCTGCCAGTGTGGCCGCAAGAATACCACTAGTTTTCATTAGGTTCTTCCTCCACTGAAGAGTTCGTTTGCAGCGTCCGGGTCACAGCATCACCTGCGCCTGTCGGCCAATCGTGTTCCCCACGAGTTTTTGTGTGCATCCGGGCCGCCTCCATTTTCAGGAGACGGCCCGTCTGCGGTATCGACTTAGAACGAGTAGCTCGCCGTCAGAGAGACGAAGTCATCGTCCAGGTTCTGCTGATATGTTTCAGAACCCATGTAGTCTGTGTAGGCGAGACCAACAGTCCAAGTGTTCTGCAGGTTGGCAGTGACGCTGAGACCAATTGACTTGCGGTCTTCAACGAAGTTGCCCAGCGGTGCCGGCGTGATGCCTTCGAGGTCGTGACGGTACACGATCTGCGGAGACAAGGTCCACGGCGTGCCGAACGCGTTGTTGTAGTCAAGACGCGTCAGCAGAATGCCACCATATGACGTCTCGGTCGGCGAACAGCCGGTCCGTGAATCAAGCGCCAGAATGGCACCGAGCGGCAGGTTCGTACCGGAACGGCACTGCTCTGCAAGGCGGTTGAACTCGACAACATTACCAGCTGTCTGTCCGATCGGTGTCTCATCGGGAACACCCGGAATGTGCACCAGACCAAATTCCGTCACCAGGATACCGATGTCGGCACCCAGGAAGTTGATGAGCGGGTTGGAGTTGGTGTACGTCGCCGTCGTGCCGATCTGGAAGGTAAATACTTCCTCACGAACGAAGGCTGTCGGGGTGCGACCGAAATTGCCCGGCTTACAGCCAGTAGTATCGGTTGCAAGTGGCTGTGTACCAGGCTCGGTGGACAGCGGAGAAATGCTGGTCCGCAGAGCATCACCGAAGGTGATCGAGCCAACACACTGGGCACCGGCGCCAGAAATCGTCTGCTGCGTGGTATTCACCTGCAGAGGCTGGTTCGGACGGAACGAGAATTCGCCCTGCACGCCCCAGTCGCCGACGGTTGTGTTGAAGCTCATGCCCCAAAGCTCAATGTCTTCCGGGTAGATCAGCGTCGTGGACAGGTTCTGCGTAACGGCGATGTTTTCCACACCATCCGGGGACAGAACCACGGCACCAATACCAGGCAGCGCCACACCAACACTGGTACCAATGAAGATACCGCACTTGATGAGTGCAACCTGACGCATGTTTACAGTGCTCTGACCTGCCGTGATCGTCGCCAGATCAGCGGCAGCTGTCGCATTACCAAGAGCGGTGTAAACTGCCTGTGCCGTTGTCGACATGGCAGCAGCCGTGGCGTTCGGGTCAGCAACATTGACGGATTCAAGGAAGCCGCCATTAGCAAGCGAGGTATCCGTGAAGTCTCGGTTACCAGCACCAGCCAACGCACCGCAGGCAAGCGGGCCTGATGTA
>Ga0307929_1000691_pt1 | contig 31120 bp, 22 predicted proteins | sample AceLakmetage1330_FD_203160 | JGI IMG/M metagenome (GOLD analysis project Ga0307929, IMG submission 203160) | Saline water microbial communities from Ace Lake, Antarctica - #1330 | ecosystem: Environmental > Aquatic > Non-marine Saline and Alkaline > Saline | place: Antarctica: Ace Lake...
TGGTGCGTCCCAGGTGGCATCGGCCTCGGGGCAGATATCCTCCTCCAGTCAGTCATTGGCCGAAGGAACTTCTGAACAGGCGGCATCCATTGAAGAGACCTCGTCCTCCATGGAAGAAATGAACTCCATGATCCGAAAAACAGCTGAAAATTCAAAGATGGCAGATACATTGACAAGGGAAGCCAATGGGGTGGTAAATGAGGCCAATACCTCCATGAAATCACTGACCAGCTCCATGGAAGAGATTTCCCATGCCAGTGAAGAGACATCAAAAATTATCAAGACCATTGATGAGATCGCCTTCCAGACAAACCTGCTGGCCCTGAATGCTGCGGTGGAAGCGGCCCGGGCCGGTGAAGCTGGTGCTGGTTTTGCCGTGGTGGCAGATGAGGTCCGTAATCTGGCCATGCGGGCGGCGGACGCTGCTAAAAATACGGCAGCTCTGATTGAGGGCACCGTCAAAAAAGTAAAGGATGGTTCTTTGCTGGTTGCCAATACAGGAGAGTCCTTCAACAAAGTATCAGAGAGCACTGAAAAAGTAGGAAATCTGGTGGCTGAAATTGCAGAGGCTTCCAATGAGCAGTCCAAGGGCATAGAACAGGTCAATATCGGCATATCGGAAATGGACAAGGTCGTACAACAAAATGCAGCCAATGCTGAAGAATCAGCCTCCGCTTCGGAAGAGATGAACGCCCAGGCGGAACAACTCAATAGTTATGTAAGAGAGTTGGTTGTCCTCATCACCGGGAAAAAAGATATTGTCACCACAGTAGGGCACACCCCTCAGGTAAGAAAAAAGACCACGGCTGTGGCATCTTTATCCCCACGTTCTGGGGCAAAGCTAAAGAGACCCCAGTTGTCTCAAAAAAAGGAAATTCGTCCGGAACAGGTAATCCCCTTTGATGATTTTGAAGACTTTTGATCTATTTGCCTTGCCAAACGCTGCGGATAATTGGTAGCCTCACAGGTTGACAATTTTCGGAAGGGGAGGTTTTTGGGATGGGTGTAGCCGCAGATATTATCATTATTGTAATTGCCGCCTTGATTGGTGCACTCATTGCGCAAAAAATCAAGCAACCCTTGATTCTGGGGTATATTCTTGCCGGAATTGTTGTGGGGCCAAACACGGGTGGCGTTACCATTGGGGATATCCATGAAATAGAACTCCTGGCAGAAATCGGCGTGGCCCTTCTTCTTTTTGCATTAGGGTTGGAATTTTCCCTCAGCGAATTAAAGCCGGTAAAGAATATCGCCCTGTTTGGTACCCCTGTGCAAATTCTGCTGACCATCGTGTTTGGTTTTTTTATTGGCAGATATTTAGGCTTATCCACAACGCACGCAATATGGTTCGGGGCCTTAATATCACTTTCCAGCACCATGGTGACCCTGAAAACCCTTATGAGCAGAGGGCTTGTGGGTACTCTTTCCAGTCGCGTCATGATTGGAATGCTCATTGTTCAGGATCTGGCAGTCATCCCCATGATGATTATCCTTCCTCAATTGAGCAACCCTGAATCGGGGTTACCTCTTTTGGGCATTGCCATTATCAAATCTGCCGTTTTCCTGGGATTGATGTTTTTTCTGGGCAGAAAAATACTTCCATGGTTGCTGGTACACGTGGCCAATTGGAACTCCAGGGAGCTTTTCATTTTATCCATCACCGCCATAGGGCTTGGGGTGGGATATGCCACATATCTCTTTGGACTTTCTTTTGCCTTTGGTGCTTTTGTTGCAGGAATGGTCCTGAGTGATTCTGATTACGGACATCAGGCCTTGAGTGAGATTGTTCCTCTCAGGGACATCTTCGGGCTTTTGTTTTTCACATCGGTGGGGATGCTCCTTGATCCTGCATTTCTGTTTGAAAATTGGGCTAAAATTGTTAGTCTGGTCATTGTTATTGGCGTTTTCAAGGGGACAATATTTTCTGTACTGGCAATTTTGTTTCGATATATCAATATTGTTCCCATTGCCGTGGGGCTCGGATTGTTTCAGGTGGGCGAATTTACCTTTGTACTTGCACGATTGGGCCTTGAAACCAAGGGCATCGACCAGAACCTTTATTCTCTCGTCCTTGCCGTGTCTGTATTGACTATGATGTTGACCCCATTGGCTTCGGCCATGACCGCTCCCCTGTATAAATTAAAAAAACGATGGTTTCAGTATGAGCCGTTGCAAACAGAAAATATCCCGGACACCGGCCTTAAAGATCATGTCCTCATTATCGGTGGCGGGCGGGTGGGGCAGCACATCGCCCAGATCCTGTCGCAACTCAATTTGCCCTTTGTTATTATTGAATTTAATCACCAGCGGATGCTTGAATGCAAGGCGGCAAAATATCCGGTTATCTATGGAGACATGACCCAGGAAACGGTGATTGAGGTGTCGCAATTACACACTGCCAAACTTTTGATTATTACCACGGCTTCTGTTGTTATCTCACAATCCATTGTGGAACAGGCTCTTCGTGTCAGGTCAGAATTGCATATCATTGTCAGGGCCACTGGCATTGATCACGCCCGGTCGTTGTATGAAAAAGGGGTTTATATGGCGGTTTTACCGGAGATGGAGGCTGGGCTGGAAATTGCCAGGCAGTCACTTCTTCATCTGGGATTTCCCGTATCTGTCATTCAACAATATACCGATGCCGTCCGGCAAAAGACTTATTCACCGATTTACCAATCAAGCGATGACCATCAGCTTTTGACTAAATTGGATAATATAAAAAATATTTTGGAGATATCCTGGGTGACCCTTATGCCTGGAAGCAATCTTATCAGCAAAAGCATTAAAGAGGCTGCTGTTCGCACCAGAACCGGCGCATCTGTTGTGGGGATACTCCAGGGAAAATTATTTCATTCCAACCCGAAAGTCGATTATGCTTTCCAGGAAGGGGATTTGGTGGCGGTTGTTGGTAATCAAGCGGAACGAAATGAATTCAAAAAAATAGCTGGCGTTTTATCGCCTCTTTGACGAGGAGGAAAATCTTCATGGGAAAAATAAAATGCATTTGTGGCTACCCACTTAATTCGGGATGTTTTCAAAGCGTTTTATGTGGAAAGCCAGATTTCGCCCCCTGAATTTAAGGCTACTAAAATGATTGATTTTAAAGCGCTGTACCGCCTTAAGTGGGTAGCCAGAAAACCAAGGCAAGAATCAGAAAACAGCCTGGAAAGGAAATGGCTTTTTATTTCCTTTCCATGAGAATCGCAGTCGGCTTCAACGCCGTGGTTCGGCTTTTATCAATCATCTTGACGATTAAGTATCGTGTTTGATTTATTGTATGCCCGCCTTACTTTATTTAAAGCTTTAGAAAGGTCATCCTTGTCGGTTTCCTCTGATGCAACAAGTTGCGCAAATTCAAGACTGGCCTTTACCAAACTAAATGCGGGACTAAACAATGCCGGATCTGTTGCCTTACCTCTTAATCTTTTTGATGCATTGGCAAGCTCATTTAATTCAGGTCCCCAATCTTTATGAGGCTTGTTCTTGTTGCCTTCCTTTTTTTTGTTATCATTGTTAGCCGTGTCAAAACTCTCAATAATACGATTGTTTTGCTTGGCTATCATATAGGATTCCTTTAATTCACGTTTGATTCCACCACCAAAATAGATGTTACGTGCCTGAAAGAGTCCATCATATATAATTTCCCCTTGAAAAGGTAATAAAACTGTTTGGACAGACAGAGGGAGGCGAGAACGGGGAATTAGCTGATCAAAATCTTGATAGAGCCCTAACACTCTGTATACATTATCGGTTTTAATGAATATAGCACCTTGTTTTAAATATCTTTCAATATGGAAGTCTCCTTTAACAAAGTGTTTCCATCCAAAAATGATATCTAAACTCTCTTCAGATAATTTTTGGGGATTTTCTTGAATGAAAGAATCAATAATTTTTATATCCGAATAAAGAGCTGTGCGGACTTCAAATTTTTCTTCTGTGGAGCACATTACATAGTCTTCCAAGCTTTCTATATTATTATTTATTTTAAGTTTCTGATTAACAAAATATTGAAGTCCCCACATCAAATCAAAGAAAAGTTCAGCGTTTTTATTTGATAATTTCATAACACAACTCCTTGTGATAAGTTACCGCCATTTTTAACGTTGTAGAGTTTATAAATTTTTGAAGTCATTATTTAAAATTATCCTAAATTTAAACTGGTTGATACAAAATGGGTGATTTTTTCCCCCACAGGTAGAAGTTAAGCGTGGGGTTATACCTCTTAGTTTTAAATGTCGACCAGCCCATTAGACATCATTGCTTTTAGTTTTTTCATAGTAAATCTCGTACGAGATTCCGTGTTTATGTTTAAATGTTTTGATTTAGCCCACTCAATTAATTCTTCTATATTTATAATGATTTTAACAACTTTGAATCCTTTCCGTTCCATTTCTTTGTGTTTTGATTTCGTGATTTCCATGTAATCATCGTATGGTCTGGAAAAAATTCCTTTATCTATAGAAACCGCTCGCAGTTGTTCATATTGATCTTCTCTGTAATATGGTATAGAACAAATTTTTATTTTAGAATTATTCACTTTTGATTTCCTTCTGAGCATGATGCCGAGTTTAAGATCGCCCCATTTGGGTTGTTTGTTCCAACTCGTTGTTCAGTGCACTGCGGCGCGTAAAAAACATTCTTAATTCGGCATTCAGTGCAGCTCGGCCGCCGTTGATCTAAAGGTTCATGGGGATCGGCGATTTTTGCCACGATCCCGTGTAAGTTTTTGTTATGAATCCTCGCTTTTTTAATCAGCTTTAACATTTTGTAGTTGGGAAAGGCAATGGGTATTTAACAACTGGCCAGCCCGTTGATGATCCGTTCAATGAGGTAAAGGCTCCCTTGGGGGCCCATATATGTTTTGGGGATCACATGCTGATACGTCCCCGCTGGCAGGGAAAGTTCAATACCGGTAAAGGGATCACCGCACAGGCCCAGGCGGGCAATCACGGCCCCGCTTCCAAAAACCACATCTGGAGTTTCGTTTTCCATGGTTGCCTGCCATGCCTCGGCACAATCTATGGCTTGAAGAAATGATTTGATTTTATCCATGGATTCAGACGTCCCTGTATTTACCCGGATGGAAACCGGCACCATGCCAAGGTACTCATAAAGCCATGTCACCAGGGGCAATGCCAGGGAGCTATCCCCATCCACGGCAAAGGTGGCACCCTTGGGCAGACCTGTCAGGGCGTTGAACCTATTTAAGGCTTCATGGCTTTTTTGTCGGGCACATTTAATCAACTCCAGGGCCGGTGCAGGGCTGATATCAAGCTTCTCACATACTCCGGATATCCACGATTCCGTGGCCTTAAACCCCACAGGTGCGCCATCCGGGGGGATAAAACTGCCCCTGTTAAACCGTTCTGCCATAAAGGGGACCAGTGCATCTGCATACTCGGCATGGACAACAACATTCAATTGGGCGGAACTTATGTTTTTAAGTTCAGCCAAGGTGCACCCCGCACAAATAGTGGTGTTCACCCGGATGTCGCAGGCCTGTAAAAGAGTGGTGAGTTCTGCAATATTTCCCTGCCAATGATGGTGGAAAATGGATATTCCCATCAAATTGACACAGCCCTTTTCTTGGGGACGTTCCGGCGGGGAAATGCGGGTGAGCACATCCATGACAGTGTTTTTGATGTTATTATCAACCCCTTGGTATGGGCTCAACGGTAAAAATAAATATACCGTTTGTCAAAATTTATACTCCACTCCCACTGCAACACTGGCACCGTCTGCCGGATAAAAATAGTCCACACCCGAACTTGTATAGGCATACCCGTCGTAGTCCTTGTCCAGCAGGTTATCCACGGCAACAAACCAGGTAATGTCACTGTATTTCACACGCAGCTTGGTGTTCACCAGGGTGTATCCTCTATACGTACCGGTGTTTTCATTATCCATGGCGTATCCATCCTGGGCCATGATGTTGTTGTCCCACATCACTTTGAATGCATCGTTCTCAAAAAGCAGGAATCCCAGATCCACGTTCAAGGAATTATAGGGCACCTTGGTGAGGCGGTTATTTTTGATATTGTTTCCCGATTTAGTGAAAATATCGTCGGAATATCTGGCATCGGTGTAGGTATACGCCACAGTGTAGTTAAAGTATTTGCAGGGAGTGCCGGACAGGGCCAGCTCAAATCCCTTGGTGGTGGCTTCGCCAATGTTTTGTTTTCCCATATATTTTCCATTTTCATAGGCAGAATCCATCATGTCATCAATAACCATATGATATACGGATGCATCAATGTTCAACCAGGTCGCATGTTGATATCGTAAACCGGCTTCATACTGGGTAAAGGTTTCCGGTTCCAGTACATAGGCATTTTTGGAGGAATAGGCGCCACTGGCATAGTAGTCATAAATGCTCGGGGGACGATAGGAACGACTGTAGCTTCCGTAAATACCAAGGGTGGCCATGGGCTGGTAATTGAGACTTACCTTGGGATTTAATTTATCATAATCGGGATTATCGTTGTAATCATATGTGCCGCCACTGGAGAAATCATAGTCGGCATCGTTGTCAAATTCAAAATAATCATATCTCAGGCCAGCGGTGAGGGTCAGATTATCCAGGATGGAGAATTCATCCTGGATAAACACGCCCACCACTTCACTGGTAAAATCACCGGATTTTTTAGGATCGGGTTTGGTATAGGCCGCCCCAATGGTTTTGGATTCCGCCTTGGTGGTGTCAAGGTCAATCTGATCATTGTCGTAATCAAACCCTACGGATAACTTATTGGTTCGGTTAAGTAAATCTTTCTTATAAGTAACAATAGTGCTGATGCCGAACACATCTTCTTCCAACTCTTCAAGGTAGGGTGTGGAGGTGGCCATGAGATAATTTTCGTAGGTTTTATCCCGATTTTTATAGTAAGCGGTTGTTTTGACATCAAATAAATTTTTTGTGATATCCAGATTTATCCCGGTAATCAGATCATCATTGTCCGTGTAGCTGTAATCCGTTGCCTGGGTGGGATTTTCGTCTCTCTCTTCCTTGGTCAAGCTTTTGGCAAGGGAGCGCTCCTTGTTCATGACATTGACATAGCCGCCAAGTCTCACATCATCGGAAATCCAGTAGCCCACTTCACCGTTGACGTTGAAATTATCAATATAAATTTCATCCTGATACCCGTCTTCTTCTCTTTTTTTTACGTTGAGGTTGTAGTCCCATTTACCTTTTCCCCCATTAAGCAGAGCAGAGATCCTCCGGTCATTGTTGGAACCCACAATGGCACTTACGACACCGCCAAAGTCATCTTTGCCCCGTTTGGTTATGATGTTAATAACCCCCCGGGCGGCATTTCCGCCGTAAAGAGATGACATGGGGCCTTTTACCACTTCGATTTTTTCGATATTCTCAATGGGGAGCGCTTCTAAATCCACATATCCAAATTTCCCAAGATTAACGGGAATACCGTTTAACAACACCAGGGCACCGGAGCTCATGCCGATTTTGGTCCCCCTTAGATTTATTTTCGGCTCAAGACCCGAGGAATTTGTATAGGAAATGCCCGGCAGCGTTCTTAATACTTCTGCCACGTTTTCCGCATCCAACCGTGCAATATCTTCCGCAGATACAACGGAAATATTGGATGCTGTTTTCATAATTGAATTTTTGGTCTGGGTGGCGGTGATTACCACCTCATCCAGATGTTGAACCGTATCGCTTTCCTGGGCCAGGACCAATCCTGGCAGACAAGATAGTGCTGCTGCAACAACAATGGCACATATGCTCTTTTTCATCTTTTTCCCTTCGTAAACGCAATTTGGCAGGAACACATTAAAATGTATCCCACCTCCTTGATTTTTTCCTAAAATGATTTTTGATCATGGCGAACAGTTACGCTTGATGACGTAGATGTCCATCAAAGCTGATGACCCGAATGGAACATTGTCATAGCCTGTGGAACAGGTACAACAAGGCTTTAGCTTCAGGCATTGGCTTCCCTTTAACACGGACAACAATTTACGATTTGAAGTGAATTTGTGAGGATCGTCCTGAATATGGCGTATTTGCAGCAATGCGAAAAACCATTAAATTTAAGACAATGAAATAAGACACAAAAAAACACCCCAAATTACTATAAAAACGACCTGGGATGTCCCATGTTTATCCGGCAGGATCATAAAACCATTTTTTCCGTCCACGAAAAAATGCTTTACTATTGTTCAGGCAGGTCTTCTGACTTTCCTTACCTTTTCAGCAGCCTTCCCACCCGATATTTTATTTGTTTTTTAATTCCCAAATTGCAAAGCAGCTTTTCCAAAATTTAATTTTCGACATCAATGAGTCTAAATGGTGTCATTTGTCGAAAACCAGCATTTTGTAAGCTGAAAAACAAATTAAATACGTCAAGGCAGTGGCATACTCAACTGAAACGGCTTTTCCTTAAAAAAAGAAAATAAGGATTACAGCGGCGGGCCCGTCCCCGACTTTCACGGGGTTCCCTGTTCAAAACACCCGGGTGGCATACCATTCTTTCCTGGCTGAACCCTCCAGACGTCCCTATGCGTATCAAGCGCACCCAAACAACTTTATTAGATCGCTTTAAGCACCTTTTTTATAAATAGTCAATATTTTTTATACCCGCGCTGATGTTTCTGACTTCTCTGACTTTGGCTCAAGATCCGGAGATGCAGGTTTGTTTGGTTATGTAAAACCGCAATTTCTTAATAGGTCTTGGTATTCAGAGAATCCTTTTGAATAAGTACCCGAGCATATATTCCTCAAAATAAAACATTGAGATATCAATGATATATATCCATGGAATGCTGAAAAATATCGAGCTGTGCGAGTAGCAATTATTTGCAACGCATTAACATATAAATGTAATAAATTAGAGTTGTTTGATCCTTCAATTTGTCTCTATACCTTGTAAATAGTACTAAGGTTCCGATCCAAATAGGCTCAGCGATAATCTACCCGCACAGCTCGAAAAATATATGTGTGGGTACTTAGCATCCGGCGTTTAAAGGGTAGCAGGCTTTATTTCCCTGAAGAAACTGGACCGGACACCACGATTCGGTATCTAAAATTCATTTTGACAAAAAGGATAGACAAAAGTACGATTGTACTTATGAAAAATATTGCAGATACAAATCAAAAGGATTTTGAACATCTTTTTAAAAAAGCCGCTTCAGCCCACAGACAAGGTAAGCTTGCCAAGGCGGAAAAAGGGTATCAGAAAATTTTAAAAAAAAGGCCAGACTGGGGCCGGGCCTTGAATGCCCTTGGAAACCTGTTTCTTGATCAGAATCGGCCGGAAAAGGCCACAAAGGTATTTGAAAAAGCCATCCATCTTACCCCGCCTGATTTATCCGCATGTTATAATCTGGGCCGGATGAAGCAGATGGAGAACGATCACAGGGGGGCCATACCCATTTATAAGATGATGCTGGAGGAACAGCCCACTATTGGTGATGCATGGAATAATCTGGGCGTGGCATATCGGGAAACCGGAAATCAGGATGACGCCATAGCCTGTTTTCGCAAGGCAGTGGCGTTTGCCCCTGGCATGGCAGAGGCATGGAATAACCTGGGTGTGGCCCAGGACGAGTTAGATTTGACAGAAAAGGCCTTGGACTCATATAAAAAATCCATTGAGACAGACCCGGATTATGCATCTGCCCACGTAAATATCGGGATTTGTCTTCAAAAGGCAGAACAGTTCAAAAAAGCTGAAGCCCACTACAACAAGGTCCTTGAACTCCAGCCGGATAATAAGGTGGCAACCTTCATGCTCCAGAGTCTGGGGCTTTTGGAAACACCGGATGCCGCCCCGGTGGAGCATGTGCGCAATATTTTTGATCGGTGTGCGGAGAATTTTGAAACCATCCTGGTGAAAGACCTGGAGTACAAAACCCCGGAGCGCCTGTTTGATCTTGTTCGCCCCCATTTGACGGAAAAAATAAATGTGCTGGATCTTGGTTGCGGTACCGGTCTGGGGGCCCAGTTTTATCTGCCCTTTGCAAAACACCTCACAGGCGTTGATGTGTCATCGAAAATGCTTGAAAAGGCTGCTGAAAAGAAAATTTACAGCCACCTGGAGGTTTTTGACATACTACAGGAATGGCATTTTCCCCAGAAATTTGACCTGATTTACAGCTCTGACGTTTTTGTATATTTCGGGAATCTGGATACCATCATCAGATCCGCATCAACATCTCTTGTCAATGGCGGAATCATCGCATTTTCTGTGGAGTTATTGGAGACATCCAGCCAGAACTATCAGCTCTTTCCCAGCGGACGTTATGCCCACTCCCAGAGATATATTGAAAATTGCCTGGAGCGTCATGGATTTCAATTAGTGGAAAAAAACAAAGCAGATATCAGAAAGCAGTCAGGAAAGCATGTCAAAGGATTATTGATTGTTGCGACAAAGAGATAATAACCCTCGGTTCGATAACCATCATAACATACTGTAATCTAAATCAAATTTTATTTGGATTATTTATTTATTATTTTTTTATATCAATAAATTCAATTTATTATAAAAAAATGGTCGAACTGATGGTAATAACTCCCCATTAGCTCATTTTAAGGCTTAAATCATTAATTTTGAAGATCAGACATTGTTATCAAATAGAATTTAACAAATTTGTACATTTTAAAATTATGTTTTGGTCTTTTTTGATTTTTAATCATGTTTTTAAATCGACCAACCACAATATATTGTGGTATTGAAATTAATGATTACATAAAAAAATAAGCGAATAGGGAGTAATAAGACTTGATGATCTAATATTTTTATGGTGTCAGATATGGGGATGTGCCTTTTTGAATTTGGCAAAGGTATTGATTCAAGATAGAGGCTTTCAACAAATAGAAGGGAAGGAGCTGAGATGGGATGGTGGAGTGGTTTATCTGAATTTTGGAAAGGGTTTATATGCGGAGGGGTTGCTGTTCCCCTTGTAATTGTGATCATTGAAATAGTCGTAAAATTTGGGCTCAGACGAACTTAGGAGTGATACCCTGTTTAAAAATTCAGGATCTGAGTCTGAAATAACATACCTATTTAAAGATTGGAGAACACGATTTTTCAACGATCGCGTGCTTTCGAATTGACGACAGGCACTGGCAGCCCTCGTCTGGCCTTCTGGCCCAGGCTCATCGTTGGTACCTATCCCCATTGTGGCCTTGGAGATTTCATGCAGCCTGTTTTTTTAAAACACGTTTCAGATAAACAAAATAGCATATCACCGGCCCGGGATATCCGGGAAAATCTGGAAGAGGATGAGAGTTTTGACCAGGGCATCCGGTGTGGGGTGTGCGGGCATGTCATTACCCATGAGACCGAACAAATTTCAATAAACGGTGCCCACCGCCATGTGTTTGCCAATCCCCATGGCTTGGTATTTGAAACCGTCTGTTATAAACGGGCCACGGGGTGTGTGGTCACCGGGCAGCCATCTGATGAATTTACCTGGTTTCCCGGTTACCAGTGGCAGGTTGCACTGTGTGGGGGCTGTTTCAATCACTTGGGATGGCGCTTCATATCCAGTACAACAACCTTCTTTTGTTTGATTTCCGATCAGTTGAGATGGTTTTGATGTCAACGACCCCTCCTGAATCAAAGATTCAGAAGAAAACTCCTTGGCGAAAAGTTGAAAGATTAATTTCAGGGATAAAATTGGGCATCTTTCATATCCCCACAAAAGTAGTTTACACTTTTTGGATGAAGGCTTTACAAAACGGCGCTTGGCTTCAAAAAGTGTGAAGTAGTTGTGAAGGATGCTTAAAATTGGACCGTTTATTCTTTTTTAAAATAATTTTTGAACAGGCTGATTTGCCATCGGTTAAACATCCTTATCAAAATGGAATCTTGGCCCAAGAAGGGATTGATTTTTAGAACTTTTATCAAAAAAAGTGTAAGATGCTTTTAAGTGGATAGATTTGTCGGTCATAGGTTTTCCATATGCTTGTTCTGATATTACGTAACCAATTGAAATTAATGGGGTTGGTTCTAACCTCGGCCAGTGGATATGCACCAATCAGTCGCCAATCAAATATAACAATAAAATTCAATTATTTAAATATTGTTATGTGATGTGCACTGTTAAAAGTGGCCGAGCTTAGAACCAAACCCAAATTAATCATGCAGGAGTATATATATGAGTCACCCTGATCAGAGTGTACGAAAAGAAGTTCCCATTGTTCTCACCGCCTTTGGCACTACAGCCCGAGCCTTTTCAACCTATGAAAAAATGGAAAGCGTGTTCAAGAAAGAATTTCCTGAACATAATATCATCTGGGCCTACTCTTCCCGGATGGTAAAATATGCGCTGAAGAAAAATAAAAACCTGGATTTAAAGGATCCTGGAGAGGTCCTTGCGGAGCTCCAACAGCAGGGACATCAATGGGCTGTTCTTCAGTCTTTACACCTCATCGGAGGCCATGAGCTGCACCGGTTGGCAGCCGAGCGAAACCATGTGGACATGCGCCTGTCACTGGGCCTTCCGTTGCTCTCCTCACCCCGGGACTACCAGGAGGTGGCAAGGGCCCTGGCCCCGGTGGTTCAGGAAAATGAAGATGAAGCCATTGTGGTGGTGGGGCACGGCACAGACCATCCCTCCTGGACCGCCTATTTTGCACTGGAATCCATTATGAGAAAAGCGTATGGTACCCGGGTGTTCACTGGTGTGGTGGAAGGGTTTCCTGAAATGGGAGAAACCCTGGATAGAATTTTGAAAAGGGGATTTAAAAAGGTCCGTATCATTCCCCTGCTGCTGGTGGCAGGGGTTCATTTTATCGAAGACCTCACCCAGGAAGAAGATTCCTGGCAAAAAACCTTTGAAGCCCATGGCATTGAGGTGTCCGTGGTCTCCCATGGGGTGGGAAATTTGGATGACATTACCCGAATTTTCTGTAGGCATATCAACGAGGCCCTGGATGTAATTCCTCTGTAACCCTGTTGCGAAAGCAGACCAAGGAGTAAAAAATGATTTTGTTATTGAATATTATCTGGTTTATTTTTGGTGGAGGGCTGCTCTCCTGGTTTTTGTGGGTATTATTGGGAAGCCTTTTGTTTGTAACCATCGTCGGCATTCCCTTTGCCTATGCCGCTTTCAGAATCGCAGGATTTGCCGCATTTCCCTTTGGAAAAGAGCTTGTGGATTCCCGGGAGTTGGGAGAAGAACGAATTGCAGGCACCGGGCTTGCCAATTTTTTATGGATTGTTCTTGCCGGCATCTGGCTTGCCATTTTACATATTATTGTGGGGGCCGGTCTCTGTTTAACCATTATTGGTATTCCCTTTGGGTTTGCCCATTTCCGACTGGCTGCGGTGTGCTTTGCCCCACTTGGGAAAAAACCGGTGTCAATATAACTGCCACGGGCAGACCGTATTCTGGATACGGCTGCCCACAACGAAGATTGAAATTCCATCTTGGTTTACAGGGACTTTCATAAAAACCCACATGGCAGTAACCACTTTCCACTGGGGCAAAGGTTTCAGGCCCCTATCCGCTGAATAATACCCATGGTGCTGTACACCAGCTGGGCCGTTGCAAAGTCCGATGCATGGTCCCCTGGAGCCGGGGCCAGCTCCACCACATCAAATCCCACCACTTTTTTTCCAGAAACACTTTTTTCCAGAAGGGTCAGGGTGTCATGCCACCCAAGCCCCCCCGGCACCGGCGTACCCGTGGCCCGGATTACCGAAGGATCAAGCCCATCCACATCCAGGGTGATGTAAACATGGTCGGGAAAATTCGGGGGAAACAAGTGATCGGGAATGCCCAGAAGATGAAGCTCCCGGGCATCAAAAAAGGTGATTTCCCGGGCTTGTCGGTATTTTTCTTCTTCGTGGCTCAGGGCCCGAACCCCTATTTGAATCAGGGGGATGCCAAGATCCTGGGTGGCCCGGCGCATGACACAGGCATGGCTTAACGGGCTTCCTTCATAAGTGTCCCGGAGATCGGCATGGGCATCTATCTGGACAATGCCAAAGGGGGCTGAGTTGGCTTTTTTCAATGCCCGCAATGCTCCCAGTGTCACCGTGTGCTCCCCGCCCAGTATAATGGGAAGGGCACCAAGGGACAATGTTTTGTCCACGGCGTGTTCTATGAGGTCCAAAATCTCGTCAACGCTTCCCCCGCAATCCACTGGGGGCGTGGTGTGAATGCCCCACTCAAGGGGGTGGGATCTGCCATCCCAGGCTTCAAGTTGTTGGGATGCCTCCAGAATGGCCCGGGGACCCTGGGCGGTTCCGCCGCCGTAGGAGACAGACGTTTCCATGGGAACGGGAATGACATGGAACCGGGACTCTTTTTTATCCCGGATGGTCAATTCTGAGCCAATAAAATCAGGGAGATTATTCATTTTTTTCCGATCTATTTTTTTATAACTGCCACGGGCAGACCGTATTCGGGATGTGGTCTGCCCACAACGAAGATTGAAAGTCCCCTTTGCTTTGCTGGGACTTTCTTATAAAACATACATGGCTGTAACCACCAGCCACAACGAAAAACGAAAGTCCTTTAATTATAGTATCTTGCTGAGACTTTCTTATAAAAGAAAATAAAACTTCCGGGCAACCTCAGCAGAGCCCCCCCCGAGGGGCAATAGGAACCGGCCAATTGGACCGTCTACGGTTCCGGGCCGGGCCCATTGCCCCTCGGGGGGGCGGCATGATAGCATTTTCAATATTCGTTATCTTGATTGTATAGGCATTTTCATTTTATGAACTGTTAAATCAGCGGGTTGTAAAAAGTCCGCCCAAAGGGCGCTAATTTAATGATCGACATGCCCTTTTTCAGGAAAGCCGGGATTTGAAATCTTCATACCCGAATTCCTTAATAACTTCCGGGATGGTCTTTTTTTCGGACAAAAGGGCAATGCCCGGCAACTGCACCCCGTTAAAGGTATTGGTTTTCACCATGGTATAGATGGCCATGTCCGTGAAGATAAGTTTATCGCCCACCTGAAGCGGCTCATCAAAGGCGTACTCCCCTGCTACATCTCCGGCCAGGCAGGAGAGCCCGCCAATGCGGCAGGTATAGGGCTTTTCTCCGGGAAGGGCTGACCCCACGATGTGGGGACGGTAGGGCATCTCCAGCACGTCTGGCATGTGGGCAGGCACCGATGCATCCATGATGGCGATGTCCATGTCTGCCGGGATAATATCCAACACCGTTGCCACCAGAAAACCCGCATTCAGGGCAACGGCTTCCCCGGGTTCAAGGATGATCTCTTTGCCCCATTTGGCCTTGAATTCCTGGATTATTTTTACCAGCCGTTCAATGTCATATCCCGGTCGGGTGATGTGGTGCCCTCCCCCAAAGTTGACGTAGTTAACCTTGGGAATAATATCGCCAAAACGGTGTTCAACGGCCTTTACGGTGCGTTCCAGGCAGTCTGCATCCTGCTCACACAAATTGTGCCAGTGAATTCCTGTAACGTCTTTGGGAAAGGTTTCTGGGAAGTCCTTTTTCCGGATACCCAGCCGGGAGCCCGGGGCACAGGGGTCGTATATGGGCACGGCCCCTTCGGAATGTTCCGGGTTGATGCGGATACCCAGTGCAATGTGTCTGCCATTTTTATGGGTCAGATTCGCCACCAGGGGCTTGAACCGTTCAAGCTGGGCAAAGGAGTTGAATACCAGGTGGTCTGTGGTGTCGCACAGGCTCTGGATATCATTGTCAGAATAGGCCGCAGCAAAGGTGTGCACCTCCCTGCCAAATTTTTCCCTTCCAAGCCTTGCCTCGTGGGGGGAACTTGCGCAGATGCCGTCCAGGGTTTTTGAAAGCAAAGGAAAAACCCGGAACATGGCAAAGCATTTCAAGGCCAGGAGTATCCGGCACCCGGTGCGTTCCTTCACAGATGCCAGGATCCCAAGGTTTTTTTTCAGTGCGGCTTCATCCACCACAAAACAGGGCGTGGGCAGGGCCTTTACATTCATCCTGGTGTGGAGCGATCCATCCATTAAAGTTCCACCGCCTTCCAGGGAAGTCCATGGGCGTTCAAGGCATCCATAAAGGGGTCGGGATCAAATTGTTCCATGTGCCAAACCCCTTTTTTATGCCATTTTTTCTGGAGCATGAGCATGGCCCCAATCATGGCAGGCACCCCGGTGGTGTACGAGATGGCCTGGGAACCCACCTCTTTAAAAGCCTCTTCATGGCTACAGATATTATACACATACAGGGTTTTTTGTTTGCCGTTTTTGATCCCTTTTAAAAGACAGCCAATGCAGGTACGGCCCTGGGTAAGGGGCCCAAGGGATGCCGGTTCCGGCAGTACGACCTTGAGAAACTTTAAAGGGATAATCTCCTGGCCGTTATAATCCACGGGCTCAATGCCGGTCATGCCCACATTTTCAAGGACCTTGAGGTGGGTGAGGTACTGCTGGGAAAAGGTCATCCAAAACCGGGCACGTTTGAGCCCCTTAAGATGCATCACCAGGGACTCCAGCTCTTCATGGTACATGAGATAACATTTTTTGCTGCCAATGCCTTCGGGGAACTCATAGTCCATGGACCATGCCAGGGGATCGGTTTCCACCCATTCGCCGTGCTCCCAATACCTGCCCCGCTGGGTGATCTCTCGGATATTGATCTCTGGATTGAAGTTGGTGGCAAAGTGCTGGCCGTGGTCCCCGGCATTGCAGTCAATGATGTCAAGGGTATGGATCTCATCAAAGTGGTGCTTCTGGGCCCAGGCACAAAAGACATTGGTCACTCCGGGGTCAAACCCAGACCCCAGAAGGGCCATGAGCCCTTTTTCTTCAAATTTTTCCCGGTAGTCCCATTGCCATTTATATTCAAACTTTGCTTCCTCCGGGGGTTCGTAGTTGGCCGTGTCCAGATAGTCCACCCCGGTGGCAAGACAGGCATCCATGAGGGGTAGATCCTGGTAGGGCAGGGCCAGGTTCACCACCACATCAGGCCGCACCTTTTCTATAAAGGCAATGGTATCTTGCACATTGTCCACATCCAGGCGGGCGGTGGTGATTTTTTTCCCGGTACGTTCAAGGATATCCCGGGCAATGGCATCACACTTGGACAGAGTCCGGCTGGCCAGTACAATCTCTGTGAATATATCAGATACTTGGGCGCATTTGTGGGTGGTGACACTGCCCACTCCACCGGCACCGATAATTAATACTTTTGACATTCTACTCCTCCCTGTGGGGCTGTTTTGATCTTTAATCGGTCAAGAGCAGAACTCGGCCCTCATAACCGCCATGGGCGGACCATATTTCCGCCCAAACAAAGCTTGAAAATCCATTTAAAATCCATCTTGGTTTGTCCACAACATGGGACAGAAATAGATTCTGCCCCTACGCTCTTACTACTTGTATTTAACTTTGATTTGCCGGGTTTTTCTTAAAAAATTATCTTTCAAAATAGGTGTACCCCCGGAGGCCCATTTCATAGGCCTGCATGATTTCCCGGCGTTCCTGGGCCGTAATATTGCCCTGGCGCACGGCTTTTTCTGCAGTTTTTCTGAAACGGATAATGAGATTTTTGGGGTCATACTCCACATAGGAGAGAATATCCGCCACACTGTCCCCTTCCAGCTCCCCGACAAATTCATATTCCCCGTTGTCCAGGACCCTTACTGTGACCACATTGGTGTCCCCCAGAAGGTTGTGCAGATCCCCCAGGGTTTCCTGGTAGGCCCCCACCAGAAAGGTGCCCAGATAATATTCTTGGCCCTTGATGAGCTCATGCAGGGGCAGAAAGCGTTTCACTTCTTTACGATCAATGAACCGGTCTATTTTTCCGTCACAGTCGCAGGTGATGTCGGCAATAATTCCTTTACGGGTGGGCTTTTCATTGAGCCGGTGAATGGGCATCACCGGAAATAGCTGGTCAATGGCCCAGGCATCGGGCAGGGACTGAAACACGCTAAAGTTGCAATAATAGATATCTGACAACACCCGTTCAATGTCGGCAATTTCCGGTGCCACATGCTTTACTTCTCTGGCCAGTCTTGCCACTTCATTGATGGTGGCCCAGAATATTTTTTCCGCCAGGGAACGCTCCCTGAGGGATATTTTGCCATGGTTGAACATCTGACGAACTTCATCTCGGTAGTAGATGATATCGTTGAAACATTCCTGCATATTGCGGATGGAAAGTTCCTGCAGGGAATCATACATATACCGGATTTGGGCAGGGCAGGAATCTGGCAGGGTTTCCGGCAGGGGTTCAGGCTGGAAACGGGTGACATCCAAAACATTGAAAATCAGCATGGAATAATAGGCCACAAGGGCCCTGCCCGACTCCGTGATGATGGTGGGGTGGGGGATGTTCACCTCATCAAGGGAGGTCATCACTGCCTCAACTATATCTGTGCAATACTCATTCAGGGTATAATTACGGCTGCTTAAAAAATTGGACTGGGACCCGTCATAGTCCACGGCAAGGCCGCCCCCCAGATCCAGATATTGAACATTGGCCCCCTCCATGGCAAGACCGGCATAGACCCGGCAGGCTTCATTCACAGCGGTCCTGATTTCACGGATGTTGGATATTTGTGACCCCAGATGGTAGTGGACCATCTGTAGACAGTCCAGCATCCCCTCCCGGGAGAGCAGATCCACGGCCTCAATCATCTGGGTGGTGTTCAGCCCAAAAATGCTTCTCTCTCCACCGGACTCCCCCCAATGCCCCCCGGCCTGGGCCGCAAGTTTGATGCGAATACCCAGTATGGGGGTGGCCCCCAGTGCCCTGGAGCGTTCTATTATCAGCGGCAGTTCACTGGGCATTTCCACCACCAGGATGCATTTATACCCAATTTTGGAGGCAAAAAGTCCAAGATCAATGAATTCCTGATCTTTGTACCCGTTGCAGATCAACAGGGCCTTTTTGTCTGTAAGCATGCCCATGGCCGCCACCAGTTCTGCCTTACTGCCTGCCTCCAGTCCATGGTGGTACCGGGAACCAAAATGGGTGATGGCTTCAATGACCTGTTGTTGTTGATTTACCTTGATGGGGTAAGCCCCCATGAATTTCCCCTGGTAATGGAGTCCTTCCATGGCGTGCATGAAGCAATTATTCAATGCCGCGATCTGGGAATCTAATATATTTTCAATTCTTAATAGCACGGGCATGTCCAAGCCACGATCCCGGATGCCCTCCACGATTTCCTTAATGCTCACTGCCCGTTTTTTCTTTCCCGGTGCGGGCATGACCATGAGATCGCCGTTGTCGGCAATGTGAAAATAGCCACCACTCCACTCTTCAACGCCGTAAATGTCGGTGGATTTGGTTGTATTCCAGCGTTCCAAAGTATGATTCACAGAAAACTCCCCTTTAAAAGGCCAGGTGCCGTTGATCGTCTTGATATTTAATTATTTGTATTGAATTAAGCAGCTATATACAATGGGTTGCGCCTTCAGGTAAAGAGATTTCTTGGGGGGGGTATGGTCGGTATTGTGATTTTGTTGATTTTTGCTTTTATGATGGAATGAAGATTGAGGGGAGGGGGAAGGGCCGGTGGGGAAAATTGTATCCCCAATTTTGCAGGGGAGGGGGAAACGGGAAGCCGCGCCCAACGGCTTCCCGATCGCCAGTTACTGCATGGGTGAAGCAGTGTTACATGGCAGTTTCCGGGTGGAATACATTGACCTCTTTGAGATCATCCCCCAGATATTCCCTTTCATTGGGACCTAAAATCCCGAGAGAAAGGGCAATTAAGGACCACAGATGAACCACGGGGTAATTGCTACCGTAATGTTCACTGAGCTCATGGATTTGTGCATGGCAGTTGTGGCAGGCAGCGATGCAGTAATCAGCACCGGTGGCCTTGATTTGATCATCTTTGATCTTTCCATAGATCAGACGTTCATCCTTGAATCCGGATTGGAGAAAACCGCCACCGCCGCCGCAGCAGAAGTTGTTGGATTTGTTGGGGGTCATGTCCACAAAATTTTCTTCCCCCACCACGGATTTCACCACAAAGCGCAGATCATCGGCAATGGCATCGCCATAGCTTTTTCGGACAATCTGACAGGGATCCTGGACGGTGAACTTGATTTTCAAGTCCTTGTTCCAGTCGGAATTGACCTTGAGACGGCCTTCCCTGATCCATTTGGCATAATATTCATAGATATTTTTAACTTCAAAGTCGTGTTTTATGTTAAATTTTTTCAGTCCGGCCCGGACTGAGAATGTGACGTGCCCTCACTCGGTGTTGAGGAACGTTTTGCACCCCAGCTTTGTGGCCTGATTGGCGGTGGTGGTGGTGATATGTTTCCAGGCCTCATCATCGGCCAGGAACATGCAGTAGTTTTCCCCGGCCCATCCTTCACTGCCGTAGGTCCAGTCCACGCCTGCCAGGTGAAGAATTTTCCACAGGGGCGCCATTTCCTCAGGTTCCGTCACCGGCTCCCTGGAGTTCTGGTTCAGGAAGAATTCTGCGCCTTCCTTGTCAATGGGAACTTCCATGTCGGCAAATTCCGGCTGGGACTCCCGGAACTCATCGGCCACATCCTCCACAACAAAAACAAAATCATCGGGGGCGGCGCCCATGGCACTGGTGCTGGCATTTCTAAGGGCCATGTCGCAGGAACCCAGTATACCCTTGGGTCTTTCTTCCCTGGGCCGTAATTGTCTTGCATTGTATACCAATTGGGGGATATCAATTTCCATGGGGCAGACATGGATGCAGCGCATGCACATGGTGCACATCCAGGGCCAGTCGGATGCCGCAATTTCATCATCCATTCCCAAAGCTGCCATGCGCAGGAATTTTCTGGGGTCCATGCCGGCAAGGCCCGTGGCTGGACAGCCTGATGAACAGGCACCGCAGGTAAGACACAGATTTAAATTGCCACCCTCTGGCAATATATCTTTGACCTTGTCCATGAAGGTGGTGCGTTTTTTGTTACTCAACTTGATTGCAGGTTCACTCAATATTTTTCCTCCTGAATTGTGATGGAAAAGCCTTCTCAGGATCTCTTCTCAAATAAAATCCATCTCCAGTACCTTAAATATCCGGAATACTAAAAGCATAAAATGTGCCATGATTTATTTTGAAATAAAATTTTGAATAATACGGTTTTATCAGGTGGTTAAAGTCAACAGGGGGAATTTGATTTGAGTTTAAGATTTGCTATTTTGCGACACTATGCTTTGTACCGTCTTATAAATGCGTTTGTTTTTGCAAAAAATAGATGACATTTTTTATAAAATACTTTACCACTGAAGGGTGAAGGATGATGAGGAGTGGAGCGTGGTAGGTCATAACATTTGCCGCTCGTTGTAATTGATGGGGCAAGGACAGGTGTGAATAATAATTTTTGGAGTTGGTCATAAAATGGGCCACCCGTCACAGTGGGTGCGCCAACGGGGTCAGGCTTGTGTTATTGGAGCCTGGGGCTTTTATCAGGCTCCATGCTTTTGACAACTACCGGCATTTTAAGATAAATTTTAACCAAAAGGTTAATAACGCAAGTATGACCCCTCTCCAAAGTGGCTCATGTTGTGACCAACTCCTAATTTTTGAATTTGAAGTCTGATGGACAAGGAAATAATGAAAAAGAAGTATGCAGACACTCTTTTTGATCGGAGTACCACTGAGACGATTCTGGAAAGTATTTCCGATGGTGTTTTTACCGTGGATCAGGACTGGAAGATCATGTCCTTTAATCGTGCGGCCGAAGAGATCACCGGTGTTAAAGCGGACGAGGCCATGGGAAAAAAGTGTTGGCAGGTGTTTCGTTCCAATATGTGTGAAGAAGAGTGTGCTCTAAAAAAGACCATGAGAGAAGGACGGGATTTTGTCAGCTCCGCCACCCATATTACTCGCAAGGATGGAGGACAGGTGTCCATTACCGTTTCCACATCCCTTTTAAAGGATCATGATGGAAGGGTGCTGGGGGGGGTGGAGACCTTTCGGGATCACACCCATGTGGAAGAGTTGAGAAAAAAATTGTCTGATAGCTGGCAGATTGGGGATATTATCAGCCGTTGTTCTGCCATAAAGGAAATTTTTAACATTCTTCCCCAGATATCTGAAAGTGACAGCACCGTGGTGATCGGTGGTGAGACCGGCACCGGAAAAGAGCTCATGGCAAAGGCCATACACACCCTCAGTCGTCGAAGGGATGAGCCCTTTGTGGCTATCAACTGTGGGGCCTTACCGGATTCGTTGTTGGAGTCTGAGCTGTTTGGATATAAAGCAGGAGCCTTTACCCATGCTATTAAAGATAAACCGGGGCTTTTTGCCCAGGCCCGGGGGGGCACCATTTTTTTGGATGAAATCGGGGATACCAGTCCGGCCTTCCAGGTAAGACTGCTTCGGGTGTTGGAAGCCCGGGAATTTCAGCCCTTGGGCGGGATTAAAAAAGAGATGGTTGATGTGCGCATAATTTCAGCTTCCAACAAAAACCTGGAAGATATGGTAGCGGATAATAGCTTTCGCCAGGATCTTTACTATCGTCTTAATGTGGTGCAGCTTAACCTTCCTCCCTTACGGGAGCGCATGGAAGATATCCCGCTGCTGGTGGATCATTTTATTTTTCGGCTCAATGCCCTGAGGGGAAAATCCGTGCGTGGGATGGATAAAAAAGCCCTTGCCCTTCTCATGGCCCACACATTTCCCGGCAATGTCCGAGAGCTTGAAAATATCATTGAACATGCCTTTGTACTTTGCTGCGACGGGGATATCGCTGTGGCCCATCTTCCGGGTAACCTGGCCGTTCCCCGGCCTGGGGAAGATCAAGATAATCATTCCTGGGACCCGGTGAAATCCGCCGAGTTCAGTGTAATCATGACGGCCCTGGAACAGAATAATTATAATCGTAAAGCAGCGGCACAAACATTGGGGATGCATAAGAGCACCCTTTTCAGGAAAATAAACCGGCTGGGGATCACCCTGCCCAGTGTGGACGGACGATCCAGACACCAGCCATAAGGGAAGACACATGGCATCTGAAATCATTGTACTCATTGACGTTGAAGAAGAGGAGACGGCCCTGATAAGAGGAGTGATTTCCTCCTTTGAAATCCAATTATATGCCCTTGACAGGGGTGATCTTCTGGAGCGTGGTCAGATTTTCCAGGACAAGCCCGTTTGCCTGGTTGTATTTCAGGTGGATGGAAAGCATGGGAAGCAGTTTCGAAGATTGCGCTGGATTCGGAAACAATTGCTAAAACCAGTGCCGGTGCTGGTCATGCTTTCCGGGGATTCTTCCATGCACACCGTAGCCTATGTCAAGGCTGGTGCAGATGATTATTGTCTGTTACCCCTCCATGAAGGTCGATTTGCCGTTCGGTTTCTTGTGCTTCTGGAGTGTGGCCAGGCCATGGTTCATGCGTCTGTTCCCAAGGATGGGGACATGAATCCCACCCCCCGGGGGGATGCAGAGGTATGGTATCGCATTGTGGATTTTCTTCGGGAAGGACTTTCCTTCTTTTCACCGGGATACCAAGCCTCAGGGAAAAATACCCAGCCCATATTCAACAGATGGGAGCGGGTCCAGATTCTCGGTTCTGGGGGAGGGGGGGTGGTGTGGAAGGTGCGTGAAATCGACACCGGCCATGTGGCCGTGGCCAAAATTCCCCATAAAAGGGAAATGAACACCAGTGCCCTCCGGGGTGCTGCCATTTTAAAGCGTTTAATACATCATCCCAATGTGGTGCATCTTATAGATGTGGTCAAGCATGAAGATCGATTTGTTCTGATCCAGGAGTATGTTGAAGGCCAGACGTTGAGTGCGCTTCTTGGATCGGGTCTGTCTGCCGGTAAAAAAGAGGATATTTTTTTCCAACTGCTCTCTGTAATCGCCTATGCCCACCACCACAGTGTGATGCACCGGGATATTAAGCCGGATAATATCATTGTCACCCCCACCGGGAACGTGAAGCTTCTTGACTTTGGCATTGCTGAGGATTTGGTGTGGCAGGATGGTTCCTGTGGCACTGAAGGGACCCTGGATTTCATGCCCCCGGAACAATTTGAGGGTAAAAGCGGCCTGGCAACGGATGTGTGGGCTCTTGGCATTATTCTTTATCTCTTGGTTGTAAACCGTCTTCCCTTTTGCCATGACAACCGATACTTTCCCATGGACATATCCATGGATATGAATGTGGTTCCGCCGGTGACCATTAACCCTGATATTCTCCCGGAGCTAAATCGTATTATCATGACCTGTCTTGAAATATCCCTGGACAAGCGATATCCCAGTGCCCTGCTGCTACTGGAGGATCTTTCCCGGACCTTCCCCCGTTTTGGAAAGGGGCTTGTCTTTCCAAATCAGATTTTAAGATTATTATGAAACGACAACGACAACGATAATGATCTGTTTTTTTATTTCTTCTTGGATTTGGCTTTTAAACATTTTGGCCATTAGCCCAAGGGTTAATTCGATGGTTAAGGAATCTGAGGTCCAGGTAACGATTCCCCCTTTTAACTTACTGCCTGATAGACGCAACCCATTTTTCTGTAACTGGGATTGAATCCCAAATTGTTTTTTCATCTCTTTTGCAAGTTTTTATAGATGGCTTCGCAATTCAGATTCATTTAAATTGTGCTTTCGATTTGTTTTGTTTACCTTCTCCAACCGTCGGAAACATTTAACTTTACAATGAAACATTATTTTGCTACTCATTAAGATATTTCAAAATGAGTGTTTGATATATCATGCAAGGAGATAGAAGTACCAATCTGGGCTGACTTTTTTTACATCGGTATCCTTTATAAACATCATTACAGGACTGGAGACAAAAAAGATGGAACAAAAACAGATCCACCCTAAAATTCTCGAGGCAAAAGAAGATCTTCAAAAAGGCAACATCTCCCGGCGCAGTTTTCTGCGCGTGGCCACGCTTTTAGGCCTTTCTCTGACCAGTGCCAACCTGCTGGCATTTGGCACAGCCGCTAAGGCCCAGGCCGCATCACCCGAGATAGTCAGGGGCGGCATTCTCAAGGCAGCCACCCGCATCGAGCGCGTGGACCATCCGGCCCGGTTCTCTCTGGTTAGCCAGTCCCATGCATGGCGTCATGTGTTTGACTACCTGACCAGAATCGACGCCACGGGGGTTGTCCATCCTTACCTTCTTGAATCCTGGAGTGCTAGCGACGATCTAAAAACCTGGACACTGAATCTTCGCAAAGGCATCAAATTTAGTAACGGGAAGGATTTTACGGCCGATGACGTGCTTTTCAACTTCAGCCAGTGGCTGAATGTAGACGTCGGCTCCCCGCTTCTGGGGTCCCTCAGCTTCATGGACCCGGCCGGCCAGGAAAAAATTGATGACCACACAGTGGTCTGCCATCTCAAAGCCCCCACTGTTGTCCTTGCCGAAAATCTGTATCATTTTGCCGCCGCCATCGTACCCGATGGATTTGGCGGAGATATTACCAAAGAACCCATCGGCACCGGTGCCTTCCTGATGAAGGAATACGTGCCCGGCGAGCGCTGTCGACTGGTGGCCCGTAAGGACTACTGGCAAAAAGGTGCCGACGGAATCCCCCTGCCCTATCTCGATGAGATCGTGATGGTCCAGCTTGGCAATGATCCTTCCGCCGATGTGGCAGCAATGCGTGCCGGGCAGGTGGACACTATTCTGGAACCACCGGTTTCAACCTGGGAGGCCCTGCACAAGGACAAACGATTTAACGTCACCGCCATTCCCACCGCCGCCTCACGGGTGCTCAGGGTCCGGGTGGACCAGGACCCCTGGAAGGACGTACGGGTTCGCCAGGCATTGAAACATTGTCATCATCGGGAAAAAATTCTGGCCATTGCCCTGCGCAATCAAGGCGTCATCGGTAATGACAGTCATATCGCACCGGCCATGGCCGAATATGTGGATGATGTTAAACCCTATCCTTTTGATATAGAAAAAGCCAAACAGCTCCTGACCGACGCTGGCTATCCCAAGGGCATCGATGTGACCCTGACCGTTTCCAATGAATGGCCGGAATCCATGGCCTATGCCCAGGTAATAAAAGAAGATGCAAAGGCTGCAGGTATCCGCATTACCTTGAATCCCATGCCAGCTTCCCAGTACTGGGACGGTTGGATTGATTTCAACATGGGGATTACCTGGTGGTCCCACCGGCCTACGGCTCTGATGCTGTTGCCCCTTTGCTATACTGCCGACGAAAAGGGCAACCCGGTCCCATGGAATGAATCCCACTGGATCGACAAGGAATTCCAGGACTTGCTCACCAAGGCCCAGCAGACATCGGATCTTGCCGAGCGCAAAAAAGTCATGCGCAAAATGTCCATCATCATGAAAGAGAGGGCTGGCATCTGCACCCCGTTTTTCATGAGCGTCTGGAGTATCACCACCAACGCGGTCCATGGGGTCGAGCCTTCGCCTGAGGAATATTCAATCTATCATGCGGCTTGGAAGGACGTCTGAAAGAAAATATGGGCATCCTTCATTTCCCAGTTTACACTTTTTGTAGCAATGTCCCCATTTTTCAGGAATTATTCCCCAAAAAGTGTAAAGTACTTTTGGGGTGATATGAAGGATGCCAAAATATGCTTCGATACATAATACGACGTTTGTTGACCATGGCCTTAACCATGCTGCTGGTATCCATGATGGTTTTTGCCGTTGTAGAAATCGCTCCTGGAAACGTGGCCCGGAATATTCTGGGCGCCTACGCCACTCCAGAGCAGGAACAGTCAATGGAAAACCAGCTCGGTCTGGACAGGCACCTACTGATCCGCTATGTATCCTGGCTTTTCGGCTCGGACTGGCAGGTCCGGCGGCTCATCAACAAGCCGCTAAAACGCATTCAGGCACAGCAGGGAACCGTAAAAAAGTTCCATCAATGGTGGGCGGTGGATAATGACGGCAGCCTGGTTCAATGGAAGGTCGCAGGCGGGCACCTGATCAAACTGGTACGTCAGGCGGACGGTACCACTGTCCAGGTCCCGGACGACGATGCCTGGCAAAAAGACGCCGGGGACACCTTGACGTTCTGGGGCATCGATTCCCAGAACCGGGCGGTCCTGTGGGTCAAGGGCAAGAGCGGCGACGAATATCAGATGGGTTACGCAGGATGGACCAAAACCGAGGGCGCGCCCACGGATTATATTCCGCTTTCCAAGGGGCTTCTCTGGGGGGATGGGGGAATTTCGCTGCAATACAAACGACCGGTCTCAGAGGTCATTGGACGCAGGATCATCAATTCGGCCATCCTGGCCGGTCTCGCGTTCGTGTTTGCCATGCCCTTAGGGGTGCTGCTCGGCATGATTGCTGGTCTCAACGAGGGTCGCCTGCCGGATCGAATTATCTCCATGGGCGGTTTGGTCACGGCGGCATCACCGGATTTTGCCACAGGCATTCTGCTGATCATGCTTTTTAGCGTGAAGCTCAACATTTTGCCCGGGGCGGCCATGTTCTTAAATGATTCAGCCATTCTTACCCAGCCACAGATGCTGATCCTGCCGGTATTGACGGCCAGCTTGGTGGAGATTGGCTATATCCTCAGAATTACCCGTTCCAGTGTAGTGGAGGTCATGCACAGCAACTATGTGCGCACGGCTGTGCTCAAGGGACTGTCCTATCGTCAGGTGGTGTTTGGTCATATTTTGCGAAATTCTCTGCTGGCACCGGTGACGGTGATCATGCTGCATGTCAACTGGCTCATCGGCGGTCTGGTGGTGGTGGAATCGGTTTTTGGTTTCCCGGGTCTGGGCACCTTTATTCTCAATGCCGCTTTTTATAAGGATGTCTACGCCATTGAAGCCGGTGCCATGGTATTAGTGGTGCTGGCGGTGGGCAGCCAGCTGGTGGCCGATTTTATCTATTCAATGCTCAATCCACGCATTCGATACGAGTAAGGAGTTTATTATGACAACAGACACCACGGCCCACGGCCCTGCCCAGATACGCACCTGGCACAAAATACGCAACGCCCTGGCCACTCTGGCTGGATCCAGGGCGGTATTGCTGGGACTGACGATTGTGTTCTTCTGGGTATTCATTGCCGTTGCAGCTCCGCTGATCACACGCCACAGCCCCCTGGCCCAGGATTATCTGCATATCAACGAAGGACCCTCCGTTGCCCATATTTTGGGTACGGATCACATGGGCCGGGATGTTTGGTCCCGGCTGGCTTTTGGTGCCCGGACCATCCTGGTGCTGGCACCATTGTCCGTGGCCGCCTCTTTTATCCTGGGTATGATCCTGGGCCTGCCGTCAGGCTATTTCGGCGGGTGGATTGATGAATGCATCATGCGGTTACTGGATGCCATTATGGCCTTTCCCATTATTTTACTTTATATGATTATTATTTCAGCCATCGGTGCATCCGCCACCAATGTGGTCTTGGCTATGGCTGTGGGGGGAGCACCGGGCATCGCCCGGCTGATCCGGGCACTGACCATGGACATTCGCACCCACGAGTATATTGCCGCTGCCAGGCTGCGCGGGGATTCCGCCCTGCGCATCATGTTTTTGGAAATTCTCCCCAATTGCCGGGGGCCCCTGATTGTTGATTTTCTTCTCCGGGTGGGGTATGCCGCATTTTATATCGGTACCCTGGGCTTTCTGGGGCTGGGTTTGCGTCCACCGACCCCGGACTGGGGGGGAATGGTACAGGAAGGGCACAACTATATGACGGTCAATGTCTGGCCTGTACTGGCGGCCACCATGGCCATTGTATCCCTGGTGGTTGCCCTGAATCTTTTTGCCGACGGTCTGCATGAAGAAACCATGCGGTACCAGTAAGACACAATGGAAATGCCATGAGCGAACGACCGATTCTTGAAGTCAATCATCTTGCAGTCAGCTATAAAACCCGCAAAAGAGAAATAACGGCGGTGCGCGACGTCACTTTCAGTGTGTCCCGGGGCGAGAACCTGGGGCTGGTGGGTGAATCCGGCTGTGGCAAATCCACCGTAGCCTTTGCCTTGGTCAACTATCTGGGACGCAACGGGTTTATCTCCGACGGCAGCATCCGGTTTAAGGGAGAGGAGATGCGCAACCGCACGCAGCGCGAACTGCGCATGCTCCGGGGGGGGGATATCTCCATGGTCTACCAGGAGCCCATGTCGGCCCTGAACCCCACCATGCTCATCGGCAAACAGATGACCGAAGCCCTGGTCGCCCACCAGGGCATGCCCCTGAATCAGGCCCGGGAGGCCTGCCTTAAAAAACTTTCTGATGTTTACATGCCGACACCGGAAAGTGTTCTGGGCCGGTATGCGCATCAGCTTTCCGGGGGCCAGCAGCAGCGGGTTCTCATTGCCATGGCCCTGCTCAACAATCCGGCCCTGCTCATCATGGATGAGCCCACCACGGCCCTGGATGTCACCGTGGAAGCGGCGGTGCTGGATCTGATTGCAGAACTCCAGAAAAAATACAACACCGCCACTTTATTTATCAGTCACAATCTGGGTGTCATTGCCCGGGTATCCGATAAAGTGGCCGTCATGTATGCCGGTGAATTGGTGGAACTGGCCACGGCCCAAAATATTTACAACAAACCGCTGCACCCCTATACCGTAGGGCTCATGCAAAGCCTTCCCAATGTAGACGCCCCCCGGGGAACCCGGACACTTCACCCCATTCCCGGCAGGGTGCCCAATCGTTTTAATATGCCCAAAGGGTGCATATTTGCCCCCCGCTGTGACTATGCCATGGACAGTTGCGGGCAAGGTGCCCCGCTTTTGGTAGAGCTTTCGCCGGGGCATTTTATCCGTTGCATCAGGGCTGAGCAATGGATGGCCAATGCCCCCTGGGAAACCGGTTTGGCCTCCGCCAAGGACCGGACCGAGGCTGCAACGGCAAATATTCATCTGGACCCAGTTATAACTGTGGATCATGTCAAAACCTATTACCCGCTGCCGTTTAAAACCATCAAGGGATTTTTGGGTGCGGAAAAACGTCGCCATGTCAAAGCGGTTGAAGATGTCAGCCTCACCATTCCCAGAGGCTGCGCACTGGGTGTGGTGGGTGAATCCGGCTGCGGCAAAAGCACCCTGGCCAAAAGCATCATGGGCTTGGAGAAAACCAGCCAGGGAAAGATCACATTTCTCGGGCTGGATATCACCCGGGTTGTTGAACAGCGTAATCCTAAAACCATCAGCGAACTTCAGATGATCTTCCAGGATCCGGACGGCACCTTGAACCCGTCGTATACCGTCGGGGCACAGATTGCCATTTCTGTTCGCCGGTTTACGGATATTCCCAAAGACAGGGTGTATGATGAGGTGATTCGACTGCTCACGTCGGTCAAACTCAGCGGAACCTATTATTATCGTTATCCCCGGCAGCTGAGCGGCGGTGAAAAACAGCGTGTGGGCATTGCCCGTGCCATTGCTGGCAATCCTAAACTGTTAGTTTGCGATGAGCCGGTATCGGCTCTTGATGTGTCCGTACAGGCCGCTGTTTTAACCCTTATGCACGAAATCCAGCAAACATCCGACACCACCATCATGCTCATCTCCCACGACCTGAGCACTGTGCGTTTTTTTTCTGATTATGTGGCCGTCATGTACCTGGGGTGTCTGGCTGAAATCGGGCCGGTGGAAGCGATTTACCGTCCGCCTTTTCATCCGTACACGGCTGCTCTGCTAGCGGCTGTGCCGCGCCCGGACCCGAGCCTATCCCAAAATTGGACCCGATTGAGCGGTAACGTGCCCAGCCCCATCAATCCGCCATCCGGGTGCCGTTTCAACACCCGGTGCCCCCACAAAATCGGGCAGATTTGCGAAACCCAAAAACCGCCTGAAGTTGACCTGGGCAACGGTCATAAAATTTTTTGTCACCTCGATATAGAAGCATTGGGGCGCATCGGCCGGGTCTGAAAAGTCCTCATCTGCGCCCGTAATAATCCCTTTCAGAGTCGCTGTGTAATAAAGTTATCAAGGGCCTGCAAGGCCCTTGCGGGTATTTCGGGTAACTGATAGGCGGCCAGGCGATGCTGCCCGGTCGCTACGCGCCGTAGCTGTGAAGCCCTGGCAGGAGATTTACACCAAAGTAGGTAAAAATCACCACAGCAAACCCAATAATGGAAAGTAAAGCGATTCTTTTTCCCTTCCAGCCGCGCATGAAGCGGGCATGGATCGGTATGGCATATACAAACCAGGTGATCAACGACCAATTCTCCTTGGAATCCCAGCCCCAATACCTACCCCAGGCAGAGTTGGCCCCGACAGCACCTGTAATGATACCCAGTGAGAGAAAT
>Ga0307929_1000692_pt1 | contig 31113 bp, 35 predicted proteins | sample AceLakmetage1330_FD_203160 | JGI IMG/M metagenome (GOLD analysis project Ga0307929, IMG submission 203160) | Saline water microbial communities from Ace Lake, Antarctica - #1330 | ecosystem: Environmental > Aquatic > Non-marine Saline and Alkaline > Saline | place: Antarctica: Ace Lake...
TAGAATCTGCTACGGTTAACGACCATTCGACTATTACAATAGCAAAGTCCAGCCTGTTAGGTGATAGGCCAGTATATACTAGGTATGAATTGGCACTGCAAGCCGGTTCATATTCCCCGTCTGATATGGCATCTGTATTAAATACGTGGTTCTCTGACTCTGGCCCGTCCGGGTGGTCGGCGTCAGTAGTCGGTAGCACTGTTAAAGTGACTGCCGCCTTTGAGTCCGGGGTGTTCTACGAATTGCTTGCCCCGTCCGAGAGTTCGTATACCGACGCATGGCCGGTGTTTGGCTTTATGATTGGCTCACTGTCTAGGATCGTCACGGGCGACTTAGGAATACATACCCCAGTGCCGGACGCTGACGGGTTCGAGACGTCATGGGGTTCTAGTGGGGAAATATATCAAAATATGGACGACAGAGGAGACGGCACGGGGTATGACTACATCGACCCATCAGGGGTACCCGTTGTAGACCTAGATGCATCGTACTTTACACACGGGAATTATTTCGAACCGTTCTATGCACCAGATTGGGGCGGGTCTGAAGACCCTATAGCATAATGGAGGATACAATATGTCTTTGGTAGACTGGACTGTAATGGATGGCAGCTTGGACGGCACCAACTGGGTAGGTACAATAGTAAAAAGAGGAGTCACATCCGGCATCAGCGGGCCACCGGGCAGCACTCACTTTGTATTTGGATTTAACTCCACTCAGATCACTGATGGGGCGGTGGCTATATCGTGCTCAATAGCTAACTTTGGGCCTATTGAGCCTCGTCCCGTTCATTCCGGATCAGGTGGTGGTGGTGGATCGATACGTGGGTGTGTAAAGAGGGGGCAGAGTGCCGGTAAGACTGGATTTAGTCCATTCCTGTTTATAGGTGCCAACCTTAACGACGTGCAGGCGACGACGTACATGCTTGGGCTAGAGGATGCCGACCCCAATAGGATAGTGCTGGTAAAGGGGCAGATACAGCATGGAGTACCCAGTGTTGACGCACCTGGCACGCAGACGGTATTGAGATGCTCCCAGAATGTGTACGACTGGGACAAATGGCATCACCTGAGACTGGACATGATCGTAAACGATAATGGGGACGTCGTATTGTACGCATACGAGAATGACCTGGATACCAATAACTGCAATGCCCCCGTGTGGACCCCGATTGAATTTAATGACGGGCTGGAGTACCCAGACGGTGTATACGTCGATGACTCGTTGGGCGTAATGACGGAATCCGACCCACTGTTATCTGGGTATTTGGGGTTCGGGTTTGAGGTATCGAATTCGGCCAGAAGAGGCTATTTCGACCATATGGAAGTAATGAGACAGAAGGCCCCGTAATGAGTGAAAAGTCAGCATATTGGTCTGGAGAAAAGGGCGTTAATTGGGGCAGGGTAATGCCTACTCCTTGGACTGCGCCACATGGGGACTGGGTGTTTTGCCTAGGCGTGCAGGGGGTAAGCACCTCTATGCCTAGTGATCACTCAGAGAGCATGCCAGTAATGGAGATGATTATCAACCCAGACGGCGAATATGGAGACTCTGAGAATCAGCTATCCGGGTGGTCGCTGTCCGGAGCCGGGTATATTAACTCTGATTCTGGTGTGTTGTATTGGAAGCTTACTAATCCGTCCACTCCTACTGTTGGCATATATAGGGACTCCCTAGGGGCATTACCGGTGGCACTCGGTAGCCTTCCTTCTGGTGTGTCTGGTCAAATAACGCTGTCAGAGGTGGGCGGGTCTGGAATAACCGGAAGCGTAAATGTTGATTACTCACTTGACGACATAGACGTTGCAAATAATAAGCTTATACTGGTTAAACAGTGGTCTACGAAGTCCATAGATCTCCCGTATGGAATAAAGGTAGGGGATAGAAGAGAGGTAAAGCAGAGCATAAGCCTTACCGGAATAAATGTGCTAAGAATGGCAGCACATATCAATGCTCCGAGCCAATCACCAGATGGAACCGCGTGGGAAGTCAGTATACTGATAGACGGCACCAAAAAGTCAAGAATGAGGATAAACTCAATAAGAACTAGAACCAGGTACGATATGGCAGCTAATACTAGTAAGCTAGACGGCAGCCATTTGGTATCATTTAGACTAGAGCTGGTGTCGAATGGCTGAATATAGAATACCGTTTATTGGCGTAGATACAATAATCCTAGACACGGATGATACTAGGCCAATAACGATAAACAGGGACCCGGAGCCGTATGAAACCGGGGTGCCAGTTAGCACGACCATAAGCCTCGAAATAATGGACCCTGAGCATGACGGAATAGACCTATCTGGTACCAGTGTATACATAGATGGTGTACTAGCGTTTGACGGGTCGGCGTATGATGGATCGGCTGAGTCAGTATTTGCTACTGGGTTTAATGGCAGCGAGTCGGCATTTATTACAACATCCGACTCGTTGATAATAGCAATAGACCCCGAGTTAGATTTTGTATCCCTAAACAGAACCAATATAAGGGTGAAGACCTGCACAAACGGGCTGCACCCAGGCATAATCGATCTCCCGTACTCATTCTGGATAGAAGATAAGACAGCACCGACTATCGCTAGTGCTGTGGCGTGGGGGCAAAAAAAGGTAAGGGTGACGTTCAAGCAACCTATGACACAGAACGATATGACAATATCTGGCGTGACCGCAATAATGCCATGGGGGGTGGAGTCCCTTGTGTACAACAAGTCACTCGGTAGGTATGTGCTAAACGATGTGTCATACCCATATGTCAGTAGCTCCATTGAAGCGTTCGCATTAAAGCACCTCGACACTATATATATATCTATTGACGGAAAGGCCGCGCAGACATTCCGATTTCTGCTGTCGTCATTTAATGACATATCTAGTGCCACAGCAAACGAGGTGGCGTTATTCCTTAACGATGCGGTGCCTGGGGCGTCGTCATGGTCTAAGGATGGAATGGTGTATTTGAGGTCTGACAATCAAGCCGGTTCAGTGCAGGTAGTCGGCGGTACTGCAAACGCTGAATTATCGTTCTCCGACTCCCTGCAGATTAGAACGCTGCCATACGGGACGGTTGACGGCGAGTACGCAATAGCAGCATTCGCTGAATATTCTAACGGGGCTATCGGGGAGAGAAGAGCGTTTTATGAGTTATCCAGACACGATGACTCGTTTGTACTAGAAATGGTGTCTGAAGCTATGGACGGCACGACAGCCGCTAATCATAACAACTACGTTATGGAGCGTGTGAATGACAGCATGACACCGACTGTCAACGTGTCCATTGTCTCTGCGGAAATGACAAGCTCTGGGGTAGTGGAGCTATCAATAGATATACCAATGACACCGGGGTCACCGTATAAGCTGACGGCATCCGGTGTAAAAGATGCTAGCGGGAATGTAATAGTAGAGCCACTTAATGAAGCGCTGTTCACCGGGTGGGTGCCACAAACCCCGTCCGGCAGAAGATTTGATTTATGGAAGATGGTTCCTGAAGCGGTTAGGAATAAGGACAGCACCGGGGATCATAGAAGAATAATAGGATGCATGCAGGAAGCTCTTAATCTGGTTCTACACGACATAGACACTCTATACACCACGTGGAGCGCGTTGGACGCCAGTGACGAATTTGTGCAGGCAATGCTATATGATCTTGGTAATCCGTTTTCGTGGCTTGAGATTAATGCTGATACCAGTCGAAAGCTGGTGCTTAACTTAGTTAAAATATACAAGTCAAAGGGAACCAGTCCAGGCATAAAGGCCGTATTAAGGCTATTGATGGCGGTAGAGGCGGATGTAATACCCTTTGACGACGATTCCGAGGTGTGGGTATTAGGTATGTCAGAGCTAGGCATTGGCACGACACTTGGGATAGACTCCGTAAGATACATAAGGTCGTTTAATATTAAGGTGAATACAATAGGCGGCGCAGAAAGAAATCTCACTGATGCTGAGAAGCTGACTGCTAGGAAGCTAATAAACTATATGAAGGCCGCTAACGAGCATTTTATAGACTTCATCGAACCAGTACAGGAGGACGAATCAACGGCATGGGTATTGGGTGTGTCAGAACTTGGTGGGCTGACATTAGATGGCGTCGAAGAGGGTGAAACCGAGTTAGCGGATGAGGAAGAAGGAGAATAACCGTGGACAAAATTGACTATTATTTCAAGCTGGTAGTTAGGGAGACGCACCTTGACTGGTCCTTCCAGAAGGTAGAGGAGTATATCTGGAAGTCGGCCAAATACGCATTTGGCCCTGGCATAATAGAAGGCGGTGGAGTAACACCCACTACCCCAGATGCCAGCCTAGCCGCAGTAGTAGGGGACCTTAAACTGGTAGACAAACAAGGCAGATATGTCGGTAAGGTTGCTGACACTACAGTCAACTGCTCGGTAGACAAAGACGGAATATCGACCGTCGACGACCTGACAGCAGGGCAGGGTAGGTGGCTGACTATAGGGTGCGCGTTAAGCAGGGATAACTCAGATCCGAAGGTCGATGGCAACGGTAACACGGTGTATATGTATGCCACTGACTCATACGAGGTGTTTGTGGTGGCCGGTGCCAAGGGCGGGCTAGATGGGTCCGGGGTGCCTCTGGCCGATAAACCCAGTCTACCTGGTAGCTATGAGTCTTCGGACGACTTTAGGCCGGATGCGCTGATACTGGCTGACATAAAGATACAGCAGACGGCGCAATCGATAATATCCGGAGACATTGACTACACCAGGCGTGAGAATTGGATTCGTAAGACCGGGTACACATACATAGCATCGGATGTGCTGGTAGCTGGCACTGCTAAAGAAGCCCTTATTCAGTTCGCTGACTGGCTTGACGCCTACCTTGGTGGGATGGCTACAGTCGGATTCTGGGACAACATAGGCGCAAACGAGGGGCAGGGATTTGCCGACTTAACAACCCTGTCAGCAGGGACGACCGTCACCATAAACACTGTATTTGACGCTCTTATAGCCGCATATACAGCAAAAGGTGGAGCGGGGAAAATCGGTTGTACTGGGGCTTCCGTTGGGTCAGGTTCGGGGACAATAGGTCTACCTGATGGGACGCTACAAGATGCCGTCCATTACCTCCTTGCGCTTGTCTACTCTGAGTCCCTGTCACGGGCGGCAGTTGATGCGACCAAATACGATAAGACAGGCGGAGAAGTCTCAGGGGATATCTACCCTGATGCTAACGGAATAAGAGCACTAGGGAAGCCAACAGTGCGCTTTAACGGGATTTTCCTAAAGAAAGAAACAAAAGGAAAGACGTTTTTTGCATCACAAGCGCAACCAATAACCGTTGCAGGCGTTGATTCCGGTTGGGACTTTAAGAATAATGACGGTGAATACTGGGAGTCTACAGGGGGACCCGGGCCGCAACTCGTGTTGCCGATTAACTTGCCGACCGGCGCTATATTCTCAGACTTATTAATTGGTATTGGCTTGTGGGGTGCTGGTGTAAATAAGTCAATTACATGCACACTATTAAGTCAGTCAGCATTTGCTAAGGGGTCAACAGTTATAGCCACAGAAAGTCAAACAGTCATTGACGACCTTGACCGGGCTTTTATCTTCACAAGTCCAATCCTCCCAGAGACGACTATCGTTACCGAAACAAAATACTATCTGGTTATACAGGGTGGAGTGGGGGTTGTATTTTATGGTGCAAGTGCAACTGGGGAATTTGATCAGGCTATTTCACTATAACCTATTAGCTAAGGGGAGCGGATGATTACTGTAATTGCCACTGCTACTATTGCCACTGCCACTGCCGCTGCTCAAGTGGAGCCTAGTGTAGTAATTCCAATGTGGATTATATGGCTGATAACCTCGGTGTTAGCCGCTGCCGGTGGGCTGGTGGCGTTCTTCCTAAATCGAATATTAGGGGAGTTCGATAGGATGAAATCTAGCTTAGAAGAAATGCGTATGTATTCCGAGCAGGAATTTGTCAAGCGCTCTGATTGCGCAGACAGAGCATCTAGATTTGGGCTTAGGCTGGAGAAGACGGAGACGGGCATTAACGACATCAAAATACACTGTGCTGAAACGCACGGCGGGAAGGGCAAATGAGTATGAGATGGACAATAGCTAATAGTAGGAGCATCTGGCTGTCAGTATCTGTTGTGCTGTTCGTTATTAGTATGGCGTCAATGATGTGCGCTGTGGCTTCTGATGGTAAGGCTACCGAGCTGTCCGATCAAAGCGTCGAGCTAATCCTTATAGAAGCAGTTGACGACGCTGCCGGTGTAGGGGGTGTGGCCTTGCCACTTTTCCTAGCCAGCCTGATCATAAACATCGTAACAAAGCTGCTAAAGAGCCGAATATTCTTCAACGTACTAAGGAAGAAGGTAAGCTCGCGGTACAGAATATACATCCCAATACTGATGGGGGTGGTATTGGCGGGGTGTTCCTACTTAATAGGAATGGACCCCACGAAGGCCATAATATTAGCATTCTCTGGGCCTACGGCGATAGTAATGCATGAGCTGGTAGACGAGAGCATCCTTGGGAATTACACAAGGAGAGCATCTGGCGGGAAGGAGTAGCAGGCTTACACTTGTTGTATGCACATAGTCGATGCAGGTGTATTCCTGAGTGCCTTTGTTTAAGGCCGAGGCCAAATTACAAACGGGATTACACGTCCTCCACTACCCTATTGGATCTTAAATAATCGTTGAAGGATATCTTTCTGGAGTACGCATCTATGATCATCTCATCAACAGACTTTTTATTATCCGGGCGCACCGACACGATGTCATAGACGACGGAGCCGCCTTTTTTAAACGGACTATAATTTCTCTCAAGAGACTGCTGCCTTATTTCGATATCCCAGTCGTGTGACAGGTATATCATTTGATCCGCTTGAGGGATGGTGTGTCCTCTAGATATACTCCTGGATTGGGCTAGCAGGACTTTCACTTCGTCCTGCGGCTCATCCTTAAACATCTTTATTCTAAAGAACACCTTCTCCTGCTTGACACTACCATCGACCCTGGTGTATCTTATTTTAGCCTTAGACAAAGCCTCTTCCATTAGGTCGAGGTCATACAAGAATCTAGACCATACTATAAACTTCCCGTCATTGCCGCATATAATATCTATTGCCGACTGCACTTTGTTGCTCTTTATGTTTACTATGTCCCCGTCCTCATCCCTTACCCAGCCGGATGATACTCCTTGTCGGTGCACATATGAATCTATTCCGCCCTCTTTCTCGAAGGCTTTAATTAGTGGCATTTGCTGGCTATTCATCATTATCGGCACCTTTATAAACGATACCGGCGGGATGTCCATACACTCATTCTTCTTATATCGTATTGACCTTTCAGATAGTATCTCCTCAGCTTTTTTAATGGCTGAGTCTCTTAGTCTCCAGTCAGGGTATTCGGACCCAACGTTTATGTAGTAGCTATTTTTGAACTGGTAGTAATTACTGCCGAATGGGGACTTATAACCATCTAAAACACACCACTGCCCATATAGGTCTTCTATTCCTCTGTTAGCTGTGGCGGTACCCGTCAACATTAGCAAGTTGGGGGTGTCTTGAAATACGGCGCTGGCATGCCGTGTGAGCTTGCTGTTATAGTGCCGATACACGCTGGCTGACTCGTCCAGTATAACGAGGTCAAACCTATCCATACAACCAGGCAGCACCTTCACTATCTCATGATTCGATATAACTAACCCATCACGTTCCAGTACCTTCCTTCTTTTATCCTTGGGACCGCCGAGGTCCGTATGAACGTCAATATCCGGGGCGTGAGTGTTGGCCTCTTGTACCCACTCTAGCACCATCGTTCGCAGTGTAAGAACTAATGCGCTCTTAATCTTCTCTGTATGAATAAGCCACCTAAAGAAGTCTAAAGCCACCTTGCTCTTACCCATTCGCATATCCAGCAGTACCGGCAGTCTTCTATGATACATGCATGCCAGGAGACTCACTAGCTGATGGTGGTATGGCTTAGTGCAGAACGTGAAGCCGTCGAAATACTCATCGATAATGTCATCAACGGACAAGGGATGACATTCCATTTTAAGCTTATCACAGAATCCAAGCTCTGATAACAGTCCTACCGACACCTTTATTCCTCCTTTTCAACGATTGGCAGAGTTATTTCGGATTGGCCCTGGTATTTACCGGATCTTGAATAGTAGTTGGTAGCGCACGCGGCACCGCGAAAGAATATAGCCTGCATTATTCCTTCTCTAGCATGCACCCTTACCGGTAATGGGGTGCTGTTGCTTATTTCTATTGTAACCTTCCCGTGCCACCCAGGTTCAAGCGGTGTTACATTGACGATTATTCCGCACCTTGCATATGTGCTCTTCCCAATACATATTGCTATTACATTGTCCGGCATGTGGATAGTCTCTACGGACTTAGCCAGGGCGAATGAGTTAGGCGGTATGTCACAATAATCACCTTCCACCCGTACGAATGATTCCGTCTTCATATTCTTCGGGTCTATCGTGACATTGTGCACATTATGGAACACTAGGAACTCGTTATCTACACGCAGGTCGTACCCATACGATGACACCCCATACGATATTACCCCACTCGACACCTGCTTATTAAGAAATGGATCTACTATCTTATGATTTTCAATCTGTCTGTCGTTCAGTATCACCTTTTCCTCCATTATATTGCTATTTAATCGGCATACTAATAAAGACGCAGTGTGTAATGTAGTGTTTCAGGGAACACCATCAGATAGTACCAGGTAATACCAAAGGAACGGAGTCCTGCACCCACCGTCATTATAAATGATTGACCCAAGCTGACAGTATGGAAGAGATTGGCGTTTAACATTTGGCATATGATATTTGACACCTGGCATATAAGGCCGCTGAAACGCGATTCTTTGTGCAACGTCTTTATTGGTTCATGTAGTGGGCCGGTCGTCGTCATAGTATACCCCTGACTAATTTACTCTATGATGGCGATTGGCTGCACTACGCTAATAGTCGGTAATGAGGGAGATACAAAATGCCAATTTGGAAGGATTGTTATGAGAAGAAGACACTTGAAAGGTGTGTTTATTTTAACATCGCAGATGACTGCGAGTATCCAATAAAAGATACCCTTCTAGAGACACACCATGTAGCCTATCCGGACGGAACGTTATTTGATATGTCTGAGGGCCTATTCCTGGATAACTTCTGGTTCGGGACGGATGCCGAGCTTACTGAGATACTGATACAGCAGAAGACGCTAATGATTGAGAGGGCAACCGCAGAGGTCGAAATGCTTAAAGTGGCGTCGGCTATCTCAAAAGAAACCCCTAGCACTCATTAATTCACCCTGAAAGGACACACGTTATGCGCGAAAATGACAGAATGAGACTGGTAGACCCGTATGCATTGTGTACCGAATCATCGAAGAATGTAAGAATGATATCTGAAAGCGACGGCGGCAACGTGTACGACATACTACACAGTACCGCCACACCTAACTTGGTCATGGAGCTTCGGTCTGGGGGTAGCAAAGAAGCGTCTATTGCCGCTGCAAACGTACAAGCGGCACTGGATAGATTTCTGCGTAGTGGTGGCTCCGTGTACCTGGAGGAGTCGTTTGTATAAAGGAGGAGTTGCAAATGGGCGAGTTGGAGATTCTGAAGCGGTGCGCGTCCAGTAGGAAAGAGGTCACGAGCACCCGTCATGATATGTTTAACGTTCTAGTGCTTATCGAAGACCTGTGCACGTCTGCTATTAAGATTCGAGATGAGCAGGCATATGAGAAGGACCGCGCTCAAGAGGACGTTCAAGAGGACGTTCAAGAGGACGTTCAAGAGGACGATGATAGCCGGGGCGATAGGTAATGCCTAAGGCATAAAAGGAGACACCATGCGTATTGTAACAGTGTATGTAGAGACGCTCTTTGAGGGTGCGGATAACGTCTCCCACGTTTTCGACTATCTGGAGAAGGAGAAAGCGATCACGGAGGAACAGGATGATTAATGGCATTCCGGACTACGACCCAGACACCTGTATTACTGCTGGCGAGCTTCGTGCTGATGGTGTTAATATTCCTGACACAATACCAGACTGCGCCTGGATATCGCGCAGCTCGCTAATACCGGTAAGCTTTAATGCCGTACACGTCGGTAATAATGGGGCAGTATGCATTGAGACGTCCTGCAGCATCACAGAGCCGTTTCGGTGGATTGAGGCAACGATAACCCTACCGGGGAAGGACGAGGCGAGTAAATGAAAGCTGTATTTGCTGCGATATTCGTTGTGGCGGTTGTGATTGTGATTAGCAAGATAGGGCTTAATATTTACGATCACCATCAATTAGAACAGGAACTTAATGCCTGTCAAGAAAGCTTAGCTCGCTGTGAGTCCGGCTGTGTATATAGTGGAGGAGGTGAATGATGAAGCGGGTGATAGGGGCTATAAAATGCTCCGCTTGTATGATAGGAGCCTTGCTGGGTTCGTTTGTCCTAATATTTATTACCCAGGTGCCTGAGCTGATTAGGTACGAGTACGAGGCTTATTTCGACACGTTAACCAATGTAGAGCGTGCACTATGGACAACCACTGCGTGGTTGGGTGGGGGGCTTTTATTTATGGCTCTGTTTAGTGTCGCAGTTCTCATAATTACATATAACCCGAGGCAGACGGACGATGACGACGGTAGCTAACCGGGTGCCTGAGTTAAATTGCCAAGAATGCGGGGCGTGCTGCTGCCTGTTCACAGTGCAGTTATCTGACGGTGACGAGCTGAATATTTCTAATGAACTTGTTGAGCCTTGGCCTAATCATAAAGGTGAGTTCGTTATGAGGGGAACCGGGGGAGATGTTGACATGGATAATAAGCAGACCGGTAATGGCTGTGCTGCCTTTGTTGGAAAGGTAGGGGCTGCGTGCTCATGTGCAATTTATAAGTCAGGTAGGCCGTGGGTGTGTCGGAATTTTGAGCCTGGGGGCGTTCTGTGCCATCAAGCCAGAAGATTTCACGGACTGGAGTAGGAATAATGCGCGGAGATGCCACAGCCGAGTATATGCGCTTAGCTACATCAAGAGGGTGCAAAATAGGTAAGGCCACCAAGCTTAGATTAGTAGCAATGGAAGATTGGCTAGAGGAAGTCATTATAGATGATGGCTCTGGGTTCGTTAGAGCGCAATTCGATAGGCTGCCGTCTCGCATGTGCCTAAATGCATTTAGGATGCATTGTCCTCCTCCAAATGTAATGATAGGCGAAAAGGCGATTGAGAGATACCTGCACGTGGCTGATATTGAGAAGGTAGTAAACGAACTTGACGCCGAGTCGTGCGCCCGTGCATCTGCCTCATTTATAACTGAGTCAATGATTGACGTCGAGCACATACCGCATATGGTAGATGCTGGCAAGCTAAGTAGAAGGCTAATTAACGCAATAAGGAATAAGTTGGGGTCCGGTGGTTGCTTAGATAGTAGCGTAATAATTAACGAGATAGCCAATACAGTGCTGCGTGAAAGAGAATCTGACTTTCGCCGTCTTTATAATTGAAGACGTGGCACAAAATATTAATATTAGGTGCTCAAATAATAAAAACAGATTGGAAGGACAAGACGATGGACAAGAAGACCGAGAAAGTTATTGCATCGCTGTTGAAGAAGGATGCAATCAAGCTGATTGACGCTGAAGGCAAGAAGAAGAAAGCCGTGTCTGTCAAGGCTAGCAACATCGATTGCAGTATATCGCTGCCTACGGTGTCGAGTCTGACAGGCAACAAGCAGATGTATGTCGAAATGGATGGTGATATGCACCGCCTGATGGGGGTTGCCGCTAAGCAGCAGAAGCCAAGAAGCCCCAAATATGACCTCAAGTTCATAGTGGAGGTTGGCGGCAAGAAGAAGTACATCAACCCCGATAAAATCGACGGGTTCACCAACGATTACGCCGACGCTGACGACGCTGACGACGCTGACGACGCTGACACCAATGAACAGCAGGATGACACGTCCCCCACACCGTCTACCCCCTTGGCTATTGGTGGTCTGCCCACCAAACCGGTAATGACCGAGGCCGACATCCCGAAAAGATTCCTCGACAAAAAGAAAGTCCCGTACTCCCACATCAAGATGTACAACGAGATGAAGAATATGGCCGGTGACGAAATCTCCGAGCTGCATAACGTCATCTTTGGCGTTCCGCCTGACTTGCTGGGTGCCAGCGATGACGAGGCGGACTTCTACCGGAAGCGCTGCTATTACGGGTACGGTCTTGTTGTCTCGAAGGAGGTCAATATTGAAAAGTTCGTTGAGAATCTCAACGGCCTTGTCAAGTTTGAGAAGAAGACCAACAACATTGGATCGGTTACTGGCAAGCCCAAGAAGGCGGCAGTGACGGATGACGGAATCGGCACAATCAAAACCGTCGAGGGCAACCGTGTCAGGGTTAACCCCAGCTCCGTGGTCTTCATAGATGAGGACCCAATCATCAAACGACGCATCCCGAAGAACGGATTCAGAGACGAACTCGCTGAGAAGCTCTTCTATATGACGATGAAACAGGTCTGCGCCTACGCTGTGGAAATCGGCGCGTGTGACAAGGATGATGTCAAAAAATACCTGAATGCGTCCGACAACAACAACGATCCGGGTCTTGCTCGCATGGCCATCGGAAACCGCATCCGTGGACAGGTCAATCGAAACGAGCGTGGTGATGCGCCCAAGAAGGAAAAGAAGAAGTCAGGTGTTAAGGCCGTTCCGGGCGAGAAGTCTCTGGCGCAGTTAGCTGTTAAGGCTGCTGTAAAAGCAAAGGCGAAAGCTGCCACCAAGGACACTGTGGAAGAGAAGAGCGCCGACAAAAAGCCGCCGAGTGTAAGAAGCAGTCTGGCCAAGCTCGCTGCCGCCAAGAAGGGCAAGAAGAAGAATAAGGCCAGTAAGTGATCTACCTGGGACATCCAATAGATATGGCATCAAAGAGGTACGATCCCACCCAGCTCTTGGCAGCAATGTCAGGGGCTGGGTGCCAATCTGTGTATGTGCCATCTTCAGCGTTCAGGGTGCATACAAACTCCGAGGCGTACGCGTCCGGTGCTGACCCGCGTTCGTTGTGTAGGATAAATGACTTTGCAATGTCTATGTGCACTTCAGCAATATTTATTTATGCACAGAAGAAGTCCGTATGCCTGCCTATTGAGCTGGAGAATGCGACGAAGGGCAACATAAGGGCGGTAGACGGCGGCCTGCTGAATGTGTATGTAGTGTGTCCGTGGGTGTTTAAGTCTGTAAAGATGATAGAGATGGTGACATACGGCGCTCCGTCTAGAATAAATGTATACAATAGTGAGGGTGGGCTTATAGAGGACATAGTGTCAAGGTCGGATAGGGTGTCTAACTTGTTATCCAGTGAGCTGCTGGAAGCCTAAAACCCCTTATATAGTAGGATAGTGATGTCATCAGATAAGAAGACAGGTAAAAAGAAGGCTGGTAAAAAGAAGGCTGGTAAAAAGAAATTAAATGCGTATGACGCAATACGCGGAATGATAGATGACGTAATAACCGGTAATGAAATGCTGGATTACGAGTGCCTGCCATCGGCTCTGCCGTCGTTAAACCTTTCGATACGTGGGTATCCGAAACCCCCTGGCGGATACCCACGTGGTGCAATGACCGAGGTAGTGGGTGGTAGTCAAACCGGAAAGACTAGAATACTGCTGGATATGGCTGCTGCTGCACAGGAGGACGACGAGAATGCTATAGTGTACTTCTTTGACTCCGAGAGAGGTGTAACACGCAGCTTAATGGACTTGCACAACGTGGATAAAGATAGAATAGTGTTTATTCGGCCAATGTGCATGGAGGATATGTTCTTAGGCGTTGAGAAGATACTCAAAGCTAGCGCTGGCAGGTCACGACTGGACGGGGACCCCGGCGCTATAATAGTGGACTCTGTAAAGGGATTCCCACCCAGTGTTGAACTCGACATGGTAGACGCATCTAATGACGGGGAAAAAAAGGGAATCCCAATGGCCCTTCAGGGCCAGCTATCTAGCTCCCACCTACCCAAAATAATACCATTGCTTGAGAAGACAAAGATGTTGATGGGTGTATCCAACCAGCTAAGAACAAAGCCGGGTGTTGTATATGGAAATCCGGAGTATTCAACTGGTGGCTCCTCCTGGGAGTTCTATTCAGGTCTTAGGCTGAAGCTGACAAAGGGGTCAAAGGTAAAGCGCAGTAAAACAGATGACACCATCGTTGGAATGAACGGTACTATACAAGTCATAAAAAGCCGTGTTGCGTGGTGCTGGCGTAAAACATCTTTGATATTCGCTGAGAATGGCAGACTGATTGATACTGGCTTGTTGGACATAATGATTGACAAGGGTCTAGTATCCGTAGACAAAGCTACCGGGTGGCATACATACGGTGACGAGAAGTTTTATAAAGCCAACTGGCCCACCGTAATGGATGATAACCTAATAGAAATAATGGATGACCTGGAGGGCAAATAATAATGAAGGTAGCAATATTCTCTGACCCACATATGCACAAGTTCAAGCCGTTCTCCAGGATGGTTGACCATAAGTACGTGGATAGCACTGGAAGCGCCAGGAAGATGCTTGTTAATTCTAGGCTCCTTAACTCATATAAGGCCGTAGCTGAGATATTCAGGTGGTCGGTTGCCCACAGTGTTGATTACGTTATATGTGCCGGTGACTGGTTCGAGGACAAGGGGCGTATTGATGTAGACGCCCTGTCTTTAGCTAGTGATGCCGTGTCAATACTGGATAGTAATGGAATACCGCTAATATCTACGTACGGAAATCACGATACATCGCCAGCTAGCAGGTACGCGGTAGAGTCGATAATGAGGCTTGATAGCTCCCAGCCAGTGCCGTCGATGTTTGTGAGGAGTGCATCAGTCAAATTGCCGTCTGTGTCCGGTAGTGGGTCTGTGAGGGTGGCGCTGCACGGGTACGACGGAGCGTTTGACCCAAATAAGAGCTTATCGCACCTGCCGAAGTCAGATATCCTGGTAATACATCAGACACCACGTGGGGCTGTAGACGGGTATTACCACGCATCCGATGGGGCGTTTGACGCTAATAACAGGAACTTTAAGAAGTTCGGCTGTGTGCTGTGCGGACACATACACGCGCCACAGAAGGTAGGCTCTGTGCAGATAATAGGGTCCCCGCTGCACTATAGAAGAGGGGATATTGGTGATCGTGGATTCTGGGTGTGGGATGACGGCAAGCTCGACTTCTACGCTATGAATTACCCGAAATTCGTGACACTGGACGATACCGCTAGTGCTAAATCAGTAAACACCGCTATCGGCAACGGCGATTACGTCACAATAACGACCGGTGACAAGTCGCTGCAGGACAAATACGCAGGTGTGCCTAATGCTCTGGTGGAGTCGGTTATTGACGTTAGCCACGTAGATAAGATAGGTGACTCCGACCCAGTGGAAGTGTATGTCGGTAGGAATGACCCTGGGTTCAGCAAAAAAACAGCCATAAGGGTAATAAAGAAGTACCTAGGAGAATAACATGGATATATCGTTTCACTCGGTAAGAATAGAAAATTTCAGGTCGATAAGGAAGGCATTTGTCCCTCTCGATGACGTCGGCCTAGTATCTATTGAGGGTGCTGTGCACGGTAGCAGTGGCTTTGAGTCTAACGGCGCTGGAAAGTCGTCTATACCGTGGGCAATATGCTGGTGCCTGTATGGGCTGATTCCTGGTGGCATAGCTGGCGGTGGTATAATGTCCACGTGGTCGAAGTCCTGCTCTGTTGTGCTGTCAGGGGTAATTGATGGGGCTAGGTTCTCGGTCGAGAGAATCAGAAAGGGCAGCACTACAGATGTCGTGTTCTCAGTAGGTGACGGGGAGTCCAAAGGGAAATCCAAGGATGTCCAGTCTGAGATAGATAGGGTATTCGGGACATTACACTATTTCCTGAACTCGGTGCTATTTGGGAGCAGGGTTGTAGGCTTTACCAAGTCCAGCGGTGAAGAGAAGAAGAAGATATTCAACGAGATAATAGGGCTGGATGAGTACAGGGCGGCCAAGGATAAAGCCTGGTCGGACATGAAGTTAATAAAGCAAGGTATGCTGCTTGCGTCTGATAGAATATCGTCAGCAGAGGGTAGCATAAAAATCCTAACCGGGCTAATGGTGTCTGATGACGATGTACGCGATGCTAGGAACGAGCTAGCCGGGGTAGAGTCCTCAATACTGGATAAATACGACTGTTCATACGATGATTTGGAGTCGTCACTGAGTGGGCTGGATAGCATAGTAAGTACAGAAAGGGATTTGCTGGCGAAATCGCGATCTGTTAAGTCCAAATATGAATTTGTGTTGGAGTCTCTTAATGATAGCCTAGACAAAATGTCTGACATAGACGCGGGTTCGGTGTGCTCCGAATGTATGCAGATTATTGACGGTGAGCACAAGAAAAGAGAAGTAAAGAAGCTAAAAGCGAAGATATCCGACCATAAGTCAAAAGCGCCGCTGGTTGACCCGTCCAGGTATAACACAGCGGTGGAATATTGTGACGGTGCCAGGGAAGTGATACACGAGTACGAGCGGGCAAAGTCTGAACTCAGCAAGGTGCTACTAGCTAACAGTAAGACATCCGATGCCATGGCAGAGGTGAACGAAAAGAAGATCACCAACGAAAAGAAGCTTAAGGTCTTAAAGAAGAGGCGCGTAGAGGCCGAGTATGCACATAAGGCCCTGTCGGATACTGGGATACCGTCTTTGTTGATGGATAAACTGGTGCCAGCTCTTAACGAGTCGTCGGCTAAGTATATGCGGGTTATGTTCCCACAAGCATACTTATCATTCTCGACCGACAGTGGCAAGAGTGATAGATTTGTATTCCTGTCACACAAAATAGACGGGACTGACTACAAGCTGATGTCAGAGGGGGAGAGAGCACGTGTGGACTTGTGTGCTGCTATGGCTATTCAGGAGTCATCTAGCGGCACGTCCGGCAGGTCGTTCAATATTAGATTCTATGACGAGGTATTCGACGGAATGGACGATGCTGGTATGGAAAACGTAGTAATGATGCTGTCAGAGAGGGTATCAAAGGTGAAGTCAATATTTGTAATATCGCACTTAGGGCAAATACGTGACATGCTGCCATCGCGCATATTGGTGACTAAGAGGCTTGTAGGTGGGAATATGGAATCCAGTGTTAACAGCGTGGAGGGGTAATGTCCAACGTATTTATTAGTATAGGTATTGACCCAGGTTCACAGGGGGCATGGGTAGCCGTCACTAAGGATGAGGAGTCAAAGAGATACATAGTGTTGGGGACTGGTTCAGTGACCAACTCGACAATAGATATTATAGCTATGGCAGACTCACTACTGGTCATACTGGAGGAGACTAGTATTGACTGTGAGGTATTCGTAGAGATACCAAAGACGACCGGCATCTATAAGAGTAAGCACGCTTCATACCAGCAAGGGTTCGGGCACGGGGCGATAATTACTGCTCTGTCGCATATAGAGGCTAAGTCAACAGCGATTGACCCCAACGACTGGCAAATACAAACCGGAGTCAAGGCTATTGCTGGTAAAAAGTCGAAAGCCGCTGTTGATATAATCCTCAATGACCTGCTACACGAGAGATCTGCCGAGTACAAAGGTAAAAAAGCAGTAACAAACGACGGCAAGCGAGATGCTGCCCTGCTGGCCATACACGGGTATCGTCTAAGGAATGGAATCTTGTAACACGGGTTGTTATTTATGAATGTAATAGCATAATAACGAGGTAATTATGTCCTGTGACGGCTGTCCATTACGCGGTGTAAGCATAAATACAAAAGTGCCTGGGGGTGGTAGTAATAGCCCATCAATAATGCTGGTAGGTGAGGCACCAGGGAGAGAAGAGGACGAATTAAATCAAGTGTTTGTGGGTCCGGTCGGGGTGTTCCTAAGAGAATGCATGGCCAGCATGGAGGTAGACGCATCCGATATCTACTTCACTAATATTGTAAAGTGCAGGCCACCGAATAACAAGCTGGTAGGCAAATATAAAAAGGCCGTAAAGCACTGTAAGGAGTACCTGCTAGAGGAAATAGAAAGGCTGTCCCCGACGGTTATAGTGCCTCTCGGTGACACAGCAATGGAAGCATTACTAGGAATACGCGGTATTTGGAAGAACCACGGCAGGGTAATAGATAGAGACGGAATCCCTGTAGTACCCACTTTCCACCCGTCATACGTCAAATTCTACAATAAGAGTGACCAGGTATTTGACTTATACTCCCAGGACCTATATAATGCTGCGGTAATAGCAGAGGGCGGCACGCCAGAAATTATAATACCAGACGTTGACTATATAACAGAGGGTGTTACTAATGACGATATATTGCTGCTGCTCAAGGCGGATATACTGTCTATAGACATCGAGACTAACACAGTCAGCACGCACTATTGCACCATATCGGCGGATGCTGACAGGGGACCACGAATACTGTCGATATCGTTTTCATGGGATGAGGGCGTCGCAATGTTTGTCCCATGGGATGAGGAGCACATGCCAGCTATAAAGGCAGTGTTGGAGTCGGACATCCCAAAGGTGGCGCATAACTGGAAATTTGAATACTCGTGGCTAGTGTTAAAAGAGGGTATTGCCGTTAGCAACATATACATGGATACCATGCTAGCACATTACCTGGTGGACGAAAACAGCAGGCACGGGTTGAAGGAGCTAGCGTACACGTACACCGATATTGGTGGGTATGACGTGGAGATGGATGTGTACATAGGTGATCACCCGGAGTGTGACCCAAAGAAGAGCGGGTCATATGCGAATATACCGCTTAGGCTACTATCTAAGTACAATTGTGGAGACGTGGATGCGACCCTGCGAATAGCGCGTAAGCTTAGCAAGGTAATGGATGACAAACTGTGGTCACTACATAATAACATACTGGTGCCAGCGGCTGAGATGCTGTCTCGGGCGGAGCTTAGCGGGTTTGAGTTAGATATTGATATGTGGGACTGCCTGAACAACGAGTATACGGCTAAGGTTAGTGAAGCTATTGATGACGCTATGTCTATTGACGAGGTTAGGCACTTCTGGAAGTATTATAAGGAGTCCACCAAGGCCAAGGGAGACAGGGTTAATCTTAGGTCTTCCAAGCAGGTATCGCTCTTAATGACGGAGTACTTCAGATTTCCAGTGATAAGGGAAACCGACTCCGGCAATCCGTCATGGGATTCCGAGGTAATAGACGAGCTGCTAAGGATGGATAGGTACAAGGGGAATAAATTCCTGCCGATACTAAAAAGAGTAAGAAGCATTTTGCAGATACAAAGCAACTGTCTAGGGACGACGCCTAAGCAAATAGCGGAGTCGGTTGATGCCAGGGTGCATACGAATTTTATCTTGCATTTTGTAGTCACTGGTCGCCTGTCGTCTAGAAACCCAAATATGCAGGCTATTCCTAGAGAGTCTACTGTTGGCCCGTTGAACGTGCCGTCAATAAAGACAATGTATATTTCCAGGTACGACGGCGGGAACATTGTACAGGCCGACTATAGCCAGATAGAGCTTAGGATATTGGCTATGCTGTCTGGTGATAAGGCGTTCAGGCGCATATTTGAAGAGGGGCTGGACCCGCATGCTAGTGTTGGGGTTAATATATACAAAATGCTAGAGGGGAAGGACATAGACATAGCGGACCTGCCGAAAGAGTGGAGAGATAAAGGGAAGACAACCAACTTTGCAATAGTGTATGGGCAGACACCAGAGGGGATGGCTAAAAAGCTAGGCTGTACAGACGCGGAAGCTAAGAAGATGATGTCTGCCACCATGTCTACATACTCGGGAATAGACGACCTGCTTAAGGGGTATAGGAATGATGTCATAAAGAATGGGTATGTTGAATCCCCATTTGGCAGGAGGAGGAGACTGCCGATAATCGAGGGTATGAGTAGGTCAGATAAGAATGCGGCACTGAGAGAGGCCGGTAATCACCCTGTACAAAGTGCCGCGTCGGACATGACCCTATACTCAGCGGTACTACTGGATGCCGAAATCAGAAGACTGGGTATGAAGTCGCACATAATATGCCTTGTGCACGACTCGATAATACTGGATACTCCCAGTAATGAGACTGAAAAGGTGTGTAAGATGGTAGGGGATATTATGAGGTCATTACACAAGCATTTCGACTGGATAGACGGCAGTTTCCCGATAGAGGTAGACGTTGAGTATGGCCCGTCATGGGGCGAGCTTAACGAGTACGAGGCATGAAAGCTGATTCTTTTCATGCCGTCTGTAATAACGGAGGTGACGCATGGCCAAGGTAGCAACAAAGAAGATAACAGTAGAGTACGGTATGTCGCTGGAACTGCCGAATAAGTGGGTAAGGTTCGCTACTACCTCTGAAGCTAAGATCCTAAGCGGTTCCACTGCCATAGATGTTGCACTTATAAGAGAGGACGAAATGCAGCGGTGCGTTAATTTCGTGCAGGGCGTCGCTGACGAGGTACACAAGCAAACCAAGAGAAAGAAAGGCGGTAGATAGTGGCTAAGAAGGTAATAAAGAAGCCTGCAGACCATAGCGGCAGGGACCAGGTTATCAACGCCAGGGAGTTCATGAATGAGCTGCTGGCAGCGTGTCAGATTGGGGATGTCGTTGAAGCTGCCACCACTCAGGTAGGCATGTTCGTCGAATACTCGATGGCATGGGCTAAAGCCAGAACGAAGGTGGATAGATCCAAGGCCATGTTCGATGCTGTGAAATCCAAGCTCCAAATAGCTGTTAGGGACGACCTAATGGAGGCCGGGGGCAAATTCACAGAGGCCAAGGTTCAGGCAGAGGTAGACGGTAGGCCCGAATACTCGGAAGCCCAAACCATGATGATGAACGCTATCGAGGCTGAACGCATACATAGAGTAGGGGTGGATGCCCTGAACATGCGAAAGGACATGATCGTTGTGCTGTCGAGGTTTACAGCCGACGAAAGAAATGCTGGAACGCTGGTAAGTAGAACCAGAATCAAGCGGAAGCTCGACAGTGCCGGTAGATCGATAAACAAAAACACATAAAGCGGAGGATGAGAGAGAATGGCTATAAAGATTAGACGCAGTGTCCTGGTTGATCAGGCAAAGCAAGCGCAGGAGTCCGGGGGCGGGAAGTATATGAAGTTTCAGGACGGAAAGACATATGTGCGCGTGCTCCCGTTCCTAGTAGAGAAGGGCATGTATGATGTCGCACTCAAATTTGGAACACACAACAACATACCGGGTGTGCGGGGTCCCGTCACGTGTAGACGCCTTTTCCCGAAGAAGTCCGCTAAGGGCAAGAGTCTGGAATGCCCTATCTGTATGGCAGTGGAGATGCTGGAGTTAGCCGGTGAGTCTGAGAAGGCTAACAAGCTCCGTGCCAATCCGAATCGGTGGGCAATGTACATGTACGATGTGTCGAACAAGCAGGGTCCGAAAACGGCAACCGTCGGATCGCAGATAGCCACTCCTATTCTGAAATACGGGGTGGACGATGAAGAGTACGGAGATGTATTTGATCCCAAGGTAGGGCGTGATTTCATCGTTGAGAAGACCGGCACCGGTATGGATACTGAGTACCAGGTACGTATTCGCGATGCAAGCAGATGCAAACCGGTGCCTGCGGCTGTCATGGCTAAGGTCAACTCGCTATTTGACGAGCTAAGACCGAAGTCATACGCGGAATTGCTCGAGATGATGGGTCCTTTGGGTCTGAACATTCCAAAAACCGAGTCGGCAATAGCAGCCAACAACGACGACGAGGAAGAGGACGACGTACCATTCGACAGCAGCGATGATGAGGACGACGACGAGGAAGAGGACGAAGACATCGATGAGGATGACGACGACGAAGAGGAAGAGGACGAAGACATCGATGAGGATGACGAGGATGACGAGGATGACGAGGATGACGAGGATGACGAGGACGAGGAAATCGACTATGAGTCCTTAGGGTTCATCAACAGTGACGACCTGGAGGATACAGTGGGAAAGGTTGATGCATCCAATCCCAAAGTCAAGAAGCTGTTCGATAAGTGGGGGGCGGAAGACGGCACTAAGAGCGGCCTGCTGGTCATTCTGAAGAAGCAGAAGGTCTTTGCCGTGCAGAAACCCGGCAAGGCTGGCGGTGGTGGTGCTCTGGACAGGCTGAAGAAGAAGATGGAGAGCGCTAGCGACTCGAAAGCGAAGGTAAAAGCAAAAGCGAAGAAAACCGGCAGGAAGAAATAACTAGCCATGCCCAAATTCGGTAATGTAGACCTGATAATAGGCGGTCAGTACGGATCAGAGGGAAAAGGTAAACTCGCCGGGTATGTATCCCGGCGGGTTCCTTATTCCGTCGCCGTGTGCAACTTCACATCTCAAGCCGGTCATACATTTGTGTATGACGAAGGCAGAAAGGTTATTACGCAACAACTACCAACAGCTATAGTGAGTAGTTGTGAGAATATAATGATAGGGCCTGGTGCTATCATAGATGAAGACGTACTGGAGAGGGAGATAAACGAGTACGGACTAACAGAAGCCAGACTTACTATAGACAGCAACGCTATAGTGATAGACCAGAGGCACAAAGACGCTGAGAGGGCCAACGCCATAAGGGTAGCATCAACGATGAAGGGCAATGGAGCTGCAGCAGCGGAGAAGTGTCTCAGATTCCAGGGCTTGAGGACTGCTGGCGATGACTCGTTCAGATTTAAGCAGTACGTTGGTGATGTGAGGTCGGCACTACACAATACGCACGTGATGGGTGGTGACATACTGCTGGAGGGGTCGCAAGGGTTCGACCTGGATGTTAATCTTGGATTTTATCCATTTGTCACCAGCAGGGGGACCACTAGCGCGGCAGAGCTTAGCAGGTGCGGCCTTTCGCCACAAAGCGTAAGGAATGTATTCGGCGCATATCGGACGTTCCCAATACGCGTTGGGAACTTGAAGGATGAAAACGGTGTGGAGGTGGGTAATTCCGGGCCTGTATACGATGACCAGACGGAGATGACGTGGGATGAGCTGTCTAGCCAATATGGGGGTGCTGATAAGCTGCTGGAGAGGACCACAGTGACAGGCAGGGTCAGAAGGGTGTTTACGTTCTCCCGGACCCAATTTGCCAGATCGATAGTGTCGAACGGGGTAAACTGCATATTTATAAATTACGCTAACTACATCGACGGGGCCTTGTACGGTGCCAGTGGTGATAGTGACGATTCCCCATCGCGTAATGCCAAGCTTCTTGACTGGTTGCAGCAGAACATCGTTCCCGTCCTTTCGAAGGTGCACGATATAGGTGAGAGGGTCATTATACCACTTCTTATTGGTACTGGCCCCGCCGACTCTGACATGTTGTCGATTAACATGATTGTGGGGTCCTAATATGCGAGGGTTCGAAGTAAAATTCGTGTCCGGCTATACAGGGTCTGGCAAGACGGCCTATACTGATAGGTTGCACCTGGATACTGGGTGGCCGGTACTGCACATAGGTGACTCGTTAAGGGAGTTTGGTATATCGTCCAAATCCATATCCGAGATGCCGGATGCGCACGCTCCCGCGTCGTTGGACAAGATGGTTAATCAAACGGTGGCTAATTTCATTGCTGAAGCGTTAGGACCTGAAGGAGGGGGCGGCGTAATAATAGATGGATTTCCACGTAAGCCGTCGCAGGTTCACGAGGCATATGAGATGGTGTGTGGGCTGGTGCGTTACGCACCAGGAGAAATACGCCTAAGATTTGTATTTGTGACGGCACCTATTGATACAAGAATATCCAGGGTGCTGAGTAGCAGGAGCGAGGCCAGAAGAGAGTTATCTGTAATGAAGATAGAATCGGAGTCTGCCGATATGGATAACTCTATAAAAGTGGCAAAGGAGATCGAGAGAGGTAAGCCAGCGTTAGCAATGAGCATTATGGTTACAGAGACGGGGATAAAAGAGATATACCCAGGAGTGATGGTGGCAGATGTACTGGTGGTTGGAGACGGGTACAGAATGCCCGTGCATGCTGGGGACGTTGGGATAGACTTAAGCTCAAACGGCAGGGTTGAAATACTCCCTGGGGAGTTCAGCAATGTAGAAACCGGGGTAAGCGTTAAGATAGATGATAGATGCTGGGGAAGAGTGACCGGCAGATCATCGGCTGTATGGGGTAAGGGAATAATGGTGATGGAGGGAGTCATTGACCCAGGGTATACCGGTGAGCTGTTTATGCTCGTGTATAACCCTGGGAAAAAGGCGGTGGTGGTGGATAGGGGAGACAGAATAGCCCAACTAATTCTAATACCAAGGGTTGACTATAGCGTATTGAGGGTAGACAGTCTGCCAAAGACGAGTAGAGGCAATAAAGGATTCGGCTCAACCGGTAAATGATAATGTAGGGGCTTATATATGAATAACAGAAGCAAGTTGGTCCTGTCACCAGATAGGAAAACAGCGATATTTGGGGAGAGGTACGCCAAGAAGGGTGAAGATTCGGTGGAGTCTGTCATGCACAGAGTAGCGATGGCAGTAGCTACCAGTTATGAGAGCAACCACGGCGGCAAGCTGGAGGATACTGCCGATATAGTGGATGAGTGGGTAGGGTATATGTCGAGGTTCGAGTTTGTTCCTGGCGGTCGTATTCTGTCTAATGCAGGCGTTGACAAGAATCTGCTGAACTGCTTTGTAGTGCCGGTGGATGACAGCATAGGGGGCATATTCGACTCGCTGAAAAGAAGCATGATGATACAAGGGGTTGGTGGTGGTGTTGGGTTCAACTTCGGCGGAATAAGGCCGAAGGGGTATCCGACATCCGGCCTTGGTGTGGCCTCTGGCCCGTGCAGCTTTATAGATGTATTTGATAAGGCCAGTGATACAATAAGCTCTACCTCTGACAGGAAAGCCGCTAATATGGGGATACTGCCAGTGTGGCACCCAGACATACGGGAGTTTATCAGATCAAAGGTAGGGAACGACGGCAATACTGGTAGATGGATAAAATTCAATATATCAGTGGCTGTGAATAACAAGTTTATCAATGCTGTCAAGTCGGGGTCCGGATTTGACTTGATGTGGGATGGAAAGGTAGTAGACACAATCGACGCGGCGGGATTGTGGAAGGAGATGGTGGATAGTCAATGGCTGTGTGGTGACCCTGGTTTGTGGAATTATGATACAGCCAACGAAATGAATAATACCGGGTACTTCCAGGAGCTGATAGGTACAAATCCGTGTGGTGAGATATCCCTGCCTGCTTGGGGTTCGTGCTGTCTGGGTTCAATAAATCTCAGCAAATTCGTTGTCGATGGGTCGGTTGACATACCAGCCCTTGAGAGGGTCGCTGGTTCAGCGGTGAAATTCCTAGACTCGGTAATAACAGAAAATGAATACCTGTTTGATGAGATGGAAGCGGAGGCCAAGCTATCCAGGAGAATAGGGCTTGGAGTGATGGGCGTAGCTCACGCGTTAATGAAGATGGGTATTAGATACGGCAGTGAGGAGGCCAGATTGGTTGTTGGGTCGATGATGACCACAATAAGAGACGCAGCATACGAGACATCTACAATGCTGGCAACATGTATGGGGTCGTTCACTGGGTATGACGAGAAGAAATATACGTCCAAAAAGTCAGGGTATACTAAGTCGCTCCCTAACGGGGTAATGGACAAGATAAAAGCACGCGGGATAAGAAATTCAACACTGCTCACGGTTGCCCCGACTGGAACGACATCGGTTGTAGCAGGTTCATCGTCTGGTATTGAGCCTGTATACTCGTTGAAATTCGTACAGAAGAGGTTCAAGGACGGGTCGTGGCACTCTGAGAATGTAATGGACCCTATATACGAGGAGTGGCTTAATAAAAACCCCGAAGGTGCTGCCGTTCCTGACTATTTTGTGACGTCGAAGAACATACATCCGGATGATCACCTGAAGATGCAATTGGCTGTGCAGGCGGTGGTGGATAACAGCATAAGCAAGACAATAAATATGCCAAGTCACGCGACTAGGCAGGAAGTATCAAAAGTGCTGCTGGACGCCATGACGGGCGGCGCTAAGGGCTGTACTATATACAGGGACGGCTCTTTGTCTCACCAACCCCTGAGTGACACGCCTAGTACAAGAAACAAGGGTGTAAAGATTAGGCGTGGGCTGACGTATGAAATAAGTACGCCACAGGGGAAGGCATATGTGACCATAAACGACTTTGAGCAGGGTGGTGGTCCGATGCAGGTGTTCATAAGGGCTGATAAGCCAGGGTCGGATTCCTACGCATATTGCAATGCAATGGGTAGGCTGATATCGATAGGGCTGCAAGACGGCACCGACCCGAAGAGAATAGCAAACACTCTAATGGGTATAAACTCATCCGGTGTGACATGGGAATTTATGCCAGACAGCCAGGATAAGCCGGTCACGATAACTTCAGTGCCAGACGCGGTAGCAAAGCTTATGCTATCCTACTGTGGGGAGCCGGTAGTAATAATGGATAATGCGTCGTCGAAGGCTGTTATGTGCAGCAACTGCGGCGCTCCGATGGAAATGATAGAGGGTTGTCTAACGTGCAGGAGCTGCGGAAATGCTCTGTGCCAATAATAACGGTCGGTGGTAATTGTGTATATTTCTAACAGCAGGATTGTGTCTATCGTTAGTGCCATAATCACGGTTTCTGATGATGGGGGTGCAGAAATAGACGTCAGTAATTGCATTCTTGAGGTAGGTGTTTCGATGCTGGTCTTTGGGTGCTTGAGCAACTCCGTAGTGTATATTATAGAAGGTGCCTATGTCGATCATCTAGTGGAAGAGCTGCACGGTCTGAGCGACGGGGTAATAAACAGCGAGTCGGTAAGAGTGCGTAAAGCTTCGGGCGTGCTGGACATAGCCGGGTTATCAAATTCTCTAATGGCTGTTGAGGTGTTCCTTGGCATCGAATAAATTAAAATTCGACTTTGACGATGAGTTTCAACTGTCGGTGGTGTCACTGCTGCTGAGAGATTATAGATTTGCTAGGAGAGCTTTATCTGTCCTAGACCCTGACTATTTCACTGACGACGACTTATCTGCTATATCCGGAGCTGCTATCGGGTATGTTAGGAAATACGGAGTATGTCCATCATCCCCTAGTGACTTTTTGCTGTACATGGCATCACTAGGGGATATGGATGGCCGTATGCCAGAATTCGAGGACTCTATTCCATTACTGTACGAGGGGCGCATGCCGTCCGGGATAGTGGTGGATACAGTGGTGGAGTGGTGTAGGAGGGTTAGGGTGGAGAGTGCGTTATCCTCTGCCATGCTGGAGATGTCGGCAAACAGTGGTGATGTTGACTACTCCTCCATTAGAGGAGGAATAATAGACGCTATAGACTCTGGTGGGATATTAGATCCAGGGGTTGACTTGTTCAAGGATGCTGAGGATATACTAAATAGGCCGAGGAAGCCTGGAGCGTGTAGGACCGGAATAAATTCTCTAGATAAAGTGCTAGGTGGTGGCCTCGGGGCAGGGGAGATGGGCCTGATTTCTGCGCCGTCCGGTCGTGGAAAGTCCACTCTCGCTATCAATTTTGCATGTGGCTCACTATATATGGGTAATGACATCTACTACTATACACTGGAAATGCCAAAGCACCAGGCCAGCATGTATTTTATACAGTGCTTAACAGGAATGACGAAGGAGGGAATATATAAGGCTGAGAATGGGAAGAACAGGGCCTTAAAGAAGCTCCTGAGAATAGCTAATACATATAAGTCAAATGCGTACATAAAGGAGTTTCAGGAGCGTAAGACTACATACGATGACATAAGAACGGACATTCTAAGGAGAATGGACGAAACCGGCAGAGCGCCAGCTCTAATAGTCGTGGACTCCCCTTATTTATTAAAACCGGTAAGGCACAGGGCCAGAGGGGATGAGGAAATAGAAGATAACGTTCTTGGGGTAAGGGCAATAGCTAAGGAGCTTGGAATAGCAGTGTGGGGTATGGGGCAGGGAAACCGCAGCTCTGAGGATCCGGACACCGAGACTATGACTAATTACCACTTGGCAATGGCATATTCTCAAGCATTCGGTCTTGACGTATCATTGACTATTAATAGGACATCTGGGGAAATAGACAGAGGAGAGGCAAGGATATACATTGCTAAAAACAGAGAAGATATGTCGGCAATGTCGGTAAGGACCAAGTGCGATCTAGCCAAAAGAAGATTCACTGACATGGATGAGGGAGGGAGTGACTAGAGATGGCGAGGAATGACAGCAGAATAGTTAACGAGCTATCCAGGAAGCTTGGAAGACCGCAAAGCGACGCTGACGGATCTCCCCATGTGTCGGTTGGTGGTGATTACTCGTTCTGCTGTCCAATGTGCATAAGTAGAAGCAGGTCAAAGACCAGAGATACCAAATACAAGCTGATGATTAACATTGGCAAGGGGATATACCACTGTTACAGGTGCAAGGCTAGCGGTAGCTTGCACGACCTCATAGACATTAAGATTGGGATGGCTGCGTCGGCGGTGGATAGGGCGGCTGTTAGACCGCCATCCGGTATGCCGTCGCACTCCACGGAAATAGTGCGTACAGGTGATAAGTGGAAATGGCTGTCGTCACGAAGGAAGATAGGCAGAGGCATAGATCCAGTATACGACTGGGACGGCACGCCCTGGGCTAAAGGGCTGTTTATGGAGTCATTGGGTATGCCGTGGCACATAATATTAGTATTCCCGAATTCCGATTACTGGCTGGCATACGCTACTATTAAAGAGATAGAACCAAAGACAATAAACGAAACAGGGAAGAAGATAGTATACAATCCTCGCATACTCAAGGACGTAGATGACCTATGGTTAGTGGAAGGCCCAATGGATTGTCTATCCTGCCCTAACTCGGTCGCTTCTCTCGGTAAAGAATACTGGCCTGGTTTGGGGCGAGCACTGCTGGATATTGGATTTAGTAGGTTGGTCATTTGCTTAGACGGGGGTGAGTTGGAGTCTACGGTTGAGATGGCCGTTAAGTTGTCGCGAAATGGAATAAACAGCAACAGAATATTCTACTGCCTGCTGCCGAACGGGTATGATCCTAATGACGTGGGGTCGTCCAGTGTGGAAATGGCAGAATACATGAATTCGTCGTGTGACGGGCTAATACACCCAATGCACACACTACCAATAATACGAAGAATGCCAAGAATGGCCATCCCAGAGGTGGACTATGATAAATCCTGACAAACTGACACCCGTTGAGCATTTGGCTGCTATTGGTGTGTACCTAAAGAGAGATGACCTGTTCAAGGTGGCTGGGGTGTGTGGCGGTAAGGCCAGATCGTGTTTTAAGCTGATTGACAAATACGCTGGTGACTCGAAGGTGCTGGTCACTAAGTGCTCAAGGTTCAGCCCCCAGGGTATAATAGTGAGTGCGCTGGCGGCACGCTTAGGCAAGAAGTCCATGATATTCGTTCCGTGGTCTAAAGAGGATACAGAGGAGAATACCAGGATAATAAATAACGGTGGGCAGTTGATTAAGTGCTACCCTGGTTATCCGTCCGTTATAGATAAGAAGATGAAGGAACTCACCCCAGACGACGCATATATTATTCCGTTTGGAATGGAATGCTCCGAGGCGGTGGAGTCCACCAGAGCGCAGACCAGGAATATTCCATTTGACAAGATAGATAGGATAGTGATTACCCTGGGATCCGGGATGTCACTTAGTGGCCTGCTGTGGGGGATGAAGGATAAAGGCGTCCACAAAAAAGTGCTAGCGGTAATGATCGGTAAAGACACTAGGCCATCAGTAATAAAATGGTCGCCTGCCGATATGTTGGAGGATGTGGAGTTTGTCCAGAGCGGCTACAAATACAATAGGGTAGTAAAAAGCGAAATCGGCTCGGTAGCGCTGGATCCTCATTACGAGGCAAAGGCCGCAGAACTCGTGCAACCGGGAGACTTATTCTGGATAGTAGGCAAAAGATAGGCGTATAAAATGGACCACAAGTCATTATTGGAGAGATTTGCACAGGAAGCAATCGATGCTGGTATTACTGACAAGTCGGAAGCGTCGAAATTCATAAGGGTGGCCCTAATAAAAGAAATGGGGGTTCTGCCGTCCAGCATGATGGGAATGGACAGGTCACTGGATATACGGGGTAATGGCGTCAAGGCTGGCCGTAATCTGTTAGCGTACACTGAGGATGCCCCTACTGATATGTACGCTAACCAGAAAAAAGCCGGTAGGCTGTCCGTGTTCGAGGGCAGGCTAGCCGACCTTTGCATCAAGATGTGGTCGGATGCTGGTGATATAGTGCTGGACCCCTTCTCCGGAAGAGTGACCAGGCTGGCATTCTCGGTCGAGAATGGTAGGAAGTACATTGGATTTGACACATCGCCCGAGGCGTGCAAGTACAATAATGATTGGTTGGCTGGCACCGAGTACGGGGACGATGCACTGATAGTGAACGAGTCATTGATAACGTTCGACGGGCTTAATGGCGAGTCGGCTGATATGGTTTTTACCTGCCCCCCGTACTGGAACAGCGAGTTTTACGGAGATAACGGTAATGGCATAGAAGGAACGGAATCATACGGGGACTTCATAGAGGAAATAGCTGCCATATTCTGTAAGGCGTACGCGGCGCTAAAGCCGGATTGCTACTTCGTGGTGGTTGTTAAGGACTTCTACCTGCATAGGCAGATGGTGAGTCTCCACTCTGACATAATAAGGGTAATGAGTGCTATCGGTGCCGTCACGTGGGATGTAATCGCTAAGATGGCATCTAATACCAGGATTATGTTCCACAGGGACATAGCAGCTAACAGAAGGACAGCTCAAACCCACGAATACGTATTGGTGTTCAGGAAATCAGCTCATAAGAAGAACAGGGACCAGTATAGGAACAACTGTTATAATAAGAACACCAAGAGGAAGGAAGAGGATGAAGGTCTGGCCCGTGCCAGGGCAAAAATCCTAAGCGATGCCGGAGTAGATGTTAGTTCCATATTGCCGATATTGAAATATGATAAGGTTAAATAGTCTTATTAGTGTATCATGAGTATGTAAAGCGGGATTTACGCATTGACACGCTTGTCACGCCATTTGACCTATTTCCTTTCCTTTACATTGCACATTGAAAACCACATTCCCACTAAATGCGCATTTTCGGGGTTAGCGTGTCACCCGTG
>Ga0307929_1000696_pt1 | contig 30990 bp, 26 predicted proteins | sample AceLakmetage1330_FD_203160 | JGI IMG/M metagenome (GOLD analysis project Ga0307929, IMG submission 203160) | Saline water microbial communities from Ace Lake, Antarctica - #1330 | ecosystem: Environmental > Aquatic > Non-marine Saline and Alkaline > Saline | place: Antarctica: Ace Lake...
AGCCCTGTTGGAATCTCCCTCCTGAATTCTGAACCCCTGAACTCTGAACACTCGATTCATCAACGCTCAGGAAACCACGCTGGTTTTCTGCCCCACTCCTGCTATTCTACCCCGTGAACGGTTACTGTAGTTGAAACCCGCTTTTTTTAGACTTACACACATACATACTCAAAACTGGGTACCCGCATTGCACAACCGCGTCGGGACGCCACGGTCCACCTGGTGGCGAAGAATACGTTGCGAACGCGGGCTGAGCGTAAGGTGGATGCCGGCCTCTGGACGGCGTTGAGCAAGAGAGAGAGCCTGAAGGGTGGCTGGCAAAAAAAGGCGCTGTTACTTTCGTAACAGCGCCCTTTGTGCTCACGTGTTGTTTGGGTGTGTTCTATTTCTCTTCAATAATGAGTAGGGGCTGTCCTTTCTCGACGGCGTCGCCGTGGTCGGCGAGGAACTTGATGACTTTGCAGTTGCAAGGCGCTTTGATCTGGTTGAAGAGTTTCATGGCTTCAACAATACAGACAGGCTGTCCCTTTTTTACCGTTTGACCGACTTCGGAGAACTTGGGTTCGCTTGGGCCTGCCGAGCGGTAGAACGTTCCGTTGAGTGGTGCGTCAATGGTGGAGCCTTCAATGGCGGCCTCTTCAGCGGGCTTTGTTGCTTCAACAACCGTCTCTGCAACGGTTACTGCTTCAGTGGCGGCTTGTGCGGCGGCATCAACGGTGGCCTGTGATGCTGCAATGCCTGCGCCTTTGAGGCTTAAGGTTAGGTCGTTGCGTCGAATCGTGAACTCATTCAGATTCAATGCGGCGACCTTATTCGCCAGAGCGGAGAGTTCCTTGTAATCCGTATCGCTCAGGAATGCTTTTGCCGGAGCCGAGCTTTTTTCGGGAGCGGGTGGGGGGGCATCCCCTTTGCGCCGTTCAAGATCCGCAGGAGCGGAGGGCCGTTCTTCAGTGGGTAGGGCACGCCACTTGAAATAGTCCAGCGCCACTTCCGGGAAGAGGCCGTAAGAAATGATGTCCTCTTCTGCTTGGATGAACTCGGGAGGAATATCATCCGTTATGCTGGGAAGCATTGGCTTGAGTAGATCTGCTGGGCGGCAGGTAACGGCTTTTTCTTTGCCCAGAATCTTTTTCTTGAGCTTGGCATTCATCGGTGCTGGCGAGTGGCCGTAGAGTCCACGAGCGTAGTTGCGCGTTTCTTCTGTGATCATGGAGTAGCGTTTGCCGGATAGGACGTTAAGGACTGCCTGCACGCCCACAATCTGACTTGTGGGAGTGACGAGTGGCGGATAGCCCATATCGGCCCGTGCTTTCGGAAGTTCTTCAAGCACTTCGGGAAGACGATCCAGAGCACCTTGCTGATCGAGCTGCGAGCGCAGGTTGGATATCATTCCACCGGGAATGTGATGTATCAGAATTTCTGGATCAATTGAGTTGATCGGCTGGCTTACAAGATTACGCTTGGGCGCCAGTGCTTCGAAGTACTTATTGATCTTGCGTAGGCATTCGATGTCGAGATTGGCGTGATAGTCCGTTTCGTCAAAGATTGCCAGCATGGTTTCAACGGGAGGCTGCGACGAGGATCCCGACATGACAGAGATGGCGCAATCAATTGCCCCTGCGCCTGCCCGGACGCCCTCTACATAGGTGGCCGTGGCCATACCGCTCGTGGCATGTGAATGAATCTGAATGGGAACTCCAACCTCCCGCACGAGTGCCGAAACAAGTCTCTCGGCTGCAATCGGTGTGAGAATGCCTGCCATATCCTTGATGACGAGGGAGTCAATTCCCATGGCTTTCTGCTCATTTGCAACGCGCACATATTCAGCGACCGTGTGTACAGGGCTGATTGTGTATGCGAGTGTGCCCTGAGCATGTCCGCCGTGCCGCTTGACCGATTTGATTGCCTGTTCGAGGTTGCGAGTGTCATTCAGCGCATCAAAGATGCGGAAAATGTCGATACCGTTCTGGCAGGCCAGTTCGACGAAACGATCAAGAAGATCGTCGGGATAGTTTTTGTAGCCAAGCACATTTTGTCCGCGGAGCAACATCTGTAACGGTGTTTTCTTTGCTTGGGCTTTGATTTGACGAAGGCGTTCCCATGGATTTTCGCGTAGAAAGCGAAGACAAACATCGAAGGTTGCGCCTCCCCACACTTCGAGTGAGTAGTAGCCAGCGTTGTCGATGGTGTCGATGATGCCCAAGATGTCCTTGGTGCGCATCCGGGTTGCCCAGAGGGATTGATGTGCATCACGTAGGGTTGTGTCGGTAATGCGCAGTGGAATTCGTTCTGTCTTCTTGGCCGGCGTTGGTGTTGAAACACTGACCTTTACGATTACTTTTTTTGCTACAGGTTTCACCGTGTTTTTTTTGGCTATGGTTTTCTTTGTTCTCTTCTTGACTGCTTTAGCTTGGACAGGCGCCTTTTTTGCGGCTGGTTTTGTTTTCTTAGTCGTCTTCGTGGGCTTTTTCTTTGCTGGCATCATAACCTCTTTTGCAGGTTGTGGTTGTTGAATAAATGCGGGTGCGCTTTGCGCGTTAGGATCGAGGGTGTTTATAGCGTCCGATCTTTGCAAATTTATTGAACCGTTGGTCAGTGAGTCGTTTTGCTGAGCGTCGTTTCAGTTGTTTGATGTGGCGCACGATGGCTTCCTGCGTGGCAGCAATTGTGGCCTTGGGGTCGCGATGCGCGCCTCCCGCGGGTTCGTCAATGATTTCGTCGATCACCCCTAGTTCGAGCAGAGAGTCGGTTGTGACCTTGAGCGCGTCTGCGGCATCGGGTGCTTTAGCTGCATCGCGCCAGAGAATGGCAGCGCAGCCTTCAGGTGGAATGACGGAGTATACGGCATAGCGCAGCATCAGAATGACATCACCGACCGCGATCCCCAACGCGCCCCCGCTGCCACCCTCGCCAGTGATGACGACAATGATGGGGACTTCCAGCGTGGCCATTTCCGTTAGGTTTCGTGCGATGGCTTCTGCCTGACCGCGTTCTTCTGCCTCGCGACCGGGATAGGCGGCGGGGGTATCGACCATACACACTACGGGGAGACCATAGCGTTCCGCCAGTTTCATAAGGCGCAACGCTTTTCGGTACCCTTCCGGGTTAGGCATGCCGAAATTGCTAATGACTTTTTCTTCCACGGTGCGACCTTTGACCATTCCTATGAGCATACAGCGTTCGCCGTCAATGGTGGCAAAGCCGCCGATCATTGCTTTGTCATCGCCTTGGTGGCGGTCGCCATGCAGTTCGAGGAATTCACTGCACATGCCTTCAATGAAGTCACGCAGGAGAGGGCGCTCGGGATGCCGGGCAATCTGAACGGTATCCCAGGGGGAGAGCTTGGAATAGACTTTCTTCGTAACGCTTTTAGCTTTCCGTTTTAGGTTACTAAGTTCCGTTTTACGTTTGGGACTCTTGCTGATGTCGAGCTCTGAGAGCTCGGTAATTCGCTTTTCTAATTCGGCAATTTCTTTTTCAAAATCAAGGCTCATCGTAAGTTCCTGGGGTTAGGCTTTCTTGCGGCTACAGTACATCAGGACATTGTGGAGGTAGTCCTTCATTTCGGAGCGATTCACGATGGCATCGAGGAATCCATGATCTAGCAGATATTCCGAGGTTTGGAAATCAGCAGGAAGTTTCTGTTTGATGGTTTGTTCAATGACGCGTCGTCCCGCGAAACCGATCATCGCTCCCGGTTCTGCAATGTTGATGTCGCCGACGGTGGCATAGCTTGCCGATACACCCCCAAACGTGGGATCGGTCATGACCGAGATGTATGGAACGTTAGCCTTATTAAGCTTCGCTATTCCTGCACAGGTTTTTGCCATTTGCATCAGCGAAATGATGCCTTCGTGCATTCTGGCCCCGCCTGAAGCTGAGAAGAGAATAAAGGGGCGCTTCATCCGTAAGGCATGCTCTGCGGCTAGAAGAATCTTTTCTCCCGTTCCGCTGGCGAGGCTGCCGCCGAGAAACCGGAAGTCCATAACGCCAAGCACAACACGTATTCCGTTGATGTTGCCACTGCCGGTGACGATGGCTTCATTCATGCCCGTCTTGGCCTTGGCCTCTGCGGCTTTATCTGCGTAGCTTCCTCTGCCGTCGACAAAGCCAAGGGGGTCTGTGGTTGAAATGTGACTGTTGAACTCGCGGAATGTTTCTGGATCAACAATCAGGTCGAGCCGTTCTTTGTAAGTCAGCCGATCATGATAGTTGCATTTTGGGCAAACCTTTAGATTGTTTTTACGCTCTTCTTCGAAAATGTGGGATTTGCACCCCTTGCAGACGACGAAGAGTCCTTTTGCATTATCTTTTGCATCCTTCTTGGAGGATGTTGTAAACCAACCCATAGTATAATCCCTTCCGTTGTGACTGCGGGCAAGTATCAATGAGCCCGCCTGTCTATATCAAGGAGAAAAGGTAAGGTTATTGCTGCTTGGCGCGCTCCCCCCTTGCCCGGTTACTGTGTTTGGTCAGGCTGCAGCACGGTTACTTTCTGTCGACCGTCCCCCTGAATCCCGGAAATAGCGGGGACAGGTGCCAGTGACCTTGCGGAAGACCCGGGAGAAATGAAGTGGGTCAGAGAAGCCTGCCTCTTGCGCCACCTCTGAGATCCGAAGGCGCGTGTCGCGCATTAGATTCTTAGCGTGCTCGATGCGTACCTGGCGCAGGTAGGCCATTGGACTCTGCCGCATTGCACAACCGAATACCCGGCCGAAATGGTGTACGCTGAGCCCGGCCGCATCGGCCACGTTGTGGAGTGATATATCCGGGTTGCTGATCTGGCGGTGCATGAATTCGAGTGCGCGCTCCACCGACCTCGGTAGCATGGCATCGCCACTGGATTTGTGCCCGCGAGCTTCGTCAAGCAGCAGGGCAAGCCAGTTGAGAATGGCCGCTTTCAAGCGGAGGCTGCTGGTGTGCCGACGCATCAGAAACTGGGTGGCCACGTCCTGGTAAGCACGGCACAGTCGGCCCCGCGCCTGTATGGGTATTGGCGGAATAGGCGGTTCGTTGACAAACGCATCAAAGCGCGTTTCACCTGCCACGTTGAATGCGCAGGCCCAGTATGCCACGCCCGGCTTCGTCTCGGAGGAGCAGCTCCCACGATGTGCCCACCCGGCTTGTACGTGGTTGTTCGGCAGGTGCCTGCGTATACCATCGTCTTCCCAATAATCGAATTCGCCCTCCACCTGGTAGATAATGCCGATGAGGGGTATGGGCTGGTTGCGACTCCGCGTGTGGCCGTACGCGGCATGGATCAGTTTCGGGCAGGGATCGCAGCTCACCCAATCCGTGATCTCCTCCAGCATGGCGCATGTTTTATCCATGTATCTGAACCTTCCTCCTATGGACACTTGGTCAATGATAACGCATCGTAGTCGCCATCAGCAAATGTTTCCGTGGTATCTTTGCGCAACAATAACGATATACATACATATGGAGCCTAAACCATGACTATGCAACTCCCCTCCTATGACCAGTACGAAGACAATGCGCGGTTAGCACTCGACACGCTGGCGATGAAACCCACAAAAGGGGTGCCCCACTGGCTCGTGCATGTGATGGATATTCCGCTGATAGAGGAGCTGGCGGGCGTCGCCCACGGCGACTATTACAAGAACCCGACGGAGGTCTATCTCAAGATGCAGTGGAATGCCGGTGCCAGCTTTATTGATCAGTTCATTCCGGAGAATCCGCTGAGCATGGGGCAGCACGGCTACGAAAGCGATCGGCGACGGGGTGCGACCACGGGGGCCGGCCAAATCGTCTTGGACGACATGCACATTGATTCGCCCGAAGCCGTAGTTGAGCATCTGGAGAAACACGTATTTCCGAGAATGGAGTTCTGTGTCGCCGAACACCCGGAAGGCTTGCCAAACGCCGATATTAACAGATTGATCAAAGACGAATGTCGCGTGCAGGATCTATTCGGAAAGAACATGCTCAAGGTGCCTTATGGCGAATATGGTCGTTTCCCGCATCTTCGATACGGTCAGTACGGCTACGAGAATTACTTCATGGCTTATGCCCTGTACCCGGAGGTACTGGAGAGGGACTTTCGGTTGCAAGCGGATGTGGCCGAGGTCCAAAATTACGCGCGCGTACAGGCCTTTGTTCGCGGAAACCTACCGCGCGTACTGCGCTTGGATCACGACATGGCCAGCTCACGCGGTACACTGGTCGACATCAAATCGCTGGACACCCTCTGGTTTCCACACTTCGCGCGCAGCATCAAACCCTACGTGGAGGCGGGTATTCGTCTGCTCTGGCATTGCGATGGGGCGCTGATGGAGATGGTTCCACGGCTTATCGAGGCGGGTGTCAGTGGTTTCCAGGGCTTTCAGTACGAAGACGGGATGGACTACGAGAAAATTTGCGCCATGACCGACCGCAATGGTGGCCCACTCATGATTTGGGCGGGGTGCTCGGTGACTAGGACACTGCCAATGGGAACAAAGCAGGATGTGATTAACGAGCTGCGGTTCCTTGTGGAGAAGGGACCGAAAGTCGGCCTTGTACTTGGCGGGAGCAGTTCGGTGGCCCCCAATACAAATCACGAGAACGTCAGAACATGGATTGAAGGTATGAAGTACTATGCCGAGTATGGGAGGAGAACAGCATGAAGAAGGCGATAGGAAAATAGAAACGTACCGCCCGTACATAGGATTGACGGCTGTATTTCGCGTAGTCTGCCAGCTTGAGATACCTCTCTCGTTTTGTTAATAGTTCTTTTCTCGTGGCACATTCGGTGATGAAACAGGAGCAAAATGGATCAACCTAAGGCCAACAAAAGTGCATCCCCAGAAGGCAACAGTGCTATTATCCCTATCCACAAGTTGGAGGAGGACTTTTACGATTGGGAGCAACGTCATGACGCCAAGTGTTTCGAATGCGAGTGCAGCAACCACGACCTTGTTTTCATTGGCGACTCGTTAACACATTTCTTTGAGGGCCACCCTGATTATCCTGGACGAGGCGAAGACGTATGGACGCAGTTCTATGCGCCCCGTAGTGCCCTCAACCTCGGGTTTGGTTGGGATCGCACCCAAAACGTTCTGTGGCGACTTGGACATGGAGAGTTTGCGGGCCAAACGCCCCGCTTGGTTGTGATCTTGATCGGCACCAACAACTTGACGGGCACTGACAATGCTCGTACCAACACCTCCATCGAGATTGTCGAGGGCATACAAGCCGTTTGTCGACACATTAGAGAGGCATCACCGAATAGCCACATTCTCCTTATGGGCCTCTTCCCCCGTAGCGAAGCGGGGAGCCCTTTGCGCAACGAAGTCCGTGAAATCAACAACATGCTGCAATCTATGTATGAAGACCATCAGTTGATTGAATTCCTAGACATTGGCAACCGTTTTCTTTCCGATGACGATTCAATATCAACGGATATCATGAACGATGGCGTACATCTGACGAAAAAGGGATACCAGATCTGGAGCGAGGCACTCGACCCCGTGATCAGCAACGTGTTTGGCGCGATCAACGTTTTGCGAGCAGAAGCCACGCTGATGTCATGACGGCGAGGGGCCCCCATTGTGTTGTCTCGGAAAGGGCGGTCTGCAGTCCCTTCAGGATGGGGTCCTCTGTGCCCCCGGTAACTGCCTGCTGGTAGGCGTTTTGTACCGCTTCAAGATTGGTCTGTTGGATATGTGCCTCTAGGGCTGCGTGCTTACGGTGCCACGCGGGCGTTTTGTGTGCGAGGTGTTCGGCGAGCGCTTGGTGGGGCGAGGTGCTGCTGTACGCTTTGAGAACCCATTCATTACTGATGCCCAGATAGTGGCAAAGCACGTCCATCAGTTCGTAGCGGTCCTCACGCGTTGAAAGTGAATTCAGCATGCGAAAAAGTTGCGGCATGTGATCCGTGTTGCCTAGGCGCAACAGCGCACGACAGGAGGAGGATACGAGGTGCTGGCTCTGCTGCAGGTTCGTGTCTGTGACGAGGTTGGCCAGAGCCGGCGCCACGGATGCGTCCCCCAGTTTGCCCAGTGCACGCGCTGCCATGGCGCGCACACGGACGGCGTGCGTTGGGGCAAGCTGCTTGACTAGCTCGTCGCGGGCGGGGGCATAGGCCAGCTCACCCAGTGCCCACGCAATATGGTCGGCGACAGATCTGCGGTTTTCGTCGCGCAACATTTCGAGCAGCTTGTCGCCGGCGAGTGCCGATTGCATCTGCGCCAATCCTCGAATGGCTGCGACACGCACGTCATAGGAGGGGTCATCCAGCAGTTCGACGAGCGCGTCGAGCACCATGGGGCTGGCCTGCTGCCCCAGCCAGTTCGCCGTGTGCATCCGCTTTGCCTCGTCTTCGTGGTAGACGTTGCGCTGTGCGAAGGTGACACGCAACGGGCTGGTCGATAGCGCCAGGAAGAAGTCGGTTACATCGAAGTAGGGCCGTGTGTTGGGAATCCTCCGCAGCTGAAGCAGGATCGCGGTTGATCCCAGTACGCCGGTGACCATGAGGTAGGCCTTGATTATGTCGATCGTGAACCACCCCCCAAGCCCCTCTGCCATGCCCATGGGAATGGCGACATCTTGAAGCAGAAAGCCAGCAATCAGCGCAAACAGTGACGCCACGCCCATGGTTGCTGCCTGAAACAGGTTCATCGCTTCGATTGAATCTTTCCGACGGACCATGGCATGTTGGATTGAGGTCATGGCGATGCCGGTTCCGGCCCCCAGTGCGCCACCGACCAAGCCATGCGTGAGCAGTACGACCAGCGATACCCACTCCTTGGGGGTGAATGCGGCATGGGCATCAAAGGGGCTGAGCAGCACGTGAAACGGAAGAAACAGTATCGCCAGGTAAAGCAACCCCTTCAGCATGGGCTTGAATCCGAGCTGATCGGCAATATGCCCCCAGAGCAGCAAGGAAAGGGCGCCGCCGAGTGTCGCGGCGAACAGCATCCAACTGACCACATTACTCGGGACGTTGAGCATCTGCTTCAGGTAGAGCGGATAGAGTGGGAGTCCCATGACGACGAACAGGCACGATATCAACAGCGGAGACCGCAGCAGGCGGGATGTCTTCATCACAGCGAGCACCCGCTTCACCTGGATGCCACTGAGAGGCTTTTCGTCACGATTGCTGATTTCCGGAATACGACGGACCCAAAACAGGTTGTTGATCATGCCGGCAGCCGCGAGCATGAGCAGGGCTTTGAATTGCCACTCCGTGATGTGAGCGCCCACGAACAGCGGAATCAGGCCACAGATCAGTGCCGAGACGCTTGTGAACGAGAAGCGCATCCGGGCGAAGAAGCGGCCTCGATCTCCGTTGGTGGTGATATCTTTGAGCAGGGGTTGCCACACGGCCCCTGCGCCAATGCGTTGCGTCGCTGCGTAGCCGACCATGATCGCGAGGTACAACGGAAAGCTCAGGTGCGAAGCGGGAATCGCACACAGAAGCACGATACACACCAGTCGAGCGGCGGCGGTGGCGGTCAATACCTGCACCATGCCGATGCGTCGGATGTTCTCAAGAAACGCGAGGCGTAGCAAGCCAACGAGCGGCATGGCTGCCAGCACGTAGGCAATACGTTTCGGCGTGAACCCCAGCACATCGTTGGCGTAGAGCATCATTATTACGCCCTGCATGATAAAATTGATGCCGCCCATGAAGAGGTTTGCCAGTAGTGCGCTACGCTGCCCGAGTGCGCGCTGTGCTGCCGTCAGACTGTTGTTTCTTTTCTCTATAGACATCCGGGGAGTCTTTCGCAGGGCGGTGCGGGGAGTAAAGCAGAAACTGGCTGAATGCGCCCCTACTTGCCCTCGGTGTCGAGCCGTTTGCGGTATTGTTTGATACCTCGTTCCATGACGGATAGTGTAACGATTTTCAATCGTGTCATTCGCATGGCTCTTGCTGTAGTACGTGACAGTGTTGCGCGTTGTAGTGCGTTATTGCATGACGGATTCCCGGCCGTCAGGCGGGGTGGTTGTGGAGGGGCGACGGACCAGACGCAGTATGGGGCTACAACTACGGGGAAGACCAGACGCAGTCTGGGGGTACAACGCGGGGAATTGAGAATGTGTTTAGACCTTACCGTCGTCTGAAGTTTTGTGTGCCGCCGTGGAACATGCCTCGGAATGAGTAGCAGACTTCGAGTTCGTTTCGGCAATTGTACCAGCAGGCTTTACATGTGTTGGTGCGGTGCATCTCTTTCAAGCGGCTACAGAGCGTTTTGGCATCGTTCTTGAGGATATGGCCTACGGGGTGCGCTTGATCTTCCGGGCATTTTGAAACATTGCCCCTAGGGTCGATGTTCACCATGTAGCGTCCTGCGATACATCCAGGAACGCCCCCCGTCAGTGCCTGATCAAATTTCTCCAGCACGACGGGATTGGTCACGAAGTTTGGGTATTGGCGGTGCAGGTCCAGGAGTGTTTTTGAGACGGGTTTTGGATAGATGCGTTCCGTATCGCCTGTCTTCAGTGTTGAGTAGGCCTGCACGCGGAAGTTGCAGCCAATGTCTGTGGCAAGGTCTGCGAGTTTGGGGATGTCGTCCAGGTTGTCATGCATCAGCGTAATCATCATGTTGACCTGGGGGCGTTTTTTGATGCGGGCGTTCTGTAGCAGACGGAGGGCGTTTACGGCCTTATCAAATGCGCCCTCATGCCCGCGAGCGGCATCGTGTCGCGTAGCATCTGCGTAATCGAGGCTGACGCCGATTCCCCAGAGCCCCGCTTCGGCAAGATTTCGGGCCATTTCTGGTGTCACCAAAGAACCATTCGTGCTGATGAAAGGGAAGTGGTAGCGTCCAACGGCTCGAATAATGTCCGGCAAATCCTTGCGGAGTAACGGTTCGCCTCCTGTCATGCTCACAACCATGGTTCCCATGCGGGAGAGACGTTCAGCAGAGCGCTCAATTTCTTCAAGCGTCTGGTCCTTTTCTTCGCTTTTGTCTTTTTTCCAGACCGAGCAGAATGCGCAGCGGAAGTTGCAGGCGTCTGTCAGTTGCCATGAGCACCAGACAGGCTTGCGCATCATAAACGTCTTGAAGAGTCGAAACTGTTTTGTTCTGTTGCTGATTGGGTTTAGCTGTTGTGGTTTCAATGTTCGACTTTCTATTTAAGGGCCAAGGCGCGTTCGCGCCATATTTGAAATACGATGAGTGTCCAGAGTTTGTGTCCTTGAAAGGGTTGCCCAGACCGGAACGCCTCGATTGCTTTCTGAACAACGCTGAGGTCGTGGAATATTCCTTCCCGTCGAAGCCGGTCGACATTGAGATATTCGTCTATGAGTTGTGTCATTGCACGATTGTTGTTGGCGTCTATGGGTAGGCTTGTTCCGCGCTTTGGTTTAGTAAATAGGGTCTGAGGGATATAGCGATCATATAGCAGTCTGCGATTGATATATTTTCCGTACCGCTTGCGGAATTTCATGGAATCGGGAAGTTGGTTCGCAAATTGAAACACATCGGCATCAAGATAGGGGTTAACGGTGTGGAGAGAGTGGGCCATGCAGCTTCGCTCAAACTCTCTGTCCACGCAGTCGGTGCTGTATGTTGAATAGAGCGATTTCTGGATACGCCCTGAAAGGGGTACCCCTTTAAGGTCCATAAACGTACGATAGAAATTGCCCTCCTTCACGTCAACAGACATGCCCAGTAATGCTTGAATTTCGGTACTACTCCACTTGGTGAAGAAGGTCTCGAAAAAGGACCGGCCTCCAAGGTAGGTCATCAGCGGCATATTAGGGAACTTATCTTGTAATTGCGGCGATTCGAAGAGCTTTCTACTGGTGCTCATGAAAGCCTTGCGGAAGGGCCAGGGCATGTGCTTGTAGTATTTGTACACATACGCGAGGTCGAAGTTTCCGAAGAGAAAATCGGATGCTGCGCCTGTGAAGGTTACATCTGAATGCTGCTTCGCCAAGGCGGTTCCAAAAAAGGCCGTGCCCGCCCCGAGATCGGAGAAGGGCTCATCGTGGACATCGAAGAGCTTGAATGTGAGATCAAGAAAGTCCTGTTCTGTGAAAAGGTGGCTGTGATGTTCGACCCCGAGATGATCGGCAATTGCTTTTGCATGAGGTCTTTCGTCACAATTCTTGTCACCAAAGCCCACGACAAAGGTTGAGAGCTTTTTGGTGGTGACCTTTTTGAGTAGGGAAAGCACCAGTGCTGTATCGAGACCGCCTGTTACAAAGCATCCAATCGGTTCGCTCAGGTGTGCCACTTGTTTCTCCACCGCACGTGTGAGGCGCTTGTCCAATTCGTCGATGTAGTCTTCCTCCGACCACCCCTCCGTTGGCACAGGAACGCGACCTTTGCGCATATTGGCTTCTACAAGTTGGATTGTGTGCGTTTGCAGGTCGTAGACCAAGCTGGCTCCCGGAGCCAGTTGATGGATTTCTTTGTAGATGGTTCTGGGGTGGGGGACGTATGCACTCGCCAGATACCAATATAGGCTTTCCTCGTCCATTTCGGTAGAGACGCCCGGAAGTTTAACAAGGGCCTTGATTTCAGATGCAAAGGCAAAGAAAGCATCGGTTTTTGTATAGAAGAGCGTTCTCTGGCCCGTGATGTTTCTTGCCAGTACTACTCTATTGTTTTGTCGATCTAGGATCGCGCTGCTGTAGGGCCCATGCAGCGCAGCACAATACTGGGGGCCTTGTTTCATGTAGAGGTCAGTCAGCAGCATGCCGAAATCATGTTTTTCGGATGTGCTGCCGTTGGCCGAGTGGAGTGCTTCGGTATTCGAGAGATAGCCGTCAAACGCATGTAGAATGCCCGAGCCGTCGTGGGCTTCCATATCCTTTTGGAAGAAGGGCTCGAATGGCAGGGATCGGAACCCCAAGCCGATGCCGTCCTTGCTCCAGGTTTTGGCATGCTGAGGGCCTCTATGTTTCAGGGTTGCGCTCATCGTCTCCAGGCGGTCTTCACCTAGAGGCGATCCCTCTATGTTAATATAACCAAATACTGCACCCACGGTTGATCCTTTATCGTTGATTGTGCTCGGGAGCAGCAGAAGCGCTTGGCGGACATACTACTCATGTAGGCGGAATGCTGTCCAGTCAGAAGCCGCTGTTGAGGGTTGTTCCTCGCCTATAGAGAAGTACATTCGATAGTAGGAACCAAGCGAAGGGGATGGCAACGAGAAGGAAACATGCCCATGCGCCCGCTATGGGTAAGAGCAGTAGCGGTATCAGGAGTTTCCCAATGGCTTCTTGTCGAACCCATCGCCGTCCGATTTCATGGCGGTCGAACGTTGTCATATTCACGGCGTGTGTGGTCAGGAAGAGTGACGCGATTGCGACACTAATCAGGAATGCCAATTGGACGGGACCGAACCCCATTCCGGTCCACAGTGGTGACGCGAAGAGGATTGCCAGACTTCCTGCCTTTAGCATCACGATATAGCCTTGGAATCGACGGGAAACAGAAAGCGTGTCGCCTTCGCCGACGGTTACGCCGGAGAAGGTCGCCATGGTAACCGCGCTCCTCATACTGTCGTTCTTTACGTCTTTTAGCGTGGCGCCAGCGTTGAATAGAATATGGTCTAGGAATTGAATCGCGACGACTGTCCAGACTAGGTTCCATGCGGGGCCACTCCCCAAGGAACCTTCGGAAACAAGAACAGCCCCAAGCAAACACATTAGCGCTGTCGATGCCGCAAAAATGAGGTCAGATCCCGGCAGTCGCTTGCTCCAGACGTTGTATTGGAATCCGAGAAAAGCGGCCCCGAGAATAATCAAAATGGGCCACGTGCCGCTGGTGTTGAGTATCACGCAAGCAAGCGTGGCCACGATACAGGCAAAGACCACCCCCCAAGCGGATTGCTTGGATAGGGTTCCGCTGACTAGCGGGCGAGCGGATAGAGAGGCTGAGGATTGATCAATTTCTGCATCACAGATGTCATTATGAATAAAGCCCCAAAGATTTGTCAGCACGGCCACTATTAACAGGACGAGCACATGGCGTCCACTCAGGCTGCCGCCTTGCAATGCAAGTGCGCCCGACAGGGTCACACCGCAGAGAAATCCTGCAAATTCTACGCGTCCCAGTTTAAGAAATTCCAGCAGTATATCTTGCGCGATCATGAGCCATTCACTAACGTGTTAACTTCCGAAAAGGATTTGGTCAACTCTCGGATTTATTAGTCCAAACCATAGATGAGCCTGCGGAGCAAGACGAGGCATAATTACCTTCCGCCCCAGTTGGAGTCATGGAACGAGATCGTATTCCTCAGAAGCTGAAAGCCATTCTTGCGGGCAGACTTTCTAGTGAAACCCTCGCATTGGCGCTCACGTCAGATCTCACGCCCGAGGGCTTGTTTGGCTGTGAATGGCTCATCGTTACCGATGTTTGCTTGCGCGTTTTCAATCTTGAGGGGGGGGTGGGGGCACAAGAGCGCCTCGCGATCCAGTTTGATGCGCTAGCTGAGGTAGAGCTTATTGCGCTTGTTGGATGCAGCGCCTTAGAGTTGAAGACAAATGCGGGCGTGCTCAATGCGATCTACTTTTCGGATGCCAAAAGCGCAGAATTTCACCAAGCCCTTTACGTTATTGAAAAGGTGCGTCGGGGCGAGGGGTTAACCGCGGAGGATATCGCGTCGCCAATTCGTCGTTGCCCTAAATGCAGCCGTCCCATTCCCGAGCATTATTCGCACTGCCTCTATTGTCACAAACGGCACGGAACCTTGTGGCGGATGCTGAAGTTCTCAAAGAAACATCTGTCTTTGCTGTTTGGTATTTTTGGGCTGATTATGCTCTCGACGGTGGCGGGGCTGATTTCCCCACAAATTGTGAAGGTTCTCATTGATTCTGTATTCAGGGCCGATCCGGTGGGTTCAAGTGTTTATCCGTTACGGCATTGGCATCTTCCCTTGATTGGCCTTTTGTTTTTGGTTTACGCGATTCAGCAAATCTTTGCGGGTCTTCAGGAACGTGTGGGTGGCGTTGTGGGTTTTCGCACGGTCTATGATTTAAGAGCGGCGATTTACAGTCGGCTTCAGGAACTCTCGATGTCATTCTTTGACAAGCACCATACTGGGGCAATCATGGCCCGAGTCAATCAGGACACGGCAGAAGTGCAAAGATTGCTTGTAGACTTTGTTCCCATGACGCTTGAAGCCATCTGTACGTTAATCGGAGTTGGTATCCTTCTTTTCGTGATGAGTTGGCAGTTGACCCTGTTTGTCACGATTCCCATTGTGGGGACGATGCTTTTTCTGCGATGGGTGCTTCCCATGGTGAAGTCCTACTATCGTCGCTATTTCCATAATCGTTCTCGTCTGAGTGCGTTTGTGAATGACTCGCTCTCGGGGATCCGGGTTGTCAAGGCGTTTGGCCAGGAGTCTCGTGAGATGGCGCGGTTTGATCTCCGAAGTTCCTCGTACCGAGATTCTGGAATTGAGCTTGTTCGACGCTGGAGCCTTTTTCATCCGGTCATGTTTTTCATGATCATGTGTGGCATGATTACCGTCTGGCTGGTAGGGGGGCGGCTCGTTTTTCGTAATCTCATGAGCATCGGTGCGGTTGTCGCGTATTCCCAGTACATGATGATGTTTTACCGCCCTGTCTTCATGTTAGCCCGGATGTCGGAGAGTATTACGAGTGCGCTCAGTGCTGCCGACCGTGTTTTTGATATCATTGATACCGACCCCGATGTCAAGGAAGCCTCTAACAGCGTTCCGTTGACGGCGCTGCATGGTGAGATTGAGTTGAAGCACGTGACGTTTGGGTATGATCGCCATAAGCCCGTGTTGCGGGATATTTCCCTTAAGATTGCACCGCAGGAGCGCATTGGATTGGTGGGGCGGAGTGGTGTGGGGAAGACAACATTCATCAATCTTGTGAGTCGGCTATACGATGTTAATGAAGGGTCTATTGAGATCGACGGTATCGACGTTCGAAAGATCCGCCCGTCGGATTTTCGGCAGCAGATTGGGATTGTGCTTCAGAACCCCTTCCTGTTTAACGGCACGATTTACGACAATATTGCCTATGCTAAACCGGAGGCATCGCGCGAGAGCATTGTTCGTGCTGCGATGGCTGCGAATGCGCATGATTTCATCATGAGTAAACCGGATGCATATGACACAGAAGTGGGGGAGGGTGGGGGTCATCTCTCTCAGGGGGAGAAACAACGGATTTCCATAGCGCGTGGGATTCTGCGTTCCCCCGCGATCCTTATTCTGGATGAGGCAACATCATCGGTTGATCTTCAGACAGAAACACAGATTTTTGAGGCACTCAATCAACTTATGGAGAATCGGACGACAATAGCCATTGCGCACCGCCTCTCCACCTTGCGTCATTGTCATCGCCTCGTCGTGATCGAGGACGGTAGGATTGCCGAGATAGGGACGCACGAGGCGTTGATGGAAAAGCGGGGGAAGTTCTATCAATTGGCCACCGCCCAGACGGATCTATCGAAGATTATGGATGTATAGCGATTGTTTATTATGAAGACACTGGGACCAGAAGATATCAGATTCACGCGGAAGGAGCCCAACCGGCTTTCGGCGATCCTTTCGGATGGAGCCGTTTTGGAGGATGTTCAGATTGCGAGCCTGTTTCCTTTACGAAATCCCGAGAGCATCCTCTCGGTATATCAGGGAACGGGTAGCGATAGAGCTGAGGTAGGCCTTGTTGTGGAATTTGAATCGTTTTCGCAAGAACAGCAGCAGATGTTGCGAGACTATCTGGCTTTTTCGCATTTTCTGCCTGAGATTGTTGAGGTGATGCGGATAATGCATTCGGCAGGGGTCGATGAATGGAACGTGGTGACTGATCGCGGCAGTAAGGTGTTTTATCTGTCCGATGCTCGTAACAACATCGTGGTTTCCGACGACGGAATTCTGTTGATTACAGACACCGACAAATGCCGTTACAGAATTACGGATTACCGCCGAATGCGTGGGCGATCCCAGCTGCTTGTTGAACGCGCCCTGCCATGATGTGAGTGAGGCGTGAGGTGTTGGGGATAAGCTGGTTAGAACCGGAAGTTGACGCCGCCGCCTACCGTGGTCTCTTCGAATTGCTTCACTTGAAAATCAACAGTGATTGTATCGGTGAGGTAGATTTCGATTCCTCCAATGACGCCTATCGTATCATTCGCCTCAAAGGAATCGCCTGTTAGAGAAGAATACAACGGTCCGGCATAAAGCATGATGCTCTCGGGGGTGAATAACTTGTTGCCGTCGGTGTGGTTTACAAGTGCCACGGTTAGTGCAACGGAAAGTTCATCCCAGTCGATGGTGTTGGAATAGTATTCGACACTGGAGCACAGGTATTCGGTGGTAAAGTTCAGTCGGACGACATCTTCAGCCGGAACAGGCTCACGGATAAAGTGGTTAAGAAGATTTATTCGTATCCCAGCCCCATAAATATCTTCGGAATTGGATGTGGCGGAGGGCTGAATCTTGTTTTCACTAGAGCCGCCTGTGGCATAGATCGTGAACCAATCAAAAATGTTATATCCCAAATAACCGAGTACGGAGTCGGTTTCCATGACCTGAATGGCGCCTGATGCGTCCCAGACAATTTCACGTTTTCCCTGCGCGGCATATAGGCCTGCACTCACTCTGGAGAGATCCTTCCCTTTGATCAGATAGTCAGAGGGAATGTTGCTGCTGCCTATGGGCATTGCCCGCAGGGATAGTGAGCTAGCAAAGATTGCGATGGTGCAAGCGATTTGTATTTTTATATTTTTCTTCATGGGCGACATAGTAAGGTTTGCGATTAGTGAGTTTCAAGCATATATTCACCTTCTGAATTTTAGTGTGCCTACCGGTGGGCTCGAATATGTTATTATGAAAGGATTAAGAGATGGTACGCGTAACCCTGTCACTTCTGGTTTGCTCTCTCGTTCTGTCGGGTTGTTTTCCTACCCAAGCGCCTAAACGTTTTACGGTTTATCATTCTGCCGCTGAAGCTGCCGGTGCGACAGACCTCTTTCACCTTGATCTTCGTGGAGCTGGACTGACGGAAGTGCCCTCAGATGTCTTTTCGCTCCAGGGGATGGCTAAACTGACTTTACGTGATAATACTTTGAATACGCTACCCGTTGAATTTGGTGCGCTTCATACCCTTCCCTGGCTTGACCTCGGGAGTGCTGGGGTGAAGAATCTTCCGCCGGAGATTGGTCAGTTGGACTCCTTGATTACGTTCTATTTGAGTGGGAATCAGCTTCAAAGTCTTCCGCCGGAGATTGGCCAGCTTAAAGCGTTGAACTATTTGAATCTTGATCATAACAAGTTGGCTGAGTTGCCGCGCGAGATTGGGTTGCTTCAAAATTTAAAGTGGCTTCGCTTGAATGGTAACCAGCTCGTCGTGTTGCCTGACGAAATTGCGGATCTTGAGAATCTGGAACGGCTCTATGCGCGCAATAATAAGTTGAAGGCATTGCCAGGCGATTTGGATAAGCTCAAGAATATTGAGTGGATCCTGCTTGAAGGTAATGTAATTCCAGAGGAAGAGCGTGAGCGTATTCGGACTGCACTCCCGAATTGTGAAGTGGTGTTTTGATGGGGAAGTGCACCCCATATTTTAAGCATGTGTCGCTATGATGAATATGGATGAGCTTAGAGCGAAACGCGGTTTTGTTTCGGATATGGACGGCGTTATCTATCATGGTAATCGAATCATTCCGGGAGCGTCGGAATTTGTTGAGTGGTTGGACCAGAACGATAAGAAGTATCTTTTTCTCACAAATAGCAGCCAGCGATCGCCGCGTGAGTTAAGTCGAAAACTTGAACGGCTTGGTGTGAATGTTGCCGAAGAGCATTTCTATACAAGTGCCATGGCGACGGCGAGTTTTCTAGAAAAGCAGTGTCCCGGCGGCAGTGCGTATGTGATAGGGGCTCCCGCGCTCGCCAACGCGCTTTATGATGTTGGCTTTACCATGAATGACTCCGACCCCGACTACGTGGTTGTTGGGGAGACCTCAGCCTATACGTATGAGCGTATTTGCGAGGCTGTGTCCCTTGTAAACAAAGGCTCTCGCCTGATTGGTGCAAATCCGGATGTGACGGGGCCTGTAGAAGGGGGTATTGTTCCCGCAACGGGAGCGCTTATGGCCCCCATTGAAATGGCCACTGGCTCTAAGGCATACTACGTGGGGAAGCCAAATCCGGTTATGATGCGGATTGCGCTGCAGAAAGTGGAGTGCCGCCGCGAAGATACCGTGATCATTGGGGATCGCATGGACACCGACATTGTGGCGGGTATCGAGGCGGGGATTGAGACTGTATTGGTTATGACCGGAGTGAGTAATCTCGAGAGCATTAGGCAGTTTGCATATCGCCCCTCGTTGGTGCTCGAGAGTATTGCCGCGATTGCGTCTCCCTGATGTAGTTTAAACGTGTCGTGCTGCTGTCAAAGCACTTTTAGAAGGTATTTCTGATAGACTGTGAGGTTGTGGTGTGTACTGTAGTGCACAAAGTGTGCTCGCTGGTACGCGGCAGTGAGATACGCTTGCGCGTGTGGGAACCAGAAGTAGGGCGGCTTGTGGCCTTATTGTGAACGTAGTGTTTTGAGAATGGTGCTGTTGACGGGCGGGCATCCCGCCACGAAAACTCCCTGATCCCGATGGCATGCCGTGCAATTCCCAATGCAAAGTGTGCCTTTTGGAAGCTCTGCGTGTCCTTTGCCAATGGCAATGTTGATTGGGTCGCCATCGGGAAAGTACTCCCTCAATTCAGAGCCGTGTTTGCGCAGAAACAGGAACAATGTTGATTGGCACGCACTGCATGATTGGTTGTCATAGATGGTGACGTCAGGAAATTCGATGGCCAGATTCTTGGGTGCGGCGGCAAAGGGATCCCCAAAGGACTGCCAGTTGTCGGGGGAGACGTGTAGGCGAGCCAAGTCAATAACGCCATAGCCGCGTTCGGCACCGAGGCGCAGATGTGGGATGTCTTCAGCATTACGTCCCATTAGGTTGCAGGCTACGGCATCGGCGGCAAACGCGTCTGGCGCAGCAAGCACTACGTGAAGGGGTTTGGGGGTTCCCGCACTAGGGCCAAGGCCCTCCATTCCGATGGTGCCGTCGATGATGGAAAAGTCGGGGCGAAGCACGGATGCCATGTCAGCGATGGCAATTTCCAGTGATCGTGCATCTTTTCTGTCTTGTGTGGGAAGCATATGGAGATCCACTTTGCTGCGTCGCCAGAGGCACCCCTTCATGTTCTTGACCGCGAGCGTAACGCCGGTATGCATGTGGGTTTTCATCACAGGAATGGAGACGACACTATCGAACTCAAGAGCCTCGGGGCAGACGCGTAGGTGGTCAATGGCCTCACCTTCCGGGACGGCCACCTTGACGTATTGACGAGCATCCATATCAATGAGTGGACAGTTGCGCTCACGGGCAACGGTCGCAATGCCGCATGCCTCCAGAGCCTCGAGTGTGTTGACTCCTGCGATGGGACTTTCACCTACAGCAACGGTTGCGCCTGCTTCGTTGAAGGCGTCAATCGCAGCTGCGACCACATCGGGGTTTGTTGTGACGCCAGCCCCCGGTGCCGCACACCGCCCTGCGTTGGGTTTCAGTAAGAAGCGTTTGCCTCGGCAGGGATCCAGCGAGAAGGCGGACAGCACCGTACGCGTTGCCCGATAGGCGTCGGTGTCTTTTGCTGTTGCGACTCTGCGGGCCTCGCTGGGAGATGTGAACATGGCATTCATGGCGGACAGAATACGCTATTGTCAGAATAGGGCAAGCGGAAGTCGGAGGTCGGATGTTGCATGCACGGGTGTGCGTATATCGTAAGGCGTTTTGCATCGTGTCCACATTCGCCCCCAGGTGGACCGTGGCGTCCCGACGCGGTTGTGCAACGCGAGAGCCCAAGGTGTGACAGTGTGCTCCCTTGGTCTCTCCTGTTTCTCTTCAAGGCTCCCTTATTTGCTCAACGCCGTCCGGAGGCCGGCATCCACCGTTTCTCTTCAGGCTCTCTCTTGGCAGGTCGTTCGTACTCGTACACGCAAATCTCCCAAATCCTGGAGAGCACGAGGGGAAGAGAGAGCGGCGTGTAGAAGTAAGTGCAAGTGTACGCGTACGGATAAGGAACCTACGGAATCGAGCGGAGCGTATAGCATGCAGGTGACGTTCTATGGACGGTTGCAGCATGTAATGGGGGCACGCACTACGCTGAAATGCTGAGCGTGAGCACGAATGTCTCATTGATAATGCTGATTGTGCTGTCAAATCCAGCGCAGGAGAGTTGATCGACTGCAGATTGAATATGGTTGCGCCCGGGGGCTGCCATAACCACGGTGTCCCCTGGTGCCACAAGTTTGCGAATACACCGGGTCAGTGACGACACTTGCTGGGATTCGTAAAGCAGGTCGCTGCCAAGAATAACGTCGAAGTTTTCGATTACCTCAAGCTGAACGGGGATGGCTCCAAAGGTGCGCTGGAGGGTTCGGGTTGGCCAGTGTGTGGGTGTGGCAGGCTGTACAGTCATGGCATCAGCACGAGGGGGTGCGTTCAAGCAACTTGTTTTTGATTGTTTGATACGCCTCGGTGTAATGAGGCCCCATTTGGGCTTCGCGATGATCAAAGCCGAAGGCGCGTCGCTTGACGGCTAGAATCGGTGGCGCCTGAATCCGTTTTGCGAGCCCCATCCCCTGATAGAGGTTCCACCAGCGCTCCAGATCAGCAATGAAGGTTGCTGCGTCTGGGAAGAGCTCTGAGAGGCTGCCGTTGTAGTCCAGCTTGGTCTCCAGCGTCTCGTCAGCGTACCATCTTAGAATGTCTTCAGGAGTGGCTCTGTCCCACCACTCGACCCAGCTTTGAAATAGTGCATCGTGATAGGGGTAGATCAGGGGGTCCCCTTTGCCCTCGTCGACGTTTTGGGCATCGCTTAGCTCGGCTGAGGGAACAATATTGATCGAACCATGGGGAATCAGTTCCCGATCAAATATAGTGGTGTTAAGATAGTCGGCAAGGGCATAGACTTGTGACTTCCATAGGTCGGCAATGCAGGCGAAGTATCCTCCAAGATCGCCGTACAGCGTCGTGTATCCCACCGTGATTTCTGTCTTGTTGGCATTGCAGGTGAATGCCCCACCGAAGGATGAGGCTAGCGCTGCAAGAATGCGTGAGGAACGATCACGTGCCTGAACGTTTTCCTGCATGAAGCTCGTTAGGGGGAGCGCGTGCGATAATGAGCCATCTATGCTCTTAATCTGTATGCCGTCGAGTTGCTTGAGCGTGAGGGCAACACTTTTCTCGATTGAGACATCGGCATAGAAGCATCCCGCATTCTCAGCCAGTGCCCGGGCAAGGTTCTTTGTGGTGTCCGAATTGAAACGACTGGGCATATTGACCAGCAGGAGGTTCTCTGGTGGTAGAATTTCGGCATGGATGGCCGCGACCACGGCAGAGTCGATGCCACCGGAAACGCCGATCACGGCTCGCTCAATTTTGCATAGCTCCATGAATCGCCGCGTACCGTAGGTGAGGGCGGTGTGCATATCGGCAATGCTGTCTTCTCGAGGGACATGATGATTGGCAAATGTGGCACCATACCCCAGGGGGAGGTTGAGGGTTAGTGTGGTGGCTTCAAAAGGAGCACCGCATCGGATGTGGTTGCCGTGTGCGTCATAGGCGCATGAAGCCCCGTCAAAAGTAAAAACCGTTTTGCCGTTATTCTGAATGCCGACGTTGTTGACGTAGAGCAGGGGGCGCCCCAATTTGCGGGCATGCGAGGCAAACACGCGATTGCGTTTGTGGTTCTTGTTGAGCGTGAATGGTGATGCACTGGCATTGATGAACAGATCTATTTCGCGATGCTCTGCCAGTATGGCGAGGGGCGAGATGGCGTAGTCCATGTCCCACGCATCTTCACAAAGAATGCAACCCAGCGTTGCTCGCGAGGTTTGGAATGGCTTCAAAAGGTCGCTGACGTCACAGTGTTTTTCAAATGCCAGCTTTCGAAGATCGAAGAAGTGACGGCTGTCATCGAACTGGCGATAATTCGGCATCAACGCTTTAATCCCGTAGGGGTAAGCACTTCCGTCCGGGGGGATGAAGTTTCCATTCTCGGCGACAAAGACGGCGTTATATTTTCGAACGCGACCATCTTCGTTGCGACGATTCCAGTCAATGGCCACATTACCGAAAACGACAATGATCCCCAGACTTGCCTGGCGAATTTTGTTTCCGCAAGCTTCGCACTGCCGCAAAAACGCCTGATGCTCCCACGCATCTCCCAAGAGGTATCCTGGGACGGCCATTTCGGGGAATATCAGCAGTTCAATTCCCTCCTGAATGGCGATTTGGATTTGCTTCAGGATCGTGTTGGTATTTTCGCGAGGCCGCCCGGGAAGAACGTCAATTTGGGCGAGGCGACAGGTAATTGTGCTGGGGGGCATGGTTAGGACTCCGTCGTGTCATCAGCAGGCTCTGCGCTGGCTTCATCCGCAGTCGCCGCTTTGGCTGTCTCTGCGGCTTCCTGTCGCTTGGTTCCCCACAGATCATCTTCGATACGTTTCAAGCGTTTGAAGAACCAAAAGAGGACGCCGGCGGCTGTAAGCACTACGGCGAGCGATAGCAAAACCATGAACATATTACGCATGGAGACATCATAGGAAGGGGGCTGAAACGTGTCGAGTGTGAATCATGGGGGAGTGGCCATGCCCAGAATGTCACAGATACTGCGCAAGCTCGCCACTCCGGGAGGGACTCTGCCTCACCCGTTGGCATCGTTTCCCTCAGGAACCGTAGTTGTCGCACAGGAACTTCTGTTGTCAGATGCACTGCTTGACCCGCACCCCGTCGTCATTCGCACGCTGGATCTCGGAGGCGACAAGATGCTACGCTTTGGTGGTGCCGGGAGAGATCTCGCCATGCGGGCGGGGTTACGGGGTTTAGCCTATTCTCTGGACGAGAAGACCATGTTCCGCACTCAGGTCCGGGCAATCTTACGAGCTGCCCAACGTGGGAATGTGAGCATGATGTTCCCCATGGTGATGGGCGTGGCGCATCAGGCGATTCTCGCACGCCGGAGGCGGGGCCTTAGCCATTAGTTTGAGTCTTTCTTGCACGAGTCCGGTTGAAGGAGGTGAAATCACTCAACTGCACATGCGTGCCTGTCGCAGAAATGAGGCCAAGCTTTTCAGAAAAATTAATGTTTGTGAAATGCTCACCATTTGAAATGGCCAAACTCCAGTGTCCCGCGCATAGCGCGAGACATGCGCCCATGAAATGACTAAATTCCAGCACGGGCTCCCCGGAATACCGGGGAAGCCCGTCCTACACAGACAACTTCAACATTTCACAAAACACATAGGACGTGCTTCCCTGTATTCTGGGAGCTCGTGTTTCTTTGGCACCGCAGCACGGGCTCCCAAATACGAGAAGCCCGTTTTACAAGCAACAACTGACACGTCGCATACCACTATCATGTTTTGACCCGTGCACCAGATTGGCGATGCGCCAAGTCGTGTTTCCGTGTGTTTATGGCTGCTTTGTTGCCGTTGCAAGCCAGTGTGGCATGGGGGGGGGCAGGGGATTGCATTGGAAGTCGGTAAAGCCCGCTTCGCTCAACCACTGTTCCAGTTCGGCGTCGGAGAAGACCCAGCCGTTTTCGGTTGTCAGAGCCATATTCATGGCGAAGAGAGCTGAAAATGCGGGCTGCGTATGGGTTGCATCTGTCATCATGTCCAAGATGAAGACCTTTCCGCCTGGGCGCAGAGCAGTGTGCGCTTTGGCAAAGAGCGCCTGGATGCTTTCGGGGGACTCCTGATGCAGCATGCCGAAGAAGGCGATAGCGTCCTGATTCAGAGGGAAGGGGGTTGTACGGTAGTCGCCGGGAGTGGTTTTGACCCGATCCTGCATGTTTTGCGATTGAATAAGCTCGTTGGCAACGCGAATGACTTCGGGCAGGTCCATCACGGTGCAGTTTAGAGTGGGGTTGGCCTGCGCCATTAGGACGGAGTAAGTCCCCGGGCCGCCGCCAACATCAAGAAGGGTTTGGCAATTCGAAAGCGGCAGCATCGGCACTACGGAACGGCCAATTCCCATGGCCCGTCCGTGCATGGAGAGGACAAAGGTACGTGTCCGTTCGAGATCGTCCCCGAGATGGACTTCGGGGCGTTCGACCGGCTTTCCGCTCTGGGCAAATTCAGTCAAGCGTCCCCAAGCGGGGTAGACGTCACGGTTATAGCGAATTGCGCCGCCCAGATACCCTGGTGAACCGGCGACAAGAAAAGCCTCGGATTCTGGGGTGTTGGTGTAGGTTGCATCGTTTTTGTTCAAAAGTTTGAGGGCGACGCAGGCGTCTAGTAGGATTCTCGCCCCACGGGAGTCGAGATTGCAATCAGATGCCACGGCTTCGACTGAGCCCCCTTTGCGCTGGTTGAGGCAATCAAAGATGCCGAGGTCTGATGCGGAGAATAGTACACATGAATCATAAAATGCCGATGCCATGTCAACGATACGAGTGGGGGTCATCATCGCTTTTCCTTCCGAGCCAAGTTTCTTGACGCTAATGTTTTCGCCTGACGCAACGTATATATATACAGCACCTACGCTGAAGTTCAACCTATTGGAACGCAAGAGGGATCTGATAACGAGTATTGAGCCACATGTATTTCAGAGGTAGTGGGCCGCTTGGGGCGAGATCCCTCGGCAAGCTCGGGATGACAGGTTCCTATGAAATTCGACTACTACGCATTGTCATTTCGAGCGAAGTCGAGGAATCTCCAGTTTGGGTAACACGCTGTTAAAGGTTGGAAATTAGAGGTTAAGCGTTAAACGTTGAAAGTTCTGGGTTATGAAATCTGAGATTGGATATTTGAAAGCATGAAATTCCACCCTCCACCGTCCACTCTCCACCGTCCACCTCCCACCTCCAAAGTCCGTGCGTGGTTGGAGCTGTTGCGTGTACCCAATTTGCCGACGGTCCCCGGGGATCCCCTGGCTGGGTTTGCTGTGGCGACGCTAGGGCAGGGAGAGGTGTCGTGGGTGCGCGTGATTCCTGTTGTGATCACATCGCTGCTGCTTTACATGGCGGGGCTGATCTGGAATGACTGTGCGGACTATGATGAAGATTTGCGAGATCGCCCTGATCGCCCCTTGCCCAGTGGTCGGATTTCGCGCGTCAGAGCGGCTAGGATAGGGGGGCAGTTAGCCGCAGTGGGTGTGGGTCTAGCCTGGATTTCCGGGCTTCACGCTGGACTGCTGGGAACGCTGCTGCTGGGGCTCGTGGTTGCCTATAATTTCGGATCGCGCCGAAGCCGTATGTTGGGAATTGTCAATATGGGCGCATGTCGGAGCGTTAGTTTCTTGCTGGGAGTGGCAGCAGCGCGTCCTGCGGTGGCGTACCCTCTGCTCGGTGCTGGCATCGCGTCGCTGGGTGTGGGGCTCTATATTGTCTGGGTTTCGTGGTTGGCGGTAGATGAAACAAAACGGGAGAGTGGGACAGGAATGAATATTGGTCTTCTCATCCGTCTTCTTATTCCTATTCAAGCAACCCTTTGTCTCGTTGCGGGTGTTAATGGGGCTGTTGCGGCTGCTCTTGTTCTTCTGGGGTGGCCTGTGTCATCATGGTTTGGTAAGCGATTTTATGCGAGTTGAAGTGAGGTGGCAGGTTGGTCTAGTGAGCCAGCTCAGGGTGTTTTGGAAAATGAATGTCCAACAATCAACAAGGAATGTCCAATGACCAAAAGAGTGAGAGGAGATAGAATGACATGTCCATGGTCGCCACATTCGTATTTTTCTCTCATTTGTATGTTGGATATTGGGTGTTGAATATTTGCTCGGAGATAAGTTGGACATCTGGCTTCTATGTAGGTCGGGCATTCTTGCCTGACTAAGTCAGGCAGGAATGCCTGACATACATTTCGACCAGGTCAGGCAGGAATGCCTGACATACATGGGATTGAGCTGGGTTTTTAGAGGGGACTGAATGGAAATCAGAGACAAGCAAAATCGGGATATGCGAAAGCTTCTAGTGGTTCAGGTTGCAGGTCTGGGGTATGACTTCTTGCAGCAGAATCATGGAGTCGAGTGGGAAGGCCTGACCTTTCTATCTGCCGCTAGCGTCTTTCCTGCGGTTACCTGCACCGCGCAGGCTTCATTTCGAACTGCATCTATTCCCGGTCAACATGGCATGGTTTCCAATGGGTTGTGGGATCGCCGCTATGCAAAGGCCCGGTTTTGGGAGCAGTCATCACGGCTTGTGGAGGGACCCCGCATTTGGGAGCAATTTCGTAAGGCGGGTCACACCGTGGGGATGCTGTTCTGGCAGCAGAGCCTTGGGGAATCTGTGGATGTGGTGTTGTCGCCGGCGCCGATTCATAAACACCATGGAGGCATGATTCAGGATTGCTACTGTCAACCGGAGGGCCTGTATGCTGACCTATGTAAGAAAGTCGGAAGGCCGTTTAATTTGATGCACTACTGGGGACCGTTGGCTTCGCACCGTGCATCGCAATGGATTGCCGATGCCACGGTTGCCTTGTTGGCCGATGATCGTGCTCCTGATCTGTGTCTTACCTACTTGCCTGTGTTGGATTATGATCTTCAACGTTTTGGGCCTCAGCACCCGCGTAGTCAGCGTGCATTGGGACGCGCCTTGACTCAGCTCTCCGCTTTGAAGCAGGCCGCGGAGTCGAATGGGTACGACATTCTTATCTTTGGTGATTATGCCCTCGGAGATGTGACGGGCGGTCCGGTGTATCCGAATCTGGAGCTTCGCAAACAGGATCTACTAAAGGTGCGGCATGTCGGCCGTATGACTTATCCCGATCTAAATGCCAGTCCGGCATTCGTGATGGTCGATCATGAGATCGGACATGTGTTTGTGCCTGATGCTTCGTGTATCGGAAATGTGCGTGACGTGCTTGAGGGTTTGCCGGGAATCTCTGAGGTGCTTGATCGCGACCAGCAAGTCGAGCGTGGGGTGGGGCACCCCAATGCCGGCGAGCTTATGCTGGTTGCGGAGCCGGGGCGGTGGGTGGCATATCCCTGGTGGCAGGATGCATCGGAGGCTCCAGACTATGCTGGGCACGTCGACATCCACAACAAACCCGGGTACGATCCCGCCGAGTTGTTCTGGGGGTGGCCTCCCGGATCGGTGAGTCAAAATCTGGGACGGATTCGGGGGTCGCATGGTCGATCTGGATCCGGGCGAGAAATTGCGTGGGCTTCCTCCTGTATGTCGGGTGGGTCGAAATCGTTGGTAGAACTTGCTGAAAACGTGCGGGAGTGGCTTAAAGAAAGCGTGTAATAATGGATATGAGTCAAGAGTATGGTACTGAAACAATGCAGCAGAAATTCCAGGTCAACTTTGCGTATTCGGTAAGTTTTACGCATCAGCTCTTTGATTTGAACAATCAGCTGTTGGTCGATACGTTACGGAATAGCGGTGAGATGGGTCCCTATCGTGTCCTGGTTTATGTGGACGATGGTGTGGCAGAAGCACACCCACAGCTCATTCAGCGTATCCATAACTATATGCAACATTACGCCGATGTGTTTGAGCTATGTTCGCCTCCCGCATTCATTCCCGGTGGCGAGCAGGCAAAGAACGGGTGGAACATTGTTCGCAATATTATAACAGACATTGGGAATGTGCATCTGGACCGCCACAGTTTTGTTATTGTTATTGGAGGGGGTAGCGTATTGGACAGTGTTGGATTTGCGGCATCCATCGTGCACCGTGGTGTCCGATTGATCCGTGTACCCACCACCGTGTTGGCTCAGAATGATGGGGGCGTTGGGGTGAAGACAGGTATGGATGAGCATGGCGCTAAGAACTTTGTTGGCACCTTCGCCCCGCCCTATGCGGTTCTGTCAGATTTCTCCTTTCTGCCGACGCTAAAAGATAAGTACTGGTTGGGTGGTGTGGCTGAGGCTTTTAAAGTTGCCATTATCAAGGATGCACCCTTTTTTGAGTATCTCGAATCGAATGTATCTGCTCTGGCACAGCGAGATGCCGAGGTCATTGAGGTGGTCATTAAGCGAACGGCGCTTTTGCATCTGGAGCACATCCGCACCAACGGGGATCCGTTTGAACTTGGTGCCGCCCGCCCGCTGGACTTTGGGCATTGGTCCGCGCATAAGCTTGAACTGATTTCCAACTATCGGCTTGGGCATGGACAGGCCGTTGCGATTGGTATTGCGCTTGATAGTCACTATGCCGCTTTATCAGGACTTTTGACCGAGGATGAAGCCATTCGCATTCAGCAGGCGTTCACAACCATGGGTTTGCCGGTGTGGGATGCGTTGTTGGAAGCGCGCACGGATTCGGGTGAGTATGAAATTCTGAAGGGGCTCGAAGAATTCCGTGAGCATTTGGGTGGAGTGTTGAACGTGACACTTCCACACGGTATTGGTGAGAAAGTGGAAGTGCACGAGATGGATGTCGACTTGTTGATGGAGGCTATTCGAAACTTGAAAGCATCTTGTGCAGCCCACTCTGCCACAGTACAACACGGTGTTGGCGCCGGGGGTGCGAGAGTATGAGAGTATCTGACTCCTCTCACCAGCACCTGACGTACTGTCTAAATGTTCACCCCGGGGAGGATTGGGACACCAATCTTGCCGCTATCCATACCTACGCATTGGCGGTGCGAGATCATGTTGCCTCTGATGTCCCCTTCGGGCTGGGACTACGACTGAGCAATGCGGCTTCAGAGATGTTGGCAGATCCACAACGTCTCTCTGAATTTCAGAGAATTCTAGAACAGAACAAACTTTATGTTTTTACGATTAACGGGTTTCCGTATGGGGCATTCCACGAGATTGAGGTAAAGGAGCGAGTCTACTCGCCCGATTGGCGATCGGAAGATAGGCTGAACTACACAAACCGCCTTGCCAATATTCTGGCAGCGTTATTGCCCGCAGGGGTTCCTGGCAGTATCAGCACGGTTCCAGGATCGTATCGGGAATGGATTCAGAACGACGCTGATATGGATGCCATTGTTGGGAATCTTGCGTGTTGTGCTGAGCATTTGGCCCAGCTTGAAGCCAAAACCAATCGTTATATCGCCCTGGCATTGGAACCTGAGCCGGATTGCCTGTTTGACACCACTGCTCAGACCATTGCTTTTTTTACGGGCGTTCTTGCCGAGCACCGCATCATGAAGTCGGTGAAAGTTGATTGGCGTCGCTATCTTGGCGTGTGTTTCGATACCTGCCATCTTTCTGTTGTCTTCGAAACCCCGGCAGAAAGTTTGCGGGCACTCCTGCATGCGGGGATTGCCGTTCCAAAAGTTCAGATCAGCGCGGCCCTCAAAGCTGAAACGGGGGGAGATACGGCAGCGTGTTTGTCGGCATTTGAAGATGGCACGTATCTGCATCAGGTTCGACTTCGGACCTCAGATGGAACTCCGAAGCACTATCCTGATCTCACGCGGGATGCCATAAATGCCGTGGCCGCAGAAGATCATGGTGAAGTTCGCGTTCATGTGCATGTTCCTCTCTACTTCGAGGGGGCGGGCCCGTTGCGCTCCACGGCAAGTGATCTTTCTGAACCTTTCTTCGACGTGCTTCGCGAGTCACAGATTCCCAACCTTGAGATTGAGACCTACACCTTTAATGTTCTGCCTCCGCCCTTATCGGAAATGCCAATTGAAGCGAGCATTATCAAAGAGTACCAATGGGTGTCAGAGCGTCTCTGACGCGAGTCGGTAGGCCAGCAGAAACGAGGAACGAGAGATGATGGATTCGAATATTGCTATTAGGAACGAGACGAGTGCCGATGTTGACGCGATAACCGAGGTGACGGTTGCTGCGTTCAAAACGTTGGAGATTAGCAACAATACAGAACAGTTCGTCATCATGGCGCTACGTGCAGCCAATGCGCTTACCGTATCTTTGGTTGCAGAACAGGATGGGCGTGTGATTGGCCATGTGGCTTTCTCCCCCATAACGCTTTCGGACGGCACATCGAACTGGTATGGCCTAGGCCCAATCGCGGTGTTGCCGACATATCACCGGCAGGGCGTTGGCACAACTCTGATGCAAGAGGGACTATCCCGACTGAAGCATCTGAATGCTGCAGGATGCTGCGTTGTGGGGCATCCGG
>Ga0307929_1000700_pt1 | contig 30914 bp, 26 predicted proteins | sample AceLakmetage1330_FD_203160 | JGI IMG/M metagenome (GOLD analysis project Ga0307929, IMG submission 203160) | Saline water microbial communities from Ace Lake, Antarctica - #1330 | ecosystem: Environmental > Aquatic > Non-marine Saline and Alkaline > Saline | place: Antarctica: Ace Lake...
GGTATAATCCTTTCACATCGTTTATAAAAACTTATAAATTCTACAAGCTAAATATTCTGAACTATTTCTCACACAGGTTTTCTAGTGGCCCTGTGGAAGGACTTAATAACAAACTTAAAGTTATTAAAAGGAGAGGATATGGATTTAGAAATATAATGAATTTTGCAAGACGGATATTTCTCGATATAAATCTCAAGCCTATCTTCATACCCACATCCTGAAATGACCTCAACAGGCAAATATTTCCGAAAATTATAGCCCAATTAATCTCAAATTAAAATCTTTTCAACACCAGTTGAACTGGTATAAACTGACAATATATGTGAATAAAGGCTCTCACCAGATCATAGAAGTGAGAATAAATATCCATTTCCGATTTTCAAAGAGCGAAACGCAAGTTTAAGTTGTGTTAAAGAATGATGTTTAGAATCCGGCGTAAAGGCTCTGCCGCTCCCCACAGAAGCTGATCCCCCACGGAAAATGCGGTTAAAAAATCATCCCCCAGGTTCATCTTCCGGATCCGGCCCACGGGCACGGTGAGGGTGCCGGTGACAGCAGCCGGCGTCAGGTGATGGATGGTCTCTTGTTTAAGGTTGGGGATTACCTTTACCCAGTCATTATTGGCTGCCAGCATGGCATTGATCTCATCTAAGGGCAGATTCTTTTTCAGTTTAATGGTAAAAGCCTGGCTGTGGCAGCGCATGGAGCTGATGCGTACGCATTGGCCGTCAATGGGCACGGGATTGTCGGACCGGCCCAAAATTTTATTGGTCTCCACCAACCCCTTCCATTCTTCCCGGGTCTGGCCGTTGTCCATGGCCCGGTCAATCCAGGGAATAAGGCTGGCCCCCAGAGGCACAGCCCACTTGTCCACGGGAAATCCCTTGGATCGGATGGTGTCGGTAACATTTCTGTCCAGATCCAGGATGGCCGAGTCAGGATTGTCCAGGATACTGGCGGCTTTGTCCCCGATATATCGCATCTGGGCGACCAGTTCTTCCATGTTTTTGGCACCGGCCCCGGAAGCGGCCTGGTAGGTCATGGAGGTAAGCCACTCCACTGCATCATTTTCAAACAGGCCGCCCAGGGCCATGAGCATGAGGGAAACCGTACAATTTCCCCCGATATAGTTTTTAATCCCCCGGGCAAGACCTTCTTCTATCAGGTCATTGTTGACCGGATCCAGGGCAATAATGCTCTGTTCATCCATCCGCAGGGTGGAGGCCGCATCAATCCAGTATCCCTTCCAATCGTTCTCTTCAAGTTTGGGACGCACCTTCTTGGTATAGGAACCGCCCTGGCAGGAGATAATAATATCCATCTCCATGAGGGCATCCACATTGTGGGCATCAATCAGGGCTGGGGCATCAACCCCCACAGCTGGTGCTCGCTGGCCTGCCTGGGAGGTGGTAAAGAAAATCGGGGTGAATTTTTTGAAATCATCTTCCGCCATCATTCTTTCCATGAGAACAGACCCCACCATTCCCCTCCAGCCGACCAATCCAACTTTTTTCATCTTTCTATCCTCCCAAAACGATTGAACAATTTTCCATAAAAATTTTATTTATATCTGCTTTTTTTAAAAGATACCAGTTTTAACAAAAAAAACCAGGACATTTCCTATTAGTGACAGCAAAGTTAAAACATCGTTTTCTTTTTGACATATAATTAAAACTATGATTTAGCTACCATGACAAACAATTTTTTTAGGCTTACTTCAGCACACCCTCTGTGGAGGCATGAACAATGAAACTGGACAGCAAACTCGCCGGAACACGACTGGCCCCCCACAATGCCAAAATCACCTGGCGGAACACCACCAATTTTGCCGCAGCAATCCAGGATGACAATCCCCTTTATTTCGATGACACAAGGGAAAGCGGACTTGTCGCCCCTCCCACCTTTCCCGTGGCCGTGACCTGGCCCATTCTGAGCAACCTGGGCCGGTATATTGAATCAAGAGAGTTCCCCAAAGAGGTGCTGTTTACCCAGGTCCACTACACCGAACACCTCATCCTCCACCGATTGGTCCGGCCCGGGGATGCGCTGGACCTGACCGGTCAGATTGCCGCCCTCCTGCCCCACCGGGCAGGAACCCACGCCGTGATAGAACTCACCGCCACAGACAAGAAAAAAAACCCGGTTTTTACCGAATATATAGGGGCCATGCTCCGGGGGGTTGAATGCCTGGGGGAGGCGGGCAGACAACAACTGCCCACCCTGCCGGAATTTAACCCTCCCGATCCTCCTGATCCCCCTGGCGCCCCGGTATGGACTTGCAAACGCAAAATTGAGCGATGGCTCCCCTATGTCTATGACGGGTGTACCCATATTGAATTTCCCATTCATACCTCCCCTAAATTTGCCAGAGAAGTGGGGCTGCCCGGAATTATCCTCCAGGGAACCGCCACCCTGACCCTGGCAGTCCAAGAAATCGTCAACCGGGAAGCAGACGGCGATCCCGGTCGAATTTCTCAGATTGCCTGCAATTTTACCGGCATGATAAAACCGGGAACAACTATCAAAATCAATTGCCTTGGATACAAGGAGCATTTCCATCACAGGGATATCTTTTTTAACGTACTCAACGCAGACAATAAACAAGCCCTTCGATCCGGATACCTTAAAATAAAAAAGGAGCCAGCATGAACCCACGACTTGCAACGGTAAACGATTACATTGAAAAATGGGCCAAAGAAAGGCCGGATCATGTGGCCATGATTCAGCACGAAGACAACAAAAGCCTTACCTACAAAAAATTTTACTCCCTGATTGATTTTTTTGCCCTGAAACTCCTGGACATGGGCATCCAAAAGGGGGACCGGGTGGCCACCCAGCTGGTTCTGGTGCCGGAACATCTTATGCTCATGTATGCCTGTTTTAAAATTGGCGCCATCATCGCGCCCCTGGATCTAAGATTAACAGAGACCGAAGTAGTCCGGGACATCAACAAAATTGAGCCAAAGGCCTTTTTCTTTCTGGGCAACACACCGGTGAAAGATTTCAGAAAAGTGGGGGAAGCCGTTCAACAGGGATGTTCTTCTGTTGAACACCTGGTCCAGTTCACACCGGATCCCAGGGCCGGCGATATCATTGACAAGGCTGTCAGCATCACCGCCCTCATGGACAAAAAACGATTGCTCTGGCTCAAGGTTGCCGATTTTTTCACAGGAGGCCTAAAAAAAGCCTATGCCCGGGTGGAGACAAGAACACCGGCCCTGATCATCTACACAACGGGGACAACGGGTGAGCCCAAGCCCGCCGTTCTCTGCCATGAAAATATCATTGTCCAGAACCAGATACTGGCAAAGGGGTTTGGTGCTGATATTGCCAATGACACCTTTACCTGCCTGGTCAATTTGCCCCCCAGCCATGTGGGATGCGTCACTGAAACCTTTATGACCACCATGTACCTGGGCGGCAAGGCGGTTCTGCTGCGGATATTTGACGCCAAAACCAGTCTTGAGGCCGTGGAACGCCACAGGGTGAGCGTCATGGGGCAAATCCCCACCATGTTCCGGATGCTCTGGAACCTGCCAGAATACGACTCCTTTGACCTGTCCAGCCTTAAATTTGTGGCCTATGCCGGTGCGGCCGTGGACGTCAAATTCCTTGAACGGCTGGCCACCATGGCTCCCAAATTCGGCACCGGCCTCGGCATGACGGAGAATGCCGGGTTTGCCACCTTTACCCCACCGGGCATTTCCATGGAAGAGATGGCCGGACAGGTAGGCCAATCCTTCGATGACCTTGCCCCCGTCACGGTTCGACGTCCCATGCGAGAGGACGGGTCCGCAGGGGAAGAACTGCCGGACAACGAGGCCGGTGAAATCTGCTACCACCCGCCCGTTGTCTTTCTGGGCTATTTTAACCAACCCGGGGAAACACAAAAAGCCGTGTCCACCGAAGGAATTCTCTACACCGGGGATCTGGGATATTTTCGACAGATGGACGGGTATCGGGCATTGTACTTATCCGGCCGGAAAAAATTCATGGTCAAACAGAAAGGCTATAATGTCTTTCCCGGAGAGGTGGAAGACCATATTGCCGCCATGGACGGGGTGGATCTGGTGGATGTGGTGGGCATGAAGCATTATCTGTTTGACGAAGCCATCTTTGCCTTTGTCCGGCCCAAACCCGGGAATGACCTGACCATGGAGGCTGTCCTGGCCCATTGCAAATCCATTGCCGCCTATAAGCGCCCCTTGCATGTGGAGATCTGGCCGACCGGCGAGGAATTCCCCTTGACCCGGAGTACCAAGGTGGATAAAATCCGCCTCATGGAAAAAGCGGATACCATCATAAAAGACTTAAGACAACAGGGGAAATGGGATGGCGGCCAGACCGAATAATACTATATACCATCCCCAACTGCCGGTGATGCCGGAAAAACTCAAGGACCGACTCTACCCCGTGGTGCTCGAACTGTTTTCAAGCCACGATTTCCACGGGGTCAATATCCGGGAAATCAGCCTGAAAAGCGGCATCAGCTCCGGCACCCTCTACAAATATTTCAGGTCCAAGGAGCAGTTAATCTTTGCCATTCTGGATGAAAAAATCTCCCAGATCGGCCAGACCATGGAACGTCACATTGCCGGCATGGACAGTATCAAAGAAATTTTCAGGAAAGTGTTCTGGGTCACCTTTGATTTTTACGATAAGAATCCCGGCCTGGCCGTAACCGCTTTTATAACAGTCCCCATGCGCACCTGGATGAAGGACAAAAGCTATCGCCGAAAAGATGACCTGGTCCTGCTGAAAACCCATATTAAAAGGGCTGTTGAACAGGGGAAAATTGATTCAAATCTCTCATTTTCCCAGATCATTGATGCCTATTACATGGTCTGTCACCGGTACATCCATAATTGGTATTATCAAGGCATGACCTGGAAACTGACGACAAACTTTGATGATTTTTTTATCCTGTTCTGGAAAATGGTTATCCCTGCACCCGATCCCCGTGGAAGATAACCGGCAGGGGACTTTTTTCATTTAAGGAAGACACCACAATGGAATTTGAATTTTTAATCAACTTTTTTATCAAAGGAATTGTGATCGGCTTCTCCATTGCAGCCCCGGTGGGGCCCATTGGCATCTTGACCATCAAAAGAAGCCTTGACCACGGCCCCGGGGCAGGGTTTGCAACAGGTCTGGGCGCTGCCACAGCCGATGCAATTTACGGCTGTGTGGCAGGCTTTGGTCTGGCTGTTATTTCCAATCTGCTCCTAGGGTTTCAAACCTGGCTTCTCCTTGCAGGCGGCCTGTTTTTATGCGGCCTGGGCATTTCAACCCTGAAACAAAAATCCCCTGAACAAGCCAAGGCCGCCCCCATTTTCAAGGGATATATACCCGCCTATTTATCCGCTTTTTTTCTAACCCTGACCAATCCCATTACCATCATGGCCTTTATGGCCATTTTCGCAGGCCTGGGTCTTGGTGCTGCCCCAAAGGCATCTGCCGGAGCACTATCCCTGGTGATGGGTGTTTTCCTGGGGTCATGCCTCTGGTGGATGATGCTGACCTTGGGAGTGGGGCAGCTGAAACAACGACTGAATGCAAGGGTCCTTGAATGGACAAATCGGGCTGCGGGTTTGGTTCTCCTGGGCTTTGGAGCCTGGGCCTTGATCTGCCTGGTACCGTAAAAGGAGATTTAAAGGTTTGGGGCCTGCCCGGCCCCAGGGAGCTGTTCACCGATATTCTGCCAGGAGGCACACCGCACAACCCTTTCATGGTTGATGGGTTGTACGTTCCAGGGCCGGTCATACAAGGCCACGGGCACCCCCATGGTAGTGGCAAGGAAAAGGGCCATTTCTCGGGAATCTTCCACGGCCAAGTCATAGGTTCGCCGGCACAAGTCTTCCTTTGATATGGCAATGGCAGGATCATTTCCCGGCCGGTTGTACTTGTCCACCATGGTAAAAGAATCAAAGGGAACCCCGTGTTTTTCAAGCCATTCCAAGGAGACCTCCAGGGCGGAAGTGGGACGGCCGGTAACAATTTCAATGCAATGGCCGGCATGGGCCCAGTTTACAAGGGCGTCAACCGATCCCTCCACCGGCTCAAACCCGAGAAGATGGTCGGGCTGGTGGATCAGGTCGAAAAAATAATGGAACTCATTCTCGGTCAGGCCAAAGGATGCCCTCAGGTCAAAGGTAACAATCTGTTCAAACAAAACCTGTTTCCCGAATTCTTGTTCAACAATACCTGTATAGGTATCCGTGGTTTTAGAAACCACATCATCCATGTCAATATATATGAGTTTTTTCAGCATGTTATAATCCACAAAATTTAAAACTACCGTCAAAAATACCGTCAAAACTTCCTATCTGCCTAATTCTACCGACAGAGAGAATATTGAACTTTACCAGGCATCAGCCACAATCACAAATCAAATATCCGGTAACACAGATGCCTCGACAGGAGACAGACGGCATACGGCATAGCTTGCGCCGGTCAGCATAGCGTTCTCTGGAAAAAGAAGGGTGTTGCCCGCGAACGATTTACGTATTAAAAGTTGGTCGTTTTTAAGAGTTCAGCAGAAGGGGAAAATATAGAATGCGCCGGGCCCGAAGGCCCAGCGCAAAAGAAGAAAATATATATTCTCAGCAGGCAGGTCTAAAAATTAATCTGCCATTTGGCACCAAAATAGGCGATTTCATCCTGGTCCTGGTAGTCCACCATACCGACTTCAGGAATGACAAAGACGCCAGACGCAAGAGTGATGGGGGCCTGTAAATAATAAGACGCTACATCCTCTTTGTCCGCGTTGTTGGTGTCGTATTCGGTTTTCATATAACCGTAACCGGCTTCAAGGGAAACCATTTCGTTGATCATATAGGCAGCAACTACTTCAACACCGAGTGCATCATTGTCAATGACCTGGTTACCATTGATTTTGGCATATCCTTCCCCATCGTCATTTCCTGTGGTGTGGGAGGCAATGAGATTGCCCACATTCTGCCCGATAAAGGCCTGGGCCCCCAGGGAAAATGCACTGGTCTGGAATTTTCCTTTAATGATACCCACGTAGGAGTCGATGTCCTTGGTATTATTATATTCAAAGGTGCTGTATCCACCGCCGATACCAAAGGCGAGATTATTCATGTCCATTTTGTAGCTGAACTCCATTCTGGGGATGGTCACCTCGGTATTTGCATCGACAAGGATATTATTCATAAGATAGGTTGCGTCCGGCGAGACTGCCGCAATCTGGAATCCACCGAATTTCAGCTTGATCTGGGCATGCCGGCCGGGATAGGCTTCGCCCCATCCACCCAGTCCGTTGTCTGTGTCGTACACCTGATTGGATACGGGCATGTACAAAGGGGTATACTCCTGACCAACCGTCAGTGAACCCGGTCCGAAATTCCATTCGCCGTAGAGCAAACGGATATTGGCATTGCCTCCGGATGTACCGTATTCAAAGCGGCCGGTCAGTTCATCGTTGACATTTACTTTTGCGCCGATTCGGGAGTTGCTCTGAAGGGACTCGCTGAAAGTGGTGCTGTCGTCCTGATCGCTGTCTGTAAAAAAGGTTTCTACCCGGGCAGATCCATAGAAATTCCAATCTGCAGCAAAAGCCATACCTCCGTATAGCATAACCATTAATGCCGCGATCATACTCACTTGTTTCTTCATTTTTTTACCTTTCATAAAAAAATTAAAATTATTTATGCCGTATCCGGCATTTTTATCCGGAACCCGACACGATACACAATCACATATAGCCAGAATCGTGCCATAAAGATAAAGGCTTGAAATAATAGGTTTTTTTATGAATGATAATAAGAAAGTGCGGTATTTGATTCTTTTGGATGCCAAATACCGCACAATTAAAGAAAGGGGGGAGGATCTAGCACTTTTCAGACTTACCAAAGGGGATTCCCAGCTTTTTCATCCTGCCCCTCAGGGTGGATGGATGAATCCCCAAAATAGCTGCCGCCCCATCGTCCCCCTTGATTTTACCCCGGGTATGGGCCATGACGGTCCGGATATGATCTGCCATGGCAGTATCTAGGCTTGCCAGGGGCAAATCCAGGGGCAGATCCAGGGGCAGGGGCGGGGCAGAAATTTGAAGGTCTTCGTCTTTCAGATCATCCAGAGAAAGGGGGCTTGATTCCGGGGCCCCCATATGGCGGATCATAACCCGCTCCACGATATTTTCCAGCTCACGGATATTTCCCTTCCAGGCATTTTTTTGAAAAAATTCCATAAATCCTGGCACCGGTGTCGGCAGATACTTAAACTTCATTTCTATCGCCTTTTTCTGTATGAAATAACGGACCAGTTCCGGAATGTCCTGGGTCCGCTCTCTTAAGGGCGGGATGGTAATGGGGAACACATAGAGGCGGAACCAGAGGTCTTGCCTGAATTCCCCTTCTGCCACCATTTGTTCCAGATTCCTGTGAGTGGCCGCAATAATGCGGATATCGACGAAAATGGGCGTTACCCCGCCGACCCGCTCGATTTCCCTGTTTTGAATGACACGCAGCAGCCGGACCTGCGCATTTAGAGGCAGCTCTCCGATCTCGTCCAGGAAAATGGTTCCCTGGTGAGCCCGCTCAAAGCGCCCCTGTTTCATTTCTGTTGCCCCGGTAAATGCCCCTCGTTCGTGGCCGAACAATTCGCTGTCCATCAAATTTTCAGGGATGGCACCGCAGTTCACCGTGATAAAGGGCCTGTTGGCCCTGGTCGATGACTGGTGAATGGCATTGGCAATCACTTCTTTCCCCACACCGGTTTCCCCCAGGAGCATGACCTGGCTGGACAGGGGAGCGACCTTGCGGACCTTTGTCATCACCTCCTTTAATCCGGATGCAGCCCCGATGATCTCATCAGACACCCATCCCCGAAGCCGCTGTTGCAAATCTTGGTTGTCCGCTTTGAGCATGTCTTTGAGACGTTCCAACTCCCTGTGCTGAAGCAGGTTGCTCAATGCCACGGCAAAGGGGCTGCTGAGCATGGAAAACAGCCGGGCATGCTCGTGGGTGTATCGGTCAACTTTTTTGGAAAAAACAGTTACAAATCCGATATACACCCCCTCCAAGGAAAGATTCATGGGCATATATGATCCGTCAACCATGCCCATGGATTTCCACCAGTGGTACACAGCGGGGGGGAAATCGGACCAAGTTTTGATGGTAACCTCTTCATGAGTATGTTCGATCCTGATACATTCGGCCACCTCTTCGGGGACATAGACCAGTTCGTCAAAGGTTTCCTGCATATCCGAGGCCCTGGAAACATTGTGAAGGGCCCTTTTTTCAGGGTCGAAAAATCCCATAACCATTCTGTCCACTGGGAAATGCTGATTTAAAAAAGTTTTGCACCGAGACAGCATTCGGTCTGCATCCAGGCTACCACAAATTTTTGTAGTGGCCGTGTGGAAAAAATCCATATCCTTGTTTGTCATGTTGCCTGCGCCTGTATATAATATCCGAATCGCCGTAGTGATATTAGGATAGAAGACGCTTTTTGGCAAGAAAAAACGGGAGGTGTATTTGAGTTATGCCCAAAACAAAATTTCAACTTAGAATATATCCTTTGGCCAGAGTCTGGTAGTCTGTCACCTGGGATTGTATCCACCCAGATTAATTCGACTGGCAAATTCACCTGCCGGAACTGTAACGGCTTTGGATATCAGTCACAGCATTTTCACAAGGCCCAAGCATATGCAGGCCAAAACACACCAGAAGTTGGTTGATCGAATTCTCTGGCACGAAAATAAATCCTCTGAGCTGTTTATGGGTTATTTCAGGGACGTCACAGGGAAATTCGATGGTCAAAACCTTGCCAAATCAGCTTTTTAATTTCAACGCAAACAAATAACAGTTTTTGTGATCTGCCCAATCCTTGGTACACCTGGCAGTCTCCCCATCTTAATCACTGAATAAAGGCATCCCTGAGTGCAGTGCTGCTTGAATGGTTAGCAACAGAACAGGATAAAATTAGTTATGCATTGGGTTTAAATATCGGTAATCAGATTCTGGCAGATTTTCCATTGAACCTGGAAGCATTTTTCAAGGATATCAAAGACAGTCGCGGCGATTCAAAAATGTTGACCGATAAAAAGATACAAAATACTCTCATGGCCTTCCAGCAAAAAATGCAACAAAAAAAATGGAAGCAGCAAAGATTAAAGCTGAAAAAAACAAGGCTGTTGGGAAATCTTTCCTGGAGACAAACAAGGACAAGGAAGGGGTCGTGACTCTTCCCAGTGGCCTTCAGTATAAAGTGATTAAAAAAGGTAATGGGGATTCTCCAAAAGCATCTGATAAGGTGAGCTGTCATTACAAAGGAACTACCATTGACGGAAAGGAATTTGATTCATCTTACAAGCGTGGCAAGCCGGCATCATTCCCGGTTGGAGGTTTTATCAAAGGCTGGACAGAAGCCCTCCAGCTCATGAAAATCGGCTCCAAATGGATGCTCTACATCCCGGCAGATCTTGCCTATGGCGACAAGGGTGCAGGGCAAGTTATCGGACCTGGCGCAACCCTTATTTTTGAAGTGGAACTGCTGGGTATTGAAGGTTAATGCTTTACGACCATCGCAGGCAGAAAAAAACGGCAGAACCGTCAAGCGATGTGGAAAGCAGGTTGGCATTTCTTTTGAATGTATGCTATGGCTCGATAGGCATAGGGTCTAATCAGCTTTAAAAAGAGGGAGTCTTCCGGGGCTCCCTCTTTTATGAAAGATAGTCTCCAATAAAGATGATAACAGGTATAAATGCCACAAACTAATTTACGGAGTGTTATGCCCTAACGGATAAAAAAATAATTAACCTGGATATGTCATGCTCATGTTTGCGTCAGCATACATTCCTTGACAAAGATCGGTTTTGATGTTTTTATATTAAAAAATAATAATCATAATTTTTATACTGTATCGATTCTGCCTAACCTAGAACAAATTATAATTGTTTTCTTATCATTTGTTTCGTATGAAAAAAGAAGATAATCATGAGTTATAAAAAAAGTATTATTGTATTTATTGTTATCGTATTTAGCCTCTTTTTTGTATTCTCCTGTGCCCATTCAAGGCCTCCCAAACCCGGACCAAACTTCCAATGGGTTAAACCTGTTAAAACCAATAGCGGAAACATCATTCCGGGACATTGGGTTTACAAGGGTGCTTTAAAACCAGGAAAGACCTGGGTACCAACGCATCTGAATAATTCAGGGAATGTGGTACCCGGACACTGGAAAAACATAAAACCCTTAAAAAAGAAAAATACCTGGATTCCGGGACATCATGGGCCCAAGGGGCGCTGGATCCCAGGACACTGGAAATAAAAATACAAAAATAAATCATATTGTATAGGAGGTATTGTCGTTTTGACCTATATTCTGCGAATCATTCTGGCGTTTGTTTTTTGCTATGTAAGTATTTCAACATCTATGATAACAAAAGCCTTTTCTTCAGAGGTATTGTTTATACTGGATTGCTCCGGCTCTATGTGGGGACGGGTCGATGAACAGCCAAAAATCTCTATTGCTAAAACGGTTCTAAAAGACCTGTTAAACGACGTACCAGATGAAATCGGAATAGGGCTCCTTGCATATGGCCACCGGGAAAAAGGGAATTGCGATGATATTGAACTCGTATCTAAAATCGGTGCATCCCGGCAAGAATTGATTCAAAAGCTGTTAAACCTGAATGCGCGTGGAAAAACACCAATTGAAAAGGTTTTACGACAAAGCGCTGATGTTTTTCCCAAAAAAAATACAACCAATGCGGTTATTTTGATTAGTGACGGCATCGAAACCTGCCAGGGTGATCCGTGCGGTTATATCAAGACATTAAATGAAAAAGGAATCAGCCTGACGATCCATGTTATCGGGTTCCAGGTAAGCAGCAAAGCCGATGAACAACTCCGGTGTATTGCTGCGGAAGGAAACGGTGGCTATTTTTTTGCTGGGAATACGCAAGAACTCAAAACGGCACTTCAAAGTTTAAAAGAAAGCATAGTGGAAAAGAAGCCCCCGCCTGCCCCTCCTGTCGTCGCAGAAGTGGAACAAAAAGAAACCAAATCCAAACGATTGAAACTGCTCGGACCCGGTATAGTAACATTAAAACCGGCATCCTGGGTCACTATGCCTCCCAAATACTGGTCCCTGGTAGATGCGGAAACCGGGGAGCAAGTCACCCGGTCAAATGCTGATTCCACACGGGTAAAAGCAGGTGAATATCAATTGTCATGGCATCAGAATGAACATAAAAGTACAAATGTATTATTGACGGCAACTGTAACCGTAAAGAGCGGAGAAAAAGTTGATCTACCAGTGGATACCGGCCTCCGTATCACCATCCCCCAGGGTATTTCTCCTCCCAAATGGTGGAGTCTGAATGATCCGGAAACAGATACGGTAATCGCCAGATTTTCTGGTCCCATGATTTCGCAGGTAATTCCAGCTGGCCGTTATACCTTTTTATGGCGCCAAAAAGAACATGATGCAACCACAGTGAACCTGGGAACCCATGAGCTAAAACCAGGGATACTTAATGATATCAAACTGGATATGGGATTCAATATCCAACCGGCTGAATTTTTGTCCAAACCCTTTTATTATGTGGCCCTGGTAAATAAACAAAACAAAATCATTGGTAAATGGAAAAATCTTACTGCGCAGCTGGCACCCGCAGGTGAATATACGATCATTATAAGACCCACGGAGCATCATCATAATGAGATCGTCTGGTCTAAAATCACCATACCCGAACATGGGTTCGTGGATGTACCCATTGATTCGGGTATAAAATTCATTCATGATCAGAGCACAAAACCACCCTATGGTATTTTCTTTATTAATCTGGACACCAAAAAAGAGATATTTGTTAAGCAGACCTGGGAAACCCTGCCATTACCTCCGGGTCGATATCGACTGGACTGGTGGGAATCTGAACATCAGTCAAAAAGACAGACCCTGTTAGAAGAATTTGAGCTTGAACCCTCGGTTCTGTTAGAATTGGAAATTTAAAATTTGAGCAGAATATAACGTGGATATTCCATAACCCAAAGGTCAAATCAGACCCGAAACGATATTACGTAGGGCATAATAACAATGGCTTCACGGCTCAGGTGTCCCTCCGGAAAAATAGATTTTTTGATTTTAAATTGCCATAAATATATTCAAAACTTTTGAGACTGAATACTATGTTTATAATCCCGTATCAAATTCGAGAAGTTCCCCTTTGGCGATGCTCAGTTCATCTGACACAAGGAGTGGTTCATCCATTCCGTCCAGTATGACACTCAATTGATATGAACCTGGGTTAACAATGTAGGGTCGCCATAAGGCCCATCCGTTTCCTTCCTTTTGAACATTTAATATCGTTTTTCCACCACCAATTGTTTGTAACTGCCAACCAATTACAGTTGAATCCTGTGTTTCTTTCACTTTGATACCGGTATCAATAGTTACAACGCATTCACCCGATTCCGGGATAGTGCAGGTATCTGAGACGAATAATGGTGCTTTAGGCGTATTCTCCCGTAACATTTTAGGGAAAATAGTAAAACTATAACTACCGGGGACAAGAGGCTTGGGCATATAGAAATAATAGGCATTTCCACTCTTGGCAATAAGGGTAATGTTAAAATCAGCGTCATCGGTTTTTGTGATGGTTAATCGGTGAGCTGGAATCATTTCCAGAGGTTCGGCTATGTTGATTATTAATATCCCAAATTTTACCTCGGTGGTTTCGCCTCCATTTATTTCGTATATTCCATATGACACTTCTGAGTCCTGCTGATAATTTGAATTACCAAAACCAGCGACCAGCTCATAAGTGCCGGAGGGGAAGGGATAGGTGGCATCAGTTTTAATATTTTTAATCGTTCTTAAAACCTTATTGTCTTTTTTCCTTACGATTTTGATTGCATTTAAACTTCGTAATCCCTGTTCCGGAATAATAATTTTAAGTTTACCAAGGCCTGTACTCTTTTTCTTGATTGTGGTTTTTGCTTTTTCAAATGCGACCTTTTTAACCACTTCTTTTTCAACAGTTTTAAAGGCAGCAAGAAGGGAAGAGTAGTTAGCAGCACCAAAATACTCTCCCCCGCCAGCCTCAGCCATACAAGATAGTTGCTCTTTTTGCTTACTGTTAACTCCAAAACCGATAACATGAAGAACAAATTTAATGCCGGAATCTTTTAAACTCTTCACTGACGCACAAGGGGAGTCATGACAGGTCTCTTCACCATCACTGAGCAGAACGATGGTCGTTTCCGTCTCTTTGTTCTTCAACTGATTGGCAACATTCTCTATTGCTGCAGCCATGGGAGTCATGCCCTTTGGGCTGAGAGCCATAACTTTTTGCAGTAACCCCTTTCGGTCATTAGATCCGGATGGGATCAAAGTTTCTATATCATTGCAGTCTCCTTTGCGATTATGACCGTAAGCCGTGAGCCCGATCCGTACTTCTGCAGGAATAGAAGGAATGATCTCATTCATCACTTGTTTTGCAGCACCAATTCTTGTTTGTGTTTCGGTTTTATTCCACATGGAACCAGAGGCATCAATGATGAACATCATTTCAGGATAGTGGGGTTTAGCTTCTGCTCCTATTGGTCCTAACAAATTTAAAAAGATGACTGCAATTGACAACAAAGGTATAAATAATCGCATGATTTTCCCCATTTAAATTATTCAGTTTATCCAATAGCCATTAATTACCGAAAATCTATCACGAAAAATTAAATTTTAAAAGCACTTATGCGCAAGCGAATAGTATACGCCTTCACATCCGTTTACGTTACAATCACCTTTCCTCGTGATTACCGAAGTATGACGTTGGAGCCAGCCGTTTCCTTATCCGTGAATAAATAAGTTTATGACTACAAAATATATTGTTGTTTATGGATTATTTTGTGGAATTAATTGTCTTGACGTTCAACACCCGCAGATATTGCACTAGCCAATAAGGTATATGGGGCGGTTTGTCAGGGTTGGCCGCTTCCTGTTCTTCTTGCATTTTCTTGATTAGACCAGTCAGCTTTTGGCGGGCCTTTTCTTGCTTGCCGCTGGCGGCCAGCGCGTCTATCTGCTCCATGAGTAAATGTCGGGCTTCCGGCGTCTTGGCTAATTGGGCATTAACCAAAGTCAGCAACTCAGGCCAACGGCCTTCCAGGGCCAGGAGCCTGCGTTTCGCCCGCGAGATCTCATCGGCAGAGGCCGCCCCGGCCACTATCTCCAGCCGCACGGGCCTGGCGGCAATGACCTCGCCTTGGTCCTTCCTATCCATCTCTACCTGGTAGATCCCAGGGGCCAAGGTTCCCTGCATGATCCAGTGCACGGCCAGGTTGCCGACCGGCGGGGCCTTGGCCTCTTTGGGAATCACCGCGCGCCAGGTGACTCCTGGCTTCTCGCCCTTGACCCCTGAAATGGTAGGGACAGATAGGCCGGTTGAATCCAGGTTCAGGGGTTTGGCCTTCGGGTTATCCAAAACACATGTCACCCACACCGGCAAGTCAGGGGAAATCTTGACGGCCGGTAGGCCGTTGACCAGAAGCCTTGCCGAGGCCGGGCCATGGATTTGGGCTGGAACCGGTGGCAAGGGAAGTGGCCCCTTGGCCTTTTGCTCCTGCTTGCCTTGATCCTTGGCCACCGCTTTACCGGCAGAAACTTTGACGGTTGCCGCTTTGTCCTTTGGCGAATCAGAGCAACCCGCCAAGGCCATTAGCGCCAGGCAGACCAGCAGCAGCGCCAGTTGCGTCAGGCTTTTCATGTCAGTAGCTTTTGACATTTATCTCCCCCAAGCAGCCGCCAACCGTGGCCGGACCGGTCTGGGGGCTATCTCCTTTGTCCTTGCAAAAAAAATTTCTCTGGCCATAGGGTTCGGTGTATTCCACCAGCTTTTGGCCGGAGAGCAGTCGTCCCAGGCCGGTCTGGGGTACAAAGTCCAGGTCTATGAAGTACTGGGCCACGTTGTATTTCATGATGCAGTCAGCCTGGCCGGAATGCTGCCCGCCCAGGCAGGCCACCCAGACGTCTTGGCCCTTGATGGTGCGTATACGATCGGTCTCGCCATGATGTGATAAATTGATATTGTGGCCAATTTCATGGGCCAGTATCCCGGACAGGGTTTGGCTCTGGGATAGGCCCATGGCCTGGGCCAAGGGACCAGGTTTGTACTTGATCATCACGGTGTTGGCCTCGCGCACCGGCGGCCCCACGTGGGCGGCCCGGCCTCCGGCCCAGCCCAGGTCCAGGCCCGGGCATTGAGACAAGGCCATGGCCACGATGATATATTGGTCACCCAGCTTTTGCTCGCCGTCCTGATAATTAATCACGTCGTATTTGAACTCATCCCCGTTAAGCACCCAGAGGCTCATTTCCTGGTTGCGGAACAGGCTGGCCGCCTTGCGCAGGTCTGATTTGAACATGCCGGAATAGTCATGCACAAAAATATCTTTGTATACCGGAGACATGCGGTAATGCCTACCCCCGGCGTAGATACCCCGGTATTCCTCAAAGACCGAGACCCCGTCACCCACGTGGCTGTTGCCCATGAGGCTGTCTTTGTCATCATCCGGCTCATCCACGGCCCATTGGCGTTCCCAGCCATCGCGCATGCCGTCACCGTCTTTATCCAAAGGGAGCAGCAGGGCGGTTTTGGTGGTATCGGCCGTGTCCCCCTTGGCCTTGGCCTCATACCATATCCCGCCCAGGTTCACATAGGCCCGCAGCTTGGCCGAAGCCGCGCCATCCATAACCCGCACCTTTACCGTATAGCTGTCCTGATCCACCTGATCGCGTTCTATGCTCTGGCTCATGGTGTATTGCAAATTTTCGCTCACTGGGTTATCATTTTGCTGCCAGCCGGGATTGTCCACATCCGTAAAATATATGTCCGGCAGCTTGTCTATAGGGCATGGGTTGTAGTGGGTATAGTTGCGGTTGATGGTATAGCTATTTTGGTCACCAGCCTTCAGAAAGGTTTCCCAAGGCCAGGTTTCGTCTTTTTTTCCTGACTCCTTGCAGTCACCACACTTGCGACCCCTGATGTGATTGCCCGCATTCACCGCGATCCCGGGATGCCTGCTGGTGTTTTCCAAAGCAAAGCGCACCCCGCTTACTTCCTGGTGCTTGGGGTCATTTAGAGTCAGCTTGAATTCCCTGGTTTCGCCCGGAATGGGCTCCCAGATTTTTTCCCGGGGATCAACCGGCTCCAACACAGCGTCAATTTGTATTTTAGCGGCCATGGAAAACCGGTAGCGCAAGGTGAACTGGGTATCAGACAGGGTTTCTTCATAGGGCTGGCAGCCATATTCCACCGAGGAGGTTCCGCTAAAACTCAAAGTCGGGTCTTCAAGAGAAAATTTCTTTTCTATGGGCAGATGGCCTTCCAATTTCCAGGTGGCTCCGCGGAGAGTTACCCGTGCGTGTTCATCCTTGTCCCCGGTGCCGAACATGATCTTACACCACCGCTCCGAGGTGTAAGGCGGTCCCCAGGATCGGGTGAGGGTTCCCTTCATGATTGAGTAGACATCCAGGCTAAGGTGCGCCTTACCGCCGTCGGCCTGGCGGCTGATGATATTGATGCCGGTGCGCACCTTATCCCCATGAAACTTGCTGCGATTTTCATACAACCAGTTGGCCACCCTGGAGTCCAGGACAAACCTGCCGTTTTGAATGGGCTGGGTCTGATTCACCGGCGGATCTGGTATGCAGTAATGAGCGGAAAGATGGGCTGCGAATAGCTGCTTTTTCTCGCCAACCTGACTGCGGCAGTGTTTGGTGTTCTGCACATTGATATTGGCGGTAAACGCCTTGGGAATGATCTCGTAGCGGTCCTCATATTGGGGTGAATAGCGGATCTGGCCTTGCTTGGATTTGGATAGGGTCAAGATAGGGCGGATGTAAAAGCCGTTGTAATAAAGGTGTATACGTATGATGGAACCAGCATCGCCCTCTGCCTCGAAATGCAGATAGCCCGTATAGTTGCCATAATCCAGCACATAATCGGTCATGCTATCCTTTATCTGCGCCTTGGCGGCATCGGGCAAATGGGAAAGGACTACCCCTTGTTGGGCAAAGGCTCCAGCCACGCTTAAAACCATTCCCAAAAAGATTACGCATAGAAACGCGCCAGCACGGCGGCTCGTTGTATTTATTTTTGCCTGCTCATTCTCCATAGTCTAATCTATAATATAATGAAGATACGTAAATACTTTTTTGCCTTTTGTCAAGAAATAGCTAAAAACTTTTTATAACTCTGAAAAATATGCCCCTGTCCCAGGCAGGACACAACATGCTGTGTCCTGCACTGCAATCCTAGGCACAGTGAATTTAAGGTAAGCCGTGATAACATTCCATGCACATTTTGAGAGTTTTGCCAGTAATTTGTGATCATAAAGAAAATAAATCCGCAATTTTGACCAGAAACATCTCCATCCAATTTACACCTATTCCCAAAACAAAATTTCAATCGAGAAGATACCCTTTGGCCAGGATCTGGTAGTCTGTCACCTGGGATTGTATCCACCCAGGGCCGCGTTTGAGTTCCCGGGCCATGATAGTTGCCACCTCGGTTGCCATGACCATGCTGATTCTGGCATCCAGCAGGAGCATCCTTATCCTTCTGGACAAAAAATCTTCCACGGTCCGGGCCATTTCATGGCGGACGGCCCAGACCACCTGGGCCCGGGTATATTCGTAATCCGGGTGCAGCAGTTGGCCTAAATCCGGTTCGGCCTGGATCAGGGCGTTGATAGCGGTCCGGTCAGCGCCGTAAAAATAACCCGGCGAATCAAAACGGGTATTTTTTACATACCCGTGGATGGGCATGGTTTCGGTGACACACTTTCTTTCCGGCAGTCCACCCACCATCCAGGCCTTGTTGACCGTGTCTTCGGCCATCTTCCGGTAGGTGGTCCACTTGCCCCCGGTAATGGTAATCAGGCCGGACAGGGAAACCATGAGCCGATGACTTCGAGAAATTTCCTTGGTACTCTGGCTCTGGCTGTCCTGCTGGGCCGCCAGGGGTCTTAGTCCCGCAAAAACGCTGAGCACATCCTTTTTTTGGGGATCTTTTTTAAGATACTGGGCTGCGGTTGTCAGTATAAATTCGATTTCTTCTTCCAGGGCTCTGGGCTCAAGATGGATATCCGCTATTTCCAAAGGGGTGTCTGTTGTCCCGACCACCACTTTGCCATGCCAGGGAACGGCGAACAGAACCCGGCCGTCCGATGTCTTTGGAATCATGATGGCTGAGTCGCCCTGGAGAAAAGACTTGTCCAGGACAAAGTGGATGCCCTGGCTCGGCCTTACCAGGGCAGGTGCCCCGGCATCATCCATGGAAAGGATATTATCAACAAAAACACCGGTGGCATTGATGACCACACGGGAGTGGACCCGGTGAGTTTCTCCGGATTCCGTGTCCGTCACTTCAACACCACAGACAAGATTTCCCCTGTCTTTGAGAAGTCCTGTGACCGGCATGTAATTGAGCACAATCGCCTCATTTTCCACGGCGGTCTGGGCGAGGTTGACGGCCAGCCGGCTGTCATCAAACTGGCCGTCATAATAAATGATACCACCGTTCAGTTGATGTTCATCCAGGTTAGGAATGGCCTTCATGGTTTCTTCCCTGGAAATTTTCACAGATGGTCCCAACCCCAGCCGGCCGGCCATCATGTCATAGACCTTCATACCGACATTGTAAAACGGTCCCTCCCACCAGTCGTAATTCGGGATGATAAAGGCCTGGTTTTTCACAAGGTGGGGTGCGTTCTGGCGCAGCAATCCCCGCTCGCGCAATGCTTCGAGCACAAGTGAAATATCTCCCTGGGCAAGGTAGCGGACACCGCCGTGAACCAGCTTGGTGCTCCTGCTGGAGGTCCCTTTGGCAAAATCCGATTGTTCGAAAAGCACGGTTTTATATCCCCTGGATGCTGCATCAACGGCAATACCAAGGCCGGTTGCCCCGCCTCCGATGACAACAATATCCCATTGCTTATCCGGTTTTTGCTTGAGTCGTTTGAGAAGAAAATCTCGCTGCATGTTACTGTCTCCTTATTGCTGTGGACACTGACTGGCCTGTGAATCCCTCCTCATTTATATCCGGGAATGAATACATTCAGCAAGTTTTTTTTATTTTATTCCAATTTTTCCCAGACACAGAATACGCCTCCCCATTCGCGGTAAAAAAAAGGTTTTGATTCGTTTTTTTCTTGCCTTACCAAGCCCAACCTGTTTGAATGCGGGCCATGAAAATTATCAATGCAAGATCAAAGCACCTCATTATTGACCGGTTTATGGCCACGGTTCAGGAGGCCTGGTGTCTTGTGGGAAGCAACCGCTCCGGGATTGAAGACTTTTTCACCCTCCTGGACGGGAAAAGCCCAGGAATCCATGCCGACCTGATGGAGCTGCCCCAAACCTTAGGGATTATTTCTTTCAGTCGCCAGCAGGAGGTGTTTGAGGAGGAGCTAAAAAAAAATGATACCGATTTTCTGAACAAAATAGACCCCGGCACACCGGCTGCTTCATTCCTGAAAAATGCTGAACTCCATGCCGACCTGATCAAAGCCCTCGACATGGCCGATTCCATGGACAAGGGATACCGGCAATTGAGCACGGGCCAATCCAGAAAACTCATGCTCCTGGCCCAGATCACCCGGGGGGTCTCCTATCTGGCGATCCAGGCCCCCTATGAAGGGCTGGACCCAGCAAGCTGCAAAGAACTTGACAGTGCACTAACTCTATTGCACCAACAAGGCATCGGGATTCTTATCACCGTGAACAACAGAGAGGATATCCCAAACTTTTGCACCCATGCGGGTCTGATTGCCCATGGCCGCCTGGACCTTATGGGACCCAGAAAAGATACCATGGCGGCCCTGAAAACAAACCTGGACCAGGAAGACCCAGATTTTCAAGTATCTGTAAAAGAATTAATCCAGGACCAAATTATTACAGAAACCCTCTGTGAAAGCCCCGTGTTCGGGTCCCCAAAAAAGGCCAGCGTCGCAACAGAGCTGGTTCGTTTGAAAAACGGGTCTGCCGGGTATGGGGGCAAGACCATCTTCACGGCCTTAAATCTCAGGATCCACACCGGCGACCACACCCTGGTGACAGGACCCAATGGCTGCGGGAAATCCACCCTGCTCCAGCTTATCACCGGAGACCACCCGGCCTGCTATCAGAATGATCTGCGCATATTCGGCACCCAGCGGGGGACCGGAGAATCCATCTGGGAACTAAAAAAAGAGATGGGTATTGTCAGCCCGGACCTTCACCGGAACTATCTTGTGCCGGGTAATACCTTGCATTGTATTATCTCAGGCCTCTTTGATTCCATTGGCATCTACCAAAAATATACCCGCCAAAACGAAGACCAGGCCATAAAATGGCTGGAGCGAACAGGACTTATCCAAGAAGCCCAAACCCCTTTTCGCCAGCTCAGTTATGCCAACCAGCGCCTGGTCCTCATTGCCCGTGCCCTGATCAAAATGCCCCGACTGCTGATCCTGGACGAACCCACCCAGGGACTGGACGAATTAAACCGAAAGGCCGTGCTGGATTTTCTGGAACAGGTGGCACAGGAAAAGATGAGCACCCTCCTCTATGTCAGCCACCGCCAGGATGAGTTTCGGGATTTTTTCAAATATCAAATTCAACTCTGATCCCAACCGGCTTTTTGAGGAACCCTTATCTTTTTTTTGCTGCCCGGAGCTCAACTATCCCCGTAAAAATAGGGATTATCAAAAACCCGGCCACACAATAGATCACCCCATTCCACCCGCCGTACTCAAACCCGAACCCGGCACCGGTAATCCCCAGCCAACCGCCGGCATAATAGAACAGCACATACAGTGAATTGGCCCGGCCCTGACTGTTGGCAAGTTTCCGGTTCAACAGGCCCACCGCCGTTGAATGGATGGTAAAAAACCCTGCACAAACCCCCAAAAGCCCGGCAATGACTGCCGTCACCGAGGGGATCAGCAGCAAAAGGAAAGAGACCCCCAGGATGAGACTTCCAGCCACTAGGGTATTGCCCCCGCCAAACCGGTTGCTGATCCTGCCTGAAACCGGGCCCAGAAAAATCCCCATCACATAGACCAGGTAAATCAGGGTAATCATTTCCGTGGAAAAATTAAAGGGCGGGCCTGCCAGACGAAAGGGCAGAAAATTAAAGATAGGGGAAAACATGAGCAGACCAGAGGCCCCACAGCAATACAATAAAAATAAATCTTTTCGTTTCACCAGGGTCAAAAAAGATTCTGTTTTATGACTGGCGGCTTTTTGTTCAGGGGTTTGAGCGGGCAGGACGAAAAGTGCCACAAGGGTGGTGATCAGAATCAGACCAGAGGCGGAAAAAAAGGCATACCGCCAGTGCAGAGGCGGATGAATCCAGCCCCCCAACAGGCGTCCCCCAAGCCCGCCTAAAACCGTTGCCGCCACATAGGTTCCCATGATCACGGACAATCGTTTTTTGGGCAGGGTTTTGGACAACCAGGCCGCTAGGCTTGTTGTCAGAGCCGGCAGGAACAGTCCCTGGACAAATCGGGCGCCCACCAGCACCCTGAAATCATGGGTAACCGCACAAACCAACCCGGCCGCGGCAACACAGATGCCGCCGATAAGCAAAATAGGGTGAAGGGGAGCCTTGTCCGACAAATACCCGAAAAACAGATTGGATATCACGATGCCCAAGATGACAGCAGACACGGTCAAAGAAACCTGAACCGTGGTCACACCAAATTCCGCTTGGAGAACAGGCAAAATGGGCTGAGTGATATAGATATTGGTAAAAGATGCCGTTACAAGAGCACATACCACCATCTGCAGCTTGAATGTTCCATTTTTTAAAGGCTTTCCTTTCATGGGGATGCATTAAAGTAAAATGAATTACTTTTCAAGCGATTTTAAAAAAAGAGGCAGGCCCCGGCCTTTGTTTGGACTTGTTATGAATTAATCAGAGCGATCATTTTATTGACCCATTTCATTTTCGCTGTTTGAAGGGTTGGGAGGGGGTGAAAATACTTGTTCTCTGTCTCTGGTTTAAGAAGCCCGATAAGGCCTTTCGTGCCGGATACTTTGCCCAGGCATCTTTCAATAAGCGGATCCAGACCAGGGCTGACACCCCAGGCGCAAACAACCGGCGACTGGGAGCATCTGTTCAGATGCCTTCTAAGTTCCTGTTTGCGCTCATCGGAGAACAGGGAGTGTGCTGTAAATCCTGTTCTCTCTTCAATATCCCGATACTGGGCCACAAATTTACCCCCTTTGGGATTTCTCAAGTCTGAAAGGTTCAAGACCCTGACATGGGACCAACCACAATACACCATGACTCTCATGACTTGATACTGTGTGGTGTCTGGTTTCGTTGATACAAGGGAGGCGCAAAGATCCCCCGCCTGTTCCCCCAAAATATTGTTATTCACAGCTTCCAGGGGAAGGGATGACCCCGGATTCATCATGATAAAAATGGCGTCGGCCGCCCTTCCCAACAATAAATCGAGGGGAGAGGGGATGTCTTTTTTTGCCACAATTTCAAGGACACTCCGACATTCAATTTGTTCTCCTGACCCGATGTCAATGGCGTAAAAATGGCCAAACACCCCAAACTTTTTTTTAAGTTTTTCCGCGGGTAAAAATTCAAGCAATCGGTGATACTCCTTAAATGACAGGCAAACTGCGATCCAACCGGTCACCATTCATAAATTTAATAATTTATTTTTATCAATCGCTGAGTTAATGAGTGATCAGCGAGTCTCTTTCCTCAGGGCATTCCTTGATGCTCTGTCCACAAGCGTAAAAAGCCTGTCTATCTCATCTTTTTGATTGGAAACCTTATGCCCGCTCACCTTGATAAATTCACAGTCCATTAGATCCATTCTGCGATAAAATTCCTGGTACAGCTCATAATTAGAAATTCGGTCCTTTTTCTTTGATTGATACCCATTTTTTTCAAGGCGATCACGCCGTCCCAACAGTCCGATGATATTTTGAGAATCCGTATACACCGATACCCGGCGGCCCTGTGTTTTTGCATCGGCCATTGCCCATAACAGGGTCTGCAATTCCAGTTTTGTCGAAGAGGTGGGTTCAAATCGCCTCAACTTCACCCGGCGTCCCAGGGATTCCAGGGAAAGCCCATTCTTTGCAACCATTAAATAAGCCCCATAGCCGATATTGGATTTCGGGTCCACACTTCCATCTATAAATAGTTTTAAATCATACATAATAGTTGATGGAGTTATGTCATGGTAAAAATATTTTGCCAATAGGATGTTTTTGAGTAGGATAAAATAAATGAAAAACAAAAGATAACCATTGACACAGTGGGCCGGATAACCGTATTTTTAAAGAAATTCATTGACAATCCATCATCCCGGAGGGCACAAAATGATACTACAAAATTGGAAACTTTCTTTTTTTTGTTTAATCCTGGCAGGATTATTTCTTTTGCCGACATTAAGTTTTGCGGGCAAGCTTCAGGGCAGAGAAGAGATCTCCCTATACGGCGGTAAGTCCGGAAACATTCTTTTCCCCCACCATCTGCATCAAAAAGTGGTGACGGACTGCCAGACCTGCCATATTGATTTTGCCCAACGAGAAGGGGCCCTTGAAGCCGCTAAAGCATCAGAGGCGCTCAAGAAAAAACAGGTGATGAACGGCACCTGTCTCAAGTGCCACAGGGCCTTGAAAAAATCAGGTAAACCGGCCGGGCCGACCAGTTGCAAGCAGTGCCATACTAAAAAATAGAATTGTCATGAAAATTCTGGTATCTCCGACCAAAACCATGGCCTTTGACAAAATCCCGGCCAGCCTGCACATGGAGATGAGCCGGCCCAGGTTTGAGCGGGAAGCAGGTCTGCTGAACCAGGAATTAAAGGCCCTGGATTTTGGGACCTTAAAAAAATTATTTAAAACCAGTGACAAGCTGACCCGAAAAACCTGGGATCAGATCCATGACTTTACCTTGGCCGCTACAGGGCCAGCCCTGTTTGCCTTCCAAGGAGAGGCATTTAAAACCATGAACCCCCGGCAATTTAGCCCGGATCAGCTGGCATTTTCAAATAAAACCCTGAAAATTTTTTCCGGATTGTACGGGGTATTGCGCCCCATGGATAGCATCAAACCCTACCGCCTGGATTTCAATACCCCTCTTCCCAAGAGATCCAAAACGCTCAAACTATTTTGGAGAGAAAAAGTGCTCCCCTATTTTGAAGAGCAAACCCAAAAAGATGAGGTGATTTTAAATCTGGCCTCGGAGGAGTATAGCAGCATCCTTGATACCAGCCGGTTAAAAGGCCAGGTAATCACCCTGCAATTTCGGGAAATGGTAGAGGGAAAATTAAAAAACCTGTCTGTCCGTGCAAAACAGGCCAGGGGACTTTTTGCAAGTGAGATCATTCAAAAAAAAGTTACCAATGTCAACGCCATAAAAAAAATTGCTCTGGCTGATTATGGTTATGCAAAAGATCTTTCCAGCACAGCAGAATGGTTTTTTATCCGTTGATATATTCGAGACAAACGTGTTCCTGCTTTTATAAAAAAAATAAATAAAAATATAGATGACAACTATTAAAATTATAGAGAAAGGGGTGAGCTATGGCGGCATATCTTGGGGCAGTCGATCAGGGGACAACCAGTACCCGGTTTATTATTTTTGACAAAAACGGGACCATTGTCAGCGCAAGTCAGATGGAACATGATCAAATTTGTACAAAACCCGGCTGGGTTGCCCATGACGGTTATCAAATCTGGAAAAACACAAAAATTGTCATCCGGCAGGCCCTGGAAAAAGCAGGCCTTTCAGGACAAGACCTGGCCGCCATCGGCGTGACCAACCAGCGGGAAACCGTCATTGCCTGGGACCGACACACGGGAAAACCATTGAACAATGCCATTGTCTGGCAATGCACCCGTTCCCATGAAACCTGCAAGGAACTGGACAAGGCCTATGGTAAGGATAGTTTTCGATCCAAAACCGGCCTGCCCACGGCCACCTATTTTTCCGGCCCTAAAATCAAATGGATGATGGACCAAATCCCTAAGATTAAAACGGCAGTGGTCAAGGGGGATGCCATTTTCGGCACCATGGACACCTGGATCATCTGGAACCTTACCGGTGGACCCGGCAAGGGCCGGCATGTAACCGATGTAACCAATGCCTCCCGCACGCTGCTCATGAATCTATCGACCCTGGATTGGGACGATGAGATTTTAAGGATAATGGGAATTCCTAGAACCTGCCTGCCCGAAATAGTCCCCTCCTCCCATCCAGATGCATTCGGCAAGACAACAATTGACGGCCCTTTCCAAAGCCAGGTAACAGTGGGAGGGGCCCTGGGGGACCAGCAGGCCGCCCTTTTTGGCCAAACCTGTTTTGAACCGGGTGAAGCCAAAAACACCTATGGAACAGGCTGTTTTCTGCTCTTTAACACCGGCACCACCATTAAATTTTCCAACCATGGGCTTTTGACCACAGTGGGGTATCAAATCGGCAATCAAAAAGCGGTTTATGCCCTTGAGGGATCCATTGCCTATGCCGGCGCCCTGGTCCAGTGGATCAGAGATAATCTGGGGCTGATCTCTTCTGCTCCTGCAATTGAAACCCTTGCCAACACAGTGGACGACAACGGGGATGTCTATGTTGTACCCGCCTTTTCAGGACTGTTTGCACCCTATTGGCGATCCGATGCCAGGGGTGTCATTGCCGGGCTCACCCAATTTGCCAACAAGGGCCATATTGCCCGGGCAGTCCTGGAAGCCTGCGCCTACCAGACAAAGGACATTGTGGAAGCCATCAATCTGGACTTGGGACTGGGGCTGGACCTGGGACAAGGCATTGACTTAAAATCCCTGAAAGTAGACGGCGGCATGGTGGCCAACAAGACCCTGATGCAATTCCAGGCCGATATTCTCAATGTATCGGTTACCCGGCCTAAGGTAGCAGAAACCACTGCCCTGGGGGCTGCCTATGCGGCAGGGCTTGCCGTGGGGTTCTGGCCGGACACGGCAGCCTTAAAAGAAAATTGGCATGTCCATTCCACCTGGGAACCCGACATGGCCGATACAAAGCGGGATGAACTCTACAGCAGTTGGAAAAAAGCCGTTGAGAAAACCCTGGTTTGGAAAGAATAAGCGGATTTACTTAGATTCCAAAACATGATAGGAACTCCTGAGTAAGTGAAAACAGGAGTATAAATGGAAACACTGCATAGACCTATAATTAGCGATTCAAGGACCATGGAAGATCTGCCGAATAATAGCATTGATCTGGTGGTCACTTCCCCGCCCTATCCCATGATTGAAATGTGGGACCCGATATTTTCATCCTTCCACCCTGAAATAACCACGCTATTGAAAAAAGGGGATGGACCCAGGGCCTTTGAAGCCATGCACAAAATTCTGGATAGTGTTTGGGGAGAATGTTACCGGGTTCTGAAACCAGGCGGATTTGCCTGCATCAATATCGGGGATGCCACACGGACCATAAAAGAACGGTTTTCCCTTTACACCAACCATGCCCGGATTCTTAGCGCTGCCCAAACCCTTGGATTTTCATCTCTCCCCTGTATCTTGTGGCGCAAACAGACCAATGCCCCCAATAAGTTCATGGGCTCGGGCATGCTGCCGGCAGGGGCCTATGTCACACTGGAGCACGAATATATACTGATCCTGAGGAAGGGACCCAAAAGGGATTTCAAAAAAGAAGCTGACAAGCAGAACCGCCGGGCGAGTGCCGTGTTCTGGGAAGAACGAAATGCCTGGTTTTCAGATATCTGGTTTGATATCAAGGGCACTGGCCAGTCCCTGGGGGATAAGACTGCCCGGAAAAGAAGCGGGGCCTATCCCTTTGAACTGGCCCATCGTCTGATCAACATGTATTCTGTACGGGGCGATCAGGTGCTGGACCCGTTCCTGGGAACCGGTACCACCATGGCCGCTGCCATGGCTGCCAACAGAAACAGTGTAGGATATGAATTGGATGCCAGCCTGAGCCCTGCCATATCCTCCATGGCTCAGACATTGGATGTTACGGTGGCCCAGATGATCCGACAACGGTTGATCCGGCACATCACCTTTGTTATAGAACGTATGGAAACCCGCGGCCCCCTGAAACACATAAATCGCCCCTATGGATTTCCCGTGATGACCGCCCAGGAACGAGAACTGGTTTTTAACACACCAATGGCCGTTACCCAGACCGTGGACCACCAATACAAGGTGGCCTATGATTCCCTCCCCCAAAAAGAATTCTGTCAGGACTGGTCCAAGATCCTAGCGAGTAAGGAAGCAGGTCAGGTGGTCACGGCCATGGAAAAAGTCAGCACCCCCAAAAAAGGATTTAAACAAGGGGAATTATTTTAGTCCCTTTTGATGGTCTTTTCCCAGGTGAAAATTAACCCAGGAAGAAGTCTTGTTCAACTCCCACATCCGTGGGGGACAAAATCTTGACCCAGAGTATGGCCCATTCCACAGTGTTTCAGCCGACCATATGCCCGGACCCAGACACAGCGTCTGTCAGGGTGTACTTCGCAAAAGCCTTCCCGGCGGTTTTATCAAAAAAAACTGTATGGACTGTTTTGAGCAGACCATGGGGATAATGATCTGTAAGTTTTTCTTTTATCCTGATGGCCAGGGACATTTTTCCTTCTACTATTTTTTCTTCTAGGGCAGGATCCTTGTCAAAGCAATAATAGACCTTGGCATTGGGTTTGCCCATATTAAATTCCTCTATACACTCTTCCCAAGAATCTTCAATTTCATCCATCCGATCCAGGATCGACCCCATCACCGGAGGATTCATGCCCTTTTGATCCAGATGGGTAATCAGCTCTTTAAATTTTTTGGGTTTGATATCTCATCACTGAAAATCCGAAGCATAGGGTTTCCTTTCCTAAGTTTATCTCGTTTATGCCAAATAATCTGTCGTCACCATATCTCTATTTTACACCAACCAACTTGATCTATATCAAAAATATTCCCCTCCATGCAAAATTAATTATTTGACAAACCCCTTTTCTCTACTAGAATATCCTAGGTTATAAACATCCAAAGGAGAACGTGTGCAAATACAAAACAACAGGAGATCACAATGAAAGTCGTTTTATTGCAGGGCAGTGCCAGAAAAAAAGGAAATACCGCAAAGGCCCTTGATTGGGTGGAAGAAGAACTTTTAACCCTTGGTCATGGGGTGGAGTCCATATACCTGAATTCTAAAAATCTCAAGGGATGCATGGGGTGTGCAAAATGCAAAGAACATCCAAATGAAGTGGGATGTGTTCAAAAAGATGACATCCAGGATATCCTGGGTAAAATCGTCACGGCCCAGGCAGTGGTATTTGCCTCTCCCCTCTATTTCTGGGGGGTGACAGCCCAGCTGAAGGCGGTTATTGACCGGACCTACAGCCTTTACACCAATTATCATAAACCCGGCCATGCCTCCCTGGTTGAGGGACAGCGCCAGGCCCTTCTGGTCACCGGCGGCGGCCCCTGGGACAACAATGCTGAAGCCGCATTTACGGCATTCGGCCGTATCCAGAATCCCCACAAGGCAATCAATGCAGGTGAATTGTTCCTCCCCAATTGTACCACCCCCGGGGATATGGATGAAGAGGTCCGACAAAAAGTTCTGGGATTTGCCCGAAAAATTGTGACATAACCCGCTAAAAATACCCATGGACCAACCAAAGCTTTTTAACAGGGAGTTATAAAAATGAAAATTCTAAAAACAAGCCTTTTTATGGTGGCATTTCTACTGATAGCCGGATCCTCCTCACAGGGATTTGCCGACAGCTATTCAAAGGCAGTTTCCGTTTTCAAACAGTCTGAGGCTGTCCAGCCCTTCTTTAAAAACAGCTATGGATATGCGGTATTTCCAACGGTGGGAAAAGGGGGTATTATAGTAGGAGGCGCCTATGGGGAAGGTCAAGTGTATCGCCAAGGCAGCCTCACCGGCAAAATTGCTTTGGTCAAGTTAAGCATCGGGTTCCAGCTGGGTGGCCAGGCCTTTTCCGAAATAATTTTTTTCCAGGACAAGCGCTCTTATGACGAATTTATCAGTGGAAGTTTTGAATTCGATGCCTCGGTGTCTGCCGTTGCCATCACCGCCGGTGTTCAGGCAAAAGCCGGGACAGAAGGGGGAACTGCTAGTGCCACCGCAGGTCCTGCCACAGGCGTCCAGGCGGAAACACATTATAGGGGATGGTTGTCTTTGTCCATGCCAGGGGCGGGCTAATGTATGAAGCGGCCATTGGCGGACAGAAATTTTCTTACACCCCCCTCTAATTTACCGAACCATTCAACAAAACCAAATTGGAGGGGAAAATCTTGACTTGAAGACTAATTTGACTAATAATAAGCCAATGGTTGTAACACAAACAATCTGGCATATCCGGGCACCCCTATGAACGAACAAATGATTTATGTATTAATAATCCATTTAAGCGCCATTGTCGCCGACATCCTTGTATTGAGTGCCCTTGGCCACATGGTGTACCAGCGACGGGAGCCCACCAGTATGATTGCCTGGCTTCTGGCCATTATCCTGCTTCCCTATATTGCCGTCCCCCTCTATTTTGTCTTCCGGAGCCGGAAGCGGAAAAAGAAGACCAAGGCGCCGATTAAACTGGCATGCAAGGGCGAAGTCGCCCCGGAGAATGCAACCTCCCTTGATATGATCCTCAGGGGAAACGGAATTGCCGGTGCCACCCTGGGCAATTCGTTTGAGTTTTATGCCGACGGGATGGACGCCTATACCGCCTTGATGACCCAGATTAAACAGGCAAAAAGACAGATTTTAATTTCCACCTATGTGTTCAGTTCGGATGAAGTGGCCAAATCGATTCTTGCTGCATTGACCCAGAAAGCCTCCCGGGGAGTGAGCGTCAAGCTGCTCATTGACAGTATTGGGTCCCTGCCCCTGTATCTTTTCCAGAGGCCGTTAAAAGA
>Ga0307929_1000702_pt1 | contig 30819 bp, 21 predicted proteins | sample AceLakmetage1330_FD_203160 | JGI IMG/M metagenome (GOLD analysis project Ga0307929, IMG submission 203160) | Saline water microbial communities from Ace Lake, Antarctica - #1330 | ecosystem: Environmental > Aquatic > Non-marine Saline and Alkaline > Saline | place: Antarctica: Ace Lake...
AACGAGTAGCGATGGCCCCACTCGTCCACCGCTCTCGTCGCCCGCTCTCGTTGTCCGAACGCTCAGCCCTCGAACAATCTGAGCTTGTTCATAGGTCGAACTGGATCCCGTGAACGGTTACATAAATTTTTTAGCTCAGCAATGTCTTTCGTAAAAAAACGTCAGTATTTTCCAAACCTATTCAGAAGATGAACCGAGGCTCACGTCCCGTATTGGCGAGGATCTCCCATCCTCGCACAGCATTGCCGTAGCCCTGGGCACGCATCACCAACCCGTCCGCATCCATGGACTTGCGGCTCATTTCCCAGCGCAGCTTATTGCCAACTCACACAAGTTGAGCATTGAACCTACGGCAAAGGTTCCTTTGCTTTCGGTAATCAACAAGACCCCTTTGCGTCTCAACCGCTCCGTGATACTGGAAATGAGATTTAGTGCAAAAAAAGCCCCGACCGCATAGTTGCGTCTCGGGGCATCGTTACTGTTGATCAGCGAGTTTAGAGGTCCAATTCGCCCATCCAGTTTCCATGAACATTGCAATGCTCAACAACCGTCACCTTGCCGGAACCGACTGCCAGATGCATAGAGGTGGCAGGCTTGCATACCTCGGGGGAGAGCCAAACGCGCGAAATGAATTTATAGTCGAGGTAGTAGTCGAGATAACCAATGAAATGCTTGGCATCCATCACATGCTCAATCTCACCGACTGTCGCGTGCACGTCGGTGCATCCGACAACCAAACCACACCCGGTCTTCTGTACAATTGGAATGTGCTTTTTGTCACCTTCTGTCAGATTCTCCGGATCCGCAGGACGCTTGATCGCATCCGCATTCTCCTGAAAAGCCGTCTTCGGCGAGCGACATACCAAACAAGTTTCTGGTGCCGCGTTGAATTCGATGTGGCCACACACTTTACATTCAAATATCGTCATACTATTCTCCTTAGTTCGACCTGCATTGAGATCTTCATAATGTCACTCTTTAGGGGGCAGTTTAGCAAACCAACCCTAGACTGCAACCCTATATCCACACTTTTCCACCTAATCATCACTACCCCCGAGGAGTCCCGCCCGTAGCAAATAGTAAACCATTTGCTTTCGTCTCAGCGATGCGCTAAGAGAAGCCTCATGAGTAACGTCTTAATAACAGCGAAAGGAAATATGATGCGCCTTATGTTACCCCTCATTATCGGATGCATTGCGACTGGAGTAGTGGCGGGCAGCGAGGATACGAATCTAAGTACACAACACGACACGAACAAGACGGTCGTCGCTGAATGGACGACTCAATGTAAAGCCAATTACAACGGCAATCCCGATGTCATGCTCCGCCCGGGGCTAATCGCCAATCGCAAAACCCGGCAGGTGGAATTCTTTGCAGAAGCTACCGGCATTCGGCCTGATGAAATCCTTGAATTCTTTTTGATTGGTGAGAAAAGCGGCAACGACTACGAAGCTTTAGCCATCGCTCTGACTGAACCTATTCATATCTATGATGCCATGGTTTTTATCGGCATGACCCCCGGCAGAGGGGTTGACAGCGCCAAACTTCAATTCTGGCCAAAGGGCGAACGCATTCATATGACCATCGATAGTCATCGAGCCGAATCGTTAATCATCGACTCCGAAACCGGAGCCCCCCTTGTTTCCGACGGATTTATTTTCATCGGATCAAAGTTCATTTCGTCAGAACCGCCGGAAGATGCCACAACGCTGGCCGCACAGACGCGATCCCCTTATGCCATTGCGGCAAATTACAACGAGGCCGAAGCGCTATTCGACGTGCCCTACTCCGCCCCTCAGACAGCCGTCTACTCGAAACAGATGTTGAACCCTGAATATCAGTTTCAAAAGGGAGCACGACTTTCTGTGATGATTGAGCCAGAGTACAAAAATGGAAAACAACGCGTCCAGGAACTCGAGCTCGTTGTCGAGCGCGGAACAAACGCAGCCCCGGCATTGATCAACGCCAAGCTAACGCTAAAAACATCCGGTGACAGCAACTCAACAACCGTCTACGCGCTACCAACGTTGCTGGCCCAACTGAGCGCAATCGTCGATGCCGGTCACGATCCCTTTGTGACCCTTCGCTTTGGAGATGAGGTCACCATTGGCCAACTTCATGATCTGGCTCAACTCCTTGGCGCGATCGACAGCGAAAAGGGCATCCGGATCGAACCGCCAGTACCAGGACAATTGTACTACAAAGCCTTTACTCCCAATGAGGACTATCGTGATCGCGAAGCCCGCTTTCTACAGCCGTGGGAATTACGACTGACCCCGTCCCCCTCGGGGAGTGTCACAGGGACGGTAACGGAGATCACAGAAATATGGACGCAGGGAGAGGCAAAACCTAAAATTGAGACCGAAGATCATGCCGTCACGGATCCAAATTCCGTATATCAACTGCTGACTTCACGCAAACCCGACGTCAAGGTTGTGTTGGTCTACGCCCCCGCAATACTCACACACTCCCAGCTTATGACATACCTCGAACCCGCACGAAAAACCCACCCCTTTGTTCATGTGTATGTTGATCCCTAAGGGGGTATGTACTTCGCTCAAGCAGGTACCACCTGTTGTGCTCTTTACATACGTCGGCTCACGGAATGCATCCGGTGAGAATCGTCGGAGTTCTCGGCAAAGGTGACGGATTAGTTAAAATCGAGAATGTTTACGAGGCAGTTCACGCTGAAGGAGAGCCGAAGCCACCAGACTACATCGAGAACTTTGCCGTTAACTCCTGCGGAACTAACTCCCTCGTCAACCTTGCCGAGAACTACTTCGAACTATTCGACGTGATGGTCTTTGAGGACGAATACCACCTATTGCGGGTACTGGAGTCAAGTACATACCCCCTTTGCGCGCAACATAACTCGGATACACTTAATCGACCGACTTCCATCCTGAGTCTGCCCTGTTTTCAGTATGGTTGTGTGCAAGTCATATAAAAAAAGCACATCCGTGAAGAGCCTGAATTTCGCTGAAAAAACCTGCCGGAGGGGGCCTCAGCTCTCTCTTGAGTCCCTTTGTCGAGAGCTTTGTCGGTCAAGCCCGATAGAATCGACGAAGCTTACGACAAAGCTCTCGACAAAGATATTTTGGTGGGACGCTGTCCTGATTGGTCTGCACTCTCCACAGCCCACACTCCACTCTATACCGTCTACAACTCTCCACTCCTTACGTTCTAGACGCTGTGCACGTTGAATCCCAGTTGCGTGAACGTTTCGTGCAGTGCGTCGGTTGCATTGTGTAGATTGACTGTGGTGAAGCGAAACTCCCGGCGGATGGGGTAGTTCTTGCGTAGGCTGTCGAAATGGCTGGAGAGATCGGTCGCATCTTTAGATCCAGCGGGATAAGCCCGCGGGGGGGCACTTTGCAGGGGACTACGCATACGGGTATCATCCCCCTCAATATCATAGACTTGGTGCACAATATTCCACAGCGCGTCTTCTTCTGATAGTCCTGTGGCATCAAGGATCACCTCGGGGACATCAGGGGGGGGAAGCAAAGCATCTGGAGTCCACGTGGGGGCGACGCCAAGCATACGGCATGCATCCTGATAGACCATGACGGTGCCCGTCACCTTTCCCTCAAATGAGTGGCCAGCGATGTGTGGCGTTCCGATGTCAACAGCTTTCAGTAGATCAGGATTAAATTGGGGTTCTCCCTCCCAGGTGTCGAGTACGACATGTGCCAGATGACGAGAGGCAATCATGTCAAGTAGAGCATTTGTTTCCGCAACGGGTCCACGTGCGGCGTTGATAAAGATGGAGCCTAGTCGCATTCGGTTGAAGAATTCAGCATCTGCCATATGATAAGTGGCATCTGGGCCTTCCCGGGTGATGGGAACATGCGTTGTGACGATATCGGAGTTATCCAAGAGCGTGTCGAGGTCTACAAAGGTGTTTGTATCTGCCTCTGTGCGTTGACGTGGTGGATCATTCTGAAGCACGTTGAGTCCGAGGGCTTTGGCTTTATCAACGACTCGCTTACCCACGTTTCCGACGCCAATAACGCCGAGCGTTTTCCCCCGAAGTTGGAACCCGTGCCGATTTGCCAGACAGAGGAGGGCGGTAACTAAATATTCAGAAACGCTGTTGGCATTGCAACCGGGAGAAAAGCACCACCGAATGTTGTTGCGCTCCAAATAGTCAATGTCGAGGTGGTCTGTGCCGATGGTCGCGGTGCCGACAAAGCGAACCTTACTTCCTTCCAGAAGTGTGGCATCCACTTTTGTGGTTGAACGGATTGCCATCAGGTCTGCATCGCGTACATCGTCCGCAGTGATGGAGCGTCCCTCAAGGAGGGTTGTTTCTCCAAGAGTTTCAAAGGCCTCTTGGACGAAAGGCATATTGCGTACACAAACGGTCTTCATGGCGTCGTATGGGTCAGGCATGCAGCGAAAGCCCCATCCATCCCAGATTCGGGGGGGATGCTGACGGTTTGACTTTTGATTATGAAATCAGGGTTTTGATGTATCCAGCGTTCGAGTTGCTCTTCATTTTCTTCAGGCTCCAAGCTACAGGTGCTGTAGACCAGTATACCCCCAGGCGCTAAAAGCTTACTGCACGCATTCAAGATGCGGGCTTGCACACCGACCAATTTTCGTAGGCGTTGATCGGTGACTCGCCAGCGGGCATCAGGTCGCCGGCGAATGACGCCGGTGTTGCTACAGGGAACATCGAGAAGAATGCGGTCAAAGGGCCCCAGTTTTTCGATCTCTGCAAGCCCCAGTTTTGTGGAGGCATCCGCTTTGGCAATATTGACGCAGGAGTATGCGAGCCGAGTTGCATTTTCGGTGAGCTGTGCAAGGCGATCGGCATGGCGATCGAGAGCCACGATGAGACCTTCATTTTGCATGATTTCCGCGCAGGCAAATGTTTTTCCGCCGGGGGCGGCGCAGGCGTCCAGTATACGCAGACCGGGCTGTAGGTCGAGAAGGTCGACGGCCAGTTGGGTTGCGGGATCTTGGATCGTGAAGTGTCCTTCGTCGAATCCCGGAAGCGTCCGGACGCTGGTGCCGACGGGAAGGGTCAGGAAACGCTTTGGGTCTGCGGGATGCGGTGTGGCTGCGATGCCACTGTCTTTGAGTTGCTGAAGGTACGTATCGAAGGCAACACGGTATGTGTTGACGTGTAGCGTTACAAGCGGTCTCTCATTATTCCAGTCGCAAAGGGCTTTGGTAGCTTCGGCGCCAAGTTGGTGTGTCCACCGCTCAATAAGGTGGTCCGGATGGGATGTCTGGATGGCGAGTGATTGGTTCCAAAGCGAGTCCCGAATCGCGTCCTCTTTACGAAGACTGTTGCGCAAGACTCCATTGATAAAGCGGACGCGGGCAGGGTCAAGATCCGCTTTGGCAGCCTCGACGGTCTCATTGGCCGCAGCGTGAGGGGGAATGGTGTCCATGATGAAGATCTGGTAGAGGCCCACAAGGAGGTGTGCTTTTGTCTGTGGATCGGGCTCACGGGTCACGAGGGTATTTATGATCCATTCGAGGAGTCGCATCCACCGGCAGATGCCATAGACGACTTCTTGAATAAATGCACGGTCTTTGGAGTCATTTGGCAGCATTCGATCTGGGAAGTCTTGTGTGTTGAGCCAATGTGCCACGATATGTGCGCAAGTGCTACGAGGGGATTCTAGGGAGGTGGTATTCATGAGGGGGTACATTTCTGAATGGGATTGACATGAAGAACCGGCACGCTTGTGGCCCGTTCGTGAGAAAGTCGGCGATTGCCCTGATGCCGGATAATAGGGATAGCAATCAATTTGTTACGATGGATCCGGTCTGGATGGGATGTGGAAATGCTGATTTTAAAAAACTCCACTCTGTCCACTGGATTGCGAGGATCCCGATGAACATGAGGGTTGCAATCAGCGCTAGAATGGCGAAGACGGTGTATGAAGGTTGTTTGGTAGGATCCGTCGCAACGGCTGCGACTGCCGCGACTGGTGCTGCGACCGGAGTCGCTCCATCGTCAGCGCCTGCGTCTGCCCCTACGGGACTGGCCATTTTGACTGCCTTGGATTTGACGGTCAGTTTTTTTCGTTTCACTGTGATGGGCTCAGCCATGCCTGTGCTCCGGTAAGTGTTTCTTTGCCTCTAATACGAAGACTCTATCCTTAATGTGTGTCATGCGGCAAGCTGAAAAGTGGTGCCTTTTCTGCTACTTCTGGATTGAAGTGTTACGGGGTAGGGTGCCGTTCTCAGCCACATAGTTCAGTACGGGCTCGGGAAGCGGCCCATGTCCGGGCCATGGAATGGCGTAGCGGCCACCCCACTCTTCGTCGACATGGAATTCAACAGCCCGTGTTGGCAGAGGCATAAACGGAGGCAAATCCCCCCCGTTAGTATCCATCCATGCTTGCACCTGTGGCGGATAATCTCCTTCGCCTTCGTACTGTACGTAAGAACCTGCTGCTACGAAGAAAAGACGCTCCCCTTTGTGTTCATCATCAAAGAAGAACTCTTCCTCGTCGTCGTGAATGTTATTCCGGTCATCATCATCGTATGCCATAAAAATCTCGGCCCCATGGTGTGTTGTTTGAGCTAGTCTAGTCCCGTTGAACGCTCACATTATAGGGTGGAGGTGCAGAACGCGCAACTCGAATAATAAAAATGTCGTTCTGCGATGTCCATAGCACCACCCCGCGGAAGTCGGAGATCGCAGGTCGAAGGTCAGAAAAGTAGGTACACATCACCGAGGTGTAGCCCCAGACTGTGTCTGGTTTCCGGCCCTGCCCGACGGGCGGAAATACGTTATCCAATGACGCACTACAACAGGTGTTGCATCCCCTCATGGATCGAAACGTCGGTCATTATAGGGTTTTATGAGGTCGCAAGTAGTCTAAACGTGTGTAGGCAATACTTCATGAGCCAAACTGAAGACTGCCAAAGCTTGTAGGGTCATGGAAGTTAAGCTCCCGCACGGGGGCCCAGGATGCCCAGTGTGGATGGGATGTCTTGTCGCCGCATTTATAGAAGTTAGCACGCCAAACCTGACCGGAAATGGATCTCAACTCGCCCACATACTCTGCAAAAACATCGAATGGAATAAAGAGTTGGTTGATCCACGTTGTGGGTTGCTCAACTTCGGGCTCAACGATATTTGGCATGGAATGAGAAATTCCGATCCATTTTGCTGAGGACTGCGATAAGAGAGAGCACTTTGCAAATCCACTCGCGGTACGTGTGCAATCCTCGACGTAACTTGCGTGCAGTGTGCCCCCACAATTCACCTCAAAATTAAAATATCCCTTGTCTTCTTGCGGTTGAACGAAGAATTCCACGCAACTGTCGGTGCAAACGGGGCTATTGAGGGTGGTTTGAATGCTTCGCACAAACCGATCCTGAACCCGAAAGATGAGATGCAGTCCATCAGGGCAATATAATGTCTTTACCTCGGTTATGGGATGATGATTGCTGCTTTCAACACGAAAGTGGTCGATCATCAAAGTTTCGGCAGCGTGCCAACAGGGCAGATCCCATTTGCCGTTTAACGAAGGGACAACTGGGGTGTTGTAAATAGTGGATTTCATGTACTTTCTATTCCTATACCATGATCTGGTTTGCAGCGACAACAAAAACCTTTATAGAGGATTCTGCCATAGAGGATCGGAAATTCTTTGAGAATCTGACATCAGCATCAGTGGGGCCAAAGGCAAAAAGTTGACCGGTTCCGATGAATGGGAACGCGAGACCTACCGCGGTGCCCATCGTGATCGCTCGGCGGTCGAGTCTCTGATGTTCACGATAAAAGATGGCTTTGCGTTCGGCGAATTGGGCTGCAGGGGCATAGAGGCGGTTCGTTCGGAGTTAATGTAAAAGGTGTTGGCCTATAATTGCTGCCGTATCATTCTGATGAGGAAACGACGGCAGGATGCTTTGGATAAAGCCGCCTGAAAAGGCCAAGGCGCACGGAGTGAAATTAACAGCATGGACAAGGTGTCTCAAAAAATGGTGAATTTACACGCAACAGGAGCAAGATATCCGAAAATTGCCCAAGGCGGGTGCTTGTCACGTCCGGAGGCAACCGTGAACCCAGAACCCCGTTCCGAAAGGCTTTTGCAGTAGGTTCAACTTGAGAATATTGAAATGAAACATTTGGAGTTAGTTGTTTTGGCGAGTTGTGCGTGTGGTGCTCTGGCGGAGATGCAGGTTGTTGAACACACCGAGATGGTGGTTCAGTCCGAGGTGCTGCACTCTGCACAGGTTGTAGGGCAGGACACTTCGGTGGCCGTTGCTTTGGCTGCTACTCCTGGGATTCAGGTCAACAGTCAGGGGCTTCCAGGGGGGCAGGCGGATTTATCCATTCGTGGTAGCAGTTTTAGTGGCGCGGGGATTTCTCTTAATGGTTTGGCTCTGCAGAATGCGCAGACAGAGCACTTTAATGCGGAGTTACCCATTATTGCAGGTGTGCTTTCGGCACCCGAGTTGCTTACGGGAGTGGATCAGGTCTTGGCCACAGAGGGGCATCTTGTGGGGACGGCAAGTTTTAGCATCATGTCTGTCGACACGGGGCGCAGTATAACGCTGGGCGTGGCGGAGGATGAGGGCTATTGGGTAAGCACGCTTCTCCAGGAGCAGCATCCGTTTTCAACGGGAGATGGATTCACGGGGCTAGGGGTTTTTGGTGCTTACACTGAGGCCAATTCCGTTGACGATGCCGATAATGATTTGAGGAGTGCACGCGGCGGCGGACAGTTTCAGGTTGCGACCGACGCATCGCAATGGGATGTGTTGGTGGCGCATCAAACAAAGCGGTTTGGCGCTTGTGGTTACTATGGTGTGACCCCAACGTGGAATGCAGAAGAGGAAACGGAGGATACCCTTCTTTTAGGAAGCTGGCTTCGGGGCGATACTGAGGGGCGTTATCTTCGAGCCTCTGTCATGCATCGGGAGCAAACTGACGACTATACGCTATACTGGTCGCTGCCCGGGGTTTACAACAATGCCCATCGAACCGTTACGCACTCCGGTGTTGTTGCTGGCCGTGAGTTTCTTGGGAATCATGTTTCGGTGAACTGGCGTCTGAATGGACAGATGGAACGTATTTGCAGCAATGGGTTGGGCAACCATGAACGGTCTCGCGGTGCCGCTACGCTGCTGCCTGCTGTTGAGGCTGGACGCTGGACACTGATTGGAGGCGTTCGGCATGAGGTGTTTGAGGATGATGCGAGTGAGACGTTGCCACAGGCGTCGTTGGAATGGATGCACTCTGACCGCCTTTGCCTTCGGCTGTCGCATAGCCAGAGCATGCGACAGCCTTCCTATACAGAGTTAAATTATGAGTCTCCAGCCAGTCTTGGAAATACGGGGCTTGAGAACCAAGCATCAGAAACGACGGAGTTGATGGCCTCTGGTGATGCATGTTGTGGATGGGTTTGGCGGTTTTGGGTTTTCCAGCGCGTCACACGGGATTCCGTAGACTGGATTCGTGCAACGGATGCGTCGCCTCGTTGGACTGCCGAGAATTTAGGGCGTATCGACACCGAGGGTTTGGAGATTGGGTTGATTCATGCCGCACGTGGGGGGAGCCGCATTGCTGTTCACTATATGTATCTCCATAAGGATGCGAATGTTCTGCTCTATTCAAGTCGCTATGCTCTTGATTATCCAGAGCACACCGTATTGGTTTCTGGCTTGTGGCAGATATGTCACCAGGTTGGGGTTGAGCTCACGCAAATCTTTCGCCAGCAGCAGGACAATCCACTTCGAAAAGGGAAGGATGAGGGCTATGATGGTATGCTGGCATTGCATGTTGTACCCCGAAACCATCCGCATGTTCAGGTCAGCTTGATGGTCAATAACCTTTGGGATGACGACTATGCCTGTTTTCCGGGTCAGGCCACGGTTTCGCCCCGACGCGTGTCGGCGGGAATGACGGTTGACTGGTAGTAAATTTAAAATTTGAAAGCTGAAATGTTTGGGCTCTGTTGGGATTTTGGCAAAATGATTTATGGGTAAAATGATTACTTGGGCTCTGCTGGGGATTTCAATTATTCTGCCCTTAATTATTTTGCCCAATTTTTTCACTGGCGTAGTAGGTCTGAGACCCAAGGTCGCAATTGTCTCAGTCCAGGCACTCTCTTCGCCTGCGCCTTCTTCGTTCTCGGGATGGATTTAGGTTGATGCGTGTGCGTTCATGCGAGATACTTCGAGCTTAGGTGCGACAACGGGTTCGTTGCTTCTGATAGTATTGAATAGGGGTGTTTTATTATGTTTGGCTTTCTATCAAGTGGGAGTTTTCTTCCTGTTGCGAGTATTGGTTTTGTGTTCTCGCAATCGAACCTTGCCGGTAAGGTTATTGTTGTCCTGCTGTTTGGCGGCTCGATTTGGGCGTGGTCACTGATGCTCACGAAGTTCAAGCAGCTGATAACTGCGAAACGAGAGTCGGATCGTTTTCTGTCTGCTTACCGTGTTGAATCGCATCCCGTGGCCCTGTTTCAGGCTGGTCGGGCGCGTGGCTATCCATCCCCTTTAGTTGTGGTTTACGAACAAGCATGCTCGGCATTGGGCGCTTCCCTTGAGGCTTCAGCACAGAATACCGATGATCTTTTTGTCGGTGGCGGGTCGCCACGCGTTACGCTTACGGATCGACATATCAGTTCTGTGAAAAATGCGGCAGAGCGTACGGTTGCTGACCAAGCGTTGCTACTGGAGAACAATATGGGGCTTCTGGCCACGGCGGCCTCGACGGCTCCATTTCTTGGCTTGTTGGGTACCGTGTGGGGGGTTATGGAGTCATTCGGGAATATGGCTAGCTCAGGGCCTGCTCTGTTGTCGGATGTGGCCCCTGGTATTTCGGGTGCCTTGCTGACCACGGTGGTGGGACTGCTTGTCGCTTTGCCATCCTCAATTGGATACAATCTTCTTAGTGACCGCATTCGCTGCATGACCGTCTTGATTGATAATTTTTCTCAAGAGTTGGTTGGCGATCTTGAACGCGTTCATCTTCCATAGGGACTGATCATGGGTAGACATACACCACTGACGTCACTGAAACAGTTGAGCGAGATCAACCTGACCCCACTCATGGATCTCACGTTTATTCTGCTGATCACCTTTATCATTACGTTTCCGCTTATTGAACAGGGTGTGCCCGTGAATCTTCCGCAAGGCGCGGCCAATCCGCTGAAACCGGAGGAGTCGCGGTCAATCACCATTGATCAGAAGGGGGCTCTGTTCCTCGACGATCGCGCCATTACGCATGAAGCGTTGCAGGATCGGTTAATGACGTTATCTCAAACAGAGCCCAATGTGACCATTCTCGTGCGTGCTGATGAGTCTATTGCCTATGGTGAGGTCGTCCGTGTGCTCAAGGCTTTGCATGATGCCAAACTCACTCGCATGGCTCTCGTTACCCAAGGCGAAGGACAGTGAGGGGAAAAGCTGAAATTGGAATGTATCCGGTTGTAGCCCCAGACTGTGTCTGGCCTGACCCGCGGGAGTGTGGAGATTGGAAGTAGGAAGTGGAGAGTGAGACGTGTGGAGATGTAGGGTTTGCCGAGACGGCCAACGCTACAAGAGGCGCCTTCCACCCCCACTTTCCACCTCCCACTAACCCCGGACCCCCTAACCCCAAACCCGGAACTCCTAACCCCTAACCCAGAACTCTCAACTCGGCAAATCGGCTTTCCGCTTTACTCTCTTGATTGGGCTGGTATCCTCTATGTAGGAAGTAAAGGAGATGCGGAGTATGATCAAGAAGCAGTTTACACTATATCTAGAGAACAAGCCCGGAGCCCTTTCCAGGGTCACCCGACAACTTGGGCGTGAGAAGGTGAACATTGATGGCATATCGGTTGCTGAGAGTAGCGATGTGAGTTTGGTTCAGATTGTAGCCAGTAATGCCGCTCGGACTCGTGCTGTGCTGAAACGCCTGGCCATTCCCTTCACGGTTCGAGATGTTTCTGTGCTGCCATTGGAAAACATTCCAGGAGCGTTATGTAGCGTGGTTTCTGAGCTGGCACGCACCAAGGTGAATATAAACTACGTCTATGCAACAGGAAGCGCGGGAAAAACGCCGTCCACGGATTATGTCGTTATCGGTGCCCCGGACTTGGGCAAAGTAGAGGCGTGCTGGGAGCTTGTCAGTGGGCGACGCGGCAAGTAAGGAATGTAGCCGCCGACGGGGACGACGCGCGCGTTTGCGGATGCTCTGTCTGTTTAGTTTTGTCTGTGTTGCTGCCATCTGGCAACAGGGCATTGTCGGCGGCTGGTTGTTGTGTCACGGGCTGTCTCGATTTCTTCCCCTTGATCTCGATGACGGTCTTTCCATTACCCGCATTTCCATTGAGGACTGTGCGCTGGTGCCTGACCGCGGGTTGCTTGTGTCGGTCAGTCCACGGACATTTAAACGGCTTCTGCGTCAGGTTTCCCCGCTATTTGTACTGCTGCCACCCGGAGTGGTTGATGGTGTTGTTTTGCATGGGCAATGGCTGCCCGAAAAGGCTGCGCCTGAGTTCGTGTTCCCAATTGCGCTTAGCTGTAATCAGGTTTCCGGAATTTCCCCCAGAGTTGTCTTTCGCTGTCCTGTTGATGACCTGAACCGAATCTTAGATGCTGAACTGTCGGATGACTTGCATGATAAAGAGTCCTACATATTCGGTACGTATGACGTGAATCAACGTATTCGGTTTCGAACGCTGAGCATACAGTCGGAGGAGCGCCCCCCCGGCATTATGGATGCGCCATTTCGGTTTCGCGTTCATGCAACGGGAAGTTTGCGTTACCGTGTGAAGGATGGTTTTATTGGAGTGAGGGTAACGGCCAAGGTGAAAGCACTAAGTGGCACGATGGAGTTTGGCCCTGTAATACATGAGAATGGAGTAGGGTTGGAGTATGCCTGTGTTGTTGACACGTTGGATATTGCTGTGGACAACATGGCGCCGTGGCTTGAACGGAAGGTGGCGGAAAATCTGAGGCAGTCGATTGAGCGATCCCAAAATAAACGTCGTCGTCGTGAGAAGTATGCTCGATTGCGACTCCCGTTATGGGTGCCTTTGGATTCTGTTGTAGACATTCAAGTATTTGAACCGGCAGGGAATGCCGAGGATGAGATGTGAACCATGACGTCTGAACTGAGTAAGGTGATTGAGGCATATGCAGATCTTGAGCGACTGGTCAGAGATGCGATCTCGTCGTTATATGGGGAGGTCTGTGCGCTCTGCACAAGTTCATGCTGCACGCCTGACATCTGTGAAGAGAGTCTGGACAGTGCCTTTTTGCGGGCACTACGCGAGTCTTGCGAATCTAAACCCCTGTTTTGTGATCGCTACGGTTGGCTGACAGAGCGTGGCTGTGGATTGCAGATTGGCCGCCCGCCGGTGTGCTACAGCTTCTTTTGTGATGAAATTCGGAACGCGCTTGATGATCGTGAAAGAATCATTATTGCTGTATTGGGGCGATCGCTGGCGTGGGTAGGGGAGCGGGCTGTGGGTCCTGTGCACCTTGTAGAGATTACCGATGATGCATCACTGTCTGATGTTAATGTCGGCAGGGTTCTTAAGCGTATTTCAATTGCACACGACGCCTTAAAGGGTGTGCGTGAGGTGCTTTGCAACGAGCCTGTTTCATCATCGGAGTCGCGTTTGGCGATGCAGAGAATTCTACGATCAGTGGAGCTTGATGCGTGAGGTATAGTGGTGGAGGACGCTTTTAATGACCTCATCCACTGTTATGTCTGTCGTATCGTAGTCAGGAGCCCCACTGCGTAGCATGGCCTCGACGGTTACCAGTTTAAGGCCGCCTCGCTCGCGCATGCGGACTTGCGCGTAAGGCAGCGAGCGCTCGGGAAAGGTTCGCTCCTGGAGGCGATACATAATTTCTTCTTTGCCACCATCGAAAACAGTTATGACGGCGGAAGAAGCGGATTCGCGAATGGTGGCGCGCCGGCCATGCCGTTCGAGTTCCTTGCGAAGCTCCTCAAAGGCTGGAATGGCAACATCTGAGATGAACTGTTCAAAAGAAGATTTTTGTTTTTGCTGATCCTGCTTGTCGGATTCTGCAAAAAATGAGTTTAGAGAGTTTCGCCATTCCGCCACGGTGGACTCCTCGGTTAATGTCATACGCAAAACAGCAGGAATCGAATCCTGTGATAAACTTCAGTTGCAAAGCCTAGCACGTCACAGCGTCTCAAGAAAAGCTTTCCTCGCCCCCCGTCGGCATCGCCGGTGAGTGCGCCAAGATCGCACCATCGGTTGTCTCACCGGATTGGGGCCGTCATGCATCACTTGCCGCCTTGCTATTCACCGGCTGTTGCGTCGTTTGCCTGGCCGTCTTCCATCCCTGACATGTCAACGGCCAGAAGCCCACCGCCGGACGTGGAAACATAGAGTCGCTGGTTGACCTCTGCCATGTCGGTCACCGGATAGTTGCCGGCATGTGTGGACACATCGAAACGCACCATGTCGTGCATCCGACCGTCGTCCGTCAGGCTTATTCGCCACAACCCCTGAGCGTTGGCGGCGAAAAGCCGTTTCCGCTCCGGTACCAGCGGATCATCCCATCGCAGCAGGCTCGTGGCACTTCGAATCCGCACGGCGGGAGAATCAAGCGACGGAAAGGCGTTGCCCGCGCAGCGATAGACACCTTTTGCGGTTCCAATCCACATGGCTTCCGGCCCTGAAAGAAGGGCGGTGACCTTCGCGGCGGTTTTGCCCGTCTCCTGAAGGCCGTCCGGAGCGTCTTCAAGTCGGAAGAGATGCTGATCGGTGCCGACCCACAGTGCCGCGCCGCTTGCCGCTAGGGCGGTGATGGGTTCATGCGATGGCCATCCGTTGGCGCGCCACTCATTTTGGATCGGGTCGAAAACCTGCACCCCCCCGTCAGCTTGGCCGCAGTAGATGCCTCTTTCGCCGCACGCCAACCGAGCCAGGGGTTCATTGTGCGGAGGGATGATCTCAAACCCCGATGGCGTTCGGGTGGGATCGTGCACAATGAGACCGTGGTTTGAAGCCATCCATACGCGCTTCCCTACCGGCGTCACATCGTAGATAGCCGAGTATCGGATGGCGCTACGGTCACCCAAGTATCTGGTGTGGTTTCCGTCCTCGAGCAGATCGTAGTTCAGATTGTACCAACCGCCTTGCCAGATGGGGTGCTCCCGTCGTTCCTCCCGCGGCACGAACTTCCACGGGCCGCCAGCCAGCGTGCCCACGAAAAGCGTATCGCCGGATACCGCCAGGCTGAGCAGATAGTCGGAGGGCACGTTCACGCGGGTCTTGAGCTGCCGCCACTTCGTTCGCCCTCGCTGGTAGTGCCAGACCCCACCGAAGTCGGCGACAGAAACGAATACGTCCGATCCCGTAGCGTGAATTCGAACGATCTTCCCTTTGCCGAGATTCCTTTGTATGGCCATCGTCGCGGGACCACCGTCCTGCTCGCTGAAGCAGTAGACATCCCCTTTTGCGGTGCCCACCCATACTTCTTCGTGAAGCTCGGGTTCAGCATCTGGATTTCGCCGGAGTGGTGGCCATGTTGCCAACGCCGTAGCGGCTGCGATCTTGGTGTCCACGGCTGGCTGGAAGGGCTCGAACGTCCGTCGCTGCTCGTTGTACACGACGACGGAGGCCGAGCCGGGTGGGGTAAGCGGGGCGATGTAGACTTTGCCGCAACCTGCCGCCAGAGCGGTCGCGCTTCCGCGCAGGAGGGGAGTCAACTTATCTGCCGCGATCCATGAATTGACCTTCGGAGCATGCATCCAGACATGCTCGAAGTTGTTGACCCACACCGCGGTGTCGGAAACCAGAACCGAAATTAAGAACTGACGTTGCTCCCCTCCTGGCACCTCCACCTCACGGAACGTGTCTTGTTGTGTATCCCAGACTGCCAGCCCGCTTCGGCAGGCCAGCCAGACCTTCGAGCCTTGCACCTGAATATCGATGACCCGGTTATGCGGCAGACCGTCGTCGGCGGTATACGTCTTCCAGCGGTGGGCTGCCGGGTCCAGAACGGAGAGTCCGCGCGAAAATTTCCACGTGTCTGCGCCGATCAGGACATTCCCGTTGTACAGGGCCAGTGTGTTGATTTCTTCTGCCAGAACACCTTCCGCATCCATGAAGAGCGAGAATGCTCCGGTCTCGCGATCGTACCGCGCAAGCCCTTCGTCCTCACCGGGCAGATAGCTCCAACCGCCGAACCACACCGACCGCTCATCGCCAACCATGGCTCTAATCGAGTCGCAAGGCAACTGGCGCTGCATGCGATACACTTGGACAGCTCCCGGTGGGAACTCGCCCGCAGGAGGCATGACGGATGGCTCTGCCGCGACGGAAGGGAGTGCGGGTGGCAAGACGTTTCGAACCTGGGAAAGCGCATAGAGAACCACGTTGACGCCTATCTGAAATGCCTGTTCGCGTTTCTCGGGTGCGATGACGTGGACATACGTGCCGTCCGGATACACCTCCCATGCACAGGGCAGATCAGTATCGTAGGTGTATACCACGGCGAGTCTGCCATCTAAGGTGAGGCCGTACAGTTTCGCCGGTCCGTGGTAGAGGTCAATAACTTTTGGCACTTGTGCGATATGGTGGAAGCATGAAAAAAGGGGGTGATTTGCGGGTAACTCCTCAAGCTCCACGCCCGGCAACGCCTGCTGGAGCATTCGCCGGAATGAGTAGTCCGCTCCTCCACAATCATCGGCATACACGAATCCGCCCGCAAGAAGGTAGTCCCGAAGGTTCTGAACCTCGGCGTCGGATAGCCGGAAAACGCGGTTTCCGGTCATAATGACCAGGGGATTGAGACCCACCCGTGGACTGTCGAGAGCGACGGCTCCGACCCCGACTTCGCATCGGATTCCGGTGCGTTTCACCACCTCACGGAACAAACCTGGCACGGCTGTGGGGTCCGTATTCCATTCAAATAACTGCCCGCTAACGAGAGCACACGTGCACGCCCCCATCCATCGTCCCTCCTCGTTCCTGACCGTGGTTCGCGGCTGGTATGAAAAGGGAGCCTTGGCATCGGCCGCCGGGGCTGCTTGAGCAAGGAGAAGGAGCGCAGCGAAGTTACGGAGGCTTTGCGCCCAGTGATTGAAGTTTCTCGCTGAAAGCTGCATGTTCATGTTGCCTTTCTTTTTGCCATGGCCGCGGCGAGCCAAGCGGTTGCTGGAACCGTCCAGACGACCGCTGTGATGCCGACGAGCAGGCGCATGACCTCAGCCGTCACTCGCTCCGTCCCAACGACATCGGCCAAGGGGGATCCGGATTGCGCGAAGGGCAGGATGAACAGGCCGAAGTTGAGGCCTGCGTAGGCAAGGGCCAGCGCCATCACCATCGCACCCATCACCTTTCTGCCCACTGACATTCCCCGGGCTCGGATCTCGCTGATGCTCAGCGCAGGCGCGGCGCGAACCACTTCACTCACGGCGGACGCCACGGCAATTGCCACATCCATGACGACACCCAAAGTTCCCAGCAACATGCCCGCCACAAGCAATGCCCGAAAGTCCAGCGTCCGCGCCGTGCTGAACTGGTGAATGGCCGCCAGGTCCTGATCATGCAATCCCGAAAGGCCGGATATGCGCGCTGCCAGAATTGCCAGGAAGCCACTTAGAACGATCCCTGCCAGGGCTCCGCCGATCGCGCTCACCGCCTTGCGTGTTGGCCCGCAAAGGATCAGGTACGTGCTTCCCAGTACCAACAAAATCGCGCCGATTGTCAGGGGGAGCACGGCGCCGTGGACGGCCAGGATAGCAGGCGGCAGGATCATGACCACGGCTAGGCTTACCGCAAGGGCCAGAAGAGCCCGCCCCCCCTTTCGACCAAAAACAAGCAGCATAAGAACACTCACGGCGCCTGCAATCCGCAGCAGCCATCGATCCCGCGCGTGCTCCCTCATGGTAGCATGTTTCTCGTGGCCCAAATCCCGGATTTGCAGCAAGACCTCCTCACCAATATCCGGAATGCGGTCGTTAACTGGAGACCCGGTAATGATGTTTTCCGCTAGGACAACGGATGTGGCCATACGGACGCGGAGTTGCTGTAGGGATTCCCCCCGCCGGGGTGTCTTGGGCGTTTCCCATGCTCCGGTTGGGGGAGTCTTATCGATGACCGTTCCGCGCAGGATCTGCGCCTTTCCTCCGGGGTAGGAATACTCCATACCGGCCAGCCATTGGTCACAGGCCAGCGTGGCCAGAAGGACCAAACCGATGCTGCCAGCAACAACCGCTCGCGAGCGAATGACACCGAAGGAAGTGGTGGAGGGTGCTGCCGACGGCGACGAATGAGCACAGCCAGCAGATGTGTTTGCCGCCGGAACTCTGTGCATCAGCACGGAACCGATCACGGCCGTAAGGGGAATGGCGAGGGTCAATCCTAATGTCCCCGCAAGGGCGGTCACCACCCCTACGGCCATGGCCTGACGGTTCACCAGGTCCACCCACGGAAATGGCGCCTGGAACACATCAGGCGGCGCGAGCGGAAGTAGAATGGCTCCCATGTTCAGGCCCAGGAAGGCAAAGATAAGCGTGTTTACCTCGGTTCCCGTCACATCCCCACCTAGACGGATTCCCGACATGATGAGTGCTTTTCGACTGACATCCGGGTTTACGTCTTTAACCGCTGCCATCGTAGATGTCACCGCGATAGCTAAATCGGCGACAACGGCCACACTCGCTAAGATCATCCCTCCAAGAACGATGTAGTGCATGCCCAAGTGATCCCTTGGCATGGCGTACCAGAGATCTCGCATTGTGGTATTGAAGACTCCGGTCAGCTTGAGCTGCCAGACGCAGAACGCCGAGACGGCCCCCGAGACGATCAGTGCGGCTCCGGCACCGAGTGCCGAGGAAACGGCTTGGCGCCACGAGGAGAGCAGAGCGAAGCATATAGCCAGCAGGCTGACGAGTGCGCAGATCAGTAGGGCAGCCAGCGGGTGGACGCTGGGCAAGAGGGTTGCACGGGCCGCGCCAACACATGCCACCCCGCATGCCGACAGAGCGCACAGGCATCGAACGCCGTCGCGGCGCCCCACGGCAAGTACGCTGGTGACAAACACAAGCGCCAACATGCCAAGTGCCTGCTGTTGCATGGAATATGCTCCCGTTACGAATTCGTCCCAATCCGAGGTTCTCGGCCTTCCCCATCGGTCAACAACAAATCGTCATAGAGATCCTGAAGGAACTTCTCGACCGCTTCCTCCGTAAGGCCAATAAGAATTTGCTTTCCCGAGCCCCGGACAACACGCCTGCTGCGCCACGTGAAGTCCCCGATCTCGGAGGAAACCATACGAGAACCCCGACTCTGGGGCAAGACGCGTTTCGCACGCACGCATAAGTTGTGTTCAATCTTTGCACGTTTCGTTCATCTTCTTCGGTGATTCCATGTCGGGTGTGGCGATGGCATGGTGTTCCGTGCGGTTTGCTACGGAGTCACGGTGCGCCTTCCGCTCGCTTACTCCACGCTTATCGTCCACGTTCGTTCGGTGTTGGGCCCGAACAGGTCGGTGAAGTTGAGCGTCCAGTTTCCGGAGGGGTCATTCCAGGCCAGCGGCAAGACAACGGTCTTCGGTTCCTTGCCCACCAGCACGGTCTGGTCCCAGAAACGGACCGCTTTTCCACTAGGCTGGGTGGCCCGCAGTTTGATCGCATGCAGGCCGCGGGCCTCGGGTACCGAGACCTTGACCGTCATCGGGGACCCCCGCCGAGTGGTCTCAGGCGCTTCCACCTTGATCGGCGGCAGCGGGCCGGGTAGCAAGGCGTAGAGCGAGGGGCTGCCGGGGTTGATCTCGGTGACGAACCCATTGGCCTGTCCGACGGTCACTTCGTTCTTGATGTCGTAGACCCAGGGATAGGGGTCATAGGAGCGGCCGGAAGTGGCGCGTTGTGGCGACACCGGCCACTTCTTGCTGTCGGGCAAGAACGTACCATAGCGCACCTCGGTGTCGGTCTGCCGGAAGAATCCGACGATCTGATAGTCGCCGCTCTTCCACCGCTGGACCTTGACGTTAGGGAAGAAGGGTACGTTCTCCTGCCTGTACGGGGTGAAGCTGAACGCACGTTCCACGCCCGCCGCGTTGAAGAGGCCGAGGAAGAACAGCGCGGCATCCCTGGGCATTTCGTTCAGCGGCGCCGTGCCGGCCAGTCCACGCGTGTCTGCACGCACGAGAAACGTCGAGTCCGGCGTGAAGTTCAACAACACGGCCCGCCCCTGGCCGACGGTGTTGACGATACAGACCGGCGTCTCACCTGCCTGCGCCGAATTTCCGGCTGGCAGCCCCGCCTGGCCCAAAGCCTTTCCGGAGGTCACGGCCACACCGGGTTCGATGCGTACCGGGCGGTCCTGCTCCGGCCCGGGCCGCGCCAGTTCCAGTTTGCTCAGCCCCAACTCGCCGGCAAGGGTCATGCCCGCCGACTGCGCGGCGTCGAAGCCGCCCTCGACGCCGAAAAGGCCGTCCAGCGCTGCGGAGGGGCGCCGACGACAATGCGCGTCGTACTGAGCCGGCCGAATATCGGCCAGCACCGTGCCGCCCCCTTCCGCAAAGCGTCGCACGGTTTCCGCCGCCTGGTCGCTCATGGCCCAGACCTGCGGCAGGATCAGCACCTTGTAGCCGCCAGCCGCAAACTCGCCGTTGGCCAGCGACGTCTCGGTCACGAAATCGTACTGCATGTTCAGATCGTGAATAACGTTCTGCCAAGCCATGAGCGCCGTGTGCAGGGGCGGATAACTCTGGTTCCGCTCGCCACGGTCCTGGAGGAAGAGGGACGGATAGGAATACAGCACCGCGATGCCGTCGTGCCGCATCTCGTAGTTCAGCAGCAGATCGCCCAACCCGTCGCGTACGATCCGGGTGTCATCCAGCATCGCCTGCACTGGAGCGGGCGCCTCGAGGTCGGGGCCCTGGAGCCCCTGCCACGCGCCGATCGCCGACCACATCCAGTACCAGACACTGTCGGCGCCCGCCATGACATGCCGCCAGTACCAGCCCGCATGGTTGGCGGCATCCTTGGAGTACCCGATCCAGGCACTGCGGACGAAGCCCCGTGGGGCGACTGACCGAATGAACTCCTCGGTGATGCCCGTGTACGGCACCCACATGTCCAGTTCGCGACAGATCAACTCCGGGTCGCAAGGCATCTTACCGATGTGGCCGCTGCCCTCGAAGCCGATGCCGGCCTGGGGGTCGTCGCACGACTTTTGGATCCATTCGCGGGTGTTCTTGGCCATCTGCACGAAGTTGTAGCCTCCGAAATAGTAAAGATCGTAGGCGCGGCCATGGTTCTCGATCCCGGCGACAGCCGAAGCGATGCCTCCCGTCGCCGATGAGACGGTGATCGCGTCGAAGGCCTCATAGCTGCCGTCCCAGGCTTTGTTGAGGGATCCGATGTCGCCGTAGGTGTTCTTGAGGTAGGCGCGAAACGCCGCGTCGGTCTTCGGGCCTGTGCCCATGCCCGAGACCCTTCCTTCGTCGCCCAGCGAATAGCTCAGCACACCCGCGCCGCGGGAGTTGACTGCGTAGCGCTCTGCATACCCTTTGCCGTAGTCGGGGTCGGACCATTCCTCCGCATCCCGGCCATGCACGTTTCCGCCGGTCCAGGGCACGTAGGCCATGCCGTGGGCCGACGCCGTGAGCGGGGCGGGCGTGTGGTGCAGGATGGCGGTCACACCCATTTTCTCGAGTTGCTCCATGGCGTAGGGGCCCAGCGTTTCGTCGCCCGGCGCATCCCAGAGGACGAAGTTGAACTTTCCCTGGCGGCGATTGGTGATCCGCTGGAATCGGTAATCGGAGGCCACCTCCTCGTCACCCTTGACCAGCGTCGCCTCGACGCGCAACAGCGCCGGCATCCAAGGCTCGGCTAGGAAGGCAAAGGTTTGCTCGCCTTCAGCCGACAGATCCTTGCGGAGCAGGACGCGCCCGCTCGGGTCTACAAGGCTCAGGCGTGTCTTCAAGCCTTGGACGGCGCCCGTCGCAGCCACATGCCCGCGGATTTCGTCGCCAACCTCGACATAGGGAGTGAAGGCGCCACGCCGCTCGTGCTCCTCGTACCAGCCGGGCTTCGTGGCCAGGTCCGGACGCAGGGGCAGAGGCTGGCGCGAGACCAAGTCCAGGGTTGCGATCGTCGCCAGCGCGGTAATCTCCAGCGGTGCGGTCGCCCAGTTTTCGACGCCCCGGGCGTTGCGCGCGAAAGCCTCCAACCGATAGATGCCAGCCCGAACGCGAGGCAACTCGAACGCGGCACTCTCTTCGGAGCGGCCGCAGAGGATGTTGCCGAGATCGCGCGTCTCGCCGTCCCAGCGGCGCAGCCGCAACGAAACGTTTGTCACTTTCGGCGTCGCGCCTTTCCACGACACCCGCAAGGCTTTGACCGGCAGCTTCTGGCGATCCAGCGCCGGCTCGCACGCGATCTGCAGTTGCATGCGCGGCTCGCGTTGGGCCGCCCACAACACCGCCCGCGTCAACTGCTCCTGCCAGTAGTCGTACTCGACCTCCCAGCCGAGGTGATAGCCGATCTTCGGGCGGGCCGGCATCTGCACGACGCGGCCCTTGCCGACCGTCATGACCTTGAGCGCCCCGGTCCCCGCGAGGAAAGCGGGAAGATTCGTCGTCGCCTCGGCCTCCGCGAAGAGCTTGCCGTCGTCCGCGCCGATCAGCACCACGCCCGCACCGCCGCGCACTTGCTCCAGAAACGGCGTTCGACCGTTCTGGACCGCATTCGTCGGCAACGTCGACGGCGGCAGATCCTGGAAGATGAAGACGTCGTACGGCTTGCGCATCAGCCGGGCGACGCGCCGCTCGCCCGCGTCGCCACCGAACCAGTACTCCCCATAGTAGCTGTAGAAGAGCGACGCATCCAGCGTCAGGTCGAGCCGCTGCATCAGTTCGACCGCTTCGCGGGCGTGCGTCTGCATGCCCTCGTTCCGGGAGCAGACGAAGTAATAGCCGCGCAACGGGCCCTGGGAGTAAGGCCGCGCCCAGGGCGTGTGCGGGGTCACGAGGTTTGTCGAAAGCGTGCTATAGGACTCCACGGATGCGTCAGGTTCGTCCCAGGCCGACACCGTGAGCGAACCGAGCCCTATGAACCCGACCGCCAACAGCAGCGACCGTACGACCGAATGGTTCATGATCATCTTCGTCCTCCCTAGTTACTCCACACTCATCGTCCACGTGCGTTCGGTGTCGGGTCCAAACAGGTCGGTACAGGTGATTGTCCAAGTGCCCACCGGGTCGTTCCAGGCCAGTGGCAACGTCACGACCACGGGCTCCTTCGCCACCTGCACCGTCTGATCCCAGAACTTCGCCGGCTGGCCGTCCGGCAACGTGGCGCGCAGCTTGATCCCGTGCAGGCCACGGGCCTCGGGCACCGAGAGTTTCAGCACGACCGGAGTCCCTCGCTTGGCCTGTTGCGGCAACTCGACCTTCATCGGCGGCAACGGCCCCGGCAGGTGCGCGTAGAGCATCGCCCGCCCCGGTTCGATCGGCACGATGTACCAGTTGGCGGGGCCGACGGTCAGGCTGTTCTTGAGGTCATAGACCCACGGCCAGGGCGTGTAGGGCTGACCATTCTCCTTACGTTCGGGCGAGACCGGCCACTTCGGGCCGTCAGGGATCACTGCGCCGTAGACAAGGTCGTTGCCGACCTGGCGGAGGAACCCGGCGATCTCATACTCGCCGTTGCGCCAGCGCTGCACTCGCACGTTCTGGAGGAACGGCATCTTCTCGTTCCGATATGGCACGAAGTTGAAGGCCCGCTCCACGCCCGAAGCGTGCAGCAACCCGAGGAAGAACCGGGCGGCGTCGTCCGGCATGAGCGAGCGATCCGGCTTCGAGGCCAGCCCGCCAGTGTCGTCGCGCGGCGTGAAGGTCGTGCGCACCGCAAGGTTGAGCAGGATCGCCCGCCCCTTGCCAACCGTGTTGACAATGCAGACCGACTTGTCTCCGGCCTTGCCTAGCGCCTGGCCGGTGGTCAGCACAACGCTCGGATCCACGATTGCCTTCCGGTCGTTGGCGGTCCCGGCCGGCGACCATTTCAGGTCCTCGATGCCGAGTTTGCCGTCGATGACCACGCTCTCGGACACGCCCGGCTCGAACCCGCCGCGGATGCCGAACAGGTCGTCCAGCGCGGCTTTCGGATAGGGGTGGCAGTGGTCGTCGTAGAACGCCGGACGGGTGTCGGCGATGACCGTGCCGCCGTCTTCCACGAACTTCCGCACGGCCGCCACGGCCTTGGGGCTCAAGCACAACGCATTGGGCAGCACCAGCACCTTGTACTTGCCGGCCGCGAATTCGTCCGATGTCAGGATCTTGTCGGTCACGAAGTTGTACTGCATGTTCAGATCTTGGAAGACGCAGTTCCACGTCCCCCAGGCGCCCCACTGCGACAGGTAGGAACTATTCCGTGGGGTGGACTGGGAACCCTTCGCGGGGCTAAAGTCCCCGTTGACGAAGATCGAGGCATGGGAATAGAGCAGGGCGATGCCGTCCTGCTGCGGTTCGTACTGCCGCAGCAGGTCGCCCAGCCCCTCGCGGATGACGCGCGTGTCGTCGAGCATGGCCTGAACCGGCGGTGGCGGATCCAGATTCGGGGACTGGAACCCCATAAACGCGCCGATCGTCGACCACATCCAGTACCAGACGCTGTTGTCGTCGTTGATGACATGTCGCCAGAAGTTGCCGCTTAAACCCGCCGCATCCTGGTCGTAGCCCATCCAGGAGCTGCGGACGAAGTCACGCGGCGCGACCGATCGAATGAACTGCTCACTGATCCCGCTGTAGGGCACCCACATGTCCAGTTCACGGCAGATCAACTCGGGATCGCAGCCCCACCTGCCAATGCCTCCGCTGCCCTCGAAGCCGATGCCCGCCTTCGGATCGTCGCACAGCTTGCGCACCCACTCGCGATCCTTCTTGGCCTTGTTCTCCACGAAGTTCCAGCCGGGGAAATAGTTGCTGTCATAGAGCCGCGCCAGGTTCACCGGGCCTGTGGGTGCCGCCGCCGGGGCTTCTTCCGCGGACTTGCGCGTGATCTCGTCGAAGGACTTGAACGCGCCTTCCCAGGCCTTGTTCAGCGCCGCGATGTCGCCGTAGGTCTGCTTCAAGTAGGTGCGGAAGGCCCCTTCGGTCTTCGGCCCACCACCCGCGCCGGAGGTGGCTCCCTCGTCGCCCAGCGAGTAACTGAGCACGCCGGATCCGCGCGAGTTAAGCATGTGCTGCGCAAAGCCTTTGCCATACTCAGGATCCGGCCATTCCTCGGCGTCCCGGCCATGTACGTTGCCGCCCGTCCAGGGTACGTAGCTCATCTCAAATGCCGAGGCAACCAGCGGAGCCGGGGTGTGGTGCAGGATCGCCGTCACGCCCAAGTCTGCCAGCTTCTCCATGGCGTAGGGACCGAGTGTTTCGTCTCCGGGTCCATCCCAGATCACGAAGTTGAACAGGCCTTGACGCCGGTTGGTGATGCGCAGGTAGCGGTAGTCGGAGGCAATTTCCTCGTCGCCCTTGACCAGCTTCGCCTCAACCCGCAGCAGGGAGGGCAGCCAGGGCTCGGACTTGAACGCAAATGCCTGCTCGCCCGCAGCGGGCAGGACCTTGCGGAGCAGTTCTCGCCCGCGCCGGTCCATCAGGCTCACGCGCAGTTGCAGGCCCGCTACGTCTCCCGACGCAACGACCTTGCCCTTGATCTCCTCGCCAGACTCGACATAGGGCGTGTAGATGCCGCGCCGCTCGGCCTCCGTCTCATTGTCGCTCAGCTTCTTGGTCGCTTCGGGGCGCGCCGGCAATGGCTGGCGCGAAACCAGTTCGAGCGTCGCGATTTTGGCGGGCGCCGTGATGTCCACAGGGAGAGTGGCCCAACCTGCCGAGGCCGAAGTCGTGCGCGCAAACGCATCCAGATGATACGCGCCGCCTCGGGCCACCGGTACCGTAAACACCGCCTGCCCGTTGGGCTGATCGCATTTCACCTGGCCCAACGCGATGACCTGCCCATCCCAGCGCCGCAGCCGCAAGGATACTGCCGTCTGCCCCGGCGTCGCGCCTTTCCATGAGACCGTGGCGGCCTTGGCCGGTAGTTTCCGGCGGTCCAAACCGGCTTCGCAAGTGACCTGGAGCTGCACCTTCGGCTCGCGCTGCGCCGCCCACAGCACCGCCCGCGTCAACTGCTCCTGCCAATAGTCGTACTCCACCTCCCAGCCCACGCGATACGGAATCCGCGGACGGGCGGGCATCTGCACGATCCGGCCTTTTCCCGCCGTCAACACCTTGAGCGCGCCGGTCCCGACTAGGAACGGCGGCAGATCAGTCAAGACCGTTGCGTCGGCGAACAGCTTGCCGTCGTCGGTACCGATCAAGACTACGCCCGCGCCCGCCTGCACCTGGGCAAGAAAATTCACCTTGGCGTCCAGGGGCTGGTCCGGTAGGCTGGCCGCCGCAACATCCTGAAAGATGAAGACGTCGTGGGGCTTGCGCAGCAGCACTCCGATCCGTCGGGGGCCGATGTCGCCGCAGAACCATTGCTCCCCATAGTAGCTGTAGAAGAGCGACACATCCAGCGTCAGGTCGAGCCGCTGCATCAGCTCGGCCGCTTCGCGGGCGTGCGTCTGCATGCCTTCCGCCCTCGACCGAACGAAGTAGTAGCCGCGCAGCGTCCCCTGCGCGTACGGCCGCGCCCAAGGCGTGTGCGGGGTCACGAATTTCGTCGAAAGCGTGCTGTAACGCTCGACCTCATCCGGAGACGATTCCCAGGCTCGCGCTGTTAACGAACCAAGCCCCATCAATATGACCGCCAACAGCAGCGACCGCACGATCGAATGATGCATTTTTCTTCTCACTCCAACACCACCAATCCCCAGCCGTTCGGGTGCATGCGGCTTTCGGTCGGGATATCGTTATTGACGCCGACCTCGGGGGTGCGGTCGGACCACATCGCGCGCACAGCGTTGCGGGTGCCGCCCGTGTTGCCAGTGATCACGCCGGCATCAGCCAGGAACTTCAGGCCGCCGACCGGCTTGATCGCCGTGGCGCTCCATGGGACCGCCACCTCGACCACGTAGCCGTCCTTCTCGGCGCGGTAACTCATGGGCAGGTCGTTCCACTCGGCGATCTCCTCGAAGTCCTCGCGCCCGGCGGAGGGCGTCTCGAAGAACGCGGCGAGCGGCTTCTTGGCGTCCTCGATCTTCGGGCGATAGCGCGTGGCGATCAGCTTGCCGTCCGCCGTGCGGGCGATCAGGATGCGCAAATCGCCTAGCTCCATCGGATGCCGGTTGTTCACCCCGACCTTGCGCTCGGAGAGACGCGGCGAGAGACACAGCTCCAAGGCGCTGCCGCTCTTGAACAGCAGCTTGGGATCGGTGGGCGTGTTGAGGAACGGCGTGGCGCTTGTCACCCGGAAGCGGGCATACAGGTTTGCATCGTCGTACCCGAACTGCACCTGCGCGGGCTTGGCGGGGTCGTCGCCGATCGGCAGCGCCTCCACGCCCTGCCATTCGCCGTCCTGGCCGTCTGCGGCGGCGTTCGCCAGCCGCTGGAGCGAGGTCGTCTTGCGGCCGCCGTTGTTGCGGGACAGCACGGCGAGTTGCGCCAGCTGGTTTTGCTCGCTGTTCTTGAGCGCCTGGGCCGCCCCTTCGCCGGTCATGGCAAGCGCCGCCGTCTTGCGTTTCAGGCTCTCCAGTCCGGTCAGCTCCCAGATGCGGGCGTCGCAGTCGCCCCCCGTAAAGTAGCTCTTGCCGCTCTTGGGATGCTGGAAGATGTTGCCGTTGAAATTCTCGGTCAGCACCATCGTGTGGTCCAGGGTGTAGGCCGAGCGCTGGTCTTGGCACAGCGCGTCCACGAACAGGCCGTTCTTCTTGTCCAACAGGAAGTACTGGCCGTAGTAGCTGGTGATCGGCAGCAGATCGGGGTGGTCGGGCGAGCGGTTACGGAACGCCGCGACCACGAAGCCGGGCGTGTAGGTCGCGGAAGTCCAGGCAAAGCCGACATGGACGTTGGCGTAGCGCCAGAGTTCCTTGCCCTGCGGCGAGTACTTCACGATCCGCGCCCCGGTTCCCTGCGCCCGCTCGCCGCGCGCCACTAGGCCGCCGGAGATCGTCGCATAGATGGATCCGTCGGGATCGACGCAGTAACCGGCGAGCGAGCCGCCTTCGGTGTCGTTGACCACGACCTTCGGCTCCTCCGCATAGTGCAGCGCGCCGTTCCCGGCGAACCCCAGGAAGTCCAGGCGCGAGATCGTGAAGGGCGTCGTGCACCGGCCCTCACTGCGCGGCTCGGTCCAGCGGTCGCCCGTCACTGCGTAGAAATTCAGGTTGCGGTCAAAGATGCCATCCCTGAACACGCTGCCGCCGGGCTGCACCTCGCTCTCCTGCACCTGGCCGTCGTTATTCGCGTCGATCCACAGCTTGGGCGCTTTCTTGTTTTTATTGTAGGCTAGCCGCGGCGTCCACACGCCTTTCACGTCCTCGTACACGCCGAGCGTGCGGGCGTACATCTCGGGGACGACCATGAACTTGCGGCCCTTGATGCCGACGATCCAGCCGCCGGTATGCACATCCACCTTCGGCAGCGTGACGCCGCCCTCCTCGCGCTCGCGGAGGATTGTCGCGTCCGTGCGCCAGGTTCCTTTCTCGTAGTCCACGACGTAGCGGACGTTCATGGCGTAGAAGTACTCGGGGTTCTGGGGGTCAAAATAGCCCCCGGTCGAATAAGGCAACGAACCGAAGAAGTCCTTCCAGAGCGTGCCGTCGGGGTTCCAGACCGAATAGCGCTTGGGCTCGCGGTCGTTCTCGCAGACCCACAGCCGGTTGTTCCGATCCACGGCGAGGCCGAAGGGTTTGAGCATGCCCGACGGGTCGAACGCACCCAGCGCGGGCCGCCCGCCCGCCTTGCCAAACTTCTGGAGCACCTTGCCCGCAGGATCGAGCTTCCAGACCTGCATCGTCTTGCCCTGCAGCCCGACGTACAGGTTGCCCGTCGCGTCGCAGGCGAGCATCTTGGGCTCGTCGAGCTCCTTGGCGATTGGCGTGAAGGCGCCGGTCTTGGGGTCCACGCGTACCACGGACGTACCGTTCACGGCGTAGAGCGCGCCCTTGCCGTCCACCGCCAGGCCGCCGGTGAGCGCGTCTGTAACCTCGATCTCGCCCTTCTTCAAGCCGGTGGCGATGTCGATCAGAAAAAGCCGGTTGGTGCCGTTGGCGGCGGCCAGCGTGGCGTCGTCGAGCGCCGCCAAACCCCATCCGACCGGCGCCTCGGCCGTCGGACGGCCGTCCGCGAAGGCCGACAACTGCCCGGTGGCCAGGTCGAACTTGGTCAGTTTGCCCTGGTTGCCGAAATACCCGTACCCGTTGCGTAGTGCCAGCACGTAGCCCGCCGCCCAGGTGCCATACTGTTTGCGGCCGTCGAGGTCGGTGCAGATCGTGGGTTTCTGCGCCTCAGCGACGCAGGTACCGAGCAACACGCGGTCGCCCTCAACCGCCACGTACATCGGCTCCCAGTAGTCGCCCGCCCAGCCGCCTTTGCCGTCTTCGGTCTGGTACGGCGGTTCGCCGCTCACGCCCACGTTGGTCACATACTTCTGCCCGATGCCGTCGTGGGTCAGGATCGCCGCCGTGTACTTCCCGGCTGGCAGGGGGTTGTCGCGGTCATCGAGACCGTCCCAGAGCCAGACATGCTCGCCGGCCTTGTAGGGCACGGCGCCGATGCCGGTGCGCAGGGTCTTGCCTGCGGCATCGCGGATTGAGATGCTGACCTTGCCGTCCCGCTCCAGCGTAAACGGCACCGGGATATGGCCGACGGCGCGTTCCGTGCCGCTCTTCTCCAGCGGCGGCAGGTTGCCCTTCTCCATGAATCGTCCGAGACCCCAGCCGCCGGGCCCCATGTAGCCTAGGCTGTTGCTGTTGGCGTTGCGCACATCGTTGATGCCGCTCTTAAGTTCCGTCCCCTGGTCGTTGCCCCAGTGAAGTTCCCAGAGCATCTGGATGGCGTCGCCCGCCTTGATCGGCCGCGATGCGTGCAGCACGGTCCACGGGATACGGTACTCAAACGCGCAGCCCTGACCGTCCGCGTCCTTCACCCACACGCCCTCGACGCCCGGCGGGTTCAGCGTGCCGTCTTTGAAGCCGAGAGTGCGGAAGGAGAAGAACCCGGCCTTTTCGTCCTGTGTCGAGTACCACAGCCAGAAGAAGTTGACGGCCTCTTGTTCCGCCTCCGGCATGCGCGCCCCGGTCATGGTCAGGGCGTCCGACCGCACGTCCGGGTTGGCCACCAGGTTGATCTGCAATGCGTCCGCGTTCCAGGCGGCTTCCACCGACCCGCCAAAGGCGTACTGGTTCACCATCGGCGTGGGATCCTTCAGCCGGCCGCCGATGTACAGGTAATCCTTGTCGTACATCATCGCGTTGCGGAGATGGTGAGTCTCCTTGCTCGCCTCGTCGATGAACATGAAGATTGCGCCCGACAGATCCCAGTCCTTCAGGTCGCCATCCACGGCAACTTTTCCGGGAACCGGGACGATGCGCACCTCGGTGTGGTCGGCCTTGTTCTGCACCGCCGCATAGCTGTACGCCCTCGAAGACGCGAAAACAACTGCTAGAAAAGTGGCGCTGCAAACCGCGACTGCTGTCCGATTTCTCATGACCTCACTCCTTTTTCGATTGCCCCGTGGACGGCCGTTTTGGTGCCGCCCCAGAGGAATTGCACCGCGCAATTCCGTGATGCCGCACATGAAGCCATATCTATCGGCTATAGTCAATAGTAACTCTTCAATAACCAGCAATTCTCATTATGACCTTTTTACCTCAACTGTGGAGCTATGTTAGTGCATCTCCCTGATGATTGCAAGAGGTCAATGTGTTTTTTAGTTTTTTTCTTTGGTTGCCGGAAGATGTCGCATAC
>Ga0307929_1000704_pt1 | contig 30713 bp, 22 predicted proteins | sample AceLakmetage1330_FD_203160 | JGI IMG/M metagenome (GOLD analysis project Ga0307929, IMG submission 203160) | Saline water microbial communities from Ace Lake, Antarctica - #1330 | ecosystem: Environmental > Aquatic > Non-marine Saline and Alkaline > Saline | place: Antarctica: Ace Lake...
GCAAAAAACAATCCCATCGATATTGCCCTTGTGGATTTAAAAATGCCGGGAATTTCAGGGGAAGAGACCTTAAAGCTGCTCAAACAGGAACATAAATGGATGGAGGTGGTAATACTCACTGGCCATGGTGCAATCGATTCTGCTGTGGAATGCACAAAAAGCGGCGCTTATTCGTATCTTCAAAAACCCTGCGAGCTTAATATTCTTCTGGAAGCCCTGCAGGATGCCTATAAAAAGAAAGTTATGAACAAAAAGCAGCTTGAAGAAAAAAAAATGAATGAATTGTTAAACATTTCCATGTCAAACAGCCCCAGGGAAATTCTTCGCAAGTTAAGAGAAATTGACAAAGGAGACTGATATCCCTCCATATTGTCCACTGTTCCTTTGGTCAGGTGTGAATTCTTTGCCCCTGGCCCAGGGGACAGATCTTTTATCCCCGTCTCCCGCCAAAGTTAAAGCCAGGCTGAACCTGGATGAGTTTTTTGGTATAGGGGTGTTCCGGGTGATGGATAATCTTGTCGGTCGTATTCACCTCCACAATATGTCCTTCATGGATCACGGCAATCTTGTCACACAAATAGTTTGCAGCGGCCAGATTATGGGTGATAAACAAAAAAGTCATATCAAATTTTTTCCGGATATCGGTGAGCAATTTGAACAATTGGATGGCAATGGTGGCATCCAGCATGGAGGTGGGTTCATCTGCCACGATAAAGTCCGGATCCAGCACAATGGCCCTTGCAACGGCGACCCGCTGACGCTGGCCCCCGGAAAGCTGATGGGGATACCGGTCATAGAAATCATTACTGGGCGTTAACCCTACAATTTCCAGGGTATGCAGCACCTTCTCCCTTTGGGCCGAGGCATTGCCGATCCCATGGACCACCAGGGGTTCTAAAATCGTATCTGAAATTGATAAATGGGGGTTCAATGACTGGTAGGGGTCCTGGAAAATCATCTGCACCTTTGACCGGTAGGCTTTCAGGGAAGCGCCCTTTAAGCGGTTTATGGGACTGCCGTTCAAATAGATACTTCCCGAGGTGGGCGCTTCCAGCCGGACCAGCAGCCTGCCGGTTGTGGTCTTGCCGCTGCCGCTCTGGCCGACCAATCCGAATATTTCTCCCTTTTCAATGGAAAGGTCAATACTGTTTAGGGCCAGCACCTTGTTCTGGGATTTAGAAAAAAACTGTTTCCGGGGAGTGTATTCTTTGGTTACCCCCTTCATTTCGATCAAAGGTGACTTTTTCGGATTTAGTTTACTCATTGGTTTTCCCAGTAATGGTTTCATCGCAGCAAAGGACCCGATGGGTTTTTGAAATGTTCGCCCAATGGGGAATTCCGATTTTGCAGGCACGAGAGCAGCGTTTACAATTAACCGCAAACCTGCAAGACCCGCTTTTAAGGGTTAAATCAGGGGCTTCTCGCATATCAGGGATAATGACAGACGCTTGATTGTCAAGGCTGAGATAGGATCCCAGCAGCGCTTTCGTATAGGGATGACGCGGGGAGGCAAACACCTCTTGCTTGGTTCCTGTTTCCACAATCTGTCCCCCATACATCACACAGATATCCTCACAAACCGATGCCACTACGGCAATGTCATGGGAAATAAAAATCAAACCGGTATCCATGGCCTGTTGAATGATCTTTATCTCCTTTAAAATCTGATCCTGGACAATGACATCAAGGGCGGTGGTGGGTTCATCGGCAATGATGAGCTTTGGGTTGCAGGCCAGGGCCATGGCAATGATCACCCGCTGCTTCATGCCCCCGCTGTATTCGTGGGGAAAATCCTTCATCCGGGCCCGGGGGATTTCAACCAGGTCGAACAATTCGTTTATCCTATTTTCCAGATCATTAGGCGAAATCTCGGGCTGGTGGGTCACAATGGCTTCGATCACCTGTTCATCCACCCGCATGACCGGATTAAGCGCATTCATGGCGGCCTGGAAAATCATGGCAATCTCCTTGCCCCGAACCTTTCGCCATTGATCTTCATTTAATTGGGTCAAATCCTTGTTCTGGAAACCGATGCTACCGCCCAAGATACGGGCATTGTCCGGCAAAAGCCCCATAAGGGTCATGCCGAGAGTGGTTTTCCCGCAACCGGATTCGCCTACAAATCCGAGGGGTCTGCCCTTTTCAAGCTCAAAGGAAATATCATCAACAGCCTTGAGTATCCCCTCTTTTGTCTGGTATCCGATGGTCAAATTTTTTATGGATAGCAATGCCATTGGTTTAGGACTGCCCCTCCTTTCTCAGCCTGGGGTCCAGGACTTCGTCCATGGCACGGCCCAGCAGATAAAACGCCAGTGTCAGCAGGGAAATACTCAATCCCGGCGGAATCAGCCAATAGGGTGCCTGGAACATATGGCCCGATTTCCAAACCCATTGGAGCATCATCCCCCAACTGACCTGGGACGGATCTCCAAACCCTAGAAAAGAAAGGGCGGCTTCCACAAGAATGGCCGAGGTGACCCGAAAGGTCATATATAAAAATGCCAGGGGCAGCACATTGGGCATGATATGCCGAAAAATAATCCGCAGATGTGAGGCCCCGGCTACCTGGGAAGCTTCAATAAAAGGCCGCTGTTTCAACGAAAGGGTCTGGGATCTGATCACCCTTGAAACCGCTGGCCACCGCATGATGGCAATGATAAACACAATAATCCAAATGTTAAATTGACCGAATAAAGAGGCCAGAATCAGCAGAATAACCAGGGAGGGCATGACCATGATAATATCGGCCATGCGCATGAGAAAGGCATCCAGCATTCCCCCGGCATATCCCGATACCATCCCGACCACCGTCCCAATGACAATACTAAAAAATGCACTGGACAACCCCACGATAAAGGCCACCTTTGCCCCTTCCAGCAGCTGGGCAAACAGATCCCGGCCCACATTGTCCGTTCCCAGGAAATGGGTCAGGCTGGGACCCGTAGAAACCCTGATATCGGGGTCAATACCCGTCATGGGATCATACATGGGATTAATATGGGGCACAATAAAACTGGCCAGGGCCATGAGCATGAACACCGTTAAAATGATCACACCTGTTTTTCCCAGGGGGTTTTGAATAAAAATTTTCCAGCTTTTTAAAAAGCGTCGAATATAATGGGTTTTCAGCATAATCACACCTTTTCTTCTACCACTTTTGCCAAGGTTTTACCCTGGGGGTTCAATAGGTAATCCTCGGATCCAGATAGGCATAGAGAATATCCACAATCAAATTTGCCACCAGCACCACAAGGGCGATCAGAAGAAAGCAGGCCTGGGCCAGGGGATAATCATTGTTGCTCACCGCAAAGATAAGTTCCCGTCCGATGCCGGGCCAGGTAAATATCTGTTCGGTCAGGGCGCCCCCGTTAATGGAAAAAGCAAGGCTTAAGCCCACACTGGTCACCACGGGAAGCGCTGCATTTTTTGCGGCATGCTTGTTACGAATAACCCGTTCACTTAATCCCTTGGCCCTTGCGGTAATGATATAATCTTCTCTAAGCACACTGAGCATGGAAGAACGCATGAGCAGAAGATAAGAGCCAAGATTGATGATAAAAAGGGTCATCAAGGGCAATACCATATGGTGGATAATGTCCAAAACCTTAACAAACCAGGAAGCGTTTCCCACCCAAAGTTCTGGGGACAAAATACCGCCAAGGGGAAAGAGTCCCAGTTGGAAGCCCAGAACCCAGAGCAGCAGCAGGGCAAACCAGGGAATAAACAGGGTATAGCAAACAAGGGCTGATATGGACATGACACTGTCCAGGCGGCTGCCCTTGTTCCAGGCCGCTATTTTCCCCAAAAATACCCCGGCAAATGCTGCCAGAACTGTGGAAGAGGTAAACAATAAAATGGTCCACCCCAGCCTTTCCTTGATGATTTTAAAAACAGGCTCCCCATAGTGAAAGGAAACTCCAAAATTGCCAGCGAAAAAATTTTTCAGGTAAATTACATATTGTTCCCACATGGGCTTATCCAGCCCCATCTGTTCGATGAGATACCGCATGTCCTCGGGGGTCAGCATGGGGTCCACCACCTTTGAGATGGGATCCCCCGGGGAAAGCCTGAACAAAAAGAACAATGCCGTCATAATCACAAAGAAAATGACTGCGATTTCTACTAATTTACTCAAAATATAGGTCTGATTTCTCATATCCTAGTATCCAATATCATTGTATCCAATACCATCCTGCCCCATATCCGAAAAACCATCACTGGACGGGTTTGACCACGCACATGGACCAAACATTACCAATGCCGTCTACCTTGGCCACCCACCCCCTAAAGCGTTCGTTAAAGGTGGCTTCAATGATATGGGGATTGTACAGGGGCAGGTAGGGGATATCTTCCAGAACCATCTCCTGCATTTTCCAAATGAGTTCTTTTCGTTTTTCCCTATCACCCAGGGCCATCTGAGCCCGTGCAATCTTATCGAACTCAAGGTTGTGATATCCGCTCATATTCCAGCCCCGGGGTTTATCATTTTTAGAATAAAAAAAGGATCGCAAATAATCCGGATCCAAATCCAGCCGCCCATAACCCAGGATAAAGGCATCAAATTCATGTTTCCCCTTGACCGTGTCCAGCAAAGAACTAAAGGCCATGGGACGGGCAGAGGCCGGCAGTCCCAATTCCCTGACCCATTCTTGAACCATGGTACCGGCAAAGGCCCGCTTGGGATCATAGTCGGCAGGGGGGGTCAGGATAACAAATTTCTCCATTTTTTCCCCCGATGGCAACAAGATATCCGATGGGGTAACAATCTTACCCTCTTGGGTCACAGGTGGCCTATCCCAGGAATACCCGGCCTTTTTGAGCATTTCATGGGCCAATTTGATCCGCTGATCATGATCCAGTCCCTGGCCGTATTTTCGGACGTTGGGATTGTACCAAAAATGATTTCCCGAAGGGACAACCGAATGCATGGGGGTGCCAAAATTTTGTAAAATCCGTGTCAGGATAAACTCTTTGTTGATCACCGTGGCAACGGCCTGACGAAGGACCTTGTCATTAAAAGGGGCACGTCGAACGTTAAATCCCAAATAATACAAGGCACTTTTTTTATTAAAATACAGATCAATATTGGTCTGTTCCTTGAGATCCTTGATATAGCCCGGCTGGATATCTCCCCAATAATAATCGATATCCCCTTTTTTAAGGGCAAGGATGGCCACATCCGAGGTGCCGTAAACTCTGAATAAAAGGCTGTTCACATACGGGCCCAGCAGATGATTGCCGATCTTCTGGCCACTGCCGAAAAAATAGGGGTTTTTCTCCATGTGGATATAGGCCCCTTTTTTATGTTCAACCAGGGTAAAAGGACCCGTGCCAATGGGCTTTTCAATAACATGATCCTGGAGGGAACGAAGGGGTTTTTCCTTGGTCAAGGCCTCCCTGGCGACAGCTTCCCATTCTCGTTTGGAAACCATGGGGGCTGTCATGACCCGGGACATGAAAATGGCAGAGGGTTTTTTCAGATAAAAGACAACCGTATGGGCATCCGGGGCTTCAATTTTTTTAATGATCTTCCATTTGCTGTAATATCTGGGAATTTTAAAATCAAAAAATAATTGTTTGGTGAACAACACATCATCACTTGTAAAATCTGACCCGTCGGACCATTTAGCAGATCGAAGCTTCACCGTATAGCTCAGAGCCCCCTGATCAAAAACGGGCATTTCCTTGGCCAGCCAGGGAATAATTTCAAGGGTTTCAGGATGGCGATGATAGAGGGGCTGATAGATCTGGGACAAAATTCTACGGGAGTTGGCATCGGTTCCAAGCCACAGGTTCAAGGACCGGGGTTCTTCAGGAAGCCCTATTCTCAAAAGTGATTGATCACTGGTTTTTTGACAGGAGGAAAAAAGCCCTACAATTGCAACCAGCAATACGCCCAGCAGCAAAAGGTTAAAACAAAATTCAGCCCGCCACTTTAACCGGTTGGTTTCCTTATTTTGACGCAATAATTTTCTCCTCGATAAAATCCACTAGGGTTGACTCAAGCTTATCATTATTAAACAGGTTGATCCTGGGGATCCCCCCAGGGCTCACACAATTGACCTCAATCAGTTTATCACCGATCACATCAATGCCCACAAAATACAGCCCGTCTTTAATTAATTTGGGTTTTATTATTTCACAGATATTCATTTGAGCCGGCGTTACCACATGCTTAAAGGCCTGAGCCCCTGCATGGACATTGGTTCTAAAATCACCGGAAATAGATTTTCTGCCCATGGCACCCAAAATTTTACCGTTGAGCAGCAAAATCCTGACATCCCCGTCATCCTTAACCGATTTCATATACTCCTGGACCATGATCGGCGTCCGTTCCGGATAGGGTTTTCCCGCCTGCACATAATAATTAATCAAGGAATTAAGATTCTCAGGCTCCCGGTTGCTGACCTTGATAACCCCGTGCCCCCCGTGCCCGTGCAATGGTTTTATCACCATATCACCGCCAAAATCATCTATGATTTTTCGCAATCTTCTGGGATCCCTTGACACATGGGTTTGGGGAATAATATCCGGAAAATTCAACAGATAGGCTTTGGAATTTCCATTGACCTGACCGATGATGTTGTTAATCATGAAAACCTTGTCGCTGACAGGCCCTAAAAACTCCATGGTTTCGTAGATAAGGGGGGGATCTTTGCGCAAGAAAAGAACATCCAGGTCTGTTACGGTTTCAAAAATCAACTCTTCCCTGTCCAGGCACTGGATCAATTGGGCCCAGTATTCGGCGATGGGAAGGTTTTTTTCCACCGTGATCTGACGCATTCTGGCAACCACTTTATTCTTGCGAATATAAATATCATGGGGTTCTAAAAAATAGACGGAATGTCCCCGTTGGTTGCATTCATACATAATATAGGCAGTAGTCTCCCAAATCGGATCAATCTGCCGCAAATCATCCATCAAAAAACCGATTTCCATCATTTCTCTGCCACAACTCCCGATTAAATACTTCTGACCCAAAACCACTGGCCAGACTAAACCTGCTGACAAAATACCCCCATGAATATTCCTTCTTTTTATGACAACCCGATGGGATTGTCAAACTTTAATCACTCTTTTATAAACCCCGGGACAAAAGGTATAAATTAATGTATCTTGAATAATTTTGCAATAAAAGCACCACGGAATCACCAAGACTAATATACGGATGAAAAAACATGAGCGATACCTTATTTATACAATTTTATGGCAAGACCAAAAGCGGCTGGTTTGACCTTTGCAACGGGTTTTCAGATACCTTTGACCTGTGTAAATCCAAAGGCGATTTTTTGTGGATAGAGCACGAACAAGACTATAGCAAATGGTATGAAGAGGATACATACGGAAATGTCCCTTTGCCCATACAAAAAGGAACGGTTTACGTTTCCGCCAGCTATGTCAACCACCTGTACCAGACCTATATATGGGCGACCCAGTATCCCGAAATCGATTTTATTGTGGGCGGACCGGTTGCGGCTGAAAGATGTACGGGGGAAAAAGGCTGGCAATCGGTCCATTTCAAAGTGGAAGGCCCATTGCCGACCAACCTGACCCTCACCGGCCGATCCATGGAATCTTTGTTTGATGTGCCGGAATTTTCAGGAACCTGGAAGCTTGATATCCCTGAGGTTGTCCCCCGGGACAGCAAGGTTTATTTTTCCTATACCATAGAAAACCTATGCTATTGGAGAAAATGCCCCTTTTGTTCCATTGCCCAGCACAGCATGGAGCACGCAAGAAGAAGAAAACAGATCAACCTTGAGTTTAAAGAAATGGATTTCCCCGGTCATAAAATCATCCGGCTCAACACCGGATCCATCACCCCGGAGCATATCAAACAGATCCTTCCCAACCTCCCAAAAGGTGAGAATATTGAATATAGATATTTCATGCGGGCCGCAAAGGCTGAAACCAAGGCCTTAAAACAGGTGATGGCACAACTTGATGGAAACATCCCCGCCAGCACCCTGGGGTTCGGCATTGAATTCCCATCGGACCGAATGTGGAAATATTTAAACAAGGGAACCCATATGGATGAGGTGCTCGAAACCCTTGAGTTTTGCACGAAAAACGGTTTCAAGGTCAATGCCAATATGATCCTGGGCTGGAACAATCTGATTGAACAGGATCTTAAGGACCTGGAAGCCTTCATGGACAATCTCTCGGAACAAACCGTCACCACCCTCCAGCTTCGGTGGCTGTTTGCCCACCCCTACACAAAAATTTACGACACCTATGACGGGGTTCAAAACACCATCCGGCTAGGTCCCTTTAATTGCGGGTTCAATGTAATGGTGGATGACCGGCAAAAAGAATTGAACATGGCCGCGGCCAATATCATCAAAGCCAAATGCGATGCAAAAAAGATTAAGCTGGAAGGCTATAAAAACCTGAAAAAAGGGCAATTATAGAAAGAACGAACAGGTGGGTAAGGGCATTCCCCCTACCCACATACTTTGCAGCAGCGGGTATGAATCAATCTTGAATTTCACCTTGGATGGTATTTGCACCGTATCCCAAATGACGGATTAGTGAATTGGCAATTCTCATCTCAGATGCATCTTTTTGATAATCGTGACTTTGGGTTAATCCGTTTGCAATATGGCGGATCAAATCTGCCAATAATTCACCCCAGGCATCTCTTTCATCCATTTCAAAATTTGATGCTTCTTCCCACATTCCTAATAGCATAGACACTTGAATATCTTTGTTTCCGATCCAAACCCGAATCATTTCCATGGCATTTGGATCATCTTGTATGCCTTCGGGTATTTGTAATTCATTCATTTGTTTTTTCCTTAATGTTCTGCATTATCGGTTACCTGGCAAACAGCTCTTGCAGGATATCAAGCTTAACAAGATAAACCTGAAATCTTTTTATCTCCAATTCCACTATAGCTCGTCCCATTCTGTTGTAGAAATGAAATCTGAATCCAATAATATATCATCTCCATTCTCTGCCATTTTTTAAATACTGAATCCCAAAAACAATATCAAATTTTTGATGAAGACAGATAAAACTCAAAGGCTGCCGAGTAAAACAAGGGAGCAAGGGTCTTGCCCTTGCAGTCCTCTACAGATGTTTGGATTAAATTTTTTCAGAGTTTATTGATTTGCCCTATATTTTTTAATTTCCGTACATTCCACAAGATACTCCAGGGTCTTTGCAGTAAAAACCTTTCCCCTTGTGGCCAGAATCATTTTTTTCATATCTTCCCTGCGAACCCCAAAACCGCGCCCTCCAATACAGGCAACAACCTCATACTTGGGATTATTCAGGGACCTTCCGGAGAGGCTTAACTCTCCAAGATGTTGAATTCGGGTAACCTTATCACGCGCTGTGCCATCATCTTCTGTGATTTTTGCTTCTATGACAATCTGGGGATTGAACTCACTGGGTATGATGAAATCAGGCGTCTGGTCAAAGCCCTCAATACGTTCTGCTCGTTTGGTTTTACGAAAACTGACACCTGCGTTGGTCAGCACGTCTTCGATTGCCGATTCCAGGCTATCTCCAATGATATCACTTACCGAATCACGATGACCGGCAAAAGGTCTGCCAATGAATCGCTCATACAACAGCATGGCATAGGGGGCTCCAATTCGGGATAAATTTTTGATGCTTGAAATACCATTTTTTGTGTCTGCCTTGTTTAGTCTATGCAGTTGATCAATGTTGACTTCGGGTGCCCCTGCGGAAAGCAACTGGCATGCCGTTTGAACCATTGCCTCCACTCTTTTTTTTGTCACACCGTTTGCGCTCAGTTCCACATCCGGTGCCATTCTGATTTTACGATCCAGAGAACGAATAAATCCCTGGGTAACCGTCACTCCCGTTTTTTGGGTCGTAACATACCCCCACTCCGGTGGGGTAAACCCAAGCATGGTACGAAGTACAATGATGGAAATTGGCTCAGAAACAATCACAGGATAAATATTGACAGGATCAAGCACAGAAAATCCGTTGGTGGCGGTTTTAAGTGCTTCATAGCCTCCTTCAAAAGCGGGGTATTCAACAAATCCTGCTCCCTTTGGCATAACAAGAAATTCTGATTCCAGGCATGAAAAAATGGAATCAACATAATTTTCAGGATCTTTATTAATTTCTTCCAGGGTTGCTTTAAAAGGGAATATCGACATTTTTATCTCCATAGTTGGAATGAGTCTCCTGCACTGAAAACAGGGAACTTTCCTTTGATTTTTCTTTGCCTGGTATGTCTATGAATCTCTCAACTTCAGCCCATCCGCCAAAAAATCGAATCCAATCCATTACCTTTTCAATGCGTGTTGCAGTTGCTTTTGTTTTATCCCAGTCATGCCGCAAGTTCCAGATGGCATGACGAATGAGGTGTCCATAGGCAACACACCTGATGTCGCCATGGGTCAGATTTACATTCCCAGCTTTGAGAAGACTTAAATCCTGTTTAACAATCTTGGCAAGATCCTCGGGAGACGTTGCGATCCATTTTCCCTGCATGACACCCGTTGTCCGGCAAACAAAAACGGTGTCGATGATGGATGAACCAGTACCTTTAATATGGATGGATCCGCCCATTTCAGCAGGGCAAGGAAGGGATGCAGAACAAGTCAACCCTGCATCCAGGATAGCCACAGCGATTGGATAATAGGCATCAATTTTATTATGATGATAAGTGAACGCCAAAGGAGAGCCCGGTTTCAATGCTGTGGACATTTTCTGGAAGACCTTGGATATGCCCTGTGTGAAATGATCCAGGCCACGGCCCATGTCCATATTACCCGTTAGCTCATCGGGTGATCGAGTTGAAACCTTTCCGAATGCTGGGAAGCGTTCTCCAATTATCTTTTTCAACCAGACATAACAAAAATCCATGAGTTCAGCATACTGAATATTCCCGAAATAGGGCGGGTCAGTAAAAACAGCGTCCAGTGAATCCTTTGGAAGATCGGATGTCCCTGCGTCCTTACATGAAATGTCAATCCGCCTTTGGGGAGTGGTGGTAGCATTTCCATCTAAATGATCTCCAATCCATTCTCCCTTGATAGGGATCAACTTTTTTGTTTTGCCTTGAAATTTAACTTCAAAGGGGTGATCACAATAGGATTTGGCTTTTTTGAATTTTTCTATAATATTTGCCCACCCACCACTGCCGATACACATGCTTCGGCCAGGAGTCATGATGCCAAGAAAATTTGATTCACACTGAATCTGCCCAACTGGAAATCCATGGATAGAAAATATATCAAGAGACTTTAAGACCCGACTGTCATAGCGGCATAACATGTTTTGATACCGGAGCAAGTCAGAAAGATTTGTTGCCAGGGCATTACGTACCCTTTCGTTAGGTTGATCTGCAATAAGCCGGGCGGAAAGTTCCAGGCCAAGAAGCTGCCGATGGTTAAACATTTCACTGTAATAGGTGTATCCCCAACGATGCAGGCGGTTTGTTTCGTCCCCACTCGGAATTTTGGATTCAGGAATATATCTTGAATCTATACTGGATAAACGCTCTGACGCTTCTTCAAACTTTGCAATATCTGCTTCATCTGGTGTTTTAAAGAATCGACCCTTATGGGACGGTTTGCAAATAGGACAATGATATTCCATGGCATACAGGCGATGCCTGGGAGCCCCCAAACCTGGATCTGGAAAACGATTTTCAGTACTGCATTCGGGGCATTTGCAAAGGCCTCTTTTGGCAGGACCGTTTGGGGTCAATTGAAAGGAACAATGGCAGCATTTGCCTGGATTTTTTTTGTCTTCAGTTTCGGTTAATTTTCCACAGTCAGGACACACAAATACATTTTTAGGATGCCGGGAACCAGCAGAAAGCAGATAACCGGGGAATAGATCCATATCCTTTCCACATTGTTTGCATGGTATAACTTTCACCCACAAAAAATATTTTACATGGGCATCTTGTGAGGCACAAAGAGTGCATCGAGTTTTGTGAAGATGCCCAATTTCCTTTTCAAGGTTGTAGCAAAGCTGCTTGGCCGCTTCAGAATAATCATCCAGGTTAAGATGTTCAATTTCCTGTTTTACAATCCAATATGACATTGGGTTGATGTCAAACCCTGTGATATCACAACCCACACGGTTAGCCTCCAAAACAGGGATACCCCCTCCCATAAAAGGATCTGCAATATGAACCCCTGGAAGGTTATTGAAAGTGTAATATCCCTCCTGAAATGGTTTTTTAGAAAATTCAGATAAAATAAGACCCCGAAACAATGTTCCAGGACGTCTGGCAAACCATTTATGAACAGCAATAATCGGACGGTAGTTTTGCTGAATCTGTTTCTCACGACGTGCAAGGTCTGCAATAAAGGGAATTTCAAAATCTTTTTCGATCATCAGGGTATGTGTTTACCTTTTAATATTTGATGTAAGCCCTCCGTATCTGTCGGATGATCCGGTTAGGCGATATTTGCAAACCCAATAAAAAGTTATTGGATTAATCTCCAGGAAAACCTAAAGGCCAAATAATCAGTCAGATTAATTTATCATATTCCTGATAGAAATGTAACTACCATAAAAAAACTAAAATCTGGACTGGAAATAGGTTGCTGCTATTATGAGGAGAATCTGTTTGTTACCTCTCCTTATTCTCAATCTATGGGTTAGAAAAATTACGGTTCAATTGGTATAGAACATCAGTTCTACCATCAAGGGTATCACTTAACCTATCTTTTAAAGAATACGGAGTCTTTATGGTATTCTTCTGGACTCTTTCAAACAAAGGACTTGATTTTTAAGTTCAAGAATATTTTCTTCAAAATTCTCATATGATGGGCCATACTCTAAACAAGATATATTGTAAGTTCGTTTCCAATGCTCCCGTATTTGTTTTGGAGTTCCTTCCTTTACAACCACGTAATGAGGATTCGTTGCACTGCTAGAATTAATAATATTTTCTAAAATTAAATTTATATCTGGATCACTTAGGCTGTACCCTAAAAAGATAACTGTGTGTGTTAAAAACAAAGCTTCCAATAATTTATAGAATTCAGAGTGTTTCCTTTTGGAGGTATAATATTGCTCTCCAGTAAAAATAATTGAATTCACATCATCTATACTACCATGGGCCTTTATAATTACATTCTCTGGAGATTTTATATTAGAAACAATTTTTTGTGTATCCTTATGATCACATATAACAAAACCATCTTCAGCGCATAGATTGTCGTAAATTTTATCATAATTAGTTGTAATTACAATTTTTGAATCAATTTCTTTTATAGCTTGATGTACTGATGAGGGTTGAAATTTGGGACGCGTAAATTCTTTTTTTAAGAAATCCGAATATACTCCTGAATCACAGTCCGCATAAATCGTTTGTAAGGCCATCAAGAAATTTTTTTCAGCGATCATTTTATCAACAAAATCAACTTCGCAATTTTTATTCGCCATTAATAATTTGGCATCTTCTAAAAAGTCAGACCACGTTTTAGGCTTTATTCCATCTTCATTTTGAGATGTTGCTGAGACACCAGACCCCAAAACGAATAAAGCTCTTTTATATGCCAACTCTTCAATTAAATTTTCAGGCCAAGTAATCATTTATCAATACCGATATTTTCGTTAATTTTTTTCGCAATTTTTCTCATCATAAATAAATATTTTTCTACACCATTTTTTTGATTCCCTCTTAATCCATCTTTATACTCCAAATTAAAAATAGGCACTTTGTTCGTTTGTGACAAAGGAACGATACTATAGAGGAATGGGATATCTCCTAATAATAAATCATCTTCGGTAAGGCTATCTTTTATAAAAATTTTTAATTGGTTAACTATTTTAAAAGGCATTTGTGAAATTATTTCATCATATGCTTTTATTGGCCGCCGGCCAGTTGAAAACATTTTTGTCACATATTGTTGAATAGAAAAACCTATAAATTTTGTAGTTACGTCTGGCTTATCATTAATATTATACTGACTAACTATTTTTGAATATTCAGTTGAATATTTGATTTTTAGGTTAGAGAGCCCTGTATTATAGAGGTTTTGCCAATCTTTCATCCAAGATGAAATATTGTCTATCCCTAAAATACTAAAGATATCAGCTCCCATGGGAGTAATAAAATAATCCGTATTTAGCAATACCGTTCTATTTAAAGCCCCTAAAGAAGGACCAAGATCAATGAATAAATAATCGTAAGAATCTCTATATTTTTTCTTAATAGAATTTAACCAATTGCTTTTTCTAAAGCCCCCGAGGTCTCCAGCAGAGCACTTATTCCAAGCGTCACTAAAAATATCTTCAATGAAAGACAATTTTGGATGCCCTGGAATAAGGTCAAAACAATAACGAGAATCTGATTGATTAATTGAAATGTTTCCTTCTTTTATATTTGAATCACCAGCAAGAATATCCTCAAAAAAATCAAAGATTGAATGTCGAACATTATTAGGACCGTATATCTCAAGCCATTTGTCTTCAGCTAACACACTTTGTGTCGAATTCGCTTGAGGATCCAAATCCATGAATAAAATTTTTTTTCCTAAATGTACTTTGTAATAAGAAGCAAGATTAACAGCTAAAGTTGTTTTTCCAACGCCTCCTTTATTATTGAAAAAGGTAATCGCTTTCACTTGTTTGTTCTCCTTTTAACCCACAATCAGAAAAAAAATCGCTATCGTTTTGTAAAATAAGAAATATTTTTTTGCAAAACAAAAAAATATCAACTCAATTTTTGGTGTATACATTTCTTTTTTTAAACATTTTTATCAGTTCTATTTGCCCTAATAATAGCCGAATTTCCATAATACCAGTGCAAGAGACTAAAATACCATATTTCGAATCAAAACGCTAAAACCAGTGTCATAAAACATAATCATTTCCTTTCAAAGAATGCAATAGGAATGATTGATTACCATGTTCGGTAAAATTACGATGCAGAGGCAGGAGGCGGGGTGAGGTTTGAGCCGGATTTAAATGCTGTGGTCCGCATGGATGCGGTGGATCAGCATTTACCTCGGACCGGGACACGGACGTCCCGGGAAAATGAGGAGCAAACCTTATCCCTCCTCCTGCCGGAACCAGCTGAAATCATATCACATTACCCCATACCCTATCAGCAGTCTTTCTTTTACCGTATAGGTGTTTGGCCCAGAAAGGTAAGGTTTCAGTTATTCGGTTGTTAAAAGATAAATGATGCCAAAGCACATGAAGAAAAGGTTTGCCAGCCAGGCCGCCAGAATAGGCGGCAGGGAGCTTCCATATCCAAGGGACATGAAAAATCCATGGACAAACCAATACATGAAGGAGATGATGATGCCGATGGTGATGGCCCGGGGAAGGCTCTGCTTTGAAAAAGGCCTCATGCCCGTGGCAGCGCCTGTCAGGGCCATAATAAAACAAATAAAGGGGAATGCCATTTTTCCATAGAGATCCACCACATAGGTGGTGGCATCGTATCCTTCGTTTTCCACTTTTTCCACATATTTTTTTAGCTCGAAAAATCCCATTGCTTCAGATTTTTTGACCATTTGCCCTATATCTTCTGGTTTTATATCTGCTTGAACTGTCTTGGTGTCAAACTGCAGGACATCATATTCTTGTGTTTCATGGTTATAGATTTGCTGGATACTCTTTTTAAATATCCAGTTGCCGTCCTTGTAATACCCTGTTTGTGCATCAAGCCTGTATTCCGGCTGAAACCCTTCGCCCATGGAGATGATAGTGATGCCTGAAACAGATTTTTTTATCCGGTCATAAAAGTTAAAATGAATCAGCTTTTTATCGGACTTGATCCATATATTTTTTCTATTCTGGGCAATATTATTGCTTTTTTGTATAACGGTATTTTTGATATGGTGAACTTTTATCATGGATATGGGCACAAGAATTTCACCCAGAAAAAACATGGTAATAGCCAATACCAGACCTGAAAAAAGGGCCGGTCTTATAAGCAGATAGGTGGAAATCCCCGAGGATTGCAACGCCAGAAGTTCGTTATTCCGGTTCATCAGCCCGAAAACAAAAATATTGGCCAAAAGGACACTGGCAGGTGCTACCTGCACAAACATGAAGGGGATTTCCAGTACCACATACCACAGGGCACCCACCAGGGTAATATCAGAATTCAAGAATCGATTCATTTTGGACAGGTATTCAATAAAAACGAACAGGACCAGGATAATGGACTGGATAATAAAAAATAGTTTGAACAATTCCTTTAACAGGTATTTATGCAAAGAGGGCATGGTATTAAGGTTTCTTTAAGAAAAAGAGTTTAAGGGTATGGGTATAGGTCACGATAAATTTGGGCAGCCGGACAGGCCTGTCCTTTGCATTTCGAATCAACAGATAGATACCGGCACTGCCCAGAACCACATTGGGCATCCACATCCCTATAAATGGCGGGTAGGCACCGCTTTCCCCCACTGACCATCCGGTGGCCAGGAGCAAATAATATAATAAGAAGAAAAAAAGCCCCAGACTGAGCCCCGAAGACTTCCGAGTGAAACTGGATTGAACTCCCAGGGAGAAAGAAAGAAGGCCCAAGGCAAGACAGGCAAAGGGAACTGAAAATTTTTCATGAAGTTCCATCAAGGCCTCGTTTAACTTGGTCTTGTCCTTTATTCCCGAACGGATAAATTGAACCAGATCCCCAAGGCTTCTTTCATCGATCCGTTTGCCGGTATTGCCGATATTTTTGTTCATGGCAGCCAGATCAATAATGATATCATATCCGCCAAATTTTATATTATTCACAGACCCCTCGTCAAGCTTCACCTGATTGATGGCACCATCATAGAGGCGAATGGTATAGACTTGCTTATTTTCCGAAGAAATAATTTTTCCCGACGGGGCGGTTGAAATACTGACAACTCCTTTGGTTCTTCTGTCTTCAATGACAATATCCTCCAACCCATGGGTTTTGATATCCACATGGGCAACATAGATCATCAAATCATCCACCTGGGCATTAAACTGCCGCTCCTGTAATGCTATATCAATGCTCGATTGGGCAAATTCAATACTTTTTAGTTTAAAAGAAGTCTTTGCCCAAGGCATTACAAAGATGGTAACCAACAAGCTTAAAATGGTTCCCAGAACACAAAAAACCAAAACGGGGGGGAGCAGTTTATACAAAGAGGCACCTGAAGCCTTTAACGCAAGAATTTCATTTTCCCCTGACATCCGCATAAAGGTGAGGAGAATGGAAATGGTGACGGACATGGGAATAGTGAATTCCAGAAACCTTGGCAGTTTAAAGCCAAGCAGAACCAGAACAGAGGATACCGGAACATTATAGTTCATCACCATATTCGTGATTTCAGGAATTCTGGACATCAAAAACACAAATGTCAGAAAAAAAAGACTGCTTAAAAAAGGAAAGAATAATTCCCTGAAAATATATCTATTGATGGTATTAATTGATCTCACCCCGATAAATACATTCTTGCATGACAACCGGACCCCGTGCTAAAAAATATTTTAATTTTATCATTTATCCCTAGTTCGTGTGTTGAGATAGACACCGACGCTAATAATAATCACCCCCAGTCACCTGACAACACCATAATTTTTAACAAAACCAAAAAATCGGCCAAAGGCTTTTAATAAAAGAGGCATCCCCGCTCTTGCCGAAGTAAGTACACTTTTTTTATCGTTTCAAATAGTCTGCCAGATATAGTATGATATATTTTCATATTTTTCTATATTTTTTGTCATTACCCAAGGGAAAAACACCCGGCATTTCATTTCCTGAGGCCCATGGTTTTTTAGGGACATTCAATGTGACCGCTGTTGATCCGTCAGTCGGATCAGGCTGTGTTGACATTATTTTTGAAATGATTATTTTATTTCGATATATTTACGGAGGAACACCATGGAAAAACAACCCCCAACCCAACCGGTTATAGCCCAACCGGTTATAGCCCAACCGGTTATAGCCCAACCGGTCAGTGCCCAACCGGCCAGCGCATTGGTCAGCCTTGATCCGTTACTTGCTTTCTGGGAAAAAACACTGGTACCCGAATGTACCCATATGCGGTCCATGTTTGGAGACCTAACGGAAAAGATACACCATATCCCTGAACTCCAGGGCCCCATAAAAGATATTGGCATCTTAAATAAACACCAGGGTATCATCAGGCCATTGATGAGTCCAGTCTTTCCGGCGGCCTCCTTTAACCGGGACATTATGGGGGCGCTGACACCCTGCACCCTGGAACCCTTTTTTGTGACCCCTGAGTTCCAGCGACTCTTCCTTGACAATGACAATTTTGTAAAGGCCATGGGGGAAAATTGTAATACTGAAACCTCAAAAAAACTGTTGAAAATCTATTTTCTCGTTTTAGAGAGAATATACGGGTTCAGCTGCCAGCGGCTTGAGAGCGTGGACATTAAAATTGTACCCGATAAAAAAAACGGCCTGGCCCGTTATTTCGGGGTGACTGCAGATTTCCAGTTTGTCAGAATAACCCCCGTGGACAGCCCGAGAAAATTATCGGAAAAAGACCGGGATGAAATCACAAACAATCTTACGGATCTGGACATCCTGGCCAAACACATTGATCTTGCCCAATTTGAATTTACAGGTTTTGCCATTGTGCGGGCCTTAGATGTAACAAAATCCGAGGTAATTTCTGCCCTTGAAAGGGATTTGATTGACCAGCAGGCTATTTTTTCCTCCGACGGCATCAAGCACATGGAATCCAGACTCCAGGTATTATTCCAACGGCCGGAACTTGCGGTTGGAATCGGTGCCCTCCAGGGGGATCAGGTGATGATCATCAAAAATGACTGCAACTCCAATATCAACTGCCTTTTTTCCAACTCCCACCATATAAATCTGAACGAGGTAGAAGGATCTGTCTGGATGCAGGCAGTTAAGAACAATGCGGTCCTCCAGGTACCGGATCTCGCCCAAAAGCCTGACCTGGTTCCGGTGGAACAACAGGCGGTTGCTTCCGGCATTCGCTCCATGCTGCTGTCTCCTTTATCCTACCAGGGAAAAACCATTGGCATCCTGGAAGTATTTACCACAACTCCCAATGAGCTGGGTCCCATTGATGCCATGCTCTTGCAGCAGATCATCCCCATTTTTTCCGTGGCCCTGAAAAGGGGGATGGATGAATTGAACAAACACGTTCAATCCATTATCAAGGAAAAATGCACGGCGGTTCACCCCTCGGTGGAATGGCGGTTTGAACGAGCAGCCATCAGCCATATGGAGCGTCTCCGCCAGGGCAGTACCACCTCGGAAATGGAACCTATCATTTTCAAGGATGTGGTGCCATTTTTCGGACAGTCCGATATAAGGGGATCTTCCCTGGCCCGGAACAAGGGAATCCAGCAAGACCTGACCGATCAACTTTCTCTTGCCCTTGGTATCATGGAAGCAGGTTCCAGGCTCCGCCCCTGGCCAATTTTAAAAGAATATAAATACCGGATCCAAACCAAAATCCAGGAGATTGCAGACGGGGTAACCTCCAGCGATGAAAATTTAGTTTTTTCACTCCTGAACAAAGAAATAGCACCCACATTTAAGGATCTTGTGGGACTGGGAGATGATATTGCCCGGCAAATAGAGGATTACACCCATGCACTTGATCCTGTGGCCGGCATGATCTACAATAAAAGAAAAGATTATGAAGAGAGCGTATCAAAGCTCAACCAGGTGCTTTCAGGCTTTTTAGAACAAGAAGACAGCCTGATCCAAACAGATTTTCCCCATTATTTTGAAAAGCGCCAGACCGATGGCGTGGATTACATGATGTATATCGGTGCCGCCATGACCCAAAGCCAGCGACTTGCCAATTTCCATGTCCAAGACATGACCCTGTGGCAATTGATTCTGGCCTGTGGCCTTGCCTGGCATACAAAAAAAATACAACCCCAATTAAAAGTACCCCTGAATACCTGCCACCTGATTCTGGTCAATCACACGCCGCTCTCCATTCGATTCCGATTTGATGAAAAACGCTTTGACGTGGATGGTGCCTATGATGTCCGCCAGGAAATTATAAAATCCCGCCTGGACAAAGCCCTGATAAAAGGATCCGGGGAACGGCTTACCCAACCCGAAAAGGTTGCCGTGGTGTATTCCACTCCCGCCGAGGGCAGAGAAATCAGACAGCATATTAATTTTCTCATGGGCATTGGCAAACTTGATAATGATCTTGAAATGCTGGATATAGATGACTTACCGGATGTCCGGGGATTAAAAGCCCTCAGGGTTGGGGTAAACCTGAAATCCATGGCCAGCAATAATATCATTGAGATGAAAACAGGGTAAGATTGCCGCCCCCCCCCCCTGCATCTGAATTTACAATAGTTGAACCTGTCTGTGTTAAATTGTAAGGAAAAAAATTTTTACCCATGATCGAAAAAAATAAAAAAAATGGGGTCAGAGAAATCCTTTTAATGGGGGTATTCTGGCGAATTCTCTTTATTGAAGCGGTCCTGCTCGTCTACTCTCTTTTTTACAGGTGGTTCACCGAAGATGCCGGGCCCTCTGATTTATTCTGGTATGCCATCCGAATTATCCTTCTGGTGGGAATAATCATTATTTTTATGATGGTCACCTTGAAAAAATTTCTCACAGACAAAATTATTATCCCGCTTGAATCCCTTGCAGCCGCCAACAAGGAGATCCAAAAAGATTATACCAGGGCCGATGAAATAGATCTGGCAGATGATTCCCCGGATGAAATCAAAACCATAGTCACTTCAAGAGCTGCCATGCTCAAGCAGATTCTATCGGTTTCCGAAGAACGATTGAACCTGGTCAATTTTATAAAAGAAACATTTGGGCGGTATCTTTCCCAAACAGTGGTGGATGAAATCCTGGCCTCCCCGGAAGGGCACAAAATCGGTGGCACCCGAAAAGAGGTGACGGTACTGATGTCGGATCTAAGGGGATTTACCAGCATGTCAGAGGACAGGGACCCCGAGGAGATGGTTCAATTGCTCAACCGCTACCTTGAAAAAATGTCCAAAATAATTTTGAAATACGATGGGATAATTGATGAAATCATCGGGGATGCAATCCTTGCGGTATTTGGCGCCCCAAAAAGCCATGGCGATGACCCGGAAAGGGCGATTGCCTGTGCCGTTGAGATGCAAAACTGTCTGACAATATTAAACCAGGAAGTTCTTGAATCGGGATATCCCTCCCTTGAAATGGGGATTGGTATTAATACCGGCAAGGTCATTGTGGGAAATATCGGTTCCGAAGTCAGAATGAAATACGGAATCGTCGGAGATGCGGTAAACCGGGCATCACGCATCGAATCCAACAGCATCGGCGGCCAGGTGCTCATTGGCAAAGCCACCCACGACCGGATAAAACCCAAAATAAAGGTCATGCCGGCCCAGCATATTATGATGAAAGGTATGAAAAAACCCTTGGTTTTTTACTCCGTTTTGGCCATTAAAACCCAAAATTACAAAGTAGCACTAAATACATCCATTCCTTCTGATGCAAGGCTTGCCATAAAACTTTCCTTCCAGTACTGGACCATCCAGGATAAACGAATAAGCTCCCTGCCCATCCTAGGCGAGACAATCGCAATGGATGAGAGCAACATTTATGCGACGACCGGCCAACCCATTGACCTGTACACAGACATTAAACTGAACTTTGACTTCTGTGTTGAGGCCCATTGTTTTGATGATATCTATGCCAAAAGCACCTCGACTGAAATGGAACAAAACCAGCTGTGCACAAAATTCAGCATTACAGCCATGGATGAACGAGACAAAACCATCATCAAAAAATGGATGACAGAAGCATCTGCTTGATGGGTTCTCCCGCCACCCCGCCTCCCTTTTCTCCTTGACAAAAAAGGCAAATTGTAATTGGATGTTTTACAGCTTTTTTTTTCTACAAATTTCTAAACCCATTACTATTTAAGGATTTTAGAATTACCATGACGCTTTCATCTGTTTTTTTTTCAGGCCTTATAGGATATCGGGATAAAATTGCAAGGGCATTTTTAGCATTTTTCTGGGTGCTGGTATTCCTTCCCCAGCCCGGCATGGCACAGGAAAAAACACTCACGACCCCCATGGGGATATCCTTTGTCCTGGTTGAGCCGGGAACTTTCATGATGGGCAGCCCTGACACAGAACGATTTCGAGATGCCGATGAAATCCATCGGTCCGTAACAATTGAAAAGGCATTTTATCTGCAAACAACCGAAGTGACCCTGGGTCAATGGCGGGCCATCATGGGGAAAAAATGGCTCAAAAAACGGAAAGGAATGGATGAGATGCCGGTTACCCAGGTCTCATATTATGATTGTCTTAAATATATCGATAAGCTCAATAAAAAGGGAATGGGGGTTTACCGCCTCCCTACGGACACGGAATGGGAGTATGCCTGCAGGGCCGGCACAACCACCGCCTACAGCTGGGGAGACGCCATAGACTGTTCCAAGGCCATGTATGGCAATAACCCCAAAAAAAATGATGAATGTACCCATTATTTACGTTCCATAAAGATTGCCGCCTATGGCCCGGCACCGGTCAAATCATTTGCCCCCAATCCCTGGGGATTTTATGATATGCACGGCAATGTATGGGAATGGTGTTCCGACAAATATGTCTCCCAAAAGTCCGACCCCGGCAATAAGGTTTATAGTCCTGTGAACTCGGATTCCATTATCCGGCGGGGCGGGAGTTGGTATAAGTATGGACGATATCTTCGAAGTGCCAACCGCACCTATGCCCACCCGGGTGCAAAATTTATCACAACCGGGTTCAGACTCGTCCGGGAGGCAAATTAATGCGCGCAAAGATTCTAAGCCTGTTAAAAATCTATGAAGAAGAAATCAGCCTCCTGCTCTGGACAATGGCCCTGCTGTTTATTATCCGTAGTTCCGGTATTATCCTGAACAACTATGCTGAAACAGCTTTTTTAAAGCGATACGGGGTTGAGTACATGCCCATTGTCAATATGATCAATGCTGTGGTCACCTTTTTTATCACGGGAGTCATGTCGGCATTCCTCGGGAAAATGCCCGGAGCCAGACTGCTCTACTATGTATTTATCGTATCCGGGGTCCTTGTAACGATTATCCGACTGCTGATTCCCTTTGGGTTTGAACTCTTGTATCCGCTGCTTTTCATGCTCAAGAGCCAATTTGAACTGCTCCAGGCCCTGTTGTTTTGGAATCTGTGTAATGATCTTTTCAACATGCGCCAGTCCAAACGGCTGTTTCCAATCCTCACGGCAGGCGGAGTGATCGGTCTGATTCTCGGCAGTGTGGGAACCCCCTATTTTGCCAAAACCTTTAACCTGGACAACCTGCTCTATATGTATCTTTGCACCACCCTCATGGGAGCATTCATAGTCCAGGCAATGGGCCGGAGTTACTCCTCCCTTATTTTCCCCGAAAAAATAGCAAAAGAAGGGGACGCAACCAAGAAAAAACCCTCCATGCTCCAGGAAATGAAGGAGGTATACCCCCTGCTCAAAGACTCGGTGCTGGTCAAAATCGTGTTGGTGCTGACATTTATGCCCAATGTGGTCATTCCCATCATGAATTATCAGTTTAATTATGCCATCAATGACCAGTTTGCCTCGGAAGCGGCCATGATCCAGTTTTTTGGCTATTTCAGAGGGGGCTTGTATACCATCAGCCTGATCATCCTGCTATTTGTGGGAAGAATATACGGCCGATGGGGCCTGCCCGTGGCCCTGATGTTCCATCCCTTTAACTACATGATTGCATTTTTTGCATTTCTCTTCCGGTTTGATATTTTTTCTGCCATGTATGCCAGGATGTCCACCAATATTCTCAGGACCACCATCAATGTGCCGGCAAACTCCATTTTAATCGGACTTTTTCCCGAATCCTATCGAAACATGATCCGCCCCTTTTTAAGGGGAACCGTGGTGAGAATCGCATTGTTTACCGGTTCCACTCTGATTCTGATCTCGACTTCCTTCTTCCATCCCCGGTATCTGACCTTTGTGGCCCTGCCCTTTGTACTGGCATGGATCGCAGCACCCATTGTCCTGAAATCCAAATATGCCATGATCCTCAAGGATTTGATTTCAAAGAATCTATTGGATATCAAGAGCCTTGACCAGGAAGAGTTGGGCAGTATTTTTAACCAGGACAAGGTGTTGTCTGATCTGGAAACCTCGTTTCTATCTGCCCGGGGAAAAGATGCCATCTGGTATGGCAAATTGTTAAAAAATTTTTCTCCCATAAAATTGGATGATCAGATTCTCAACAATCTTGAAGAACAGGACCCGACCACTCAACTGGCCCTGATCAAAATGATCTCACCGGAATCCCGTTCGGGTGCTGCCAAAAAATTAATCCGATTCCTGGATCCAGACAAACCGGAAATCAGCATTGCCATATTAAAACTGGTATGCCAGAATGACATCAGCGCCATCAACCGGACAAATTTAACCCCTTATATCGAGCATAAACATCCTGTTGTAAGGGGATTTGCAGCCGCTTGCCTCTATTCAAGGGACCCTGAAAAATACCGTTCCATGATTGATACCTGGCTTGGAGAAACAGACATGGATCTTCGAAGGTCGGGGATCATCAGTGCCGGCCTAAGCCAGGACAGAGACTATATTAACGGGTTGCTTGCCATCCTGTCGGAAAGAGACATTGACCCCATCATTCCGGACATTATAAGAGCCCTGTCCCGATTGGAGGCCAAGGAATTGAATGCCGTTATTTTCACCTATCTGACCTATGCGAGACCCGATGTCAGAATGGCGGCCCTGGATGCCCTGGAAATCAATGATGATGTTTCCCTGAAAAAAGCCATCCTTCTGTTGAGTGACAACACCGATGCCATCCATGACTTTGCCAAGGAAAAGATAGAAACAAGCGAATTTCAAAACAACAAACTTTTGGTTGAGTCCCTGGGGATGCCCAGTACCCGGATTCGAAGAGGCTTGTTTCAACTATTGGAACATCTGGACATAAAAGAATTTGAAATTTTGATGTTTGCCAAGGAAAACCTGAAAAAAAGCTATGCCTACCTTGCCATGGACGAAAACCTGGCCCATCTTCCCAAGGGGAAAATGCGGGACCTTACCAGTGAGCATCTGTTGCAAAAAAAGGATCTGGTACTTGAAAATATTATCCGGGTCCTTGCCATCCATGACCAGACAGGGAGGATGAGAACCGCCTGGCGGGGAATTTTTTCCACTGACACCCGTCAACGGGCCAATGCAATAGAACTGCTCAGCGACATTCTGGACCGGAAAACCTTTAATTCCATGCTTCCCCTGCTTGAAAGCCCCACCCCGACAATGACCCTGGAAGAAGGAAGAAAAATTATAAAAATCCCAAAACTGGACCCGGAGGGGAAAACGGTTCTGAAGAATCTTCTGACCTCTAAAGATTGGGTGGATGTCCTCATGGGCCTGAATCTGATCAATGAAACGCCTGAGCGTTATGAAGCAAAAGAGATGTTGAATGAGTTGAAAAATTCAATCAATAAACATATTGTAAAGGAAGTTCACATGAGTTTAAATAAAACCCGGGGAAATGCAAAGTCTCCCCAAAAAAATCATTCAACGGAAATATCCCTGGGGAAAAAAATACTTCTTTTAAAGGAAATTGAAATTTTTTCCGGATTGAGTGCTGCCGAGCTTGCCGCCATTGCCGCCGTAACAAAGGAACAAGATTGCCCCGAAAACCAGACCATCATCAAACAAAAAGATGTGGGAGAGACCGTATTTCTCATCATCAAGGGCAAGGTGGAAGTGCTCATGGAACAGGCAGACGGTAAAGAGGTGATGCTGGACCATATCGGATCCGGTGGGGCCTTTGGAGAGATGGCATTAATAGATGATGCCCCCAGGTCCGCCACCATCAGAACCATTGAGCCATCCCAGTTCCTCACCCTGCACAAACAAGAATTCAAGGAAACCGCCATGGAATTCCCCCGGATTGCCCTCCAGATATGCTCGGTACTCAGTCAACGTATCCGGGATCTCCACGGCAAATTCCAAAAGAAACCCTGATTTTCCAGGTCTGGTAGAATGGATCTTCGGGGTCAGGACAACAGTTTATAGATGATCAATCCTTCATCCTTGCCCTTAACCTTGACCGGCTCCAATTGTTTTGTAATATAGGATCCTGTCAACAGGTTATGGGTGGTCTGGCTTAGAATAATGTCCGTCTTGTATGTTTTTGTCAGTCCTTCGATACGGGATGCGGTATTCACCGTATCCCCCACCAGTGCATAGGACATTCTTTCCTCACTGCCGATATTGCCGGCCAGCACGGCCCCGGAATGGAGCCCAATTCCGTGTTCCAGGGGTTCAACCCCCTGCTTTTCAAGAATAATATTTAGTGCTATCAACCGTTTTCTCATTTCCAAGGCAGCTTGCACCGCCATTTCCGGGTGATCGTCAAACCCTACAGGCGCCCCGAAAACCGCCTCAATCTCATCTCCCACATATTGCAGGATAAGCCCCTTGTGTTCTTTCACCGCCAGGGTCATTTCATTAAAATACTGGTTTAAAATTTTGACCACCTGTCTGGGATGATTTTTTTCCACAAGAACAGTAAAGTTCCTCAGATCAGAAAAGAGCAGGGTAACCCGCTTCATTTCCCCATCCATGGATATTTTACCCGACATGATTTCATCCCTAATTTCTTTGCCCATGTACCGGCCAAAGGAATCCCTTACCCGCCGGCTTTCATTGAGGCTGAAAATCATAGCATTTATCCCCTGGGCCACATCCCCCAGTTCATCGTTGGACATGATTTCCACCCGGCAATCCAGGTCATTGTTTTCAACCGCCTTGATGGCCTTTTTGATCTGAAGTAACGGCGTTGAGATGCTCTTTGCTAAAAAATAGGCCAAAATAAATGCAATGGTCAGCGAATCCATGGAAATAAAAGCCAACTCCCAGTAAAGAGAAGAAATCAAATCGCTGCGGATCACGACGTCGGCCAGGTGAAGTTGTTGAATTTTGGCAACAATAGTGGTGGCAATGATGGGGAAGGGAATCAAAATAATTCCCAGGGTGACCACGAGGAAACGTTTTCTGACGCTGAGTTTAAACCCATGCTTAACCCGGTTTAAATGACCCTGGGGAAAAAACAGGGGCAGATAGGGACGCCAGGCATTTTCCAGAACAAAAAAGAGGACCAGGCAGGTTACCCCACCCCCCAGAAGGATGATTCCTAAAAATTGCCTCAGGCAAAGCACCAGATCCGGTGTGGCCAGGTTAAAAGTTCTGGCCGTAATCAATGGTTCCATGAACCCAAAAATAAAACCGGCCAGATTCCAGATCAAAAAAGAAATCACCGTAACAACCATGGGATACTGGAGAGCGCCTCGCTGAAGATGGTGAACCATGGAAGAATCAAACTCGGATATATCCCGCCTGCACTCGGCCACCTCATACAGGGTTCTGACCGATTTTCTTTTTAACAGGATAAACCCCAGGGAGGCCAACATTGTCATACCTGCCAGGAAAAACAGGACGTCATAATATCCCGGAATACTTGGATCATTTTCAGTAGACGGCAAAAAATATTTAAAATAAAAAAAAGTGGAACATCCTCCCAGCAAATTCCCCAACCCCAACAATATGCCTATTATTTTCATAATGCCTTTTTTAACAGCCTGTCAATGGTATCGGCCAGGTCATCCCGACCCTGATCTCTAAGCAGAGGGACCATGGGTCTGTAAAATGGCGGCCGCACCCTGATGGTGATATCAAATTGTTCAATATCTTCCGGGGTTACCTCGTCCTGAGCAAAAGCCCGGGTCTTGTGTAGCAGCCCCAGGGCGGTCAGCTCGGTCATGGTCCGGACACATTTTTCACAGCGCCCGCAGTTCAAACGGTCCGGAACATTGGCAAGACAGACCCGAAAATTTTGAAATGCCACATCCCAGGCAGAGACAATTTTAATTTTTTCCAGCCGGGATATTTCATAATCCCGGTGGCGAAGTCTCACCTCGAAGCTGGAGTATTCCGGGTCCAGCAGGGGATGGGAGCCGCAAGGGTGCAAGTTGGGAATATCATAGGAAGATGCAATGAACATCAAATTTATCCTAGCGCTGAAGGTATGGGCCATGGCGCCCAGAACGGCCCCGAAAAAACTGTCCAGCCACAGCTCCCGCTCATCACACAAATGACGGATATTGGTATAAACCGGAATCAATTGAGTGTCTGCATCCCGGGTAATCTTTGAAATTGCATCCAAGGCCCGGTCAAACACATGGTATTTGTTTCCCCGCTCAACCACACCGCCGATATCAAAGCCGTGGAGGAAAAAACTGTCTCGGACATACCCGGGGTGAGCCTTGGGGTAATGAAGCCGATTTAACCTCAGGGCGGCAAGGGAGTCCATGCCCCCGGACATAACCATACCAGCCCGGGGAGGACTCAAAATTGATATATTCCCCCGGGGTTTTGCCTCGATCTGGATGGGAGAATACCGGCGGCCGTTTGGCCCTGCTGTCCAGTGGGACAAAATATTCATGGCAACCCCTGTCCCTTCTTTGAGAAAGGGACAAATCTTCTGATCCATAAAAATTCTTTGTTCGCCCAGATGAAGGGCTGGCAAAAGGCACCCCACTAAGAATGCATCCGGGTTGGCCCCAAACCCTTCGGCAAAGGAAAGAGGGGTTTTTATGTATACGGTTTGTTCGGGCCGGTTGCAGTCTTCAAAGATCACCCTGGCTGAGGCTGTTACAAATTCAGAATCTCGGGTCAGATTAAAATCTATTATTTTCATTGGCTTTTCTTTTTTCTTTTTATCTCGCAATTTTTTTATTCAGGGTGACAAAGGTCACATACTCAATAATCTCCTGGGCGATATCTCGCCCGGTTGCTGCCTCCAATCCCCTGAAACCTGGAGAATAATTCACTTCAACCACAAGGGGCCGCCCCCCTTTTTCAACGATCATGTCCACCCCGGCGATTTCAAGATGGCAGGCCCTGACGGCTTCAAGGGCCAGGTCAACCCATTCCTTTGGCGGATCAATGGCAGTTGCCCGACCATTTTGATGAATATTGGCCCGGAAATCCCCGGGCAGCGGTTCAAGGACCATGGCCCCGGCTAGGCGGTCACCAATCACCAACAATCGCACATCCTGGCGGTCTTTCGGCGGGATGAATGTTTGCACCAGCATCCCCTTCAACGGATTGAGATGGGCATCAAGAAATGATGCTGCCTGGGTCCGGGTCTCAATCTTGACCACTCCGTCTCCGCCCATGCCGTCCACCTGTTTGGCAATAACAGGAAATCCGCCCAGATGATCTACTGCTTTAAGAAAACAATCTATTCTGGTAATAAAACAGGTATCGGGAACTTCTATCCCTGCACCGCCCAGGGTCTGGAGGGTTATATACTGATTTTTCGCAATGGTCACCCCCTCGATGCCGTTGACCAGGGGAATTTTCATTCTCACAAAATGGCGGAGCAGGACAAAGCCGTATTCCCCCATGGGCGATCCCTGCCGGGGCAAAATGACATGGGGAGCCGGACCCGGAAGGTCCATGGAAAAATTGGAGGACTGAACAAAACCTTCTTTTTCCATGTCCATGGTACAGGTAATCGCATAGGGATTAATGAGCTGGATCTTATGACCGGAAAGGATTGCAGCGTCCATAAACCGTTTGTTGGGATGAAAATCAACGCCATTGACACTCATTATTCCGATGATCATTTTCCCTGTCCCCTGCCCTTATCCACAGATTTGTCCACGGGGTTGTCAATCATCTCTTCTGGCATCCATACCCCCATTTCCTTGTTTAGTTTTTCACTAAAATAGGTCAAAATTTTTTTTGTATTGTTCCGAAGCGCAATTTTCTGGGTGGCCAGATTCTCCTCGCTGATAATGGAAAATACCTTGTACTCTTTTGCCCTTTGAGTAAGCCCTTCCAATAATTTAGCCCCCACCCCCATGGCACGATACTCTGGCCTTACCGAGGTATATCCCCTTTCCACAAAATTAGAAAAATCACTCCCTGTTATCTCGTTAAGCCGTTGTATAAAGACGGCTCTGGGATGTTTTAAACTGGAGTTTCCAATGATCACCCCGTTTTCCATGGCATACCCGATCTTATGGGCACGTTCAAGGTTGGATCTGACATGGGTGGTGTCCACGGAGCCCCCGGCTTCCACCATTTTACAAATTTCATCCAAAACCCCGGGGGGAAGGTCTGATGGGGATTGATAGAAAAACTGCATCTGGGTGCCAAGGCAAATAATTCCATGGGTTGTCATGTCGGCCCGGATACACCCCAATGACTTCCGGGTAAATTGACCCAGATACACCAACAGCCAGCTGGTGTCCCCGAGAACTTTCCAAAAGGGGATACCCGGCAAGGGCTGAACCCCGGCATAGTCCATTAGTCCATGGGGAATTGCCGGATTGAACGAACTCCCTTGATTCAAATTTTGGTCTGTATCTTGGTTTGCGGCGCAATTTAGATCTTGGAAGGAATGGACAATGTTGGGATTGTTTACAATAAATTTTGCCGGGTGGCTGTTTTCCCTGAACAGATCCGGCCATGACACATGATTCCAAATGCCCTGTTTGGATGCTTTCCATAATGTTTTTTCACATATATTCGTGCTGTTTGTTTCCTTTTCCCAGAGGATCAGTCTAAGCCCGGCTGAAAAAAGGTCCGATAATTTATTTTCATCTTCCGGAAAGGGTTCTCCTATCCGGACCTGCATACTGAAAAATACAGTGGATTGTTTTATTGAAAACCAGTGGGCCAGATGCTGGTACATCCCTTTCCGGAAAACCGCATCTC